>Ga0209611_10002639_pt1 | contig 31540 bp, 23 predicted proteins | sample S1TSphgellanicum_3_FD_187693 | JGI IMG/M metagenome (GOLD analysis project Ga0209611, IMG submission 187693) | Host-associated microbial communities from peat moss isolated from Minnesota, USA - S1T2_Fc - Sphagnum magellanicum MG (SPAdes) (version 2) | ecosystem: Host-associated > Plants > Peat... | reverse complement strand
AAATTCGTGTAAGAATTTACTTTCTAATAACAATTGTTAATTCATTATTTATAATTTTGAAATAAATATTTTAAAATTTGAAAATTGAAATTATAGTCATTAAATTAATTTTACATTAATTATATTATATATAATTTAATCAGATTCTAAAAAGTAATAAAATATTTTTAAATATTTTATTTATTTAATTATTTATGAGGTATGTATTAATAACTTGTGAGTAACTAAAAAGCTAGTTTGTTAAATATTAAAATGTTATTGCTTATTTAAGTAATTGATAATGAATAATGAATATTTGTAATGTATAATTTATAATTTAAATATTTGTAAATTTAATCATTATTAATTAAATAATTATCTAATATTTGAATTGTTTAAAAATCTGAAAACGAAAAAAGTAAGGCATGAAGAAAGTTTTGGAATTACAACTTAGTTTGTAAGGAAGATGCAACTTCAAAATTTATCCCATATTGTTTGTTCTTCATTCCTACTTTGAACATTATATAAACAAGGGGGTGTGCCCATCCAATTTCACATTATGAAATTAGTCCACATGGGATGAGCTAATCAAAAGGTTCAACCCAAAACAAAAAATAAATAATGCATAATTCTAAAGTACTTACCTCCCTAACTTACTTATCTATTTAGCTAGGTAGGTACTTAGTTTGACTTAGCCATCTAGGTCGGCCTATGTACCTACCTACCTAAGTATGTACCTATACGAGTAGGTATTTAACTTAGGAAGGTAAAACCTACTTACTTATTTTTTGACCTAAGTAGGTAGGTAGGTAAATAGGTAGGTAGCCTAACATTATAGGCACTTATTTATGTACCTACCTAGGTACCTACCAACCTAATATTTTTTTTATTAAATTAAAATTATAATGCCACATGGCATATTTACATTGGGCCACATGTCATAATGTAAGATCATCCAAATATTTGAATTGAACGTCCTAGATTATTTCAAAACAATAATAATTTTATAATGTATATTTTAAATAATCAAATATTAAGACACGTGGCAGCACATGATTTGCCTTCAATTGTGACCAAAATAGTTACATCTTAGTCGTATGTGACAATACATATACAATGAAGGTAAACAAGCTTTTGAATCATTACATCCTTATTAGGTTAAGAGAATGAAAAACCATAATGTTTGTTGTTGCATTTATCATGTAGAGATGGAGGAATTAAGAGTGGGCTTTAATCACATGCGGCAAAAAGCTAGGCTACATTCAAGGTTTCATTATCATCATGAAGCCATTTGTGAACCTATTGATGATTCCACAACTCATTGTTGGTTTTATTGCCATTAATATTTATCATGGTATAACTCCATTATGGGAGGCCATAGTTTGCCTTAAGGACCCCCACTTAGAATGGGGGTCCTTAAAACAAACCACCATTCTAAGTGGCATGCCCATAGCTGTATGTTTGGGACATATCAAAATTGTGGGGTGGACAATTTGGCATTTTGTCCAAAGGAGGAAGAGGGTTCATCTTCTATTACAGTTTGTTAAAAACGTTTCAACATGGAAAAAATTGTAATTAAGAAAGGTGAAGAAAAAAAAAGTTGAAATTCATGCATATGGAAATCAATTCCAATGAGTTAATTCAATATTTGAAGCCTAAGCTACAATATTTTGTAATGCATAACTTTGTTGCAAGGTGGCAAGATTAGCAATTTAGGTTTTGCCTTGAGTTGTCATGACCTTAGCCTTAGGTTCACAACCAAGGCAAAGGCATGGAAAGGTGTGGTCTAAGAATGTAACCCAAAAGCCACATTTGCACTCCTAGGAATGTGAGGGAATGAACCCACACATTCCCAAGTGGACTCCCACTTTGGGAGTTAGAATCCCTATAGAGTCCCAAATTTTCAAAGAGGTATTTTAGGGGTCAAAACTCATTAGATTAAAAACTTTCTTATACCATTGGAAAGCTCTTGAAACTTAAATGGGCTCGCATGACCCATTTGAATACTTAAAACACAAGTTATGGCCAAAAGAAGGGCCATAAGTCAAAAATGCCAATTTGATTCCCACCCATTAAAAATTGAGAATCGCCCTGAAATAAGTGCGTGTAAGTGGCATGCCACATATCATTGGAAACATGAAAACTATAAATTTGCTTTAGACCTTACCTCAATCAAAGGTTTGCATAAAAAATTATGGCCTTCCAAAGTGCTAAGAATTTTAATTTTGGGAATTTCGAGTTGCAACTTGGGAGTCTTGAAACAAAATGACATTTGGATGTAGCCCTTATGCCTAATCACAAAATATATAATAAGGGGGAAGGTGGTGGCTTCCCCCAAGTCTGAGCCGTGGTGAGTCTTGTGAGTTCGTGTATGCTCGTGGCTCGTCCGTGCACCAAAATTGCTCTAACCACGCACTAACCAACTTGTTGTTTAGTTTGTGCAAATTCATGTGAATAATTGACCTGCTTGTCATTTGTCCTAGTCCTCATCCTAGAGCTCCAACATGCCCTTCTACCCTCGAAGTGCTACCAGCTAAAGATTATACCCTAACTCCTTATTCTTTTATTGTGTTCACTTTTAGACTCGCATTTGAGTCTTTCAAGGACTATGGGGGTGTGTCATGAGCATTCCCTGAATGATACCATGGTCTTAGTAATTGACTTTGCTAAGAATTATAATTTTGAGATCTAAAACGAAGTTCAATCTATGCATTGGCATAGTTATCAATGCACAATACATGTGCATATTTGTTTGATGCAGAATTAAAACCTTGACCCTACTGATGAAGATTCCAAAACTATCGTGAGGTACCACTTTTACATATCTGATGACAAATCCATGATAGTTATTTTGTACAATTCACTATTTGCTTTTGCATGGGAGGAGACCACGAATTCAAGCCACTCCAACACTGGATCTAGTCTAATGGTTGTGGCTCTCAGTTCAAAAGAATGGTACTTTGTGAGCCGATACCTTCACTTGACAAGTGGATGTAATTGCTCCTAGAGATTTTTTGGTTTTAGAAATGAAAAGGGTACCCATGATGGGGTTGGTGCGGTGTTGAAGAGGTACATTCAACAAGTTCAACTTGATGTTGAAGGTCCTCAACTTGAGAATGCATAAAAAGTGGTTAACTTGTTTCATGATCATCTAAATATTCAACCTGAAACATTTATTTAGGACGATAAAAGTTGGTCCAACACACTTTTTGGAATGTAAAGCTAACTAATGTGGATTGGGTCATTGAGTACACTTGTTCCTTTATTAAAAGGACAAGGGATGTACATTCTATCTTATTAGTTGGCCCCATGGATGTGAATAAACTTTTGAAAAAAAGTTTGGCTTGTTTTTGTTATTTTTGTTTGGATTCCAATTTCCAAGCTTGTGAAAAATTGCCATGGACAAATAAGTGGGAGGTTGAGGTACTAATCTTTGATAACATGGCCTATGTGCATAATGCCATGGAAGTTGCTTTCCAAGTTGATGAATGGGATGAATACATGGAGATGATGGTGATCACTTGGCTTCCTGCATGTCATTGGGAGACAATTTTGCAGTGAATGCAAAAGAAAGAAATGAAAAAGGTCAAGACTTCTACATCTTGTTGTGCACAAAAACTACCTTAACAGTTGATAGATCGTTCAAGTGTCCATGGGGGTAGGAGTTATGTGTAGGTGACACCGCAGTGGTTAGTAAATATTACTAGAATTGGGGTAGGTCGAAATCTTTTTATGTTTTGTTGATTAGGTTTCAAGCTGCCTACATTCATGCATGCAATGTTAAGGTAATCAAATTCCCAATGCCTCCGGTAGATCATAGAGTTCAAGGGAATGACATAATATATAAATTCCCTAAACATGTAGAAGATGGCATAAAGCATGTTATTGTAGCCATTGAGGTGTAGTTTAGGGTGTAAAGCCTAAGTTTTAACCCAAAATTTCAACCAACCATGATCAAGAGTATCTTTTTAGTTTTGTTTTGTAATGTATGATGAAATCTATAAAACATTTAATGTGGAGAAGTTATTGGAAATAAACTCATGAACCCAATACTTGTTTTGTTTTATTCGGGAGTTGGATTTGGATTGATAGTTGGCCCCTAAGGTGACATTGATTGATTACAATGACTATGTTTAATGTAGCTCCATTCTAAATTTTCCTTTCCCTTGAAATGTTTCTATTTTTTTTTTGTCCATGTTTTAATTAATGTTGTAGGGTTCTTGGGCTTCTAAGTGTGTTGATGAAGTTGCAACAATTTTTTTATATATCTTTAAGCTTCTTATGGGCATTATGTTTTTATTGTTCATAAAGTTGCAACAACTTTTTTGACAATTTATTTATATTGTTGATGAAGCTTCAACAACTTTATGGGCATTGTGTTGTTGATAAATCTGCAACAAGTTTTTAGGTGTGTGGGGTTGTGGTGGTGGGGTGTTTGTTTTTGTAAACTACTTGTGTTGTAATGGATAGAGTTTTATATAGAATTGAGGTTCACTTCCCCCACAAGCTACTTGATTTCCAATATTTTGAATTTAAAAAAAAAAAATTCAATTTTTTTTTCACACAATTAACATGTGAAGTTTAATATACATAACTTGTATGCATATCTAAAGGTTACTTTGAATTTGAAAATTAGCAAATAGATGATTGACAATGAATTTTAAAAAATTCAATGGATGCATAACATTGGTTACAAGGAAATTTTTGAAATATTTGGATACATTTTATTTGTTAGGTTTTTTAAAGAATATACCTTATATTCATATCCTTGGATTGGTTTAAAATACCATAACTGGCCAACATTGGTTTAATGCCAGTTAGGTGAAAGTCCCAATAGATAACAAATTTGGTTCAATAACTAATAATGTTTTCTCCTCATCATGTGTAACCCCTTGGAAAAAGTCATTACATAATAAGGCCTTAGGTTGTTTGGTGGTACCATCTAGCCTCTTGTTTACCAATATAGTTGAAAGTGTGCCATTCCCTTCAATGGTGATAAATTGGTTAGTGCTTTAATAATGGGGTACTTTAACATCCCATAACCATGGGCACCCTATTAACATGGAGTATGTGGAATCCATTCGGCCATTTTTCATTACCATGAAGGTGACAATATACAAAATTCCATGAATGAGGATTTTCAAATCCTTGATTAATTTGACTAGTTTATCATTCAATTTGCCATTTAAACTAAGATTAGGTTATTCTAAGATGTGCAGTTATGAATATTTTTGGATTTGATCACTAGAATGTCCCATAGCTTAACATTGTAAGTGCAAGTACACTAACCATGTACATGTAACATCCTTGGGTTTATGTTGTGAAGATTATTGTTTAAGGGTTAGGTTAAACCATAATAGGTTTAACATCCCTAGATATATGTCATGAGAATTATGGTTTAAGGGGTAGGTTAAGTCATAAAAAATTTAAATCCTTTTAGGTTTGGTATAAGCCATAACATGTTCAACAAACCTTGGTTACCAAAGGTTTTAGGTTGAATATTCAAGTTAAGGTTAAGGCTCACCATGGAGAGGACACATTATTTAAGGATAGGAAATAAGGTTATTATCACCAATGGTTTTACCAAGCATGGGGTGTTATTCAAACCACCCACACCACCTTCATTGTCATATGGTTGGGAGTTTTTAGATTTAAAAATAGGTTCACCTCAAAGTTTATCACCACATCATTGCATGTTGTGGGACATGGAGGACATGTACGGAGCCATCAAAGGGCCCCATTGATATTTGGGCTAGTTGGCACCATTGAGTTGGATAATTTTATCCACAAGTTTGATAGTTCAAACATGTGATATGTAGCATATGCATAATCCTCAACCATTCACACCTTTCATGGCATGAAAGGGTTTGTTTTAACATTTGGAACAACCACATGGGAATGATTACCATGAGTTCAATTGTCCCCATGAAATCTACATTGAGGAATGATAATTATATTGATCACTCGACTATGTGTTCATTACCAAAATACCTATGGTCCCAACACATGTTTCCATTTCAAGTGTGATTGTAATAATTTTTACTAATAATTCAGCCGATGGGGGTAGGATTGCTAACGGTAATGGAGACGTTGCTAGAAGTTGGGTAGCCACTGGGAATGGTGGTATTAGTCATTCAATTAGTACTCAAAGTTAATTATTGCCATTTAACTTAGTTGTGGATTTCTTTCGAAAGTTGTAGGAGAATTATTAGGGGATCCAAACAAAAAAGTTATAGCGTAAACCGCATGGAAGCTTACATAGGCCTATGCACAAATGCATAGATTGATTATAGTGATGCAATGTATTAAGAAAGCCCAAGCAATCCAATTTTGGTATGGGATTTGGGTACATTCACAAAATAAGGAGTCAAGGGTGCACCCTTAATAAGGACTTTGGTGATTACTTAATCTGAAAGATTGTTGGTATATACTAGGAATATTCCATTTTTAAGTTGCAAAAAGTCATAAGAAAAGCCTTTTTGATTCAAAAATATGTTACATTGTACTATTATTTGAATATTTATTTTAACAATTTCTCCAAAATTATGTCATTTTCAAGTCCTTTAAGAGTCATTTATGAGTTTTTTCAAGTAGTAAAAGCATTGTAAAACACTGGTTACATTGATTAATCAATGTTTTTGAAAATTCAAATTTCATTGTATTCATTTCAAATTATTGCACATGTTTCCACAATACATTAAAAACATTATCATCAAAACATATTTAAAAATAGTGCAATATTAATATTATTTTTGACTTGAAAACATGAAAAACAAAACATTAGTTATAGTTCTTATGGCTCCTATCTCTATGAATGTACCCATCTTTGACAAGGAATTTAAACATGGGGTGCAAGATATTTTAACTCGTATAACCCACTTTTGTGAATGTGTTCAAATTATCAAAACAATTCATATGAACATGGTGGGGCAATGGGTGGTCACCTTTGGGTTCAAAAAGGAAAACCTAATTTTTTTTGGCATCATTAGTTCATAATCATGAGGCCAACCCAATAAAGCCATACTTTGAAAAGGGAAAGGAACCAAACAAGAATTAATTGGTTCCACATCATATTTGGTGAAGCAAGGTGAAAAAGACAAATGTTGAAGGTGTGGTGGGTTTGATAAGAATAAAGATTACCTAAGAATTCCCCATAAATAACAACCTCCAACCTTAACCTCAATTAGCCATGTTCCCATTGCAATGCACATGGGCATGATGTCAATCATTGTTTCACATTTCACCCATAGTTATAATAAGGCCATTCATAGAACACTAATGCTAGTAAAGGCCAAGGTTTTGGGAAAAGCTAGAAGGGGAAATGTATAGCCAACAAAGGGTTAGCTATCAAACCAACTCAAGGCCAATCCAACATCGTGGAAATTAGGTTTACATGGTTGGAGGCCTTGTTTACCAACATGGCAACCTGGGTGAAGTTCAATCTAGGTTGGGGAAAATAAAATAACAAGAATACACTCAATCTTTTGGTTTGGATGTTGAACCATGACTCTTTTGTGGAGATGAATTTTTTAATTTAATGGCTTTAGATGAGGCTATGCCACATGTCAAAAGATCATGGGTCATGGGCATCAAATGATGGAAATCATGTTATGATTTTAAATCTTAACAAGATTGAACAATTGCACCAATGACGAGAACAAATGTTCAAATGGTAGAACCATGAAGTGTTGATGAAAGATTGGATCTTCAACATGGTGAAACCTAATGTCAAGTTTGCTTCTCACAATCCTTTGTGGTAGTAGCGCCATCTTCAACCCCATGGGGGCATTAACGTCATGTTATGTGTTGGGTCCAACAAAGAAGACGCCTAGTTCTACCTTTGGACCTAGGGCAATAAACCTTTGTTGGGAGTGGCAACATTAATGTACCAAATACCATTGTTTTCCATCAAAACTTTGGTGTGAAATTGTAGAATCAGTAACTTAACTATTATCATGAAAAAAAGGTTGTCGAGTAAAAACTAAACAAAGACGATGAAAATTAGACTAAACATGAAGGGGTTGGAAGGTAACCACCTTTTAATCCTTGGGTAGTACTTCAATGAAATAGAACTTCATCTCGAACCTATTACCTTTACATTTGTAGCTAGATCACATTCATGTTTGCAACCATTAGCTTCCATTGGCAACCTTCATACAATAACTATCCTCTTATTATAATTACCTTCCTATTGCATCTACCTCCTTATTGCAACTATTTTTTTGTTGTAGCTAAATTGTCCAATGACTAATTTCTGACATGGATGTTCTAAGTAAGGAAATGAAAATAAAACTTAACCAAATTAAAAGATGTTGCCTTCAAGTCGATTACCTTGTTGTTGTAACTACTTTCATGTTATAACTACTTCATTTTGCATCAAACTAATACTATATACTTTCTTTTACAACAAAGAAATCAAGGTAAAACACACAAAAAAAGATGTGACACAACCTTCAACCAAAATCCATCATATTTTTTTGACACAAATACAACCTTCTTCTCCAACTTCATATTTAATAATCTCCTTAAAAACACACACGTAGAATGATAGAATGAAAAATAATGACAAAGAATAAAGAATATGGAATGAGGGAATGAGCTCAAGAAATTATGATAAGGAACCAAAAGTGATTTCCACCACATATGGGTTTGCTTTATCCTTCTAGATTTCCTCATAATCTTAATTTCCTTCACATATCCTAATTGGAGATAAACTACATTTATATTTTAAAAACTAGCTATTATAATGGCTTCAACCCATAATAAATAAAGTACAATGAGTATGAACCTACCACTAGTAATTAGATAATTACTATGAGGTCTCCTAAACTAATTAAACTAAGAGATTTATCCATCAATAAAAAAAGAAAATTGTAATTATAATTTAGAGTTAACTTATAATTATTCAACCTTGAAATCCACTAACAATAATACCATTAAATACCATTTTCATTCTAGAATTATCTTTTGTTTATTTTTCCTTATGATGGTAATTACCATCAATTAACATTGGATATGAACATGAGAATGAACAATGAACATGAGCAATGAGCATGACAGTTTCATATCCATCCAATAAACATGATAGTTTCATTGGTTCACGATTCATTGTCAACTACAATTCCCCATGTTATTTTCAAGCAAAATCAAGCAAAGATTTTTGAAATTTCATTGTGGCATGTTGCCACCCCCAAAATGAAGACCTCCCCACATGTCCCACCATTGATTGGGTAAAAGTCATTCCCAATGTGGTGGTGGTGCATAATGAAGGTGGTGTATTTTAATTAAAAGGGGCATTGATGTGATGATATCGAACCCAAATTTTTTTGTTGGATTTAGATGTTCAATCGTTAATGTTGGCCAAGGCAATAATGAAGGGTCTTGGATTTACTGAACATGTGGATATGGAGCCATGCCCACACAAGATCTTATCATTTATGAGTGGATTAGAGAAGACTCGAAGGTTAACCAAACAAAAAATTGTGATTCAAATTAATCCCAATAAATTGATAGATTATATTATAGTGCATGCTTGAACAATGGTCATGTAGGTTATGTCTTATGACATATTGGTTGGAGGGCAATTTTGTATCTTGTAAAGATCAAATTAGATTTTTGAGAAGAAATCGTATTTTACCAACCAAGATGGCATACATGAGCTAGCCATCAAGTTTCATTGCCAATGAAATTAATTGGGGGGCAAATAGAAAAAATTAACAAGTTCACTATGTCAGTTGGATTTTCAAGCCTTCCACATGGGTTTGAGATATTGAAAGGTAACATCCATAATCGAGATGCACCTCCAAATGGTGAGTTGGCAATGTTAGTGTCACAAAGGATTTCATTCATACAAGATTCCACATTGGATCCCAAGCCATCATGGGGCACATTGGCCAATCTCTAAGGATTGATGAATCATTTTATTCATCAAGCTTAACACACTCTACTATCACCAACCCCACAAACTCTTGTGGTTGTTGGGATTGGGCCACCAAAATTAAGCCCATTGGATACCATTGTTATTTAGTGGGATATTCCCAAGGAAGGGAAATCTTTATTGGAGTTGTTTAGAGGTACCAACATTGGTTCAATTGTAATATTACAAGGTAGTATTCACGTTCAATGATATTTTTATGTGGAGAAAGATCCATAATCTAAAGAAATCTCCATGTGTCACATCATGATGGTACAACAACATTACCCCAATTTGTTGCTAAGATCATATGTTTAGGTTTATTAATGTGCCTTTTGGACAACATTATATTGTTGGGGGTGTTGAATTTGGTCAAGATTAGGGCAATTGATTTGGTCATTTCAAGATGGTCATGTTAGGGGTTTTCATAGGTTGGTACATGCTAATGCTTTTAGACCCTAGATCAAGACTTTTCTGGGAGTTGATTCATGTTTTATTATATTTGTGGGTCCAAATTCTTTAAGGTGTATTAAAATCTTGTCACTACGTCACCTTTTTCTATTTTTTTTACCTGGTCATTTTTACCATGTAAAGACACATTTATGGATGATTATGATGGAATCTAGAATTGTAATGGTTTATAATATAGTCCTTTTGAAAAATTTGACAACTTTTGACTCAATATTTTTTATAGGGATCAAAATATAGGGTAAGAAAGGATTGTAGTAAGGACTAGGCCTTTTTTGTCCTTTGTGGTACATTTTAAAGGATTTTCATCCTTGTAGGAAATGTAGATGCATTCATGTGCATATTTGTTGGATAATGTTTTACCATTGAGAGATTTTCAACTAATTGTTTTGGTGGGATGGCAGCAAATTACGGCTTAAATTGCAAGTTAATGCAAGTGGATGTTGTTATAGTTAGTTCATGCACCCATTGATTTTAATGGTTATGGATTAACCTAACACCACCAAAGGTGATATAGTGACCATATTGGTTCATCCTTAAATCACCCATGTGCTTGACCTAGATGACATATTGGATTCATGATGCCATTCATGAGTGGTTCGTCATGATGATCGAAATCCTTTGGTTATTGTCAATAAGGTTGGATTTTCACGAATAACCTTAACCTTGTTAAATTTTCTTTGATTTCATGCATTTCAAGATGGAGACCCAAGGCTGATTTGGGCCTCCAATTTACTCAATATGGAGGAGCCCAATGAGGATAAGAAAGAGTGAGCCACATGCTTATGCATCAAGGCACTACAACCATGCCATGCATTTTTTTAAGGAGTTTGTAGGTGGATTTTGGGCAAGTTATGGACATTAACAGTTTCATGTGACTTTTTAATTTGGTTTTGACTAGACAAACACGTTTGTCACATTTTTTCTCAACCAACCGCCTTACACACACACTTGTTGCATCGTCAACTAAGATCGCCATGTTGGTGCAAAGGGGATGATGTTGTAATACCAAGAGCTGTACATCCTTGGCATACATGGGATAAGGAATGCAAGAGGGATTTATGGGTGTTGGGAAGGAGGTTGGTGATGTGGGGGCTCCAAGATAGTGCGGTTCCTTTTAGTATTTTATTTAACAACCAGAAGTTGTGATTTCAATTTCAAACGATGGGGATAGTTCATGATTTCAACCCAAGGTATCATTGATCACAACCACAGGGTAACTAAATATTGATCCAACGATTACAATAAATGAGATACACACAACATGATGACTTTTACAAAAATATTTTGCATGTGTTGCCTTCAGCTTGAAAAAAATGGGTTAATTATAAGGACAAGAGGTTTAAATCATATTGGAAAATGACAAGTCAATTTTTAGGAGACCTTACATGTTTAATGAGGTGGAAATGACCTTAATTTAGGCTTGAATAACAAAAGTCTTAGACATGGGTTTGGTGGTACTATTTATGGGTGATTATGCCTTGGCAATAGTGATGTTAATCAAAAAGGATATTTTTTACAATTGGACCAAACGTCACATGTGTGGAGATTACCATTTGGACAACTATGCCATGCCCTACTAGAGGAGGTTTTTAACATTTTAAAACATGCCAAGGCTTTTAATGCCTTGGACTCATAATTTGGTTATCATTAATTGCCATTGAGAGAGGGTGACAAGGTAATTTCGGGTAATTGATTGTCATGGGAATGATTATTTGTACCCATGGAGGTTTTTGCCGTTTGGTTTGAAAAACACCCCTACAAAATTTCAAACTTGGTCATGTATCAAATGTTGGTAGGTCTTGGTTTTGCCAAGTGTTACATCAATGAATCATTGTTTTTAGCCTAACCCAAGGAAATCACATGCATCATTTGCAAAAGGTGTTTGGAAGACTTAAAAAACATAACCTTAAACTTCATCCAGGCAAGTGCTAATTCTTTCATACTTAAATGAAATACATTTTTTGCATGATTTATTAAAATGGATTGGGGGATTAAAAGGTCAAGGTTCGAACAATTTCACAAGCTCCCCAACCAACAAATGTTAATAAGTTACAAGCCTTTGTAGGTTTGTTTAATTATTACCAAATGTTTGTCAAAGGTTCAACAACATTACTAAACCTTTGAACTAGTTGACGAAGATTGCCCAAGAATACATATAGGGTGAAACACCAAAGTGGGACTTGTAGGAGTTGAAAGTTAGGCTCATTTCAATTCCCATTTTGAGACAACCCATATGAAAACAACAATTCCAATTACACATCGATTATAACACATTAAGGTTAGGAGTATTTGCCCAACTTGATATGATGGTTGAAAGTTCGTGATGGCACATGCTGATTGGTCCAACAAGACATGCCAAATATAATTCATACAAGGGGGAACTAAATGTTTCATTATTGTTTGGGTTGTTTCATCATTTTGGCATTATCTTTATGGTAACCCACTCACCTTGGATACCAATCACCAACCATTCAAATTTTAATGAAATTCAATTTATTCATTAAAAAATTGGCTAAATGGCCCCCTTATCTTAAAGGATTATGATTTTGATATTGTCCATAAGGTTAGTAAGGTCAATCAAAATGCCGATTGTCTAAGTTAAAACCCAATTCTAATGAAGAAAATATTATAAATGCTCACTATCATGGGGATGCAAATTTGGGAGTGGTACTAGGATTGACATGCTTTCACATATGTATGTACCTTGTGAGGTGTTTTGGGGATGCACCTTAGATTGACATGAGTACTAGGGATTCATGTGTTGTGAACATTAAATTAGAAGGTTTTGATTTTTGCATCGTTGCAAGTGAGTCTTGTTTTGGTTTGGAAGTTATGCATTTTTTGGGAGGGTTGTTATGTTATTAAGTTTATGTGTGTGGACAACATTGGTTGTAGGTGTTGATATGGTAACACATGACAATGTTAATGCTTGATCATTTGATGTTTAGGTTTGACCTAACGTTGTGTTTGTTTCTTTGCCCCTTCGGCATTATGTGCTTCAAACTGTAAGATCTATAAAATCTTCAAAATATATTCAAACTTTTAAAATTAAAAAAATATATATATAATAAAAAAATGACACAAAAATGGACAATAACCCACCAAATGTGCATGCATTACAATCTTATAGGTGGAACAAGTAATTTAATTAATAAAGTCCAAATGAAAATGAGAAAAAAATGATGTCAATGAAAGCGAGGTTTGGCGTTCCTTGAACCTTTAGGTTTAAAGTTGGTTCATGTTATGATTAGTCATGCATTGTCGTGTGCCTATTGAGAAATAGGCTAGGTTTGGGGAGCAATGGGAAACTATAGGAAGGTTGAGAGAATGATGGGAAGGTTGGAAGACAATGAAAGAATGTCAAGGATGAAATTGAGGTTACACTAATGTGCTTCAACAACATTGACAAAACTCAAGTCCCGGTGACATCCCAAAACCAAGGATGTTGGCAACCATGCTACATACCCACCTACCTACTTAATTCCATACGTACCTACCTAAATACAATGACCTATCCTGTTGAGGATAGATTACCAAGGTGAAACCTGACATGAACTCATTTTGAGATTCATTCATCCATCCATCCATCCATCCACAACAGCCCTAGTCATGTGAGAGAGGCTTGGAATGGATGATTGGTGAGATGATGGCTGATGGGTTCAGAGGCTGACTTTGAAGTGCAAGTGTTTTTTTCGCCCTACAAAATTTGAGAATTTTTTGCATTTCCAGTGTAAATTTGACTAGACTAATTCCTAAATTTGCTAATTTGGGAAAAAAAATCCCCAGAATTTTCATCTGAAAAGAAGAAGAAGAAGAAGAAGAAGAAGAAGGAGCAGAAGGAAAAGGAAGAGACACCCTGCTTCTAACATAAGAAGAACGAAGGGAGAGCACAGTTAGAAGCACGGTTGGAATCGGAGACAGAAGAGAGTCACGTGGTCAGAAGCAGGGTTTGGTTGTGGGGAAAGAGCAACAAACAAACAAACAAGGCGTGGTTTTTGTGCAACTGGAACCAGTCGACGAAAGGTACACCAGAGGTACATACCACATACCCTACATATGCTCGCTCGCTCGCTCGCTCGCCGAACCACGCTGCTGCAGCTAAACGTAAGTAAGTACTTATCTTTCGCGGAACAAGAATTTCTCCAAATCCGAAAAGCTTGTCGCTCAAGCTCATCATCATCATCATCGTCGTCAGCATCATCAGCTCAGCTTGCTCTCAGTAAGCCTTGCAAAATATAGCCCTAAGTACTCGCAATTCTCTGGGTTGGTTTGTTGCTTTGGCTCATCTGGGAACTGGGTCTTATGTCTATGTATTGTTGGTAGCTATAGCCAGCCAGCCCTAAACTTCTGATTCATGGTATGATGAGAAGGAGCACCGCCCTTGGGTGGTCTGCTGCTGCTGCTGTTCTTCTTTTGGGGTTAACAACAACCCTAAAACCAAGCTCTCTCTCACTGTGAAGCTCTCCCTTTTGAAACAGGCCCAAAAAAAGGGGGAGGGAGTTGGGTTGGAGATGGGCAGTTGGAGATGGTGGCAAGGGACACACGAGGTTCATTGTAGATAGATGCTTCAGCCAAAAACACACACTCTTCAACATGTACTTTCCATTCCGACATGACGTCAATGCCAAAGAGGTGCAGCACAAACCCTGCTTCCTTCTCAGCTACTTACTTACTTTTGTTGGTATATATATATATATATATCTTTTGTTTTGTTTTGAGGCTATTTCGTATATGTAATGCCATCATCTGGAGCAATCATTTGAGGCTTTTAGGCTTTCTGGTTGTTGGGTTGGGGGCCTTCCTTTTTTGGGTTTGTGCAAATTGGAGTCGAAAGTGTATTCGGTGGTGTGATGGAGAGAGCTCATGCCATTTGAGAGAACAAGAATGTCTTAGATGAAGAATTTGAAGTGGGAAATTAAAAGCAGGGAATGTGGGGGTTTTTGTTTTCCTTCTTTTTTTTGGGGGGTGGGGTATTTGCAGTCCATGCTCAACAGCTCAGCTTCAATGGTTCTGGACTCTGGCAGCTCAGTGCGCCCTTTTGCGTCATCCTCATTCTCAGCTCAGTCTGGAACACAACCTTTTGTTCACCATGGAGGTGAGTTATTCCAGCAGGAGGATGCCATCCAGAAAGATTTTTTCAGTTTTAAATGGGCCAGGACTAACTACCACTATGCTCTGGTGTTTTTTTTTCCCCCCTTTTCTGGAACCAAGTACTTCATGGGGGGGGATCTACAAAGCTTTCCTCCACATATAAAGTTGCTTATGTGTGGTGTCTCAATCTTTGTGAGATATCTCTCTCTCTCTGTGTCTCTGCAGGTAATCTGCAAGGATTGCACAACATTCAAGGAAATTATAGCATGCAGTCTGTGCAGAATGCATTGCCATCAAGGAATCAGGGGATGGCAGGGGGTCTTTCAACTGGAACACATCAACCTACTGGGGGTCGTTTCTCCTCCAACAACTTGCCTGTTGGTTTGCCTCAGGTTTATGCTCACTCTTCTCTGAAAAGAAAGTTTTCTTTTCACCCACCATGTTCTTTGATCATATTGCCAAATGTCATCTCAGTGTTAATTCAATAGACTCACTTCTCCATCACCAATCTATGTCTTCTCAAGGAGCAGGTTTCTTTATGTTGCTGCTCTTGTTGTGAACTCAATTATGTCAGATTCTAACAAGTTTGATGTTGCCAATAGTCAGTTTGTAGGGCTTATGGCTTTTGCTCCTCAGTTTTTGGTTTTGTTTTCTCTCTTCTTTTGGGGTTTGGTTTCCTCGTTTTCATGCTCACTGATTTGTTGCTGTTATGTTGTCAGATCTGAATCTCTGTAAACTTATTATCAGGGCATCTTTTGATTTTATTCATGTCTTTATAGACTGTAATTATGGGGATGCTCTCTCTCAGTACCTATGAAGATTTTCATACATTGCTGCTCTGGGTTTTTGTATCTATTTTCATGGCTACCCTTTGCTGTTTGTATTCATAGTTTCACCATGCAGTTTGATATCCATTGTCATGCACTTGCCTCTTGAAGAGTATTGCCAACCTGGATCTGTTTTTCAATTGCATTTTGGATCCCGAGTACTTGAGAGTGGGCATTGTGCTCTGGTCTTTCTGTGGGAGCCTCATACAATCTGGGGTTCTTGATGGTGGGGCTGTAGCAATTATCACATGTGGGGCTCCATGGACATACACCTATGACTAGTCGCTCTGGAATTAGTGTAGTGGGAAACCATGCTTTCAGCAGCAGCAGCAATGGAGGAGGTGGGTCAGGTCCTGGTGGATCCCTGGGAGCTGCCACTGTTGGGAATCGTGGATCCTTTTCAGCTTTGGGAGCAAGTGGCCCCCGTATTGGAAGCTCTGGTGGTAGCATTGGTGGTGGAGGAGGAGGCCTTGTTGGAGGTGGTGGTCTTACAAGAGCATTAAATGCAGGGGTTGGTTTAGATGTGCAGAATCTAAATGGATCACGTGTGAATATTGGCCCTTTGACTGGTGATAGTGGCATTGGTGGCCAAGGGCCTGGGCGGTCTGGAACCTCAATGCTGCAACAAGGTGTGAATATGTCATCATCAACATACAACCCTTCCAGTGATTTGCTTGCCATGATCAGCCGAGGTATGATCTCACATATTGAACATCCTGGCAGTAGTACTAGTGCATCCACAGGGGTTTTCCTTTTTTCCTCCATGATGATAAAGCTTGAAATTTGGCTACTACTGCAGGTTCTCCAAAAGGTATCTCATTGCTAGGGAGCAATTTTTCAACTGCACCAGGCTCTGGTGTCCAAGGCCAAGTACTGTCAGGAAATGGGCAGCTTGGCAGCCTTGGTCTAACTAATGATGGTGGTGCTAATGATGGTTTAGCCTTTGACATCAGTGAATTTCCTCAGCTTGGTGCACGCCAGTCATCCTCTGGAGGACTTCAAGGATCACTAGGTATGTTTTTTTGGTTTGTTCTTCCACAAACTGTTATTTTAAGGTGAGTGCAAGGAAACAAGAACAACAACCAGTGCATCTAGGTGTTCCTGTGCAAGATATTTTTTTGGGGCTCCAGGTCTGGATAGAATTCCAAGGTTTTGTCCTCTGCATGTCCTGCATGCATATGAAGACCTCAAATGAAGCAAAAAAGATGACCTAAAGGGTGGATTCTGTTCCATATATGGACAGAGCTGGAGGAACAGAAACAGGATATTGGACTGCTCTGGTGGAGGTGGCCTGACAGGGTTGTGTTAGTGATGCTGTTGCAGCTTCTTTGAGAAAGCAAGGGGTTTCTGTGAATGCCATTGTCCAGCAGAATCAGGAGTTTACAATACAAAATGAAGATTTTCCTGCCTTACCTGGTTTCAGAGGTGAGCCCATCTGTTTCTGTTTCTGTGGTTCTTATGTAATATCCCAGCCAGGACTATGTAAACAAACAATCAAAGGTCGGTCTTGTCCTATTCATAGCTGCAGGGCCCAGTAAACACAAAGTAGAAGCAGACATCCCTCTGGAACATGAAATTTAACATAGGAGTTGGAAACAAAGGGTGTTGTGAAGGTATGAGGAACAAGCTTGTTGCAGCTGAATGAGCACACTGTTGACAACAAGAGACACTATTGTCTCAGGTGAGAATTTGCTTGTACTGGTTGCAGGAGGCAGTAACGAGTTGACCTCAGATTCAGAGCACCACAAGGACCAGCAGCATGAAAATGCTCTAGCAGCCAATATGCCTCAACATTTCATGGTATACCACCCCTTCCAAATGTTGTTTGAGCCTGATATTACATGTTTGATGGGTGGAGCCTGATTCTACCATATTGGACAAGAAAATGCTTCTTTCTTTGGAAAAGGAGTTGCATGCTTATAGAGGCACTGGATGAAGTTTTTTGTTTGTAGCGTAGATGTGCATACTGAAAGCATAATATAGGTGAAATGGACAAGTGAGTGACGCTGAGATTTGACCCATCCTTTTGACATAGGATTTGTGCAAGGTAATTGACAATTGTAAGCTTGAGGCTGCAAATGAGTGAGGTTTGTGTAAGCAATGCGTATGGAGTAGGGGAGAGACAGGAAAGGTTTTGTGATTCTTCTATGCTCTGATATAGCTTCATGGCAGATGGGGAGGTCTGCTGGAATGTTGCCAGGAGGGTCCTATGTTCCTCACCGCCAATTGCAGCAACAGTTGGCCGGCACTGTTTCAGGATCAATGGGATCCATGAATGCCTCTGACCTGCAGCATTTACATGCTAACATTGCAGATTCCTTCCCTTCATCACATGGCCTCTCGGCTTCTTACCACTCTCAGGTAAGGAGCCATATGCTGTTGAATGTAAAAAGAGGTTCACACAAGGGATAGTTGTAGAGAGACATTGTTGTCCTCATCACCCTGAATGAGATTTGATCCCACAGGCCTTGGTCATATTGACTTGCATTTGCCATGAACAAGAAACCTGAGGAATTTACAGGTGCCAAGTATAGAATTGTTTCTGTTTTTCATTGTAAAACCTCACAATGCCATATTCTTCTTTTACTATTCTGAACATACTTGCAAAGGACTGTGTCTGCACTATCTTCCAATGTGAATCAAAGAAAATCTCTGCTGCTCTGTCTCTGGCCAGAGCTGCCTTCATTACTTTAATTGATGCAGATTGGTCCAATTCATCAGTAAAGATGAAATAGAATGTTCTACATTACCTTGTGGGTCCTGCCTTCTGGGTGTTCAATTGCATATGGTGGTCATGACTCAAGCTTCTGATGGTGAGAAAAGCTTGTGCAGGCATACACAAGGACATGTTCAATGTATGAGATATCTGTGTTGTGCACTAAGATGGGATGGCTGGTGCAGGCAGTAGGTCCACCAGGAGCAGGGGGAGCACAAGTGCATCGGTCAGGGACTGGATCACCTGGGTTGGGCTCATATGACCAATTGGTGCACCATTATCATCAATCACAGGTAAGGCAAGGAGGGGCAAGCCATCAGCAACAACAGCAACTTGCACAACAACAGATGGTTAGGGATTTGGTGAAAGTACAGCAGCGTCAAGTAGCTCCAGAACAGTTTGGATTGCTAGGTTTGTTAAGTGTGATAAGGATGAGTGACCCTGATTTGACCACTCTGGCCTTGGGGACTGACCTGACCACATTAGGACTTAACCTCAACTCAAGAGAAAATTTGTACAAAACCTTTGCATCTCCTTGGGCTGAGGTCCCCACTCGGGGTGAACCAGAGTTCACACTGCCTCAGTGCTACGTTCATCAAGCACCCCGATTACAGGTACCTTTCTTCTTTCTGTTTGAGGGATGGTGAATGTTCTCCATTCAGTAGTACTTCCTGTATGGAAAGTTTTGTTGTACCGACCTCCTGGATTCAGTGGTACACACTACAAGGATGTCTATGTATTATTTCACTCATTTGCAGTGTTTGTGCTTCGAGATATTGTGTAGCTCAGTCTGTTTTACTGGTGGTGCTGAATGAGTATGTTTGTCACCCCCAACTCATGGTATTACTGTTTATGGTGTATACAGCCAGGCTACTTCAGCAAGTTCCAGCAAGACACTCTATTTTACATCTTTTACAGGTGAATTGATAGAATCAATGGTGGCTGCTTTTTCTTTTTCTTTTTGGGCTGATGTTTAGTTGTTGCAATTTGTTAGTTTTTTGTTCAATGCAATCTTCACAATTAGAAGTTGCAAGAACTTCCAAGACCAACAGTTTATATATGGCATTCTGACCCAACTTCTGGTAACAAATCTTTGTGCATGTCAACTTTGTCTGTTGGTGATTTGAGAATTTTGTGTGACTTTTGTCTTTTGCAGCATGCCTAATGATGAGGCTCAACTGTATGCAGCTGATGAGTTGTAAGTAGTCACTGGGCTTCCTCTTCTTCCCCAAAGAAACCCCAAATGTGACAAAATTAAATTAGACCAAGAAAATATAAGTCATTGCTGTAGCAACCAGGTTCTGTTGATGTTGGGTTTTAGTGATGTGCATGAAATATTGATTGTGTTTGGGAAAGACAATTTATTGAAGTTCTAGACTTGCTTTGTGCATCTGTTAACAGCCAATGTGGTGGTCTTGCTTTATGATCATGTACTTGAAACATGGTTTTGCAGCAGCTTTTAATAGTTGGGCCTATGAACACAGGTGTAAAAGAGGCTGGTTTTTTCACAGAGAACACAAATTATGGCTAATTCATGATCCCAACATGGAGCCATTTGTCAAGGCAGATGCTTTTGAGCGAGGGTCATACTACTTTTTTGATCATAACACATGGGAAACTGGTCGCAAGGTGCAGCGTTTTACTTCACCCAATATGTTTGACCTGGTTGTGTCTAGACTCCAGATGACCTCCATTGTGCATTACATCTTGCTCTGACCTGTTCTCCTGTGTACTCTGAAGTACAAGCATGGAAACAAGCATGGCTTAAAGAGTCCAAGATTGATTTCTGAGTGACCCATGGCATTGCTTACATGTCATTTTATCTGATGCATGTTTGGGTGATTGCAGGAGAACTTTGTGCTTCAGTATGACATGATTGAAAAAAGGCCACAATTGCCTTCGCAGCATTAAATGCACCTGATTCTTATGCTCTTTTAAGAGTGTGGAAGGTCACAAAGGGGGCACACACTCCAGAGTGGGACAGGGATACAAAAATTTGTTCCAAGTATTTCACAACAGATGTGGAAGTCAGCTGGTTAACCTGTTTGACTTTTTTTGCACTCTCTTTTGAAACTGAGGGAGATGAAACTGTGTTGACAATAAGAACAGCTTCCTGATATATCCAGCAAAATCCCTCCTCCATGTATTATTTTTCCTTTCTCTGGCTGCTTTTCTATTCCGGGTCTTTTGATTATGATTGTTTTCTAGGGTTTGAAATTTAGTGATAACTGTTGGCAGGGCTTTTGTGATTGATTTTCTAGGTGGATTGGAAAGCTACAGAGCATAAGGTGGAGATGTGTAAACCACTCAGGTCCTTGAAGAACCGTGCTTCCTGAGGGAATGCTTTCCCTGTGTTGATTCTTGACATGGGGAAGCATGCATTTTTTGTATTTTATTCCCTGGACTTGTTAGGACATCCTATCCTCCCCTATGGCTTCAAACCTCCTTTTGTAGAGGCATCCACTCAGGTGACCTTTTACTACCTGGCAGATGCACAGGTGTTGAGTGATGAATGGTCTCCTGTAGTCCTGTATGGTGGAGAAAGTGTGGTGCACTATGCTCCAGGATGTCATTTCTGCAATGGGGAGTCTTGTCATTATGTGAGAATTAAGAAAGGACATTGTGAAGGCCTGCCTGGGGTCTACATGGTTTATAGAAAAAGGCTCATGCTCAGGAGTTGTGTCCATTTCAATTCTAACCTTGTCAACATCTTTGATGTTGGTTTTATGACATTTCCATGCAATTTCAGGGCATTAGTTTATGAGCTTGTAGCTTTTTCTAGAATGAAAAAGCTATTGTTTTTTGTAGCAACATGCAAACCCATTTCCAGTTCATCTCAGAAAGAGGACCCTATTTCCTACTTGCAGTGCAGAAATCTGGACTCCAGGGTACACAGCAAAATATCTGCTGTTTGTCTAAAAAGAGAACAGAGGTGTTTTGGATGTGAATTTTGTTGGTTGTTCCTTTTTCTTCCCCCAACTTGTATTTCAGGTTGGGCAGCTCGGCTTTTGCTCTCTTGCTGGAACTCTGTCTCTTAACTTCCATGGACTCTTGTTAATTCTCAAGTCCTTGCTTCTTTTGCTTTTGTACTTCAAGTTTAAGATTGTACTGGGCTGTCATGACCATGGATGGGTTTTGAAGATAATTTTATTGGGGGACCCAAGTTCTTTGCCTCTCTCACTTTTGTATTTCAAGCTTAAGATTGTATTGGGCTGCCATGACTGTGGAAGGTTTCAAAGATAATTTTCATACGGTACGAAGTTTCACCCTCCTCTTTGCCTCTTTTGCTTCATAATTCAAGCTTAAGATTCTAGTGGGCTGTCATGACCATGAATGGTTTGAAAGATAATTTTCACATGGTAGGTACCAATATTCACTCTCATCCTTACTCCATGGAATCAAGCCCATGGTTACCAATCATCTTGTTTTGGGCCCTATATACTTTGTTAGCAGAAGCCACAAGGAAGCAATGGATTCCATTTCAAAGTTTCAATGAAATGACTCCTTGATGAAACCTTGCCAAACCTGATTAAAGAAAAAACAGCATCCAAAGGGGAATGGAAGAAACAAGAGAAGACCAATGTCCAACCAAAAGATAGCACCCAAAAATACAAATGCACAAATGCGGGCTGCAAAAGAGAGCAATATGAACCATCAAAGGTGGGGCAACAAACAACCTATGTCTTACACATCTTGCTTGTTGCCTAAAGCAGATTAAACAAACAGATGGGTTGGCACAAAAGGCGGGGCAACAAAGCAACATATGTCTTACACTCTTCACATGTTGCATGAAAGAGATAAGACAAGGAGATGGGTGGGAAATTTGAAACAACACCAAGTCTAGGAGGGATCTCCCAAACAACTATCATTCTCCTCAAGATGGAAATGGCTTAAACTTTTTGTAGAACCTCCAACACTATGTGCTTGTAAAATGAGCACAAAATTGATAGAGGAGGGCTTCCAGAGCCCTTGATTAATCACATCATCTTAGCACATCAATGAAGAAAATTATCATTTTGTTGATGTAAACATCCAAATACCTTTATGATAAAAGAAAAAAACACATCATCATGGTGTTGATCACAATACTACCCATCTTTGTTTGAGCCACCATCATCATGGCCCCACCCTAATAAATGATAACTTGTGAAACTAAATCTTCTCAAGTGGGATCAATGATGATGACCACATCCAAAGTGCAAACCCCATCTATGGTGAAGACAATATCAACTTGTTGACATGAAAACTAGAGGGAGGGTGATGGGAGGACATGCATTTATTCACACAAAACATGAAACCCTACATTTATGGCAATGGAAGCAAAAGGATTTTGGACAGAATCATGGGTTGCAATGCACCCTCATTTACATGAACATTTAAAAAGGTATATCCCTATGGAATTTATAGGCTAACCATAAATATAATAGGCTAGGCCATGAGTTGTTAATGGAGGAGGCATGATGCACATCTTCATCTAAAGCATCCGATAGAAGATGAAGAATGAAAGAGATGAAGCCAAATGGAATGCCAAAAACCTTATCCCACACTAAGCTTTTGGAACATGATTTTACAAAAGGGTGTGTTGAAGGTGTTCACAATGTTAATATGTAGAAGCACCCATCTGCAATGAACAATACTCAAATATTGTGTACCACTACTTCACACCTTCTTTTCATTGCAACACCAAACTAATGGGGGAATGAATGAGTAAAAAATGTGTTACAAAATTAAAGGCACATGGCCTTGTTCACCAATTGATATAGGACTTCACCCTTGTGATCAACTTAATGTTTTCAAAATGCTTGGCCAATTGTAATAGTCACACGACACCAAGGGTCCAAGCTATGCACCCAAGGATACAACTATCACTTTGTATAACCAATGGTCAAATCGTCAATGTTGAACAAATTTCAAAGATGTTTGGATACCATGCTTGAAGGCCTGCCAACTAAAAGATGAAATGAATACATCAATGATGGCCTAAAGGAATCTAGGGAGAAGTTCAAACCAATATGTGGTTGAAATTCCATTGAAGAATCTAAACATGATAAGGATAAATCCAAGGGTGAATAGCCTACAACACTTTAACAATCTCTAATGTAGCTAGGGCTAGGACAAGGGGAGCAAAAGACCTAGTAACCCATATATATTCACAAGCATGTTCCAATGCAAGGTTTCATTTCATATGATGAAGAGGGTGGGAACCGAAAATGGGGATGTTTGGAAGGGGAACACCATTAGAGTGAGGTAGGCCCAAAGGTAATGTTATAACGAAGGCATGTATGCAAAGTAAATGTTTAGCTTGAAGGTGCTCTTGGTCGCTTGAAATTAAAAAACTACTGTAAATGCATCCTAGTTTTTTTATGCCTAGCTACTCCATTCAAGTGGGGAGGAAAAGATTCAACTATGGGAACAAAGGAAAAAAATGTCAATTAGTAGCCACATTAAATGGGTTTTAAGCCAAACGATCCAAAGGAAAATGAAAAAAAAGTTGCATATTTGGCCTTAAAACAACCTGAGATGTGCAAATATGTGTATTAATGGAGGAGCCTAAGATGGAATGTGCCAAAACAATCAAGACTTCTAACCTAGGCCCAAGTTGAAAGGGGAGGTAAAAAGGGCTTAAAAGGTACCCAAGGCAACCTTCTTGTTGTTTAAAGACACGGCCAAAAAGTCCACACAATGCCTTTAGTGTGAACTATCCCATGACATGTGAAAAGGGCCCCAACAATTAAAACAAAGGACATTGCTTTGGGGAAAAGCTTCATTCCTACTTTTGACATGTAATCAAAGATTCATTACATGCACTTGGCAAGCCACAATCGAATGGGGTGAAGGAAGGGGGACAAGAAATGAATCCTAGATTATAGAAGGGAAAGAGGGGGGGATATAGGAGAATGAAATGATAAACTTGGGAGGGGGGTGGCCACATGAAGGGCAAGGAAGGGGATGGGGAAAGGTGAGGAAGGGAGAGGGTTTCAACAAGTCGAAAAGTTTCCATTAAGCCATACCCAAAAACTCACTCCTTGATAACAAATAAAAGAAAAAAACTTTAAAATGTCTATAGAAAAGTGGAAGAAAACAAATTAAAAAATGTTTTCATAACACCCAAAACACTTTTAGCATTGGGCACAAGAATCAAAACATGATCCTATCACATTGTCCAAAATTCACACTTTCATGTTACCTACCCAAGAAAAAACTCATGACAACCACAATTTGAATGCCTCTATAAGTGATAAAACTCAAACCAAAATAAATGCAATGTTTCAAAAATCATCAAATTCCAATCTCAAGGAGGTTGAAATGAAATTGCAAAAGAAATACCCAATTTAAAATTGGAATTAGGTTGATTTAAATTATGTCCTTGAGTTAACTACAAGGTATTAAGTACAACCTTGAATTTTTTTTAAAAAAAATTGATTAATTATACTTGGGTTGGAAAATTGCTTGGTTTTTTTACCAAACATAAATCAATTCCCAAATTAGAACCGCAAATTGTGCCACAAACCCATTGACCCACTCACTCCCTTTCAAATTGCCTATTAACACCTCTACTACTATTGCTACCACAACCCAACAACTTTCTTGCCACCCATCCCTCTTTTTCTTTTTTTACATTCATGTATGTTCTAAATTGCCAAGAAGCCAAGCCTAGAAATAACGTGACCTAACAAACAACTTTGTAGAGCTTCAAAAGCATTTGAAATCAAGTGGACTTTCTTTCATTCAAGCATAAAAAATGATGGTAGCAAATATATTTCAACTATTCTTTCTTTCTAAAAAATTAATTTAAAATTTTAAAATTTCTTTATGCCATTATGTGTCAATGCACAAATCAAGACTTCTCCTCCCTCTATTGCTAAAATTACTACTATTAATATTATTCCTTCACAACCAATGTTACCTCTACATCCCTTATATAAGCACCTTTTTCACCTAGAGTCAATTTTGACGCACTTCTAATTGCATCAATTCATGTATCAAAATTTTCTCCTATACCTACATTTTTTTTAGCCCTTGAAGTACTTTAAATTCAAATCTCCTAACTCTAGTTACCATTGATGCCATTGTTCAAATCTCTTTATAACTCTATTAGAATTGCATACCTTGCTACTCCACCATTACCTATTGCAACAAGTTTTGCCCAACACACACCGATTCATTGCCATCACCATGGGGTGAAATCACATTACATTATACATAAGATGTTGTCACATGGCAACTTTTTTGCAAATTTTTGAGACTTGCAATTTACCATATGACTAAATAAAAATGATGAAAATAAGAAAGGATTCCACATTATAATTGTTTATATGGTATAATCACATTGTATGAATTTTATGAATAATTTTTGAATTGTCATAACATAATGAACTTATGAAAGATTACCAAAACTCTTATCACAATCCATAATCAATGAATATGGATTCAATGTACCTTCATATAATGCCCTTTAATGAATTAAAGAATCAATGATTACATGATGTGATGATATTGATATCGAGGACTTTTTGAAAAGATTTTGATGATCAATTTTTTTTTTCAAACCTTAAATTATGGGTTCTTGTTATTAAATCATTTATTCAATGAAAATAAAAATTCAGATGCTAATTTTTGAATTTTCAAACCTTCATAAGGCAAACTACAATCAAATTTTTTTTTAATGACAAATGCTTAATGAAAACTTGCAAAAAGTTCATGTTAATCAAGGTATATTATTTTCAAAATGTTAATTTTCCTCTATGATGGACTCCACATGTGCCTAAAACTATTACACTTGAATATGCTTTCAACCCATAGCCCATTGTTGCATCATTAAGCAAACACCAACACCTTATTGTAGTACCATCATCCCATCCTTGCTATCAAAGCAACTAACTTTAGCTTCATTAGTATTTTCTTTGACATAAATTTCACTCCCCATCTATTTAGCCTTTCTTTCAAGGACATAGAGTCCATCCAACAACCTTGTCCCCACCATTGGGAGATCATCAATCAATCCCCATTCTTAAAAAACATGTGAGCTTACCTCTAACGCCAAAACCAACATTAGGCAAATATCAAAAACTAGTCCAAGTATCAATTGGGCATTGAAATTTAGTGATATTCAAAGTGACATTCAAATCTTCAAATATTACTTGTTTGAGAATTGACTCTTAGATCCCACCCTTTCCATACCTTTCAAAATGTCAATACTTGAGGTGACGTAAAAGGAAGGAAGAAAAGTTAGGGTATCAACGTTACTAATAGATTTGTCACACACATTTGAGGGATCAATCATAGCCTACAATTTTTTGTCAAATGTGTTGTTAAGTAGCACATTTTTATCAATGTCCATGCACACTTTAAATTACATTTTTTACTCAACAAATAAATCAAGCCTAGAACTAATTTTCAACATAAAAATTATTCCCACCAATCACAAAGCAAATTATTGAAATTAGGACCTACAATGAGACAAAATAAAGGCCAAGGTTTTAATGCAAAGTTCTAGATACATTTCAATCTCAACGCAAACTACGGCCAATGATAAAAAGAAAAATGGGATTAGGATGAATGAATGAAAATATTTGCCAAAGTTTTGCAATTCAAAAAGGGTGAAGAAAGAAATTAGGGAGAAAAAAAGTTATTGAAGATTCACATGTACTTGGGGGGATGATAAAAGATTTTGAGAGAGATGAAGATGTTGAACTTGGACAATGTAAAATAGTAATTGTGAACACCTTGTTGATTTCATCCAAAAATTGTTTTAAAAATTAAAAAAATTCTTATAACTACCTTGTGAGACTTGCCTTAGATAATCATCTATTCTGAAATTTATGAGAACTGGCACTTTGAGAATTGGTCAATAATGTTTGTGTTATAAAACTAATAATACCCTGAGTTGGTCTTCAAAATTTTCAAAAAAAAATCTTTTAAAAAAAAATAGAGAACCGACCAAGTTTTTAAAAAGCCTTTGTGAAAACCAGATCCAGCGGTTATCATAAAAAAAGTTGATAACCGCCCAACACTGGCCAAAACCTTTCTTTAAAAAACTTGGTCAAGGTAAAAGAAGAAAGGAAGGAGTTCATCCAAAGAAAAAGAAGGTCCATACCCATTAAAGAAGAAAAATGACCAATTCTTGACCCTAAACCCTAAACCATAACAAATCCAAATGGGATTTTACAGTTATTGTTAGGAGGAAAGGGTGTGTCCTAGTTTCAGCCAAGATGCCAATCCTTTCTTAACTGCCATAGCCATCTGAACCACATGAAGTAGGAAGTAGGACTTACCAGCAACAAGAACATGTGACACAACAAAGCACCCACTTCTTCACTTGGCAATGGGCTTCTTACTATCATCATCTTTATTATCCTCCTCTTCCTCTCTTGTCTTTGTTGGTGAAATTTATTCTCAAGACCCAAGTTTTGTAATTGCAACCCAAAACTTCTTGTGTCCTCTATTGGTGGTGAGATGATTGAATCCTAGTCCGATTTTGTTGGCTTTGGGTCAAAATGTTTTCTCTTCACAAATCTTAGAAACAAGGGGGTACAAATTTTGGTCACTTGGGGATTCATCTTCCCTATTGCTATTCTGTTTTCTTTTCCTTTTTGTTTGGGGTTATGGGGTTGATGGAAGTATTAGGAATCCATAATGGAATGGATTTTACCTGGTAGAAGAATGACGGAGCCTCTGAATGTGGTGGCATTCTGAAGCTGATTGAGAAATTTTTGTCTTATGAGTTTTGGGGAGTCCAGAGCACTGATGCAAGTTTGCAACACTGTTATTATCGTGCATAGCTTGCTTGCTTGCAATTAGAAGTGGTGGGATCTTGGTTATTTCAACTCCTTGTCATGTACAGTTCCTGACTCCTGATTCATCACAAGTTTTGGGTTGTAATTTCACATACATGAGTGAATGTTGAGATGGATCTTGAAAGTTTTTCCAAAAAAGACAAAACTATTTTGAAAATTTGATTTCTGGAGCTCAAAAAACTGTTGTATACAAGTGATAAAAAGTTTATAAATTCTGATAATTTCCCACAACCAGCGTATGTAACCAGCTAGCATAAGTTTGATTAGCAAATTGTTTGATCCTCTGCAAACTTCAAAGTTACTGTGTACTTGATCTAGAGTGAGAAAGTAGTCTCCTTTCCTTCTGTGCAAGAAGTTTTACTCCTGCTGTGCAAGCAGCCAGTGACTCTCTCTCTCTCTCTCTCTCTCAAACATCTGCAAATTGGTGTTCTCTTTGTCAGGCAGGGATTTCCAAAAAGATTTGCAACTCAGTGTCTTACTGCAAAAAGTATATGTCACATGTAGCCCCCCATACTCATGAGATGATTTACTTCTACTACACATACAATTCTTTGATTTGAGTTCCTTGCAATATCAAAGTTTGCAATAATGGCACCATATGCTATGGTCAACAAGCCTATTCCATCAAACCCAAAAACAGTTCGTGCCAACACTCGATGGGAAACGTTATATGAAACCGCTGTAATTTTGTTAAACTTGTACCTCCTAATGTGACTGGCTCGCTGGCCAACCCATCTGAATTTTATCTCAGTTTTCACCTAAATGTTGTTCCCCTCAAAAGTGAATAGCCTAGTCAAGTCAAGACTGCCAATATCAACATTTTGTAGTCAGTCACTCTTAAGGTGAAAGTGAAGAAAATCCCAATCTGAACAAGTAAATAATGAAGAAAGCCCATTGAATTGGGTTTGGCTTTCTCATTAAATTGCAACCATACTTTAAATGGGTCTTGTAGGATGTATGAGCTAGGATTTAGGACATAGCCTGATTGTAGTTGATGTTATAGATTTTCAGATCCAGAAGAATTCTTACGTGTGGATCATGAATTTATTCATGACAAACAAAATTTCAAAAAACTTGTCACTGGATCAGACTGCAGTTGCATTCTCTCTCATGCTTTCAAAGCTTTGTGCTTTTCTTGACAATCCTGTGTGATGCTTTCTTTCAACTTCATTCAATTCAGTTTGCAGCTCCAAATGCTAAGGACTATTTTCCAGCAAGGCAAGGTGGTGGATGGTTCCGGCATCCAAGCCTTGCCAAGAAAAATCCTCAACCATACAAAACAGATATATCATTTAACGAGTATGGGCTTCCAACTTCCAAGCCTTGCCGAACCAACTATGCAATATTATTAGAAGAAAACATGAAAAAAAAAACACATTGCAGTTTTTTTCTGGCACTAACCTGTAAAGGAACAACACATTGAACATGATTCTCCCATTTGTCTTTGTTTAGACAAGAGTTGTGCATCCATGTTGAGGCATAGCACTTTTTTATACATAAATTCCAACCCACACTAAATACTGGAAAACTGGGGTACGTACCTTTGTGGACAATATTCATTTGATTTTCATGAGGATAAACAAACATACAACAGACCCATTTGAGATTAATGGTAAGTATGCAAACCTAGAGAAAGGAAGAAGAAAAAATAAAACAATTGAAGAAGAATCCTTAATAGGTAGTGAATATTTGGATCTATCATTAGCCGTGTGGGTTTAGCTGTTGGCTCCAGATTATATCATGCAGGACTCATAGTGTGGGTACAATGGATCTTATTCCACAATCCTGTAGAAAGTGCTTCTCTGATGCCTAATTACTACTTCAGGTTCTTGGGTATGGAGTAGACACCAAATGGAAGACACCCATGCACCAAGTCAAGAGATCAATATTCACAAAATTCCAAAGTAGAATGGGTCGCTTGACTCTTTGAATTTGGAATCATGAAGAGAAAACCGTTGTTTCTGATGTAGCCTACCTTAACTGAGATTTTTAGTTTATGTTTTTGTTTTTTTGGCAGTGTGGAATATTCTCGAGTTCAAGTGCCAGAGGAGTGGGATCATCTAGTGCTTGAGATGGATAGAAATGACCCATATATCAAGTATAGAGATGGATTCCATGAACGGGCGACTTTTCAGTCATCATATAATGACATGAACTTCCACCATCACAAGGTGGGTTAGTAGTACCCAACACTAAACTGTGCATGTCTGTTGGACTCAAAGAATCGATTCAATGTTTTTTTAAACCTAAACCTCAAATGAATAATTTTGATTCAAAATTCAAGCTGAGGTAGGTTGAAGGATTTTTTTTATTAGAATTCAACCACTTGCTACCAGAATTGGGTGTTGAGTTATTTGGTCATATGATCGTAACTTGGCCAATGGGGATTTCAGATTCCAATTGGTGGCTTCAATAAAAAGGCTGAAATACTTTCTGCAACTGAATATGGAAAGGTGCCCAAATTTCAACTCAGATCTGGGCCAACACTTTGCCAGGATTTCTGCTTGACAAAATTCTATCAGAAAGAAAATCTCATGAAAATCTAGATTCACATTCCTTTTCATAAATCACTAGTTCAGTGAAAAGGGTGGGTTATTCACAGTTTTGGTTAAAAAGTTGGGCTTTTTGTGTGAGTGAATGATTGATTGATGTTTCAGAGGAAAGAGAAGGAAGCTCAAGAGAGAGTACCTTGCAAAGCAGTAAAACCATTCTCAGGAGCTTGTGGTCACTGGGAACATTTAAGACC
>Ga0209611_10002638_pt1 | contig 31542 bp, 23 predicted proteins | sample S1TSphgellanicum_3_FD_187693 | JGI IMG/M metagenome (GOLD analysis project Ga0209611, IMG submission 187693) | Host-associated microbial communities from peat moss isolated from Minnesota, USA - S1T2_Fc - Sphagnum magellanicum MG (SPAdes) (version 2) | ecosystem: Host-associated > Plants > Peat... | reverse complement strand
GTGATGGCCCATCGACGACCGGCCGGCCGCGATGGCTGGGCCAAAGCCGAAGAACACGTCGTGCGGGGTCACCGGTCCCGCGGGCGATTCGTACAAGGTTTCGTGCAGCCGGTCGGCCACCAAGTAGCTCGCCACCGTTTGTAGATCCGGCACGGTGACGCAGACGAAGCCGTCATCGCGCACCACCCGACGAAATTCCGACAGCGCGAGGGGCACCTGGTATGCGTACAGGTGCTCGAGGCAGTGCGCGGCCCAGACGGCATCGACGCTCGCATCGGCGATCTGAGACAGATCGGTGAGATCGGCCAAGATGTCGGGATTCACCTCAGGATCGATATCGACTCGTAGCTTGCGCCATGAGTCGAAGTAACGCGGCACTCTGCCGCCATCAGGTGGCCCGCAGCCGACGTTGAGGAGCACGCGCTCGCGGGCCGGCGCGTTCACTTCATGCGCACGCGACGGCTCGAGGCGGCTTGCGCCGGCCCGTCGCGGTATGCTTGATGAGCCGGATCTGGATGCCTTCGAGCGGATCGTTGGCCACGGTCGAGCGGCAGGGCGCGCCGTTTTTCAAGGGACCCACGGTCAGGCCCGACTGGAAGTAGCCGCTATATTCACAGTCATATCCGCTCGCCGCCGGACTCGGTTTGAGCCGCAGCGCGAATCCCACCAACGGCACCGCCATGCCTTTGGTGCCGCAGGGCTGGTCATCGGTGACCCACGGAGTCTCGAAGCCGCTGCCCGTGAGCCCCTTGTACTCGATGTCCCCGGCCCCGAACTGCTCCTGCGGCCGAACCGAGAAAGATTCGATCCATAGACCCGGCGCGATGCGCCCGGCCCACGGCGCATCGGCGAAGATCATGTCGCCCCGGGTGCGAATATGGGCCCCGATCTGAATCGACAGAGGCAGCTTGGACGTGGTGGTTCCAGAGGCCGGCGCTCTCGGCGGAGCGACCTCGGGGCCGTCGTTGTTCGGCCGTGGCTCCACGCCCGGCACGGGCGCGGAGAATGCCAGAGTCGCATCCAAGCGGGCATTCAGGCGTTCCACTTTGATCGAGAGCACCTCGCCACCCGGTGCGCGCACCGACGTCAGGATCAGCGTGGCGCCGCCGGCGGCGATTTTCGCGACGAGCTGATCCGTCGCAGCGAACAACCAAGCACCGTGCCCTGAAGTGCCTTCCATGAATTGCATTTGTTCCGGTTTCACGCCGGGACCCAAGCCCAAATGCATGGCGGGCAGCGCGAGTTGGCTCGTTGCGTGTACGGCGGTCGGGCCTGCGGACTTGACCGAGAACAGGTAAAGCCCGGCCGGCAGAGGCAATACCTGAACCGACGCGCTCAAGCCTTCCTCTGCGATGACTGCAGGGGCTGGCATTGCTTCTACGGGCTTGCGGGCGGCGGCGTCAGTCATGTGAATCTCAGCGTTAGGCGTTATGGCATTATTCGTGGCATGACGTGGCGGCGATAGCGATGTTTGTTCAGAACGTGACGCTGTTGCGGAAGCAAGCTGCGTGGCCGCGGCAAAGCTCAACAGGCGATCATTGATGCGCCCCGGTTCCAGTCCCAACGGGAGCAACTCGCCTTGTCCTAGCGCGCGCAGACGTTCCGCAATGGCGCCTACATCGAAGGCGGCGATCGGCAACCGGGCACCTAACGCGAAGTCCAGCGTGTAACACCATGTTTCAGGCCACACGGACGGAAACCAGGCGATATCGGGTCGCTCGCGCTGCAGCAAATGCGGCGCTTCGCCTTCGCTGTAACGCCCCGTGACGAATACCTTGCCGGTCTCAAAGAGCGGTGCGTCGTTTTCGGTATAGCCAATGACCACGAATTCGAGCGGCAGGGCTCGATCGCGTGCGTCGCCCGCACAGTCGAGCAGAACCTTGTAGCCTTTGTGCTCACCGATGGCGCCGATCAGCGCGACGCGAACCAGGGTTCTTGCGGGGTCCCGCGGCGGCAGCGGAGTGGCGGGGACTTGCATCGCGTGCGGCTGCACTGTCACCTCGAGGTCCGCAAAGTGCCGCTCGAACCTTACCGCCGTGTCGGCCGACGGAGCGAACACCCGGCGCGCACCCTTGAGCCACGCGGCGCTACGAGCACGCAAGGCCGCCACGGAGATCTTCTCCCCCAGGCTCGACCCATTGCGCTTGACGCAGGTTTCGCAAACCGAGATGGCGGGCTCGCCGCAATATCGGCCGGCGCCGTCGATCAACGTGATGCGCGGACAAATCCAGGAATAGTCATGGACGAAGACGTCATACGGGACCGATACCGCGAGCGCGGCATCGACGACGCGGGCATCGAGATGCAGAAAATGCTGCATCTCGATGCTCTCAATGGGAAGCGCGCCGAGCAGGGCGGCGAGGTCGGACAGCTCCGTCGGGATGTCGTAGCGAAGATTCGGGACCTCCAGGGCATCGGTCCACAACTCGCAGCGGCCGGCATTGCCGGGCGCGGCGGCCTTGAGCACCAACGGAAAGAAGCCGCGTGCGCGCACCGCGGCACAGCGCTCCCTGACAAAGCGCTCTACACCACCGGTCAATGCCAGCGATACCAGCAGAACGAAGCGCCCTTTGAAAGCCCGCACTCTGCGCTCATCAAGGCGTCGCCGCGCGGGGCGCAGCGGATCTTGCGCCTGAAAATCCGCAATGAAACCGTCGTACCCCGGGTAGCGCAGATTGAGCAGGCGTTGGCTGCGATCGAGCAGCGCTGCGCGCTGCGCGCCGAAGGATCGGCCGCCGGCGTGATAGACGAACACATCGGCCGCCAGTTGATGCGACCAACCGCGCGCGCGCGCGCGCAGGCAGTAGTCCACCTCCTCGCCATAGCCCCTGCCGAAGACCTCAGCGTCGAGATGCCCCACGTCTTGCAAGCAATCGCGGCGCAGGTACAAGCAGAATCCGACCCCGACCGGAATCTCGACGCGCAGATGTGAATTCGTGGACGCGGCGAGCGCATGCAGGATACCCGCGTCGTCAGGCTGAAGGTCGCTTCCGAGCGAACGCGGATAGCTCGCGATCGATCCGTTGTTGCTCAACGGCGTGACGGTACCCACCGTCGGGCCGCTATAAGCGGCTTCGCGCAAGCGCGCCAGCCAGTCATCGAACACCCGGGTGTCGGAATTGAGCAGAACCGCATCGTGGGTGGGGTCAAGCGCTAACGCCCGATTCACCGAGGCGACGAAGCCCTGATTGGCGGCGTTGCGCAACAGCACAATACGGCCGGCAGCGGCCAACGCGTCGAGCGCCTCAATGAGCGCCGCATCCTCGGAAGCATCGTCGACGACCACGATTTGTGCCGTGTCATCTATCGTAGTGAGCACCGAATCGATGCAGGCCAGGCTTTCCTCAAGACCCCGATACACCGGGATGATGACGTCGGCGATAGCTGCGCGCTTGACCGTATTGTTTTTGACGTGCAACCGCGACGCGCACGCTCGCCACCCGGCCAAACTCGCCACTCGGTCTTTCGCGGGGCGAACGGCAGCCTTCAGCAGCAAAGGCGAGTCCGGTAATGCTTGCCAGCGCCCGTCAGGCAGCTGAGCCGAAATGACCAAGCGGGCGCCCTTGAGGCCGATGTCACGTAAGTCGATCTTGAACGGCCACCGCCCGTTGAGGCCCTCCGAGCGCCCTTCACTGACTGCTCCCCGATCGCCGTTCTCATCCTCGACACGAACGCGGATCGCTTGCGTGGGCGACCAACCCACGCGCGCCCAGCCGGTGAGCCCTGACCCGCCGCACTCGGCACGACCGTCGAGCGCAAAATTCTGAGGGCTTCGCGCACCGCTGCCGAGCAGCGCTGCACCGCGCCTTGTGGCCTCGCAGCCCGCAATCACATCAGACCTCCGTGGCTTGAAGCTGAAGGCGAGCCTCCCGTCGACAGGCTTGATTCTCAACGTTCTCGCCGGTGAATCACGCACATCGAATTGGATATGCAGGACGTTTGAAGGATCGGTCTGTGACAGTTCGCCGACAAATTCGATCTGCGGCCCTCGGCCAATCCATCCCGGCACCCCGACCTCCGGATCCCGCATGATTTCGCCGGCCGCGTGGAACAGTAATCCGTCCGGCATTACGCAATAGGCGGCGAGAGCCATTTCCAGTTGCTGCTGCGCCTCCTCCAGCCGGCGCAGGCGCAAAAGCGCAACCGCAATCAGCGCCGCCACGTCTGGGTCGGGCGTCAGTTCGTTCGCTCGTTGCAGAAGACGCAACGCCGCAGCGTAATCGCGTGCTTCAGCCATCAGGAGACGGCCGTAAATCGGCGCGACCGTCGTTATATCCTCAGGGATGCACCGCCACGCATGATCGATGTTGCGCAGGGCTGTCGGGAGCGCGTTCGCGAGCAGCGCTTCGCGCACCGTCCCCAGAGTCGTTAATGCCTGGACGCTGATCGCGGATTGCAGGCATCGGTCCAACGCTTCGATGAGGGAGATATTCAGTGCGCCGGTGAAAGATGATTCTTTCATGTCCCGGGTCAACTCGAGTTGATCAAACCTCAGAACCTTTCTATATGGTTAAGCGACAATACGGGGGACGTCTCGGGCGTTTGCGCCGGGTGCGCTGTGGTTACGCCTTGCAGTTCGATGGTGGTCTTGCCGTTGTCGACGCTGATATACGTGTTGCCATTGAGCGACGTGACCTCATTGTGCGAGATAAAATACGTGAGCGAGTGGCCTTCGACATTCAGTTGGTCGCCGGAAACGAAGTTCGTGATGACATGCTGGCCCCCGGCGGCCGAAGCCAGGAACTCGAACACGTTGTGGGTGCCGATACTTGTCATGGTGTCATGGCCCGAGCCACCGATGAAGACGTCATGCCCTGACCCACCCTTCAGGACCGTCGAACCCCCGCTGGCGGCAAACTCGGTGAGACTGGTGCCACCTATCAACGTCATCTTGCCGGCGAGAGCGAAGTCTTGGGTTATCCCGTTGGACAAGTGATGGATGACGAGTGAGCCGCCGGAAATCGTCGCCGCGCCCCCGCCGACGATCGTTGAGCACGACGCGACGCTTCCGCCGGCGATGGTCACGGTGGCATATCCTTGCACTGAGATCGTGTCGTTGCCCAAGCCTAGACTGATGGTGTCGTGACCTGAGATTCCGATCTCCGTGATTTGCGCGGAGCCGCCGATGCTGATGGTATCGCGGCCATTGCCGATGACGACGTTGCCATTACCCGTAATGTTGATGGAGTCGTTGCCGTTTCCAGCAATAACAGTGCCGTTGCCATAAACGTTGACGTTATGGTTGCCGCCGCCGGAGATGCTGGTGGTAGACACGATACGAATCCTTTTTACTTAATCAACGGGGCAACGAACTAGGTTTGGCCATGGCTCGAAACATACCAGCCTCTTTGCCCGTCTGTCATAGCTAGTACCAGAATTGAGACAACTATCACGCGAAACAAAACGACGCTGACTAGAGCGCATGATCAGATAGTGCTAAGTACCAGAAATAACTGCCATAAATGAGACAACAATCACTCGCGTATATTTGGTTGTTCATCCCTGAAGGATCACCCGTTTACGGTTAACATTGTCAAATATATTCTCGTAAGGGAATAACTATGGATGCCAGTCACAAATTTAACAGAATCGCCCCCGAAACACCGAGAACGTAGGCAGACTGCCTCTCTTTGAGAACCACGCGCCTACACATACGCTTTCTGGAAAATGTCTAATATTTTTTTACGGTCTCCCGAAGTAGAGGAGGTGCCCGATGCGGGCGATACGCCGGCTACGGCCGGGCGGAGAACCTATGACCTCGATTCCATCTCGAAAAGCGGGCTGTTCGATGCGAAATTCTATCTATCGCAGTATCCGGACATCGCCCAAGCTGGGGTGGCCGCCCTCGAACATTTCTTCGATTTCGGTTACCGGGAAGGCCGGCGCCCGAATTTTTACTTCGATACGAGCTGGTATCTCGCGCAAAACCCGGACGTACAAGAGGCTGGCGTTCAACCGCTTACTCATTACCTTTCCTACGGCGACATCGAGGGGCGCAAGCCGAGCTTGATCTTCGATCCGTGCTGGTACCGAAAGCTGTATGGCTTGGCTGAGGCCGATAACGCGCTTTCGCACTATCTGGAACACCGTACGACCTGCCGGTTTGCTCCGATCTCCGATTTCAATGTCGAACACTATGCGCGCTCCTACCCGGACGTAGCGGCCGCGGGCATCGACCCGTTCGAACACTTCGTCTCTTACGGTTACCGGGAAGGACGCACTCCTTCCGTGCACTTCGATGCTAAATTCTACTCTGCTCGTTATCTGGGCAATGACGCGGATCAGAATCCGTTCCTACACTTCCTGGCACATAAGCATGAACCTGGGGTCTTTGGCCGCATGCCGCAGGATGAGGCAACGATCCCGCGCGAAGTGAAGCGATTCACCAAGGCGGGTCCGGATTTCGAAGACTTCGCGCCATTACCTGCATCGGCGCCGCGGCGCGCCAAGCTATTGACCTATTTTTTACCGCAGTTCCACGCTTTCCCCGAAAACGACGCTTGGTGGGGAGAGGGCTTCACGGAATGGACCAATGTTTCGCGCGGTTTACCGCGCTTTAAAGGTCATTATCAGCCTCGAGTGCCGCGGGACCTGGGGTTCTATTCCTTGAGTAATGCCGAAACGATGCGCCGCCAGGCGGCGCTGGCGAGGGCGGGTGGCGTCTACGGATTCGTTTTCTATTACTACTGGTTCAACGGCAAACGGCTGCTAGAGAAGCCGGTCGACGCCTTCCTCGCAGAAAGCTCGATCGAGATGCCTTTCTGCCTGATGTGGGCGAACGAGAACTGGACGCGGCGCTGGGATGGCGCCGACGCCGAGGTGCTGATCTCCCAGGATTATCGTCTCGAAGACGAAGATCAATTGGTATCCGATTTCGCCCGGCATTTCGCGGACCCCCGCTATATTCGCATCCAAGGACGGCCGCTCCTCATGATCTACAGGCCAGGGCTGATCAACGACGGCGTGAATACGCTCGCCAGGTTGCGGAGCTTATTCAAAGACAAGTTCAACGAAGATCCACTCCTTGTAATGGGTCAGACCTTCAACGCGACGGATCCCACCCTGTTTGGTATGGACGGCGCGATTGAATTCCCGCCCCACAAGCTGACCCGAGATATGCCGGCGATCAATCAATCGTTGCAATACCTGGACCTCGAATTCGAAGGCAAGGCATATCGCTATGACGACGTCGTGCGCGTATCCCTGGACGAAGCGACGCCGACATACCCGCTGATCAAGACCGCGGTGCCGAGCTGGGACAATGACGCGCGGCGCCAGGGCAATGGACTGGTACTAACCAATTCGACGCCGCAGAAATACCAAGCGTGGTTGAGCGAACTCGTGGACCGCGCGGTGCGAAACCCCTTCTTCGGTGAGCCGATCGTCTGCGTCAACGCCTGGAACGAGTGGTGCGAGGCGGCCTACTTGGAACCTGATTTACATTACGGATCGGCGTATCTGAACGCGACGGCCCGCGCCCTGGTCGGGAGATCGCAGGAGAACCGCGACGGCCGGGTACTGCTGATAGGCCACGACGCCTTCCCGAGCGGTGCGCAGCATCTGCTGCTCAATATTGGACGCACCTTGCGCAGCCATTTCGGAGTCGAAACCTCCGTGGTTCTGCTGGACGGAGGCAAGCTCGAAGACTCCTACCGCGAACTGGGGCCTTTGAAGATTGCCGGCAATTCCGCGGCGCTGGAGGCTCTATTCTGGTCCTTGAAGGAAAGCGGATATACGTCCGCCATCGTGAACACCAGCGCCGCCGCCCTTGCCGTGCCGGCCTTGAGCAAGGCCGGGATCGAGGCGACGATGCTGGTGCACGAGCTGCCACGCATTCTGCGAGAGAAGAATTTGACCGCGAATGCCAGAATCGCTGCAAAGCAGGCCAGGCAAATCGTTTTCGCGTCAGTCTTCGTCAGGGATCAGTTCCAACAGGCACTCAATCTGGAGCGCGAAGAGGACGTCCTCATCATCCCTCAGGGCATGTATCACAAGTTACAACTATCACGGGCCGCCGGCGAAACCTTACGCGAGGAATTCGGCATTCGCAGGGATCAGCGGCTGGTCATCGGCATGGGTTACGCGGATCTGCGCAAGGGTTTCGATTTGTTCCTGCAATTGTGGCGCCTCGTACGCAATTCGAGTTCCTTGGTCACTCATTTTTGCTGGGTGGGCGACATCGATCCTTCGCTCAGAGATTGGATGCAGCATGAGATCGACGATGCGGAGCGTACCGGGACGTTCCATATGCCTGGCTACCGCAAGGACGTGTCGAGCTTCCTCTCCGCGGCCAACGCGTTCGTGCTCACCTCTCGCGAAGATCCATTTCCCTCTGTCGTGCTGGAGGCGCTTTACGCGGGGCTTCCAAGCATGGCTTTCGATCGTTCGGGAGGCATTCCCGATCTGCTGCGCGATCATCCGCTCGGCCATGTGGCCCCGCTTGGCGATACGGTATCGATGGCGGCCGCGGTAGTCGCTGCGATAGAAAAGGCACCCAGCGATGCGGACCGCGCCGCGGGCCGGGATCTCATCACGGAGAAATTCGACTTTCCCTCCTACGTCTGGCGGCTGCTGCAACTCGCCCACCGAGATTTACCGACCATTTCCGTTGCGGTGCCCAATTTCAACTATGCCGCACACATACCAAACCGGCTGAGCAGCATCTTCTTGCAGACGCAGCCCGTGAAAGAGATCCTGGTGCTGGACGATTGTTCGACCGACAACAGTCTCGAGGTGATTCCCGCAGTCGCCGCCGAGTGGAGCCGGTACATTCGTTTGCTGCCGAATGAATCCAACAGCGGCTCGGTTTTCAAGCAATGGCGCAAAGCCGCGGAGACCGCCACCAGCGAATTCCTGTGGATCGCGGAAGCCGATGACATCTGCACTCCTAAGTTCCTCGCCGAAGTAATCGCCCTCATGAGGCATGACCCCATGGTCAAATTCGCTTTCAGCGACAGCAGCGCCATTGATGCCGAGGGCATGCCCATGTGGTCCAGCTACAAAGGTTACTACGCCAGCGTCGCACCGGATGCGTTGACACGAACTGGCATTTTCGAGGCAGAGGACTTTGCCATCCAGTATTTGTCTGTCAAGAACGTGATACTCAACGTCAGCGCCGTCATTTGGCGCCGCGAGGCGCTTCTCGAGGTGATGGAAGCCTGCGAAGAGGATCTGCAAACGTACAAGATGGCCGGCGACTGGCGCCTCTATCTACAAGCCCTCACCGGTACGAATGCTCGCGTGGGATACTGCGCCGAGCCACTCAATGTCCATCGCCGGCACTCCGCGAGCGTCACACATGCTCTCAACGCGGATAAGCACGTTGCGGAAATAGCGGCTTGCCACGGGTTTGCCGGCAAAGTGTTCAATCTGAGTTCTGAGATACGCGATGCGCAGGCCACTTACCTTCAGGAGGTGAATGCGCAACTGCGTGCGACGCTTGAAAAAACCAACGCCGAGCACGGTGCAAAACTCGCGAGGGTGCCACCCACAAAGCGTCGTAAGCTAACCAACTAACGACTTGTTTTTCAACAACGACGATACATTAACCCTCAGGAACTCACGAGGACTCCGACAATGTGTTCGGCAGACAGTCGCGAATTACCTTTGATGGAAGTTCCGTCTCGAAGTCGCCGCGATAAAGACGACAGTAAAATGTTCCGACAATGGCATAGGCTAGTCGATTCCGGTCTCGGTCTAGACCACTCCGTGATGCTGGGATTTCGACGATTGCAGGTCCCTAGAAGCCACTTTTTATGTCAAATGTGATACATCACGTGGTAAGGGCCGCGATTACAGCGTGTAATGAAGCGGTTGGGACGAGAAATGCGCCGAGTCGTTCAAAGCCACTTTGGTTCCGTTGTCTTGGTCGGAGGATTGTATGACGGGTATTCAATATTTCGGAAAACAAGCTCCTGATCCAAAGGAAGTGCGGTTTGATTTAGATATATCGCGAGATCCAGCTCGATGGCCACTCAGGCGGTAATCTATTACACACACTTCGTCAGCGACGTCGTCTCGAAGGAACTAAAAGATCTCCGGGCTGAACTGGGGCCTGAATTCAATATATTTGCGGTAGGCTGCTGCCCCGCCAAGACGACGTTGGACCCATTGGTTGGCAACTCCATTGACACGAGGGCCTACATCCGGGATGAGCTTCGCGCGTTGCCATATACCCGCCAATTGCAGGGGGTCGACTGGGAGACCATGAGGCGCAGTTCGGACCTCGCCATTATGCAATTTTTCCAGGGTAATCCGAACTTCGACTACTATTGGATCGTTGAATACGACGTTCGATTCACTGGAAGTTGGCGAGAACTATTCGCCGTACTCAACGAATCATCGGCAGACCTACTATGCACGTTTCTGACGAAGTTCGAGCAGGGTCGCGATTGGATGCACTGGAAGAGTTTTTCGACACCGGACGATTCCGTCAAAGAAGATGATTTATATAGAGCATTCCTGCCGTTTTGCCGATTGTCGAAGACTCTGATGCAGGCCATCGACGAACGGTGCCGTGAGGGCTGGACGGGTCATCCCGAAGTGCTATGGCCAACCGTGGCCCACGCTGTGGGTGGCAACATCGAGGACATCGGCGGGTCCGGCCCCAGCACACCCGACTCGCGAAGAGACAAATATTACTTCTCGGCACTTCCGACTGCGGGGCTTTTTCTTAGTACATTCGGTGCTTGGCCGGCATATTCCGAGAAGAGCGCGTTTCGACAGATCTCGTTGCCGGACATTCTTTGGCATCCAGTAAAGGAATAGATTTGATTGAGATTACCATTGGCAGAAATTCTCGTTCGTCGATCGTGGTGTCGAATGACCGGCCGTTCACGCTTTTCGGCGGAATAAACGTCCTAGAGGATTTGGACTCATCGCTGTTCGCTTGTGAACACTATGTCAGCGTGACTAGCAAGCTCTCGATTCCGTATGTATTCAAAGCTTCTTTCGACAAGGCCAACCGCTCGTCAATACGCGCCTATCGCGGTGCGGGATTCGAGGCGGGACTCGAGATCTTCGCCGCGCTGAAGCGTGAGTTTGGTGTCCCAATTCTGACGGATGTGCACGAGCGCAACCAGATAAGCGCTCTTGCCACTGTGGTCGATGTACTGCAAATCCCAGCCTTTCTCGCCAGACAGACAGATCTAGTCATTGACGCCGCGCGGACGGGTCTGCCCATCAACATCAAGAAGCCACAGCATATGAGTCCCAATCAAGTGATTCATATCGTCAATAAGTGCCGGGAGGTGGGCAATGCGCAGGTCATTCTCTGCGAACGAGGTGTTGCGTTCGGTTATGACAATCTGGTCGTCGACATGCTGGGATTCCGACAAATGGCGGAAATTTCGGGGGGATGTCCGGTGATATTCGACGTTACGCACAGTTTGCAGCGACGGGACCCTGAAGGGGAGTCGTCGGGCGGAAGACGCAGCCAAGTGGCCGAACTGGCTCGAGCGGGTCTAGCGGTGAGTCTGGCAGGCTTGTTCCTTGAAGCTCATTTTGAGCCCGACAAGGCAAAATGTGACGGCGCCAGCGCCCTACCGCTCAAAATGCTCGAGGTATTTCTACGGCAGCTAAAATCCGTCGATGCACTGGTGAAGGGGTTTGATGAGCTGAAAATCAAATAAATCAAAACGTCTCTTCGGGACCACGCAAGAAATCAACTCAGACGTCGCGGCATAACTGCATAAGTACCGTTGCCGTGCCAGCTGAGGCGGCACAATCCGGTGTCGCAGGTGATCGGTCTAAAGTCGCTAATTAAACCCATTCACGCGGCGTGAACAGATCTGATTATCGCGTATTTCGAACGACCAAACCCGGCAGGTTGCTGGGCTTGGAATAGACACATTACACCACTACAAAAATGCTGACCCTACGTAAGAAGGACTCGCATATGAACGATCATGAAGTCTATGCCCTGCTCCACGGAGTATTCAATGACGTATTCTCAAGAGACGATATTGTGCTAACACCAACGACCGTTGCACCAGATATTGTCGGGTGGGACTCATTCAAGCATGTAGAAATCGTTTTGGCGCTAGAAGATCGGTTGGGGATCGAGATCTCGACGACAGAAGCCACCGGGCTGCACTCGGTTGAGGATCTTGTGCAGCTACTGCAGCGCAAGCTGCGCGGGTTGAGGGCGGTCATCTGATGATGTGGTTAGAAGTAATTCCGGAGTGCTCAGGCGTTGTGTAGTTTCGAGGTCAAAACGAATCCACTGTTGGACGCTTCGATTTACCGCTCAGTAATGACCCCAGACGCATTATTCGGAGCGTATCACGACGGAACAGCATGGACGACAGTGACGGTGCAACAGTTCATCGAGCGAGCCAGAAGGTTTGCAACCTATTATCGTGAAAACGAGATACGGCCCGGTGACATCGTCTTTCTCGTCGTGCAACGCCCGGCGGATGCTCACGCCGCATTCCTCGGCGCAATGCTCGCAGGCGCGATTCCTAGCTTCCTTCCATACCCCAACGTGAAGCAAGACAGCGACGCCTATTGGAAGCAGCATCGGAAGGTATTCGAATCATGCGGGGCCCGAGCGATTCTCGTCTACGATGAAATCGTCTCGTCCGCGACTGAGTGCGTGCGTGGAATAGATATCATGATCTTGCGCCTAACCCAAGCGCGAACAGTTGAGCCACTCGCGGACCTAGAGTTGCCTGGAATGAAGTCCGTCGCGCTCTTGCAACATAGTTCCGGTACGACCGGACTCAAGAAAGGAGTCATGCTCTCCTATGAGAGCATATTGCTGCAGCTCGATTCATATTCTGCGAGCCTTGCACTAACCAACTCGGCGAAAGAATTTATTTTTGCTTCCTGGTTACCGCTCTATCACGACATGGGTTTGGTATCGAGCTTCCTCTTGCCCCTATACCTGGGAATTCCGATTGTTTCAATTGACCCATTTGTTTGGGTTGTCGAACCCTCGTTGCTATTCGACGGCATTGAGCGGTATAGGGCCACTCACGCTTGGATACCGAACTTCGCTTTTCTGCACATTGCCAGAAGAACCCGTCCGAAAGACGACTGGGATCTGAGTTCAATTGTATCGCTGATAAACTGTTCGGAACCATGCAAACCGGAATCGTTCGATGAATTTCTTCGTCGCTTCGAGAAATTTGGCATCCGCGCCGATTCATTGCAGACCTGCTACGCCATGGCTGAGACGGTGTTCGCTGTAAGCCAGTCCCAAATTGACCGACCCGTTCGGCGAATCGAAATCGACCAAGCCTGCATTGCTGCTCTCGGTCATGTAAGCCCGGTAAGCGACCCCTCCCAGTCCGTAGTACTGATGTCCAATGGACCAGCAATTGAGGGTTGTAGTGTCGCCATTTGGAGAAACGGTGCATTGGTGGGTGAGAGGGAGATCGGCGAGTTGCTAGTGAACGCGAAATTCATGTTCTCTGGTTATCACAACAACCTGGAGGCAACCCGATCTGCATTCCTGGATGAATGGTATAAGACGGGCGACCTTGGATTCGTCGATCAAGGCGAGATATTCATCGTCGGGCGAATTAAGGATCTTGTCATCATCAACGGAAAAAACATTTTCGCCCATGACGTCGAAGCCGTCGTCTCTCGCGTCCCGGGCGTGAAACCCGGGCGAGCTGTTGCCTTCGGCTATTTTGCCGACAATCTCGGATCTGAGCAGCTCATTGTGGTCGCGGAACGCATGGACGGCCGAGCCGCAGCCCATATAATGCGAGACATCAATCATGCAGTCATCGGCGAAGTCGGTATTCCCTGCTCCGACGTACGGATCGTCGCGCAAGGCTGGCTTACAAAGACTACAAGCGGCAAGATCAGTCGATCGGAAAATTCGAAAAAGTATCTGGATACTTTTTGCCCGAGAAGTCGGTAGTACTGGTCCATGCTCGCCTTACTCATAGTGCAGTTGATTTCGGTACTCCTCACTTCCCTAGCGGCGCGGGAATCCGCCTCGAGAGAAGTTGCAATCCTTTGCTCCGTTAAGCGCGTAGGTCGAAACTCGGGAGCGCTCGCCGTATGAGCCAGGATACCAATTATATTGGTTACAGAAGTTGGAACCGAATCCGGAATAGCGGTGACGCCATTACTTCGGAAATTCTGACAAAGCTCACTGGTCTTCCGGCCAGGGCGGTATCGCCGGAATGCCCACACATTTTGGGCGTGGGAAGCATCCTTTTTTTCGCCGGTCGAAACAGTCATGTCTGGGGATCGGGGATTCTGAACCCGGCGATGCCGATACCCGAAGCCGGGAGCGCGAGCTATTACGCGCTACGAGGCAAAAAGACATACTCCGCACTGCGGGAGTTGGGAATTGCTCTTCCTGACCTGCCACTAGGTGATCCAGGGATCTTCGCCGCTGAAGTTTGCGGGGCCAATTTGATTGCCAATCCACGAGTCAAATATCGCGCGGCCTTCGTCCCACATCACGGTTCGATCGGTCATCCGCTTTACAACGAAATCATGCAAGATCCGGATTTCACGGTCGTCGATATTTTGGACGACTCTTTACGTCCCCTTGAACAGATACTTGAGTCGGCTGTTGTCGTTTCCCAAAGTCTGCATGGCCTTGTTTATGCCGAAAGCTTGGGCAAACCCAATGTGTGGATCTCGGAACGGCACGATGCGATATGGCGTTTCAAATTCGAGGATTGGTTCTCTACCACGAACCTCCCGCAAATCGATCCGGAGCCTCTTACAGCGAAGTTGGATGAGTTACTCGCCAAAGCGAGACTCCATGATTCAGTAATCGACAAAGCACTTCTCGCGCAGACCGTGCCAATTCAACCGTGCGCAGCCGTTTCGTCTCACTTTTTACCGGTTGAGTCCTGCCGTAAATACAATCCAGTCGTCTTTTTCATCGATACCTTGCTGGCAGCCCGGCAATACGATGATGAAGCAGTTGGTCAAGAGGCAGTCGATGCACTGTCCAAGAAAGTATTCCCTTTTGTCTGGAAGCTTTTCAAGCAATGGGGGGAAAGAAGGTATTGTTTGATTGTACCGGCTGACGAGGATGTCAGCCTTGAACCTCAGCGATTACTGCACGCCGTCCGCTTTTTGGACGAAAACGCTGCCGTTGATTTCGCGTTTGTCCTGCCAAAGAGTAGGTGCCGCGACAGGTCGGTGGCCTACAAGACGTTTCGGTGCGAGATTGATGTGATCAGGAGCAACCCCATCGCGGGCGGGGCACTATTGATCCGACCTGACGCTTTCAAGTTGACGCGAAATTACGTCACGCTCGGAATTTGAAGCACGACATGGTGCCCCTAATCCTGATGCGCAGCCACCATTATGACGAACACGTCAGGATTTCCTTCGCCAAGCTTCGAGAGTGCTCAAGTAGGTTCAAACCGTTTCTCTTGCTGGATACATCGAGAGGCGATCTCACGCCCGACATCCCGACGTTGAAATTTCGCGGTGAGCGCTTGCAAGAACTCGGATTGGAGCTTTATCCGGAGAAGCGCTGGGCTTGGTTCGCCGGAGACTACGCGCTTTACTGTGCATTGCTGGCAAAACCGGAATGCTCGCATTGTTTCATGGTTGACTACGATGCACGGGTCAATTTCTCGGTGGACGATCTTATGTCGCGCGTCGCGGCGGAGCGCGTGGATTTGGTTGCACCTTATGCGGGTTTCGAAAATGCAAATTGGATGTGGACCTCGGCCGGCCGTCATTGGTTCGACCGCGTAGTGGGATGTTTTTTCCCCGTCGTGGTCCTCTCTCGGCGCCTGATTCTCAAATGTCTGGAAACCCGCATAGCCCATTCAAAGGCCGTACCTACGGATAAATCGGATAAAGCACGATTTCTACGACAGAATTGGGTGAACTGCGAGGCATTCGTCCCGTCTGTAGCGCTCGCCAATGGATATTCGATGGTGGATATTCAGAAATTGGTCCCCAAATGGTCTTACGCATATCTTAGCGACCTGGATGTGATGCACTGGGACATGCCCGATATCGCGGAAGTTCCCTGCGCACATCCGGTTTTCCTCAAGCATGATCTTCCGCTCCATATCCACCGAAAGCTGGATTCGTTACCCGACGGCGAAACCAGAACATCGTTCGTCAATCGAGTGAACGATCGGCTAAAAACGGACGAGGCGCTGTGGGCTGAAATCGTCGCAGTAAACCCGGAACTAACGGCAACGGTGCCGATTGAGGATGCTGCCGTGCACTCTGCGCGAAATCTTGGGCGAGCAAACACTCTCGTCAACGCCCTGTCCGACCAGGGTATTGTGGCAGTATCCGATATTTATTCCGTCGCGGACTTGGCCGTGATTAACACGGCAATGGATCCCATCTTTGCATCAAAGGCCCATGAGGCGCGATCCTATGTTCGTCCGGACGAGATGCTCGATGCCGGGATTTTCCACCGCGTGCTGTCCCGCAAAATGAAAGACGTTATTTTCTCGATCGTACCCGACCCTGTTTTGTATCACTTCCACGCCTACGAAATTGCCGCGAATAGTCCGACGGCTCACATACTTGGAGAACGCCTTGGAGGATGGCACCGGGACACTGACAGCCAGTTCTTCGAGGACCGTCTCACGCACATCAGCATCTTTGTGTACCTGACCGACGTCGGAGAGCTCGACGGACCCTTTGAACTGTCGCCTCACAGTCCGGACAAACTACTGCGCAGCGCGAGTCCGGTCATTTCAATGACGGGGCCGGGCGGCACGAGCTTCGTGTGGCACCGGAGCTACTACCACCGCGCGGCACCTAATAGCGGTCCCAGGCGTAGAAGGCTCCTAAAGATTTCCGTACAACCGAATTGCTTCACGAGCCATCATCTGGGCAACGAATTCTTTCAACGTGTCCGGGCTGAGGTTCCGGCAGGAAACGTCGAGACCGATCTACTGCTTGGGCGATATCAGGGTCGGCGCGCGCCGCAATTGTACCCCACCACGCCCATTCGGTTCTTCGTTCTGCAGTCCGGGAAGTCGGTCAACCTATCCGATGACCTACTCGCCGCATTGAATCGGGACGGAGAGGCGGCTGCTGGTGGGCAGCCGGTTGCCTATGATTGACAGCAGCCGCAAACGCCGCATCCTCCTCGTGGGAGCAGGCCGGCGCGTGCAAAACAATTTTCTTCCAGCGCTCACGTGTTTACGGGATATTTTCGACGTCCGTGGCATCCATTCGAGGACATACGCAAAACTCGCGTTGGTCGCCGACAAATGGGGCGTGCTCGCGGTCGCAAGTTTGGGTGAATTCGATTTCTCCGACGTGGATGTGGTTGCTATTTCCGTTCCTACGTCGGCGAATGCGGCTATCCTCAATCAACTCAAAGTTCATGCGCCGGCTTTGGATGTGATCATTGACACTCCTGTCGCGTCGACGCTGCAAGAGCACGCGGAAATATCCCCTCTATTGCAGCATTTCAGAAGTGTTACTGTTGCTGAGGACTACATGAACTTTCCTCGGTTCGCGTTGGTCCGTGAGACGGTCCGGCGAGGAACTATCGGCGAGCTGACGAGCGTCACTCTCCTAAACATCGGCTATCTGTATCATGGCTTGGCTCTCATCCGATCGTTTGTCGGTTTCGCTAGGCCGCGCAATGTCTGGAGTCATCACATAAGCGCCTCCGCGGTCGTCGTGGGCTACGATTTCGAGGGAGGGTTCTCCGCATCGATAGTCGGGCCGTATAGGCGCCACACAACCGGGGGCATTCTGGTCGAAGGCACGAAGGGTATCATCACCGAATATTTGATCGACAAGGACTTCGTTGCGCGAGGGCGCGAAACGTATGTCCTTTCGAAGATGATGACCGAAGGGAACCTGTCCGGCTTTGAAATGTGTGGCGGGAAATTCCGCACGTCTGTTGACTTGCCTTTTATGTCCGCGATGCGTTCAATGGACATCGGCGATAAGTCGGACCTCAACCTCGAACGTGGATGCGGCCTGATTGAAGTATTCCGGTCCTTGGCCGACTTCCGAAATATTAATGTCAGCTATACCGCGGAGGACGCCCTATACGATAGTTTCGTCAGCCGCCGCGCGGAGAGCCAAGAATATCCACTGTATCCCTTTGAGCCGTCGCCTAAAAGGCCAGTGATTTGGCGTGCAACGGCTGATACATTCCTGAAATCGACTAAGGTGCCCGCATTGGCGTTGTCTGATTCTGAAAAAATATTTGTCGCCAAGGATATGCTGATCGGGGCACAAATGTCGAGCGAGAGCGGCGACTATATCGCATTGTCTGGTGTTTCAATCAACGGATCGGCGGTACCGGTCCGGGAGTGGTTTATATTCAAAGATCACTGGGTAAGCGGTTAAGTTCTCGCTCTAAATGCCGCTGATTTCAAGGTCAATAAAGGCTGGATGGTTCTGTTAAAGATCGGTGTATTCGCGGATAAGCTGTTCCCGCGAATGTTAACAACATGTAGTGCATTAGAGTCGGTCGACCAGAGCCGCTGCCATGAATTCATCGCCCAAGATATTGCCCCATTCCTTGAAGCCTTTGTTTGAGGTCAAGACCGTTGAGGCATGTTCGTAGCTCGCATTGATCAGGTGGAAGAAAAGAACTGCGCCATCGCGGCTGACCGGCAGGTAGCCGATCTGATCGACGACCACAAGCGTAAGTTCCAGCGCAAACGCGCAAACGCGGTTTCATTCCGCAGTAACGTGGCCAGCCATTCCGACGAAGCCGAAAATCGGTCACCTTCGATCGAAATCGGCGGTCACGATCGGTCGGAACGACCGGTCGCGTTCAAACGAAATCAGCGGTCAGATTCGCCCAGAATGCGCATTTCGCCTTATCCACCCGCTCATCGCTGAAACAGAATCAGTCAACGCAACCTGATAGAACTCGAGAGCGCTTTAATGATTCGGTCGGGATCGACTGAAAAATCGGAGGATATCTGGGAACTTGGAGGCCACGGTCGGATGATTTCATCATCTGGAAGAACCGATACGATTGAATGTCCACAGGATAGGGCGATTTGACGTTGCACCGAGTTGAAAGGGTTGATCTGGCAAACTGTCGTACCAGGAACACTGAATAAAGCATTATGTAGAGCGGAACTGAGCTCTCCAATGATCACTTTTGCCTTTGAAAAAATAGAAATTTGATCGGGGATACTCCATGTTTCTGGCTCAACAACGGAAAATCCCCGGGATACCAAACTCCTTTCAACATCGTCCCAATTTGCTATCGAACGGAAATCGGAACGACGCTGCCTTCGATGTCGTCTCGATATCAGCAGCATATCGGCCCGATCTATTGTTGACCCTGCAGCTTTTTCAACGCAATCGCTTTTAAATCGGTGCATTGCAGTTCCAAACGCATAAGGAGCAATGAGCATGTCCGGTATATATGCCTCGATTAATACCAAACGGGTCTTTACCTTTACAATCTTCGTATCTCCGCAAAAAAACCTTATCCAGTCATACACGATCGCGGGGGCATTATCTGGAAGTATGATTGGGATGTTGGGAAGGACATTCCGAACCAGGCCATAAATCTTCAACTTTGGGATCATTTCAAGTAATAAATGACCATAGGTTTTAAAATTAGCGTGCAAAAGGATAAATCCAAGATCCGTGCGTTCGTGACCATCATCATATTTGAACTCGCTTTCGAATCTAATGTTATCTCGAGCAACATGACCTGGAAAAATGTTTAGATTTGAAAAATTCGAGTCACGTTTGGCAATGTACCCAGATATCGTATATGTTGAACCAATGACCTTGTTTAGAAAGACAGGTCTAATGGTGGATGGCGTAGTGAAATAGCCCTTTGGAAATTTTGTCCGATCAGTGAAATGTTCTTGATGTGTTTCTTGGGCAAGCGCTTCGCCTTCAAAAACCTTGAAGCGCGAATCTCTTTTTTCGGCAATGAGATCAGACAGGGTCTGAGCATCTATCATTTGATAAACTCCTGAGAGATGAAGCGTTCACAAATGCATTCTTCGGCTCGCCATGAGAGTAACTAAGTTATGAACTTCGTGATGCTAACGCCGTCCCGGAAACACCGTCCTGCCTATTACCAATAAGACAGATCTTGACGATTTTGGCTGCCGCGATAGGGCAGATATTCCATTCCGCACAAATTGACCAGCATCTGTGATGCCCCTAGTTATAAAATCACAACTCATTCTGCGATTGACCGAAAAATCCTGTTCTCTGTAAGCACATCACCGCTTTCAAGCTCATCGGGACCATGATATGGGTCCGATAAAATCCTTCTTGCCCACGTCGACGCTGCCCTTGCGCAACATCGCGTAAACCATGCGGGTGTGGAAGTAGAAATGCAGCAGCACGGACTCGGTCAAATACGCGAGCCCGGTGAATTTAATCGACCCGTTTGCAGACTTGAGTTCGATGCTGCGGGTCTCGGCACCCTGCAATTGGGCCGCGGCCACGATCTTGCTGATGCGTGCGTCGAGTTCCGCGAGCGTCGTCTGCGTGTCTTCGTGCTTGGGAATATCGATGGCCGCCAAGCGCATGGCGGCTCCCTTGGCGGTGTCGCAGGCGATCGGTAGCTGGAGAGTGTCCGGAATCAAGCGCGTCCGGGTAAGCGCCAGCGACAAAAATTTCCTGACCTCGGCGTATGCGGCACCTTGCCGATATTGGCCGACATGTTCGAGATGCCGCGGATCATGGCAGGAAGCGAAAAGTCGTACATGGATATCGACATCGAACGGTCTTGGCGAATGAGCGCATCTTACTCCCTATTTAGTCCCATTAGCCCGCGCCTGGTAGCCGTCGCGGGGGCGGGTGCTTCGTTTGGGGGCCCGCGCGTGTGTATCGTAGGAGGAGAGGCAGCGCGACAAGATGCTCCCATTCTCCGAATCCTGCCATCGCCACAAGGGCCCAATCTTGGGGGTCTTGCGCTCCCGCTTTGCTGGCCGCGCACAAGATGCAATCTGAGAGCCAGATCGCGTACGATAAGTAAAAAGTACCTACAATAGAATAAATACAATGCGAGGCTCATTGAGAGCGCAGCTTTACGCCCTAGGTTTCTCAACGTAATGCCGCAAACGAGCGTATTTCGAGTTTCGTCTGACGGAATCGGCCGAGAGCATATTGTTTTAGGAGGCGTAAACAGATGACTGAAAAAAATGTGTCTTTAGATTCCTTGGGAAGACAATTCGGCACGGACAAATCATCTTGGCACCATGACTATCTTCGCTTCTATGAACAACACTTCTCGATGTTTAGAAACATGGAAGTAAAAATCTTAGAGATCGGAGTTGCGGGTGGAGCTTCGTTGAAAGTCTGGGAGTCCTTCTTTCGGCACGGGACTATTATCGGCGCGGACATAAATCCAACCGCCAAAAAGTTCGCGCGGGAGAGAATAAATATTGAGATAATCGATCAATCAAATTCCGAAGATTTGTTGCAGCTAGGAAGATCACATGGTCCGTTCGACATAGTTATTGAGGATGGGTCGCATATGTGGGCTCACCAAATAATTACATTCAAGACCCTCTTTCCCTTTGTTAAAGAGGGCGGCATTTATATAGTAGAGGACCTTCAGACGAACTACGGAAGCATGCAAATCGGCTTCCGCGGAGATTCGACGATCTCCTGCGTAGACTACATTAAAAAGCTAGTCGATATTCGAGTGGCTGATACAAAGATTGATGTGGCCGAAGAAGGAGATGGTTTCTTACGTGACTATGGCAGAAAAGTGGATTCCATTACCTTTTATAGGGAATCCTGTCTGATAACAAAAAAACGAAAAAGCGCTGTCTTAGACGAGTCTTTAATATTGCTTGAAAATGACGAAGCTGCGAAGTATTTGACTCTCAGAGCACACATCGGGGGTTATGGTGGCAGGACTGCTCTCGGAGCGGTAATCCGCGGAGGCGATGTAGGACACGATGTACAGGGATTTAGCATTCTCTGTAACGAATTGATTGCGAAGCGGGTCCTATACAGGGCGAGGCTGGCGGACGGGAGTTGGACCGAGTGGGTTCACAGTGGAACTTTCGTTGGAACTAGCGGCAAAAGCCAAGACCTTACGGGATTTTCAGTTGGTCTTTCTAATGAATGTGGTGACCAATATGACCTTACCCTCGTGGGCGCGTTCAGGGATTCAAGCGCCAACGTGGTTGTTGGAAACGGAGAAGCCTGTGTGTCGAAGGCTCCCGGCGCGTCGCTGTGCGGAATGCAGATATCAATAGTTCGCAGGGAAACGTAACTCAAGTAAAAGTTTGCTTCGGTACGAGGATTTACGGAGGAACCGTCGGCACCACCGAAATTCCGCCAATTGGAAACCAAAGATCTCAGGTGCAGCTAGGATGTATAGCCGAAATGGAAATCCGAGGGTATGACCAGGAAATCGCTTTAATTTCGGCTTGAACGCGATCGCCTATTTCCGACAACAGTTTCTCGAAAAAGATTGTCAGCTTGCTAAGCATTGAGTGACAATTGAGGAATATTGTCATCACCTGTTTATCTCCAGAGCGCATGCGCTCTCGTGCAGATCGACCTCCAAACATCATAAGAGATATTCCATATTGGGCTGCCATTTAAGTCCTTTGACGGATTATATTTATCGATGTATCCAATCAGAAGGCGATCCTCGATTTGATCGACGGTGCCTATCGCGTTTTTGTCTGCGGTAGTCTTGACGTGAAGCAACATATTTCCGGCGTATCCATTTAGATACTTAACTATTTCTAGTAATTTTTCATTGGAAGTACCAAAGTTGTTTTTGTATACATAGATTCGGTTAGAGATTCTTAAGTTATTCTGGAAATTCCTTTTCAGATATCTAAGTCTACTGCATTGTTGCAAAAATACCTTGTCGCGATCCTTTTGATTGGCTTGTATAAACGTATGCGTGACCATGCCGAAAACTGTGTCACAACTGTCGAATTCATTTGATCCGGTTAATTCAGTTTGCGCCGGGTCTCCGATACCACTGAAATCGGACTTCAGAATATTTATGATGCCGTCGGTTGTCAGCCCCGCCCATCGAAATAGACCGAGAGGCTCAGCGCCAAATCGTCGTTGCACAAATCCAAATTCACAATTTGTGCCAATACTTTCGAATTGCATCATTAAATCAGACATATCGATTTTTGAAGTTCCCGACCCGAACAAGATTTGCGCCGGCGCTTTGTAACTTGTGCTCGCCAGAGTAGAGATTTCTGTCGCTCTATTGGATTTATCGCTGGTCTCGTCAGCCAGGGCGCCATGCAACTTATGGCCCCATCGTGCCGCACCCAATCCGGAAGCCACTTCTGTGTTGTCGGGCATGTATTTTTCCAAGGCTTGCCAACGCTCGACTGCGGTAGTCCAGTCTTGACGCGCATTGAGAAGCCAAGCCATGGCAATGGCGATTTGCATGTCCGCGGGAAATTTCTCCATGCCAGACTGCAATACGCCTTCCGCTTCCGCCAACCTGCAATCGAGGCGCAATGCGCGACCCAGCCGACTATAGGCGGCGGCGTGATCGGGGAAGTTGTCCCGCACCGCAGTCCAGCGTTGTATCACCTCTTTCCGATTGCCGCGGGCATGGGCTACCCAGGCGTAGGCAGCGAGGAGTTTGACATTCTGTGGGAAGCGGGCCATACCCCTGACCAATAAGTCATCGGCGATGTCGAACTCTTTCCGGTTCTGCCGAACTCTCGCTGCGACCTCGATGATATCAGGGTTGTCGGGAAAACGTTGAAGCGCCTCTTGGGAACGCTGCAATGCCATTTCAGCTAGTCCGGCCCTGGCAAGTGCGTCGATTGCGGATCTCCAGAAGTCTGGATCTTCGGGTTTGACGCCCAGAGCAACTTCCCAGCGGCGCGCCGCTTCCGTCCATTTCTGGCAGGCCTGCGCCAGTCGCGCGTGCGCCCTTAGCGAGTCCGCGTCCTCAGGGAATCGCCGAATACCTTCGCTTAGCACGGTCTCAGCATCGTCAAATCGACGAAGCTCTCGCAGCGCATCCCCACCCCGCGAATAGCCGAACGGACAATCTGGAAACCAGCGGCGCACGACGTCAATCCGTCGTTCGGCCTCAGACCATTGCTGAGCCCGGGAGGAACGCCGCGCCGCTTCGATCAAGGCGTCTTTCGAAAGGTCCTTGAGCGGTGGCAGCAGCCTACCGAGCGGTTCGGGGATACGCGTCGGGTCGAGGGCCGCTCCCTTCGCGGCGATATTTGTGTTTAGAATCCCTCTGCCTGCCGCGATCACAAACCGACCGAGATGACATTCTCGCGCAACCTTTAACGCATTGCCGACCTCGATATATGTGTAATCGTCCGAGAATTGAGTGACGTTCCAACCAGTGCGGAAGACGCGCTCCGCCCGTTCCCAAGACGCCAGCGCTGCCATGTCATCGCTCCTGCCATGCGAAAGGTATCCTAGTCCATAAATACCCAGCAAGATGTTCGTCAGCTGCGACGGACACAGTGCAAGCGTGGTCGCTTTGTCGGCGACCGCTCGCAAATGCGCTTCCGCTTCGCAGAAATCGCCGCGGCTCAGGGCCAGATAGGCGGCCATAAGCCAAACCGCTATCTGCCACTGCATCGTCGGACCGGGCTCCAGAGGCGATTCCCATCCCGCAAAGCGCTCGATCCATTCACGGAGCAGATCCGCGATCTCCGGCTCGCACTTGAAATCATGCAGCAGACGATACCCGACCTCGCAGATTGCGGCGGCCAGGATCACGTAATCGTCTGGAATACGACGCACACAGTGGATTGCACCATAGAGCAGTGTCGCCTCGTCCCGAATGCGGGATGCCGGATTCTGAATGACTCCCACAAAATCCTGCGCGGATCGTATGACGACGCCGTCTAGCCAGCATTTACCCGCGAGCTTCGGCAATACCGAGGCGACCATGCCATCATGATCCACCGCATGGATTTCGAAACGACAATCGAGTGGCGACGGGAATAGATCCAAATTCAAATCGAATACACAGCTGGCTTTGCCACTGCCGCCAACGCCGTCAATGCGGACGATCGTGGGGATGGAAGACGCGATTTCTCTGCCGTCTGCGTAGACGACAAATCGAGCCGGAGGCATTCCGCTTTCGGAGCACGTCGCCCAACATTCAATTCGTACGCCGGCGAGTGTCATCCTTGCTACGTCAACTGCCCCGACAAAAGGGTGGGAGCCAAGATTCATCGAAGCTCCAAGGCGAGGGCTAGTATTCGTCGTGTGGCTCACGATAGTAGATCAGCATGATCGAATTGCGGACGATATTCTCTTTCGCAAGCGTTTCAACTCCATGCCAGGAGTTCTTGGTTACCGCGAAGGAGTAGGCTGCATTTGGCATGAATTCCAACTTACGGGCCAGATAGAATTGTTTGTCGGCGCCCCTTCCGTAAATGCCCGTACCGAGATCCCTGTGCGTTTCGTCCGGCGGCAGATACATTTGGGCGGTGATCACCTTGTCCGGTGTATCGGGGTGGACGCTGATCTTGTAATAGCTGAAGTCTCGAATGAGCATCGGTAGCGGGAACGCGGAAATATCCGCCAAGGGAGCTTCAAATCGCTTGGTCAAAGCTGGTGCGTGCCACTTGGTAAAGACGTCGCGAAGTGCATCGCTCCTCAAGATGTCGTTCATCTCGCACCAAAAGGCACGCTGCGAAGCCGGTAGACGGTTGAGGCGAGCGTCCTTTAAGACCAAACTTAGCCGGGAACTAGTGCCGTCGGCGCGAATAGCATCCGGATGTTTGGTATTGAGGTAGCATTCACTATCAGGCAGATTATTCAAAATCTGCCGATAAACGTGGTCCGGAAAGGGCTTGAAATAGTACATCAGGTATGGATCGTCGAACCGGCAAGCTCGCGAATACGCCTCGTCCACATGGTTGACAATTTCTTCCTCAACTAGCATATCTACGATCCATCGGTTGGCATACCGGGACACGGACGCGTGATGACTTCAAAGAACTCATTTCTTGAAGATCCCAACAACTTCCGCTTTGTCCATGACTAGAAGCGACGTGATTTTCCGCTGGTCCATGAGATTCAAGGCGTCCTCCACTCGGGTTCCTACGCCCACCGATATGGGGTTGCGTGACATCAGCCTGTCGGCACGAATTTCGAATATGGCATCGCCGTATTGCCTTATGCCTCGCCTAATGTCTCCGTCCGTTACCAATCCCCACCCGTCGGGGGCGCGGACGAGAGCGACACCGAGACCGCCGCGAGTCATCACATCCAAAATATCAGTGACTCGGTCGGAAGGCGATGCGAATGGAAGCTGCTCGGTAACCATCTCGTGTTCTACTCTGTTGAGCAACCGCTTGCCAAGAGATCCGCCGGGATGAAAGCGAGCAAAGGATTCAGGTGTGAAACCGCGCGCTTCCATCAAAGTCACTGCAATGGCGTCTCCCATCGCAATGGCGGCGGTGGTGGATGATGTGGGCGCGAGGGCCAGTGGGCAGGCTTCCCTTTCAACGCCTATATTTATATGGCAGTCGGACGCTCTCGCCAGTGACGAATCAACGTTTCCGGTCATGGAGATCACGAAGTTGCCGTTGTCTCGCAAATAAGGGAGTAGTTTCAATACTTCACTGGTCTCCCCAGAATTAGAGACGGCAATGAATACGTCGTCCGGGGTAACCATGCCCAGATCACCGTGATAGGCTTCGGCGGGATGCATGAAAAAACTGGGAGTGCCCGTACTCGACAGTGTCGCGGAGATCTTGCGCCCAACAATTCCAGATTTGCCCATCCCACAAACAACTACGCGACCACGAGACTCGAGCATCTTCTCAATGGCACTGCAGTAATGACCGTTCAGTTGGCAGCCCAATCCTGCAACCGCAGCCGCCTCGGTTTCAAATACTCGTAGCGCCGAGGCAATGTAGTCAGCGTGCGTCATTGATAGTCATGCGGCCGCCTTCGGCGTGCTGTCGATTGGACGAGGATCTGTCGACTCGAGTCCTCCTTGCTTGAGCCTAATCGAGGCTACCGCGGTGACGACTTTCACGTCGTCCGGAAACCGTTCGAGCATAGTGCCGCATCGCCGCATCGCTTCGTCTGTTCTGTTTGCCACACTCAGCGCACGAACCGACGAAATCCAGAATGCAGAGTTCTCCGGTTGGACCCCAATGGCAGTCTCCCACCGCAGCGACGCTTCCATCCAATCACCGCGAGCCTCCGACAGACGCGCGTGGGCTCGTAAAACATCGATATCTTGGGGAAAAAGTCCTACGGCCGCACTCAAAACTGCTTCGGCTTCATCCAATTTCCCAAGCTCTCGCAGCGAGTCGCCGCCGCGCGAATATGCGAACGAATCATTCGGAAACCAGCGACGTAGGAGTTCATACCGATAGGCCGCATCGGACCATTGCAGCGCGCGCCCACAACGCCGCGCGGCTTCAATCAAAGCTTCCTTTGACAGGTCCTTGAGCGGCGGAAGCAGCCAACCCAATGGTGCAGGAAGGCGTTTGGGATCTAGCTTTGTGCCCGTCGCGGCGATGTTCACGTTGCGTATGACGCCACCGGCATCTATCACGAAACGCCCGAGGTGACACTCGCGGGCGACCGCCAACGCATTCCCAAGTTCTCCATACGAGTAGTAATTGGGGAATTTGGCCAATGCGCAACCGGAACGAAAAATGGTCTCTCCCTTCTCCCAAAACGCAGTCGCCGCCTGAGACGCTCCCCGTCCATGGGCGAGGTACCCCAGTCCATAAAAACTCAATAAAATGTTGGTTAGCTGCGAAGGCCACAATTCGAGTTGGGCTCCCTTCTCGGAAATGGCCAACAAGTGTTTCTCAGCCCGGGTGAGATCGCGCCGTTTTAGCGCCATGTAAGCCGCCAGAATATGCACCGATATCTGCCAGCGCATCGTGGTGCCCGGCGGCAAAGGTGACTTCAACAGTGAGAATCGCTGGATCCAATCATCGAGCAAACCTTCGATATCTGCCTCGCATTTGAAATTATGGAGTAAGCGATATCCCACCACACAGATTGCTCCCGCGAGTATTGCGTATTCGCCCGGCATCCTGCGGGCGACATGAATGGCCGCGTAGAGCAAAGTGCTTTCGTCGCGTATACGCGAAGCCGGAGTTTGAATTAGGCGGGCAAAATCTTGTGTCGTTGAGATAAATACGCGGTCCAGGGAATATGTCTCCGTCTTCGGCAGGATGCAGGCGACGCCTCGGGTGTCATCCGCCGCAAATACCTCGAACCGGCAGTCGAAAGGGGGTGGGATGTCCTTGTACGCAACATCAATGTCCGCGCCCGAAAAAAGTGTGTTGTCTGCTTTGATCCGAGTCGGCGGCGCGGATGCCAATGTGCGGCCGCCGGCGCGAATCAAGAACCGGCTCAGCGTAAACGCTCGATCCGCCGCCGTCGCCCAGCACGTTATACGCGCGCCTGCGAAAGTCAGGCATCCACCGTCAACTGTGCCTGTAAAGCACTTTGGCGAGATCTCGAACGAGCGCCCTTGATGCTCAACAGTCATAACTCAACCTTATCTAGTCGGAAAACCGACTGGACTTCGAGCACATGCTCTGGCGTCTCGATAACTTCAGTCTGGAAAGTCTGCACCGCTGCGTAGCCGCGTCATGCCTTGCCGGCGACCGTCTTCCATTCTGCCGCGTCCGCTACGTAGGACGCCGATGGCGCGCGGAATTCCTCGGCCCCGATCGCATCGAAGTGTTCACTTCCCGATGCAATTTCGCCCTTGCGAAGGGCCTGGCCGATATCCGGATAGGCGCGACGGTACCAAGACTCATCGACTGCGGGGGTTGCCCCACGGCGTCCCTCGAAAAAACCAAAGTTCACGTAGTGCACTTTGGGATCGGGCACCTGGCCGCACTTGACGGCGTCCTGAATATCCCGATTGGCGGCGAGATATCCGGACAAATTGAATTCGTTGTTATCCAACGCAATCTTCAGGAGAAACTTGAACAGGGAGACGGGAATCGCAATCTCCTTCTTGTTCTTTAACTCGTCGCGGGACGTGCCAATGGAGTGCAATATGGCATCGTAATAGGGAATGTACATGGTCATTGTCCTGTATGGCTGCTGCGTGATCGACTGAAAAAAATTAATGGTCGCTTGAGATGTTTCGCCCCGAGAGCCCCGACCGCGCTTCGCGAACATCTTTTGCATCACAGCAACGTCGGTGGCGGACTTTTCGATGGACGCGCCGGCGGAGAGCGCGGATTCCTCGTTCCGGCGCCCGCCATGTGACAAAGGAATTGGACATTTCGCACGGAAGTTACTCAACCCACTCAGTCAAAGCAAGGCAGCCGGCGCTATTTCAGAGGATTCGAGCCTATATTTGTTGAATGTGTGAGTCCTCTCCATAGTTATTCTTATACCAGAATATGCAACCATCAATATGGTCCGTACATCTTGTTCTTTGAGGCGCCCGAGTGAAATGCGCATTTCGCGAAATAGATCTCTGCCGGTAGACCGTGTCGACGATCCGTTATAACTTTTCGCAGCAGTCCAGCCTCCCGATGGGACGGCACTAAATGGACTCGCGACCGTGCGCTAAGTCACGGCTGTGACTATTTCAACCCCACCACCACCTCTCTGCAAGATGCGGCAGCCGAAGCTCGCGACTAACAATAATAGCTAGCGCGACGGACGCTCCGTACGTCGAAGCCGTCGTGGTACGAGCCTGGGGCTTGCGGTTTCTGTACAGCTGCGTTTGGTGCGCCATGCGTACCACGCTGGCGCCCTGCACGATCAATTGGTGGGCGGCGTCGGGTGTCTGTAACTGCGACATGCTGTCAACACTCGCCGCCATGGCATATGTAATACTGTGAATTGCATGTGACAGGAGTTATTCCCACAGGGGAATAAGTCTTCTACACTGTGATCGCGGATTGTGAACATGGTCACGAGAATGTCCTGCAGGAACACTGATGAAGGTTAACCTCGGAGGCGAAGGCTCTGCTGCGCATGTCTCCAGCTCATTGCTGGCGCTCGCCGCGATTGCCTCGCGCTTGGGAATAGACGCCGGCGTCGATCAGCTGCGGCGCCGCTTTGCGCTGGGGCTGGGCGAGCCCGATACCCCCACGCTCATCGCCATGGCGCGCGAACTCGGGCTGGAGGCCCAGGTGCTGCGCATGAAATTCGAGGACCTGCCGCGCCTCGCGCGCACCTTGCCGGCGATTCTTCGCGCCAAGGACGGCGGGGCGCTGATCCTGGAAGACGCGCGCGCGGATCCCGCCAAGGGCACGGTCGCGGTGATCCGCGAACCCGGATCCGCTGACGATGCCTTGCTGGCGATCGATGAACTTCACCTGGCCGAGGTGTGGGAGGGTGAGGCCATCCTCATCAAGCGGGTGCATTCGTTGGGCGACGAGCAGCAGCCCTTCGGTTTCGGCTGGCTTGCGAGTCAGGTCCTCCGGGAACGCAAGTTATTCGGGGATATCGCGGCGGGCGCCCTCGTGAGCACGGTGTTCGCCGTGGCGCCGCCTTTCATGGTCATGATTGTGCTTAACCGCGTGCTGGTCAACCACTCCTACTCCACGCTTGCTGTGCTGACGGGCGTCATTCTGACAATGCTGCTGTTCGAGACGATTCTAGCTTATCTGCGGCGGATCATGACGCAGGTGGCGACCACACGCATCGACGGGCGCCTGAATCTCTATATCATGGAAAAGCTGCTCAAGCTGCCGATGGACTATTTCGAGCACGTGCCCACCGGCCGTACGCTGGGCAAGTTGAGCGCGGTGTGGGAAATCCGCCGTTTCTTGACCGGCCAGCTATTCGGCGCGTTCCTGGACGCGGTGCCCTTGATCGGGCTCATCCCGGCGATGTTGATTCTCAACTGGCGCTTGTCTTTGGTGGCCTTCACCCTTACCGGCATAGTGTTCATGATCATTCTGGTGTTTCTGAAACCGATTGGCAGGCTATATGGCCGGGTGGTTCAGGCCGAGCATGCCAAGGGCTCGCATATGGTGGAAACCATCTACGGCATCCGGACCATAAAGTCCCTGGCGCTGGAGGGCCGGCGGCGGCGTGAATGGGACCAACGCGCGGCGGAAGCCGTCGCGGCACAGCATGCCTTGGGTCTGATGGCGAACTATCCGCAAACCCTGACCATGCCGTTCGAGCGTCTGATGTATTCGGGCTGCATGCTGTTGGGTGCCTACATGATTCTGGACAGTCCCGATAGCTTCTCGCCCGGCGCGTTGATGGCGTTTGCTATGCTGTCGTTGCGGCTCACGCAGCCTCTGATCAAAATCGCCCACCTGCAGCAGGATCTGGCCGAAGCCCGGGGCGCGGTGGGCCAGGTGGCCTCGATCATGAACGCGCCGCCCGAGGAATCGCGGATTAACGGCTTGCGGCTGCCGATCAAGGGCGAGATCGTGTTCAAGGACGTGAGTTTTCGCTATTCGGCGAGTGGGGCGTACGCGCTCGATGAGGTGTCGTTTCGGGTTGCGCCCGGCACGTCGCTCGGCATCATGGGGCGCAGCGGTTCGGGCAAAACCACGGTGACACGCCTGTTGCAGCGCCTGAATTCGAGCTACGAGGGCATGATCAAGATCGACGGCATGGATCTGCGCGAGATGGATCTCATGCACCTGCGCACCCACATCGGTGTGGTGCCCCAGGAGAATTTCCTGTTCTCAGGTTCGATCCGCGACAACATCGCCATGGCGCGCGCCG
>Ga0209611_10002636_pt1 | contig 31564 bp, 15 predicted proteins | sample S1TSphgellanicum_3_FD_187693 | JGI IMG/M metagenome (GOLD analysis project Ga0209611, IMG submission 187693) | Host-associated microbial communities from peat moss isolated from Minnesota, USA - S1T2_Fc - Sphagnum magellanicum MG (SPAdes) (version 2) | ecosystem: Host-associated > Plants > Peat... | reverse complement strand
AAATAGGTTGGAGAGGTAAATACTTTAAAATTGTGCATTATTTGTTTTTTTGTTTTGGGTTGAGCCTTCGAATTAGCTCATCCCATGTGCACAAATTTCTTAATGTGAAATTAGATAAGCACACCCCTTTTGTTTATATGGTGTTCAAAATAGGAATGAAAAACAAATAATATGGGATAAGTTTTGAAGTTGCAACTTCCTTACAAACTAAACAAACTAGGTTGTAATTCCAAATTTTTTTTCATGCCTTACTTTCTTAGTTTTTATATTTTTAAGCAATTCAAGTACTAGATAATTAGATAATCATTTAATTAATAATGATGAAATTTACATATATTTAAATTATAAACTATACACTACAAATATTCAGTATTCATTTTCAATTACTTAAATAACTATTACTTTCTTAATATTTAACAAACTAACTATCTAGTTATTCACAAGTTATTAATACATAATTCATAAATAATAAAATATTTAAAAATATTTTATAACTTTTTAGAATCTGATCGAATTATATATAATATAATTAATGTGAAACTAATTTAATGACTGTAATTTCAAATTAAATATTTTAAATATTTATTTCAAAATATAAATAAATAATTAATAATTTGTATTAGAAAATAAATTCTTACACAATTTTTTTTAAAATTATTATTCAACTAATTACATTACTTACTATATAATAACATTTATTGTTGTGTAAATTATTAAAGGTCAAGTTATTTTTTTGTGGTAATTATTAACTATAAATCCAATAATTTGTTAAATAAAAAATTAATTTTCATAATTACTATAAATTACTATAAAATATTTATCATAGATGACTAATCACAAAATTTTTGAAGATAATATTATTATATAATAATTCTTGAAATTAAGATTAGTAAAAAAATTATTTTAACTACACTATAATTTTTCCAAATTTTTAATTTAGGTTTGAAGTTATAAATTAAAGAGTGTGAATAATTATGTTCAATTAGAAAATAATTACGCACATACTAACTAATTTTTATTTGAAGTAATTACAATGATTTTAAAGTAATGTCACATTAATTTAGTTAATCAATTTCTTCTAATATAGGAATATAAATGATATAACATACAAATCTATGTTATAATAATAATAATTTAGTGTCACTTAGATTTAATAAACATAATCATTTATAATTATTTATAAAAGTGATTTATTATGGATAACACTAGTAGAAAAAACCCTTGAAATTCAATCAATATTTATTGAATTAAAATATAAATTTAAGATTCCAAAATAGTTCAGAATTCAAATATCAATTTTTAGATCAAATAAAATTTTGAAGTTAAATAACAAATTTCAGAATTGAAATGTTAATTTTCAGATTCAAATAATAATATTCAAAATTAAAATTTCCATTTTAAGATTCAATTAATAATTTTCTGAATTGAAATATAAAATTTCAAAATCCAAAATAATAATTTGGAATTCAAATTTCAGCTTTCAAGTCAAATAATTTCTTGAAATTTAAATTTTAAACTTCAGAATTCAAATATCCAATTTCAAGTTCAAATGAAAATATTTAAAATCAAGTTGCCGATTTTTAGATTCAATAAATTTTTTAAAATTGAAATAATAATTTTTAGATTCGAAAATAATAATTTATTATTCAAATATCAGCTTTTAGAGCAAATAAATTTTTTAAATTTGAATAACAATTTTCAGAATTGAAGTGTTCATTTTCATATTCAAATAACAATATTAAAAAATTGAAATGTCCATTTTTAGACTTAATTACTAATTTTCAGACTTGAAGTATTAATTTTGAGAATCCAAAATAATAATTTGGAATTTAAATTTCAGGTTCGAATCAAATGATTATTTAATTAAAATGAAAAATTTTCAAAGCTGAAATATAATTTTTCATATTCATATAAAAATATTCAAAATTCAAATGTCTTTTTTTATGATCAATTAATAATTTTTTGAATTGAAATACTAATTTTTGGATTCGAAAATATTAATTTGGAATTCAAAATCAATTTTTAGATCAAATGAGTCTTTTTGAATTGAAATTGAAAATATCATATTCAAATCAAAAATTTCAAATTCAAATAATTTTTTAAACAATTGAAATAACAATTTTCAGATCTAATATATATTTTTAAAAATTAAAATAACAGTTTTCATAATTGAAATATATATCAATTTTCAGATTTGAATAAAAAAATTCAAAGTTTAAATATTAATTTTGAGATTCATTATATGAACAATATACATATGTATGCATATTATATATATATATAATTTTAGTACATACATTAAAATACACCAAAATCATTGTAAAATATTTTTAGGATGCAACTAATTTAGTGATTATTGTGACTAATGGGACATATCAACCTATTAATGGATGAAAATGAATGTAAAATTGATGCAACCAATAGGATGAAATTTCTAATAGTTGCATCATAGTTGTGAAAATGACCAAAATAATTAAAAGTTGGTCTTATAGTTACAAATATTCTCAAATCTAGTCGCAAACAACTACGAATTGCATGTAGTCATAAATGGAATGGTTACATTTTGGTTGATTTCTTCTAGTGTTATGACATTACACGTCACGACATATTACACAATGAATAGTCCACTTTTTTGTGTCACAAGGGCAATTTTTGTGGGGTTAAGTTTAAGTTTAATGTTATATGAATTTGGATATTAATGTAAAATCTGGAAGGAATTCATTTAATTAATTTAGTTTACTTGTAAAGTAAAATATAAGAGTTTGATGACAAAATCCCATCATTTCACTACAAGATGGACTTTTCAAAATTTCCAAATGACCTAATCATTGTCCATAAGGAACATTATGGACTTTTATTACACAATCTACATGTGGGAAGTGTAATGTTTTTTCCTATTATAATTGTGAAGTTATTGTAATGCTAAAATGAGGGTTTCCATGGAAACATGTATAATCCATCTATCAAATGTACACAAGATTACCAATTGTTTAAAAAGTCCATCATTTACTAAAATCAAAGATTTGGGACAAGATGTTTTGTTGAAAAGGAATTAAATAGATTACATAACATCTACCACCTATTAAGTTTGCAAAAATAAGACTTTTTGGTTTTGAGGGTCTCCACTGGATGACATATTAAAAACATGTGTCATGGTCTAGAAGAAGGTAAGTAACTTAGGGTTTCCAACTCCCATAGCTTCCAACTTTCAAACAACCATATTTGCCCTAATCTTTTTGTTGCATTGTCAAACCAACAATCGAATGTAATTTCTTTTATGTTCTTGGCCATTTGTATTTGTTGAGTTCTTGAGTTACCAAACTTATGTTTAAAATCTTGCATTTCCTTTGACTTAAACCTACAAGTTGTAAATTGTGTTCAAGAAAAATTATTGGCTTTCTCAATTTGGTAGAGCTTTACAGTGAAAATTCTTGTGTGTGTGTTTTTTTTTGTTTATAGTTTTGGCAACCAACATCATTATTTTTTGCAATTTTTGTTGTTCCATTTGTTCTATGCAAACATGTTAGTTTGGTCATAACACAACTTGGAGGAGTTTTGTGAGGGTCAATGTGACCTTCCACCACTTTTTTCATTTGCTACATTAAATCTTGACATTAGTTTAATGAAGAATGCTTTCATTGTCGAACCTTTGCCATGGTATTATATCAATTGTCTAGAATGGAAAAATATGTAATTATTACTTATGGTTTTTTATGAAAAACATCAATCAGGTTTATAGATGATTGCATTTTCTTATAATTTGAATTTAGTTGTTGAAAACAATTGAACAATATGTATATGTTTTTTCCCTCAAAAAATGAAGGTTTATGTTCACATCGGTGGTCAATGGATACAATGTGACAAACACCCTATAGAATTGGGATAAAGCAAACACTTGCTTTAATCGAACAAACATTATGAGAAATTGTGTGTTGAAACCGCACTACCTTGTAACTAAAACTTAAAAAACAACTCACATACAACTATTGTGCAACTATCTCTTGGGTATTATAATTAGTGTGAAACTATCCCCTTAGAAATATGTTGTATTAATGAATAAATTGCCATGTTAAAAAATCAATTAATTGTATTATAGTTGCAAGTGAGTTGAAAATGAGTATTTTATATGGTAATTTATACACATCGTACATACATACATAGTCAACCATGTTTGATTTTTTTAGGAGTTGCATTGTAATTGCATGTGGCAACTACTTTAAAAATATTGTAAATGTACCACTAAAACAATAATTATGTTGCAACTAATGCACAATGTACATACATGTAATCATGCCATGTGTCCACATTTCTACCACCCATTATAAGATACATTTGCAACTAGTTTTCGATTATGATTCCCATTGATACAATTAATATGGCCACTATTATGCCACTACTAAAGTATTATTGTTCAATTATGTTATGATTATAACACAACTACTTATAATTAACTTAATAAGGATACATATTTATCAAAAATTGATATCTTCATTAGTTATTCATATTTTCATCATATGTGCTTCATTTTGAATGATTTAAAATGTTGTGGGAATGTTACCTCAAGCTTTAGAAATCATCTCTGAAGTGTAAAGGAAAAGGAGTAATGAAAAAATAACAAGAAGAGAAATAAGCTTTGCAACTTATAAAACATGTTTTTTCCCATTGTTTTCTTCTTTCAACCCCTCCAACTTTCAAACCTCATGATTTTATTATTTCTTATTCACTTAAAACAATTTAAAGTGTTATAGAAACACCACCTAAAGTTCTACAAATCACCTTTGTATTCTTACAATAATAAAACAACATACAAAGAATTTTTTGGGTGTTTGGGAATTGGCCTTTGTAGTGTTGGGTGGTTTGTTTTTTTGAATTCTTGACCCCCTTTACTTTTAAGGGTCGTAATTTTTTCAATTCTATTCCATTTTCAACAATTTTTAATACACTAGTTGCACCAATAGGAGGGGTTCAAGTTTTGTTTGGACACCAAAAACAATGGAGCCCTCTCCTCATATCTAGCTTGCCATGAACATTTAAGTGTTATAGTTGCAACTCAATTGCAACTCAATTTGTAACTAAGGGATAACTAAAAGATTTAACCCATATGCTTTGTTTTCAAATCCCATGCTATAAGCTATGTAAAGAATGAACATTTTCTTTTATATTTTCACATTAAAATACAAGTGCCATTTTGGCATGAGCTCAAAAAAGCTTAACTCAAAGGCAAAATTAAAAAAAACTAAATTCATGGCTATTCTTTAATTCACTTAATCTTGTGTTTTCCTACCTACTTACCTACCTAGGTAAGTAAGTATGTCCTAGTAAATACGTAGGTGTGTAGGTTTTAAAACCTATCAACCTACCTACCTATGGTTGTGTATGACCTACCTAGCTACTATATATATATATATCCAAAATACACTTAAATGTGCCATGTGGTAATTTTTTTTATTGTGCCATGTATCATAATCTTGAACCATCATTAACAATCATAGTGAATAATGGAAATCAATATTTCAAAAATAAAATAATTTGCCCAAAAATCTCCATAGTGCCACATGTCAAATTTTAATAGATAAGTGACAATTAATGATGTTAACATAACATCATGGGTGTAGTTATAATGAACTTGCATAATAATTGAAAATTAGTTATTTTGATAAAGTTACAATTGAATTGCAATGAGTTGCACTATATATACGATGAGTTGCAACTTTGCAACTCATGTTATTTGTCCATTAACATTCATGGCATATAAATACAGTGAGTTGCAACTTTGCAACTCATGTTATTTGTCCATTAACATTCATGGCATATAAATACAGTGAGTTGCAAGTGTCCTCCATAACTCAAAAATTAAGTTGCAAGGCTAGTTGCAAAACCCCCCTTTTTTTCATAGTGAAGTTATGGAAGAGTGTGAGCAATGATGGTATGCAATGATTATTGTAGAGTTCATCTTGTCAACACCAATGATTTGTCATGGACCTAAGAATCAAAAGCTTGTGCTAGAAAAAACCATTTGTCATCTCAAGGTTTGTGAGTATTCCCCTGACCATATTTTGCCCATAAAGGTTGCCATTACTTAGCAATAAGTTCTTGCATGGCTGATGATGGCATTAGATGAAAATTAGAGCTCTACTAGTAGTGTTCGATTTGCAACAAAACATGTAATTTTAACTATTGCTGTTGGCACTCATAATTTGTCTTTAATGCAAGATGTTACAAAAGGCCTTAGCGTCCATCACAAAAATGTTCTTATAGCTATTTCAAGGGGCATAAACATGATAAAGTAAACAACAAAATCTCCTTGGTAGTCTACTTGACAAGTAGAAAGAAAATAACAACAAAATCCATAAAAAACCATTTGTATGTGGAATACTTTTACTTGAATGATCAAAGACAAGATAGGTCTTCATTATTGTGCATTAACTTTCAAACTTTGCATTGTAAAAATAGGTTGAAAATATATTTCCAAAAATATAAGTAGATTTTGCAATCTATTTTTCATCTATTTTTTGCATTGTGGACTTTTGTAAAATATGTGGTAAGTAGGTTTTAACAAATAAAAGTCGAATAATTTTTTTATGGGGACCTTAAAATATAATTATTTTTATATCCTTACCTAGTATCAATATGTTTCATTGAATTAGATGTGTTAGATTCTCACAAATTTATCATGTAGTAAATGGGGATACTTTTTGCCTATACTTTTAGATTTTTTTTTATAAAAATCTTTTGGAAATAGATTTTTACAAATGTAATAGAGGGCCCCAAGGGTATTTTATCATACTTCCATCCATTTCAATGTTACTTTATTGCATTTATATGCATGACACAAGAAAAAAATGGAAACATTTACTTTTTTGTATACTTTACCATGTTTATGCCCCATGGCGCAAGGTGATGGATGATAGTGGGTTTGCACTTTGGTTTTTGTTCATTAGAAAAAAAGGTTGATGTGTTGCCTAAATTGTTGAAAAAGGCAATAGTGGGTTGGTGGACTTCAAAGACATGGATGAGTCCAAATAAAAGTGATGTTACACAGAAATGGTTGGAAGCAATGGTGTATGATGAAAAACCTATGCACTTCTTCATGGAAATTCAAGTGATTAAGGTTCGCCTTCCTGAATTTTTTTGTTTCCAAATTTGTAAGTATAATTTTTTTTTTTTTAATGTTTTTTCTTTGAAGTCCTAGGTGCCCCCTTTTGTAGAGTTGTTCTTTCTTGTGATGTGAAATTCATTGCCTTGGACATATTGGTCATGTGAAATTTTTATGGATTGGAATGTAAAGTCTTTATGCAAGTTTTTGAAATAAGATTTGAATTACAAATCTCATGTGTTTGGACCAATTTCCTTAGTTGTCAATATGTTTTTAGCAACATCAATTAGAATGCATAATGTTCAATAGTTGAATGGATTCAAATCCTTTTGATGGTGGATGCATATGATGACAATTTTTAATTTTAGTTATGGTTTGAACTAACAATGTCCATATGGTTCCATAATTATTCTATTCTAGTCTATATATTAGTTCTTTGTCCATCATATTTTCTCTAGTTGTGGAAAACAACCATTAACCGACTACTAGGAGTCAAGTTTCTTTCACCACATGGTACTTTAGAGTCTTAAATTTGTGCATTCATACATCTAATTTCCATTTGGGTCCTGCCACTATCCACTCGAGTCCTACCATAGTGCATACATGGTCCTTGCTAGTCCATTTGGGTCTTGCCACAATCCATTTGGGCCCCAATTTTTTAGTTATTCATAAAGTCCTAAATTGTTTTGATCAAACATCAAAACTTAGCATGATGTTGTCATGATTGACAAATAATTTGATTTTTGGAGGATGTATTAGCATGCATTAGAAAGGTTGCCCATTTCAAGATTTGTCTTGAACATTGCAATCAAGATCAAACTTTTCTTTTTACATTTATGAACATGTTAAAAGAAGTTTATCCTGACTATGGCACCCAATATAAATTAATTTATAAATTTAATGTTCATCTACCATTTCAACCTTAATTGCACCCTATTGAACACTTTCATCCCATATGTAGAATACTTTATGAATGTCCATTATAAGATAATCTTATAATGATGATCATCAACCTTTTTCTATCAAGGCAATTTATCATCAAATAACAATGGAAAAATATGGCTTGCAAAATTGATTAAAGGAAATTAAAAGAAAAAAATCACCAAATTGCAAAAAACATAGATTGTTAGATTGCCACTTCATTGACATCTTGTAAGGTTTTTCATTTACTAAAATCATGTGATAAAGTAACCTTATTACCAAATTGGAATTTATAGATCCATTGGATCTAAGTTAATGACCATGACCAGATGTCATTGGATCTAGGTTAATCACCAGCAACTTTCAACAGGTTTCATGGCATTATCACCAGAGAAAGTATGATACACAATACATTCATTGTTGAGACTTGGGATGCTTTTGCCGCTTCTCACTCCAACAACAAATGTTGAACAATGAGTGTTTTATCCTATTCCTTAAAGTTGTGACTCTAATGGGTTCTAGAGTCTAAAGGTAATTTGGGACTTTGGAAATGTAATAAGTATGAACCTTTGGAGGTTTGCCCTCTATTAGAGTTTTTGCTTTGGAAGGTGCTCAATGCTCATTGCTAGTGTTTAGATTTGTTCACCAATTAGATTTGTGGATCAAGGAGTTAGGATTCAAGACCCTGTTGATTTTAAAGATCAAACAAAGGTTGAAATGTCAATGTTAGAGAGTTGTCCGCCCACATTTCCCATTGAATCACTACTATTTGTGTGTGTAGTGGTCATAGTGTTGTCCAAGATTATTTAAAGTTGGGCTTGTGTGTTGTGCATGGTGGTGAACTTCAATTCACTATTGCACTGTTTGCATTAGTTAGTGTAATTTTTCATTTTCATTTTTTCACTCCCTCTTTTCCTCATGGTTGAATTTTATTTTGTAACACATTGTTTTGCATCCCTGTTTTAGGATTACAAGCTTTGTAGATTTAAGCTTTGTTTTTTTACTATGTTTACATAGTGTGCACAAAATTTTGTTTTGTAACATGGGCTTAATGCTAATGCATCACATGCCCGCTTTAAGGTTTAAACATGTTTAGGGTTTAGACAAAGGGATTATGCATCATCTAGATCCAAGTTCTTGCTGAGTTTACATACATGTTTTGCATGTTTGTCATGCTTATTCCCATATTTGTATTGTCTAGTTCCTTGAAGGTTTGATTCTTCTAAGTATCATGAGAATATGATGGTTAAATTGCATTGTGTGAATTCAAGAATTTGGCAATTGTTTTGGAGTTGTGAGAATAAGGGCTTTCTTGTGGTGCGGAAGCATGCTCTATTTTTGACAAAACTTTGGAGGTCGGAATTTTATGCACGAATCAATAGTGATGTTCACAAACTTGCCTTGATTGTGTTTCTCAACCTCCTTTTGCTTCTTTTTTTGTATACATTTTCTTGAGTTGAAGGGCAATGCAAACACCAACAATTTCACAAAAGGACATTGTGTTGTTTAACTTATTCAAGTCCAGCAAAAATCTTGAAGACATTTCTCCTCTTGTGATCCCTCCTAAACCTAAACCAATCCCATTTTTTGCAACAAGTTCAAATGGAATCAAGGTTAAATTTAATCCTAATTTAAATTGTAGCAATCTTGTTGTGTAGTTTGTTTGTCCTAGTGGATTGCCCACTTATGTTGTCTTTGTGGCAGATTTATTAGAGATCCATGTTATTATAAAGGAAGAGGAATCAAAAGTGGCCCCACCTAGGAAACTTAAAAAGAATTATGACATTTTGCACAAGTGTTGAAATGTGTCGGCCACTCAATTCCCATGGGTAGAAATGCTAAGAAATGAAATTGGAGAAACATGGTATGTTCAATTGGAAGGGCAAGGATGTGATCCTAGGGCCCAAGGTTAATATTCTTGAAAAACATGCAGGGAAAACAAGGGTTGTTTGAGACGTGCCACACTTGGGCAAGAAACTTAAATGATATGTGAATAAGAAGTGCAATCATGCAAATAATGAAGTTGCTTACTTTAAGAAAAGTCGCATCACAATTGTTGAACGTTCAATTTCAAGCAAGGGTTAAAGTGGAGCAGGGTAGAAAGTAGCCCAATTGTTTGTTACAATTATACACTTATTATAATAGGGATGACCCATGCTTAAATTTGAGCTTTGAAGTTGTTCATTTTTTTTCTGAATGTCCCCTTGTCAAGTAAAAACGTCATTAAAATGATTTAGTTGGATGGGTTATGGTTACATGTATGTAGAAACAAGTCATCAAGAGAGTAAAAGAAATTATTGCAAGTTCAAAATACCTTGCATTGTCTTGTGATGAAGTAACCATGATTGATAGCCAATCATGGATTTCTATGCATTCCTATGTTGTTCAAGATTGGTGTCAAATACATTATTCATTTTTTAAAAACGTGTTATTAAAGGAAGGGGTGCACACAATATGACCAAGGTTATTGTGGGTGCTTTGAAAGAACATGGTGGTCTTTTTGATATAAATGTTGCTACAAAACTAATTTCCTTTGGGGCTGATGAAGTGAATGTTTTTTAGGGGGTGTGCAATGATGTTTTTACCAAATGCAAGATAAGTATTCCCACCATTTGGAAGGCATTCATTGCATGGCACATTGCACCAATCTAGTTATGTAAACATTGTTTCAAATCCTTATTATGAAATTTTAAAAAGATTTATTGTAGTCCTTGTATTCATTCCTCTCTCACAACCCAAAAAGGCACATTGAATTTTTGAAGCTTGCATAATTGATGAAATAAAAAAGAAAGAAAATTTGTGGAATATCATAACACGTTGGATCAACATGCTCAGTCTAACAAAAAAGGTGATGGCAATGTATATGCCATTATTTGCAAAGATGGTTGAAGACACTCCATCAACCATGTTTGCCAAAATGAATTTTGAGCTTTTTTGTGATGTAAATTTTTTCATCTCCCTTTCTTGTTTGTTGCCCATGTTATAAATTATCCTTGCATTGATCAAATTTTCCCAAAAGAGAGATGTCTTTGTATGTGATTATGTTGTAGCCATAAAGATTTTCCAAGGTTAGCTATATTTTCATTATGTGGATCCAACAATGAAATATGTTTGTGACATTTTAAAAGATTTATAAGGTTAGATTGCTTGTAATCATAGCAATGTGCATATGAAATGAAAGACCAATTCATAGACCTTAATACCCCTAGTAGTGAGTGTTTGGCCTTTGATTCATCAAGTTACACATTTTGGGTTAGATGTGTAAATGCCACTAGTGAAAAGGTTGAGGTGACCCAAGAGGTCTTCAATAATTTAATGGAGGGTGCAAAATCATCATGTGTCAAGTTTTTGGTCTCCCATTCACCTTTTATTTTTGTGTTGTTTATTGTTTAATGTTTATTTGTTTTTCCTTTGGTTTTATTGTTGTTTTCCTTTTTATTTGTCTTTGATTTTGTGAGCTTGTGACATTTCCTATAACTATAGTTGAATTTCTCACTTGAGAATTGACTGCAAGGTTTCCAACATCCCATTTGATGTATGTTATGGGCATTTTTTATTCGCAATATTGGTTTCAAGGTGACATTGAGGAAAATTTCAATCAACATCTATTATTGATTAAAGCACATTATTTTTTTGAGAAGCTTTTGGAACCTATCAAAACTTCAAAGGCAAATTTTCCTCTAGTTGTACCCAATATTTGCCCAACAATTTTGTTTACAAGTGCTCTTGACACGTAATCTAGTTTGTTTAAGATCACTATGCAATTTAATGTTACTATTACTATGGAGGCACCATTTCATGTTAATCCCTTAACTTGATTTTGACACACTTTGGAAGTTTCCCACATTTTATGGCATTCTTTCCTCAAGTTTTTCAAATTGGCAAAAATTATGGTAATACAAGTGTTGGGGTTAATGGAGGATGAATGAACATTTTCCATCCTTTCTTTCACAAACTCTAAATTAAGGAATCGCTTCAATGAACACTTGAGTATTGTTGTGAGAATGTATTTGGTAGGTGCAGATTCTATTCATAATTGCTCTATGCTTATTAATAAGACAATATAAATTGTATTTTCAAACGTACTTATGACATACACAACCTATGGTTTTATTCATTCTAATTTCTCTGTATATTGTATTCACACACTTTTATTATTATAGTTACTATTTTTTTATTCCCAAGATTTTTTATTATCCTTGATAATCAAAATTTATGATTAGGGTTTCATGATTCATTTAGAAAACACAATAGTTTTAGAGTAGATTCACTATTTTTTCATCATATTCTATTGCTCTTTTTACTCATAATTAAACATATCAAACATCTACAATATAAAGTGTATAAATCCAAAATGAAAAACAAGAAAATCTATGGTTCACAACCCAATAGAACTTTAAACTACATATTGTGTCTCTATTTTATTCTAAATTTGTGTGTGTGTAAAAACCAACAAGCTTCCAATCTTCATCAAATTCTAGAACTACATTTTAATTTTTTTCCTTCCAAAAGTAATTTGAAAATCAAACTAATGATATGTCTTCATCCTATCCAACTAATCAACCATTTTCATCTTGCCTTGTTGAATCTATGCCATTCACTTAGTAACATTTTGTTTTGTAGAATCTCTGCCATTCATTCAATAACAATATTCTCAATCTTTTTTAGCTCGAATACTTTCCCATAAGACACATGTTTTCAAGATTGGAATGAGCAAAAGCCCGAGCAAACATTGGATTAGACATTCCTATTGGGATTTGGGTTGGGTTTGTTGTTCCAATCCCATCATCAATGGGCCATTATTTCAAATACTCAATGATGACATCTAATGTTTGAATTTGGATCATTTTTCCACTTAAAAGTTGGGATTTAAGAATTGTCATGGTTGTTCCATGCGTTGTCTTTTTGTGTGTATGTCAGTCTTGTAATTTGTTGGGCTAGTTTTTTGGGTTAATCAAATTTCTATTGGTGTCCAATGTCCACTATCAACCATCAAGTATGCTTTTTGTGTAATGTGTAATGTCCATTATCAAGTTTGAATTACAAAGTTAAAACAAATTTAAGATAGACTGGGAATTGATTCAATCTTAAACTATCAATCTGCCTCAATTAAGCTTTGTGTCAAAATGTGTTTGTTAGACATCTTTGTTTTGATTATTTATCCAATGTCAAGCTCTATTTCTTTTTACCTTAGCCTCTTTCTTTTAACTTTTATTTATCTTCCTTTGATTCTATGACTACTTATGTTTGTTTGTCTTCCTTCAATTTTCTATGGGATGCATATTTTTGTTTTCCTTTGATTCTCTATCTACTTCTGTCTACCTCTATTTGCCTCTATTAGTCTATTTACTTTTAAGTTCTTCCTTTCATTTTTTATCTACCTTGGTCCTTTAGAATTTAATGTCTAATATCTATCTTCCTTTGATTATTTGTATGCACATTGTTTGTGTTTGTTTTCCTTTTATTCCTTTTCTACCAACTTCCAAATACCTTTGTTTGTCTTCTTTAGATTCATCAATTCTTTGTTTACTTTTCAACTCTTTATTCCAATTGTGTATGTTTTTGTTTTCATGTGTGTTTTGTGTGTATTTACTAATGTGTATGTCACTGTCCAATGTCTTATGTGTTTTCGACTTTGATTGTGATAGAATCACCCAATAATCACCAAGCTTCCAAGTTTCAAGGCCACGCATGGCAATGGTCACACACATGTTTGAGAGATTTTCATGACCAAATTAGGTGCATTGCCAATTAGCTACATAATTCAGAGGTTGTGTAGCTATATGTTCTACTTTCATTTTGTATAGCGCCAAATTTTGCTACCATAAAATTGGACATTTTGTCAACTTTTTATGAAATGTTTCTTTTACACATCCAATTTTCAATGTATTGAAGCTTTAGATTGATGTAGATTGCACTATTGAACATTTAAATATTGCCAAATATGCACAAATTTTAGCTCAATACAAGTCACCTGTTCGAAATTTCAAAAACCTTTAAAAAAACGTTAATATTCATACAATTGTAATAGTTATATAAAAATGTCTGTTGAACAAGAATTTATTTGAATCATTGAATCTGCCACTCCAGACCCCAATGTCATGGAATGGTCACTACCTTGTCCATTTTGTTGGGTTTGTTGCCTAGCTTGCTCGTTGTAATGGAGTTGCATGGGGCGTCACCCAATTTAAGGGGCATGGACTTGACCATTCCATATTACAATTGTGATTTACTCCAATTTGTGCATTTCATCTTCCTATTTGTCTTCTCAAAATTAATTAAATAAAAAAAGAAAGAAAGAAAAAACATCCGACAAGGCAACAAGAGAAGAAAATAGAATGGACCAAAGTCCAAACAAAAGATCACACCGAAAAGTGCAAAACGTCCAATGGGGAGCCCTAAGAGGAGAAAACACAAAACCTAGGACCTAAACCCATCACCAGTAGGACGAAACTCTCAATCCCTGGTATTTCTTCTGACACCCAATAACTATTTCGTGAGTAAGTTAATAAGGAACCCAAAAAATTCCTTCCTTTTTCCACTACGACACATGCAAAGTCTTTGTAGGGGGTGTTTGCACACGACACATGCAAAGTGTTTGTAGGGGGGTGTTTGATGTGCAGTGCTTTCACTTCCCTTCTGTTCTTGTTGGCTGTGTCGAAGACAATACTTTTTAGCTGCAGTCCATTGCTCTCCTCTCTCTCCCCCTCCCCCCCCCTTCGGCTTTCTTTCTCTCTCTCTCAATTTAGAAAAACTCATTACTTTACAATTTTATGGCCTTTTGTGGAGCACTCACCCTCTTGCAATAAATGTGCACCTGCAAAGCCCAGTTAGTTAGCTGAATCCTTTTAAGACGCCCCAGAAAAACCAACCCCCAAAAGAAAGAAAACAACACCCCAAAAAACAAAAGAAACAAACCAAAAAATGAAAAAAATGAAAAAAATAAAATCTGAGACGGTCGTGCGTTTGTACTGTGGACGGGAAAACAGGGGAAAGTCGCAAGCCGGTAACTAGAAAAGAGTCCTAAACTCCCGGCCCAAAGTCCCTAAACACACGGCCAAGGCTGCTGAACTCCCGGCCAAAGGTCCCTAAACTCACGGCCCCGACCGACCCTTCACGCCGCTCGCAAATGCGGTGCTCCTCTCTAGCGCCTGCCTGCACACCAACTCCTTCTTCCTCGTCTTCTTTGCCGCTAGAAGACTTACACACACACACACACACTCTCTATCTCTCTCTCTCTCCGTCTGTGGCTCTTGCTGCCGCCGCCGCCGCCGCCGCTTCAATTTTCCCTTCAATCTTCATCTGAAATGCTAGAACAACATATCTAGTTTTGAGTCCATATTGTGAAAGAAGAGTATGATCTGCAGAAAGCTGGAAAGGAGTTGGAAATTGGTGTTGGAAATTGGTGTCATGGGACCGTCACCTCTGTGATTGGGAACTGGGGTTTCAAAGTGGGGTCGGGTGGAGGAGGAGGAGGAGCTGCAGCAGGGGCCTGAAAGCTGAAATGGACTCGACGACCGGAAGCTGCTTGTTGCCTGCTGCCGCAGCAGCTATGGCTGGCATTGATACGGGGGCTTGCATTGCTGCCGCTGCTTCTTTGACGAATCCTTTTGTTCACAGTGTGCAGGTAAGAGTTGCCAGATGCTTGAAGAACTGTTTGAATCTACTTGTGTCTGTGTTGATCAGTAAAGGATTTTGATGATGATGTGATGCTTACTGTTTGTGGGGTATCTGCAGCTGTTGCTGCATTGGGTTGTTGAGGATGATTTTGGGATATTGAGATTTTTTGGGGGAGAGTTTTGGAATGTAGGGGTTGGAGGAGATGCAGCATTTGCTCATGTGTGCAACGCTGGAGCTGGAGTCGGCGAGAGCCGTGGCATCAGCGGAAGTGGAACTACATGACGGACAAGTGCGGCACTTGCAGCAACTGTTGGCTGCTGCGCAGCGGGAGAGGGACGAGGCGCGAGAGCAGTTTTTGGGTTTACAGAGTTGTCTTTCGCGCTCGCCTAGCATGAATGGACGTGCAGCAGGTACTGGATCGACTCCCGCAGCAGCAGCTCCAGGAGGTCGTACTACTGCAGACCACAGCCTTCCCTGCAACTCGAGGGGTCTGTCAGGTGTTATGTCGCCCTCTGTGCAGGATCATCATGAACAGCAGCAGCAGCTTGACATGGAGGAACTGCAAATGCACTTGGAGATTCTGCAAGATGATCACCTGGACAATTTGGAGGAGCTTGATCTGGATTCAGCGATGCAGCAGACTCCTCATGAGCAGCAGCTGAACGAACTGGATCAGTCAAGCTGCCGCTCCTTACAACATCATCTTCAGGAGTATAACTTCCATCAGCAGCCAGACGGCGCCCTGCACGACTGCGAATCCGACCAGCAGCTTATTTTTTCGGACATGCAGCAGGATCAACTTCAGTCTGACCAGCAGCGCCAGCAAGTCGAAGCTTTATTGCAGGAAGCTGAGCATCAACAAGTCCGGCTCCGTTTTCCAGCTGATCAGCCACTGCAGCAGCAACCGACCAGCACCACGTCCTTGCTACAGCAGCAATTTACCTGGCCGCGACAATCGTTTGCAGCTGGTTTCTCGCAACCACCTGCAGCACCTGTACTATGCTCTGCACCCCCTCCTCTTCTTACCAGCTTACCAACTGTACCTTCTTTGTTTCAGACTCAGGAGTCCGCGGTTTCTTCCCAGCTCTTGGGCATTTTGGATCATCGGCCAGCAGCGTACGAAGGCACAGGATCCACCGGACTACTGTCCCTGCAGCAGCAACAGCAGCGACCAACTACACTGGTGCCCATGCATGTTCTCCCGGAACCCCCAGAAGCAGATCTACAGGTGATGCTGAGCTCGCTACCGGAGAAAGGCAAGCTTATGCAAGCCGTGATGGATGCGGGGCCGTTGCTACAAACGTTGCTGATGGCTTCTAGTCCCCAGTTGCCGCAGTGGCGTCATCCTCCCAAGCTGGGCTTGCAGGATCTGACCACCGGCCTGCAGCTGGAAGCTGTCTTCCCCAGCAGCTGTATGTCCTTTTCGTCTTCCACTTCTTGCGATTCCCAGACGACTGCTGCGATGAGCACTGGCAGCGGCATCGTGCAGCAGCAGCAGGGAAGAATTCTATCGCAGCCTCCAAAGACGTCGTATGGCGGCGTGCAGCAGCACAGACCACATTTGCATCGTCTCTCTTCCTTGTCGTCGTCACACCCCAGCCGCATCATCAAACCCCCTGGAGCTGCTGCTACTAGTGCTCCTGCTGCAGCTGCTCATGTTTCCGCAGGGTTCAGCAGTGTGCAGCGTAGCTTGCGACGTGTGAATAGCATGGGACATTTGATGTCGTTGGAGAATATGGCACTCAACAACCAACCTCGAAAGTACACCAAGATCTACTGAAGAAACTTCTTCTTTTGTGTCAGACCGATTGATTTTGCTGCAGGAATCATCATGCATGGAGCAGCAGCAATTGCTGCACTGCTTGATCAACAATTCGCACCTCCTCGCTCCTCATGTTCCCAAGCTGCTCCCAACCATGATTTGTTTGCAAGGGAAAAAAGACTTACATGTGAACTCGCCTTTCTCTTCACTTCACAGTGCGTTGGGTAAACAAACAAACAAGTCCCAAGGCAACCCTAGTGCTTTGTTGGCTGCAGAGGGAAGTTGAGCAAAGCTGCATGCCTTCCATGCGCCTTAACATGACAGTAGTGTGTTGTTGGATAGTATTCATGATCATCTTAGTATTATTTTGTATCTGTTTCACATGACTAGTCACAACAAACAATCCACCACCCTCATGTGTTGTTGTTGTTGTTGTTCAAACCCAAAGCTTCTGCTGCAGCGACTGTTCTAAGACTACATCGTGTTCGTTTTCCATTTGGATTTTAGACGTTAATGTGCAGAATGTTGCTGCTGCAGGTGATGAGTAGGTACTCTAACTTTGATCATAGTAGCAGTAGCTGCAGCCCATCCAGGCTTCAAGGCATCAGATCATCAGCTTGATCAAAAGCCTAGCTTTCTTTCTTTCTTTTTCTGTTGTACAATTACACTCTTGATGCAAATTGCAGCTGGTGGTGGAGCTGATTAGGGTTTAGGGTTAGTGGCGTTTGTAGTTTGTACCTCAGACTACTCACATTTGAAACGTGAACAAGATTTTAATTCTCAAAATCTGCTGACTTCACGATTCCAGTAGTTCTTCTTCATGCAGTTATGTACTTATATTTCATGAATCTCATGTTTTGCATGCAAAAGTTTTGACTGGATTTGGAGGGAATTTTACTTTTGCAATTGAATTTTTTTCCTGCCATTGAATGAAGTACCTAGTTCTGTAGGTACGTCTGTATTATACTGCAGAGCTACTGGCTTGAGCAGCAATCAATGTTTGTGCGACACAGATCAAGGCGCAGCAGTTACCAGCAGACAGGCAAAAAATGGGCTAAAGTACTTCTTTTGCTGCATGCAGCAGCAGCAGCATCGGTTTCTGAAGCTTGCCTTCTTGTCCACCGACTCTTGTTCCAGACCTGACTTCTAACTAGTGCTGCAGGCAGCAGAAAAGCAGAACAGCTGATTGTTATAACTTACCCTCTGTGCAGCCTCTGATCTTTTCTTTCTTTCTTTCTTCCTGCACATCTGAGCATTTCTGAAGCTGCAAGTTCTGGCCTTTTCTAGACTGCAGCAAGCAGGGGCTTTGTTGGGTGTGAAGCCAGCAAGAGGGGCCCAGCTGCTGCAGTGCATCAATGCAAAAGTTGCAATTTGAGGGAGTGCAGTTGTAAAAGCGTCAATCAGTCTTTTTCTTTTAAAGGAATTTCTGTTTGTAGAAAAAAGTGACAATCATCGGTATGGAGATTTAGCCAAATCTGGCTATAAACCAGAAATAAAGTACAAATCTTCAATCATCTTATTATATGTTTGGCTTTCCTCACTTCTGGCAACTGAAAACCTCATAAATCACAGCATAAATGTGTAATCACATTTATGCTATGCCTAAGGCATTACTGAGATCAGACCCCCTGGGCTCCACCTCACAGGGGCCCTTATTCCAGCAATGCCCAAAGCCTGGGGCCTTACAAGGATGCCTGGGCCTTGGCTCCACCTCACAGGGGCCCTTATTCCTGTAATGCCCATGGCCTGGGGCCTTACAAAGATGCCTGGGCCTGATCCACTCGTCAAGATTAGTATCCATTTTACTAGAATTAGAAGATAATCAGAGGATCATCTTCCTGTGATCACCCCCACTAACTTAAATCTAGGGCACTAATCTTGTCATTTCACATGCTACCTGCTGCCAGAGCCAATTAATTATTTCAGAGCTAATTGAATTTGCCTTTGGCTTTATTAGCTCTGCCATTTAAGGGAGAGACTCCCAAGGGAACCCTGTAGTTTTCATGCGGTGCCCCATGTTTTGAGGAATGCTCCCCAAGTGTTAGTAGTAACACTGTTGTAGTCTGCGAGTGAGTATGTATTTTTGGGAACTTGATGCAACATTTCCTATTTTAAAAGAATTGTTGTTGGTTTGAACTTGCAATAAGGGGAGGGGGATTTGGGGTTTAGAGTTTCATGGAACATAATTTCCTAATTTGAACTGGTGTTGTTGGTTTGAGTTTTGAACTTGCAATACGGGCACTGGTAGAGTGAGTCTCTGCTTGTTTTTTAAGTCTCTTGAGTCAAGGTCTGAATCAGCATGTATGGAGCTTTACATCAGATATCAATCACTTGTAATCCAAGCAAAAATCTATTGCAGTGGTGTCTTTCTGAGTTGAACATTTTTCTTTCTTGTAGCAGGTGAATTCAGCTTATCTGTTGTTGCTTGTTTCATTCTATGGTGTTTTGAAGTTATTAACTTTGAGCTCTTGTGGGTGTCCTGCTTGGGCTTTCTTTCACCTTTAGATGGGTGTAAGTATCGGCTATGAGAAGAAGTGTGCCAAAACATTCAAGCTCACAGATTGTCACTGCAACAAAATGTTCAGTTCAAATAGACTTGGTTCTATATGAAAATGTAAAGAGGGATGTTGAGGGTTTAAAGTTTGAACCCTAAACCCTAAACCCAGATGCAACTGTCATGAGAAAATCATATATGCAAATTTCTGTGACACTTTTGCTTTTACATTTTCAGACCTTAATCCACAAAGTGCACAATCATATTGTTTGGGGTTACAATAGTTACCTGGAACCAGGAAGAGAGAGTGCATGGGCATGGTTCCCTTCTGCCACCTTAATTTGCCCAAGATGATTCCCTCAGAAACGCTGGCTTTCTTACGAAGGCTTCACATAGACTTCTTCCATGGGAACCCGAGGAATTGGATTTGATAAAAGGAGTTGAATCCCTACAGAGTGGTTCAACAACTTCACTGAGGTGCACAATTATGGCATCTCACGAGTCTAATTTAGTCCCAAATCTGGAAACACGAAGACAATTGCAAAGCTGAAGGAAGAACAATTGATTGACTAGAATCAAATGAAACTTTTTTTTTGTGTAAATGGAAGTTTTGTGCCTTGGATATGGGAAGTGTTCAATTTCTCTAGAAAAATATTTAAGGCTCCTAGAGTTGTTATCACTAGGTTTCAAGTGGGTTTGTGAATTTGCGTAGGTCTAATTGAGCAGATATTCAGTTGAATGGTCTTCAGCTCCTGCCTGAAGAGCAGAAGCTGGAGGTGATTTGCAGTAGCTACTTTGAAAAAGCCCGCAATCATGAACTCATGGGGGATGCATCAAAAAGTACAATTGCAATTTGCTGAGGATGTGTCTACAATTGCAATTGACAGTTGCTGCAGGGTATATGGATACATGTGTCTACAGTCACAAATCATTGCTGGAGGTCCATAATTGTGTCTTCAAATACAATTGCAAAATTGCTGTTGCTGAGTATGTGGATGTGTCTAGAACTTGCAATTGCTGGCGTCATTGTCACATCTACAAATACAAAATTGCAATTGCTGCCTGGGAAGCTGGGAAGCATCCAGGCATCCATTGCAGTTTGGCCTCAATTGGAACTGTCTAGTTGAGCACTGTCCTTGGACAGAACTGTACACACTTGCACTAGTAGCACCATTAAGGACTCATGAAATTCTCAATAGAGTGAATGACAAATAGAAGTTTAATCTAGCCTTGCCAATTCTTCATTGTATGCTTGAAGCTCAAGCTCAAGCATGCATATTCTTCCTGCACCTCCCTCACCACTTCATCAAGGAAACCCTAAACCTGTATACATAGCTTACTAATGTATTATAGTATCGTCTGTTGGTTGTACCTGCGCACACTGCAAAAGAAAGTCTCAGTAACTGGACTATCTTCCTTGATCAGCCAAAGTAATTTTGCACCAAAACCTAAGACATTTGTGCTAGCTCAGATATAACACCCTGAGTGCCATTAGAACTCAGGATGTAATTCCTACCCGGTGATCTCTATATGCTAATTTTTTGTGCTCAGCTGCATGATGCATAACAGATCATGTGTAAGTACTACAAATGTCACAAATGCAAGTAGCTACATGCATGCAGCATATAACATCTTCGTCAGAAATTAGTCGAAAGCTCTGCTTGCTCTACTGACAACGAACAAGAAGAAGAGCCTTAGAGCTGCAGATCCGGAACTAATTGTTGGTAGAGATGCAGTCAAGAGCTGCTGCTTCTTCGATGAAAAGATTCATCCCCGTTTCTACGACAGCGTCATGTAATATACGAAAATAAAACATTCACAAAAATATGTAATAAATATCTGGTAACCGAAATCACGTGCAGCGCCAGTTTTTGACGGGATTAAATCGCCTGGCAAATTGAAGCTCGACACACAAACGGTGGCCAATCCCGCTGATTTTCAGCGCGGCTGGCCGAGCGGAAGGGCGGCCAAGAGGTACCTAATTGGCGGTGCCGTCCGTCCATCACGGCAGCTTTCTAATTCGCCGATAGGTGCCATTTTCTCCGCCAAACAAGCTGCTATCAAAAGGGGTCATCCTAGACGTAAGCGGCCGACGCGCCGCTCTTGCCGTTCGTTACATGATGCTAGGGTTACATGATGATTAGGGTTACATGACAATGCAAGAATTGCAAAGAAAACAGCTTCTTCAGATTGTTAAGGACTTCATCTTCCTTTTTCTGTAGCAAGCAGGCTGGCAGGCAGGCGAGCGAGATGTGAACTCGTCAGGATCTTGCACTACTGCACAACTGGCTAGATGCAAAAAGGTTCAAGACAATACCCCTGAGATCAAGGTCCTTAGAAGTCAATTCTACAAGGCATTTTGTTTATTATACTGTGGGAGGTCGCATTGTAATACGAAATTGAAGTTGGAAAAACTTGTGAAACCTGATGAGACCTCTACTCTACTGTAGACATGATAATTCCTGTGACATTCATGACTAGAGCTGAATCTTCAATTCTGCTTTGATGATTGCAGTGGAGTTTCATGAATTTGAGAAGAGAAATTCTCCAGGGCCAGCTCCATGACGATGATATGATGCTGCGAAAAACAGTATCAATGGAATCAAATCTACAACGTTGCTGGGATTAGTGTTGATTTTGTTATGAACATCCTGTACTCCCTGATCTCACAGATCCTGGACACAGAAACTTTCAGAACAAAATTCTACTTTGGCTCACCAGCATTTGCTAGGAGCCGCCTGGAAACCTTCCACTGTGTAAAATGAATCCCCAGCCTGCAACCCATTATCAGTTTGAGAGCTTCACTTTCCTTTCATGGTGTCAAAGGCTAAAACGTCCAACATGATGAGAGATCTCATGAAAGAGACTCTTAGATAATACAATAGCGCTGCTGCGAGCTTCAGTTTTAAGAAGATTATTGCAGAACAGGACACAGGGAAAGCATCATTCTTGGCCAGCAAATCAAAGAAGAGGAGCGGAGATCGAATTTAATGGACATTAACCACAAGCAACAAATTCAAAGAGAAGGGAAGATTGAAGACAATTGGCAACCATGTGGCAACAAGTCAAGGAGGAGAGGAGATGATCAAAGATCTTGTAAACCATGGCAACAACTCAAAGAGGAGGGGGGATTAAAGATAATTGACAACCTTGGCAACCTTGGTAACAAATCAAAGAGGAACCAAAGGTTGAATATTATTCATAACCCTGGCAACATATATGTCAAACAAAAGGTGAGATTGAACACCTTGGAAACAAATCAAGAAGAGGAGAGATTGAAGATTATTGACAATCATGGCAACAAATCAAACCTAAGGGGAGATTGAATTCATATTATTAACAACCTTAGCAACATATCGAACGCAAAGGGAGATTGAAGATATTTGATAATCTTGACAACAATATCAAGAGCATTTTCAGACATATGAAACCTATTAGTATGCATCATAACTAGATTTATGATACCTTCATGATATGTTGCTTTCAAAATCAATTGGTCTTCAAGGATGTTCAAATTATGCAAATTGATTTATTCCAAATGGTGAACATTATTTAAAGGAGGAAAACATTCATAGTAGTGAATCTTGTCAACTCCTCCAAACATGATCATGTTTGAACAAAAGAAAAATATTCTAACATAAAAACTTTGTTTGGACATATCAGCTTAGTGATCAAAGACATTGTCATTCACTTTCCACACAAAAAATTTCAATCCATGGATCGTATGAAAGGTTGAAGGTATTTCCCATGACATATATCAAGCAAAAAGTAGGACTTGAAAATTCATGCTAACGTTTTATGAAGGTTGTGTTTTGATTAAGGATTTAACAATGTTCGTATTCATAAACCTTATAGGGAGATGTAAATGAACATGTCCTCTAACTAAAAATCATAGATTGTGTCATATTTGTTAGTTAAAGAGTTAATGATCCTTTTCATATTAAACTTCCAAAAAAATATGATCACACCTATTTATGAAGCAAGATAGTTTGTTTTATTTGACACATTGAAACTTCCCAAACCATGGCACTTCATGTCACACTCTTGGTATCTTTGGAAAGCTTTCAATGAGTAGTGGTGCACTCACTTGGTTTGAAACTATTTGGAGTTTCAGTGTGGAAGCTATTGATTATTGAACCATTTTTTCAATAAAAATAAAATAAAATGAAAATTGAAAATTATATTGGAATTTGGAGGCATTTTTGGTGTTGTTCGAAAACCTTCGATGAATCAAATTTAATAGAATTTATTTCACAATTTTTAGACCTAAAGTCTTGAAGATATTGAATTTTTAGCGAATTTTGTTGCTGCAAATTCAAACAAATTACAAAGAATTAGGTTTAAAAAAGAAAAGCAATTGAACTTGTTCACACTTGGGCCAACAACATAGGCTACATTAGTTTTTGTGAAATATAAAAGTTATGGTTTGTTCAAATTTGAAGGTAATATCATAAATAAAAGATAAAATAAATACCATTGTTTAAACCAACATGTACCTAAATAAATAATGTAGATATTCACATAACATCTTTATCATTACACCATTTTTTAGAATTAAAGATGGTGTTAAACATTTGATAGCATAATCAAAATATTTGGCAAATGAAATTTTCATTCTATAACATCATCAATAAATTTCTTCCATATTTCACAATCATCACAACAAAAAACCTTCAAATTTTCATAATCATCATGATGTGTTTTTTGTCACATTTTTCTACCTTTCTTCACAATCATTTATTTATTATACCTTTACCACACCTCTATTGCACCTTTGTTGCATTTCACAGTCATTTTTCTATTGTGAACTTCATAATCATTTATCTATTATTATTATTTTGGTTACAACTTTTATGTTATTATTTTGATTGTTTATTTATTCCACACCACCATTGTTAGAACATCTTTTTTTATTTTTTTGCATCCACTAAATACTTCAATCTCTTCCTTTATTTTGATAGTCTTCATATTTTACAAGTGCATTAGTTTGTAATAGTCAACGATGGAAAATTTAAAATCATAGGATTATGCAAAAAACATGTATGCAATGGAAAATGTGAAAGGAAAATGGAAAGGCAAAGGAATTGCAAGTCCCTCTCATTTGCATAACACCAATTGGAATCATAATGAAGTGATTGCATTGTTTAATTGCAAGCAAGATGGACACATCATTATGAAATGAATAGTTGATTCATGAACCAACATGATACTTCTAACATAGAAGTGGAACAAAATATCAGAAGAATTACAAGCATTAAAACACAAAAGAACAACAAGATGCATAAAAACAAATAGAATCATAACTTGATGATGAATAAAAAAAAACTTTCATTATCACAAGGTATAGGCCACAACACTTTCTATTGAAACAAAACAACAAAATAGTGAAATAAGTTACATTTGCCAAATCTACAATGGAATTGAAGCTTTTTAAGGAAAAAAAAAACATAAATGTTTAACAAGCAAAGGGATATGGTGTTGTAACTTTAGCATAGGGCTTGCGACCAAAGCAAGGGCTTGTAAAGGTGTAGGTCAAAAGTGAAACCCAGGAGTCACATTTCATGCTCTTGGGAGTGCAAGAGAGTGTGAGGGAATGAACCCTCACACTCTCAAGTGAACTCCCACTTTGGGAGTTGTAGTCTTAATGGACTTCCAAATTTTTAGAAGGTAATTGTAGGGGGTCAAAACTCATTGGATTAAAGTGTTCATTATACCATTGGAAAGCTCTTGGAACTTAAATGTTTAAAATGGGCTTGCATGACTCATTTGAGTACTTAAAATATAAGTCATGGCCAAAAGAAAGGATGGGAGTCAAATTGTCAATTTGATTCTCAACCACTAAAAGTCAAAAATCGCCCTAATTTAGTTGTGTGCAGGTGGTGTGCCACATACCATTCAAAAACTCTTGATGAGGGCTACAACTTTGATTTACATCTCACCTTAACCAAAGGTTTGAACCAGAAGTTATGGCCCTCCAAAGCCACAGGAGTCCCAACTTCGGGAATTTCGGGACTCCCAACTTGGGAATCCTTAAACAAAGTGACATTTGGGTGCAGGGCCCATGGCCAAGCACAAAGAATACTATAAGGGGGAAGGTGGTGGCTTCCCCCAAGTCCACACTGTGATGAGTTTTGTGAGTCCATGTTTGCCCGTGGCTTGTCCGTGCACCAAAAGTGCTCCAACTATGCATTAACCAACTTGTTGTTTAGTTAGTGTAGGTTTGTGTGAACAATTGACCTACTTGTCACTCGTCCTAATCCTTATCTAGAGCTTTAGTACGCCCCTCTAACCCTGAAATGTTGTGAGCCTAGGAGCGTGCCCCAATTCTTTATCCTTCCGTTGTTTTCACCTTGAAACTTTGAGTTAAGTCTATCAAGGAGTTTGGGGGTGCGTCATATGGAGTTTATGTGCAGCTAAGGGAAAAACAAGAACTCATTTCCCTCCATGGTCTAATTATTCTTCCATGCAAAACTTATGTAAAGAAGATAATGTTTTAAAAAATAACCAAGAAATTCAATAGTTCAATCATGGTAAGAATCAATGAAAACATCCATAAAATGTGTTACATTGGGATGATTATTCATAATCTATTGGACCAAGCCAACCTTAATGTATTTTCATAATCAATTTTGATGATGTTCCAAATTATATAACATTAGGGAAAAGCACCAAACAACCAATGCATGGTGCAATTACAACTCTCGAAAGCATAAAAGTTAACCAAAGCAAATGTTAGTCTTCATGTTAATGATAAAGGTACAAACAAGAACAAGGTTATTGTGGATGTCATGGATCAAATCATGCAATTTAACTAGACATTAACAAAAATAGAACAAAAAATCAAAAGAAAACATTGAAATAACATCTCAAATATCTAAAGAAAAAGGATAACAAATCATATAAGATGAACAAAAACATGGTAAATGTACTTTCAAATCTAAGCACTACAATGTGACATGCCTTCATCAAAGATAAAAAAGCTCATGCCTATGCTAATTATCCTATTTGAATTTTGATTTGGTGATCAATCACCAATGATGAACGATTAGAACATTGTTGAAAAGTGACATCTAAAGAATAGCAATTCAATTTGAGTTAGATTGCCATGTGCACATTGAACTTGATGAATTCAATTTAATTCAAAACAATTTGAATCATTGATTCAAATTTCAATTCAATTCAAAGGAGTCTTGTTCATTCTCTATGTGCTTTGCCTATTGCTTAGAAATGTCTAAAGAATTTTTTTTGGCTAGTTCCTAAAAATTTGTTACTTTCTAAAGTAGGTTTTGCCTCAATGGATTTTACATTCATCTTATTGTTTCAACATCTTATTTTTACACCTTGGGAATTTGGAAGGTCTTCCTATTGTAGTTAAAAAATCAACACATTCACATCTACATCCTTCCCATCTAAAATCAAGTCATACAACATGCAACAATGTGTGTAACAACATTAGGAAGGAAAAGGATATGAAGGTTGTTTTTTCAACAATAGGTTTTGAAATTATTTTTTAATATCCCAAATGCATTTTCAACTAGACTTCTCCCCCTAGAATGATGTCTATTGTAGAATGTTTCTAGAATGGTATGTTTGACATTTGCACTTTGCTTCTAGGGGGTCATCAACCATGGTCAAAAAAGATAGCCCTTTTCCCAAACGATGTAGGGACAAATGTCATTATGAAATCCATTTTCAAGATTGAAAAGGCCTTCATAAATTACCTCAGTACAAGGTAAAGAATTGCAAAATTTTGGAGTTGCTCATAGAACTTCGCAATCCTATAAACACATCTTGAAAACATTTTTCATGGTTGACAATTGTTTGCAATTGCAAACTATGAACACTTTTGATTTCTAGGAAAAGTAATTTGTTGCAAACACATTTCAATTAGTATTTTGCATATGGATATATGTGCAATCAATTGCGCCATGATTGAAGGGAGGCTACAAAACATTTTCACCCCTACCATGTGACTCAAACCAAATCTATGTGTTCTGACAATTAGATTTAACTTCTAGAGACCACATTAATAACAACAATGAACTCATGTAAAACCATGTTCATTAATGATTTGGACCTATTGTAAACATTTCATTAAAATACAAATATTCAACTCCATGAAACAACCTATAAAGTGAACATGATATTCCAATGCCAATAGGAATAATAGAAATTTATACTTTCTATGAATTATTTCCATCAAAGGTTACAATTTCTTTATCATTTGCAAAACAACCTATCTAGTCATTTGGAAATGTTCAACCCACCCTTGAGAAAATCGACCCATGTCATATGGAGTCATGAGAAAATTAGAATACCATGCAATATTTTTAATTTTCATGTAGTTTTCAATCTCCTTATTCATTAACAATTCAAAATTCGAAAACATCCTAGATTGAAGCAAGATAACAAAAAAATTCATAGCTTGAAATAACAACTTCAAAATCCACCATAAGGCTCATTATTTCATTATCATCTTCAAAGCAAAGGTTTAGAATTGATCCTATAGTGGCAAAATGATATGGTTAAATTGGATGAGAAGCATCAATTTTAATTGCCTCATCATATCACAAGACACAAACACATATTGACAAAACAAACTCTAACAAAACAAAATAAAAAACAATGAAATATAACAAACAATAAATAAGAATGATCAAAAACATCATCAAAACTTCAATGCAAGCATAGAATACATCAAGAATGCCCTTGAAACTTTAACATAAGCGTAGAAAGAAATCAAAGGAAATGCAAGCATTGAATACATTAAGATTGAAGAAAACTGTAAACTTGAATGCATTAAGAAACATTAATTAAAAACAAAGAGCAAAGAAAACCATAGGGGAGGTTAATTCCATTAATTCCAAATGATGTGCAAAACCATATAAAGTGCAATTAATTAAAAATATATATAATTTATAAATTACTATACTCAATTGTAAATAAGGTGCTTATAATTCATTATGCAAATATACTTAAAATATATTTATAATATTTTTAAATCCATCGAAATACACCTAAAATATTCCATTATTTCATAGCATATTAAAAAATACCCATTTATTTGAAGTGTTTTTAAAAATATACAAGGAATGACCTCTTAGAAGAACAAAAAAACACAAAATGAAAAAAAAATTGAAAGCATAGATCAAAGAAAACACCAACTAAGCAGCAACAATATTGGTGAGAGTAATGGGATATGAGGGAACAAGAAAAGCACACATTGAAAAATGAAAAAGAACAAGAAGAAGAGACATTAGAAATGACAAAAAAGCTTTTATCGAAATGATGACGCCACATTTAATAGATGTTGATAACAAATTTTAAATGATGAATCATGAACATAATGTGTTGATGAAATTAACCTATGTACCTAGTCACAAAAAACTACATAAGTTTGAATGGTGATAAAATAACATTTGAGTTAATAGGTACTTGTGGGTAATCAAAAAATATTAACATGTCATTGACACTAATTAAAACCCTAACACCACCCTATACCAAAAGATGTCTACTAACTTTAGGTTTGAATTGTCCTACATAAAAAGAATTACCTACTTTGGAAGAATTTGAATCCAAGTTTATTAATTGACTCTTCATTTCATTAAAACTTTCAAAAACAAGTTTTGTTATCAACATTGAGTCTCGCCTTCAATCAATTAGGACTCAATGTTTTTAACAAAACTTGTTTTTTTAAAAATCCAAAGTTGAAAAAAGTTTCCAAACCGTAAAAACAACAAATTTCTTTTGATCTCATGATTCATTTATAACAACATTTGTCAACCTTCCAAAACAAAATCAATTATAACAGTCAAGTTATGGACATTGCCTTCATTAATGAATGTTGTTGTAAACATGGATAACATTTTCAAAAACAATATTTGAACATTCAAGAGAATCAATAAACTCAAGATTTTTATTGAAATTGCAATAGGTAAAAAAATTGAACAATAGAGGTGAATTTGCTTCAAGATTTATTAAATTTTTTTTACAAAAAACAAGAATAATGAAATAGTTATCAAAGCTACACTTCATATTACAAAGTGGTTTAGGATAAAAAGAAATTTGATGTTTGACTGAAATTTCTAGATGTTTCATTTTGAGTATCATTGGAATAGTTACCTAACCTACATTCCATAACAAAATGGTTTAAGATTTAAAATAAAATTGATGTTTCGATGATATCAGTAAATCTTTCATTTCTAAAAGGACTTACACAATTTTTTGAATATAACTTATGGATACATCTAGTTACTTGTTAAATTGATGTTGTACAAGAACCCATAAATTGACATAATGTAACACATTACAATTGATTAAAGGTGGATGTAAAAAGTGTTAGTTAATATGACATGATGGAAATTTGAATTTCTAATTGTTCACAAGGTAAATAGGGACCTCCCAACCTTGGATTATTGGTTTGGTTAATTAACAATTAAAAAATATAATGTCAAAATGATTTATTTTATTTTCACTACAAAAACATGTGCCACTTATAAATAAATTATGGTAACATCTAAAAATAAAGGTTGGGTAAATGCATGGTCTGGTGTACACAAAAGCATTGTTGGAAGGTTGTAGTTTTTAGAATAATAAATTTTTTGATGTGGTTTTGTAGGTATTTAAAAATTATTTAACAATAGAATTTTGTAATTAAAGGTGGTGAATGCATCTTAATTTATCATTATGTTGTGAAATCAATGCACATAAGAACAAAAATTGTTTTTAAGGGAAAATTTTGCACCACAATGACATCAAAAAATCCAATGCATACCTTACCGTAAGGTCAATTTCATCAATAATTAATAATGCTCAAAATAGTGTAATGAAATTTAGTGAAAATAGAAAGTTAACATGTTGAAATCATCATAATTATCATAGACTACACTCTGAATGATTTCACCACTCATATTATAATATTATAATAGATGATGGCAAACTTTTGATTAAATTTTAAAGATGAATTCATCTTTTCAAAAAAAAAAAAAAATTTGTTTTGTCAATGTGGAAACTGACCTTAGGCTACAAAAAGTTACAAAGGATTCTTTGAGGAATAATAGGATAAAATCACCACATTTTGAGGGGTTTTTTTTTAAGTTACCATATTTAGACAATAGGTTTTTGGAGGTTGCCAAACATAACAAGATTCTAAAACCTTTCTACTTGCTTCTTTGACCTATGGCCAAATTTGGTTAATTCTTTTTCACGAAAAAAACTTCAAATCAAAGACTGCCATTTTAGTTGTAAATGACAATATTTCAATCATTAATGACACATGTAGTTACAAAACACACAATTGTTTTGGATAAATGGCAAAAGAAAACCAATCACAAAAGACATGACATGGCCTTCACATGACACCCAATTGTAATGATAATCACATAACTCTCATGATTATGGGTGGATTTTTCATCCATTATTTTAGACAATCTTCCTTTTGATGTAGCATTTGCTAGTTGTAAGACTACATGACTATTGTGGTTGACAATTGTTTATACGATTACAATATGCCAAACCAAATGGTGCCATGTGTTCATGTGTAGACAATGATGATGTAACCATGTGGCATTTTGTGGTAATGTGGGGGTTGGGGGAGTCTACCATCCTAACTTAACCCTATGCAACTTAAAAATGCAAGTATAGGTTAGGGTATTGAAAAACCTAAGCTTAG
>Ga0209611_10002635_pt1 | contig 31571 bp, 26 predicted proteins | sample S1TSphgellanicum_3_FD_187693 | JGI IMG/M metagenome (GOLD analysis project Ga0209611, IMG submission 187693) | Host-associated microbial communities from peat moss isolated from Minnesota, USA - S1T2_Fc - Sphagnum magellanicum MG (SPAdes) (version 2) | ecosystem: Host-associated > Plants > Peat... | reverse complement strand
ACGAGATACATGTGCGATGTTACCTGAGGTTGTTCGATCATATGTTTTGCTTTTTGAGAGTCTAATAATGTAATCATATCCTCAAATATAGTCTTCTTTGATGGACCAACTACATAAGCAAGAATTTACTTCACTTCTAGCAAATGTTCCTTCAAATGTTGTGCGAGCATATCTTTGCTCCTATGTAGGTCTAGCGGTAGGGGCTTGGTTATTAGTTCATCCTAACACCCTTTCATTCTGTTTATCCTCCACCCATTTTCTTACAGCACTTCGTATTTGTTTTGATATACTACATCCTATAGTTCCACATTTTTCATGATGTCAGTGTGGTCATACCATCGATGATTTGGGTATTCATTTGTTACGTTGCATGTGCAAGAGTGGGCGCACTATAGCCCATGATATGCTTCAAATTACCGTTGCAATTATCGCATTGGAGAGTGAAGTTCATGTACATTGAGAGGTTTCTCACCTTTTCCCCTACCACACATGAAGACGAGTGGGTATTGTCATCATGAGGGACAATTTTCGTACCTTGGTGGATGTTGTCATTGCCAAAACCTAGTTGGACAATAATAATTTAATAGTGTCCACTATGGGCCTTGCATAATAATGGCCCATGTGAGACACAACTAAGTGCAGGATTGATTCCTTTAAAGCCCTTGTGGGCTTTATCCAATGGCCCACATGAAGTAGAGCTAAGCTTGACTCCTGTAAAGCCCAAAGGTTGTGGGCTTTATCGGAATCATGGTTTGCACAAACTAAACCTAAATGCGCTCTCAATTCTAGTAAAATGAAGCTTTGTTAAATTCTAATGAAAGTAATTTTCCAAATCTCCTATTGGGTAGGTAAATAGTATATAGTCATAATAATGATTAATTGATTGATTTAATTCATTGTCTAGACTCTCAAATCACAATTACAAGTGTAGGGTAAAGCCTTAAGATGAGGCCATTACCAAAACAAGGCCCCCAAGTGTGAGCTGAGGAGGTCTTGCATAAAGACCCAGATGAGGAAAGATATAGTCAACAGATTCTTGGATGGGAGTACCCTGTGGAAGGCAAGGTAAGTTTTGAGAAAAAAGGAGAGAGGTGTGAAAGAATATAATGTACTGCCCGAAGGGAAAATGACAAGATGAAAAAAGACATGGGAGGGAAATTATGCCCTATAATGCCTATGATTTTTAGACTTAGAAAAAACTAGGAGGACTTAACCATTTTCACACCAACAATACTGAAGTTATGAATAAGTTGTCATGAGAAAAATAAAACTTTAAAGTCCCAGTGAATACATTGTGTTAGGGTCACGTCAAAAAATTGACAATAAAAACATTGCCTCTTTTCCAATGCACAATGTTCTTTATTATTGATATTAAATGTTACATAAAAGCCTCTTAGAATTCTTGTAGTGTAATTACAAGGCATGTTCTAGTGCACAATTATTCCTCCCCCTCTTGAGTGGGTGTTTTGTATTCATGCTGGGTTTTACAAAAATCCTAAAGTCCCTGCTCTCTAAAGCTTGCATTGATTTTTATGCTGTGTAAAGCTTGTGGGCAGGAGAATTACTGAAATTGTGCTTGCTCTTGGTTCACACCTCATGTGCCTTTATTTCAGTAATGCCCTCGCACTTGCCCATAAGCTTCATGCCCCGGATGACATTATCATGTTGTCATGTTAAAAAAGGGCATATCTCCACATCTCCATTGACGTAAGTGTACACATCAGTTTGTGATGCTACATACCCATTTGGAAACCACTAAACTATCACGGCTAACTCATGAAGTACAATCTCTTGATCAGATTTTGTGTCATTGATGCAATGGTGATGCATAATCCAATGCTTATTACATAAGGAGAGGACCACCAAAAAAAAGTATTGCATATGTGCCCTTAGAAATCTGAAGATGACCAATAATTGTCATACACATATATAATGTCACCCATTCTAAAAAGACAAATTCCAAGTATGTGGCCCCTTTGGAATTTGTAGTACAAGGGGCAGCTTCAGCACATGCCTGTCAACTAATTAATTTATTTTGAAGATTTCATTTTGAAAACTAAAACATTCCAAAATATTTCAAAAGGATTCTTCAGTTTCTTACACAAAGAATGCTTAGTCCTGTGAGAACCAGGTGGTTCCTCACAGGGCTGAGCACTCTTGGCCACTCTACGTGACCAACAGTGCTTGTTGAGGGTTGTCGTTTAGTGTCTTATCTACAAGGTTACCCAATCTAGAGATAATGTCCAAGTTGACTAATGCTTAAACAAAGTTCTGGATAAGTTCTCTTGACATAATATCTTCTAAATTTCAATAGAAAAAAAACCTTCTTTCATCTTAGGTCATCTTTGTTATTGCTTGATTGTCATTTTCTAGCCACAAGTCCTCTTTGCATAGGGTTTGTACCTGATTTTTTTTTTGTTTATTGTTTGCTTTTGTTTTTTCTTTGGGTTGTGTTTACTTGTGGTCTCATTTGCCTTGTACTTTTAATGGATGGGTTCTCATCCTTGATTTTTATTTACAGTGTTTTTCTTTCAGAATAGTTTCTGATCACAAGTTATTCATGATCTTAGATTTTAACTTGGTGGTCTTAAAATAGATGTTCATAGTCACAACAGGGTGGTCATCACACTCTGACACTTGTGACCACTGAATTACTCATGTATTTGACATACTCTAAGGCCTCCTTTACAGAAGGAGTCAGGGCCGAAAAAAACTTGAGGGCCAAGTTTGAGCAATTTTGGCTTGTTGTTTAGCCCCAAGTTACTAATAAATGCTAGAACATTGATCGTCAGAATATTAATAAATGCTGAAACATCAGTCCCCAAGGGTTGCAAATTGACCTCCCAAATTTGATGGTATCTATTTTCCACCTTGGGGTCAATACAAGGCCATAAAGTTCAGCATTTATTAGTAACTTCGGGCAAATTGAAAAGGATTTCTTTTTAGTTCTGCCTTTACTCCTACTCCTAGAGTAAAGCTGATTTCAACTTTTGCATCAATAAGAATGCTTGATTCAGGTTGAACATTGGCCTAAAGTTTGTGATAACTTATCTTACTTATATAAAATAATTGGTGTCCGCACATGCTTGATTCGGTAATTCGTGAATGGCTGGAGCCCCCTCCGGCCACCTTCCCTTGAGAGCCCCCAGCCAAAGCGAGTGGCTGTTGATATCTCCATGGGAGGTTGCTATTTTTAATCCGCATTGACCTCAAATGGAATATTCTTACGAACCATCATTTATAATTTTTTTAACTTTGGGGGTGGGCGGGATGCCTTTTTTGGGTCAACTATGCCTTTTATTAGGCAAGACTACAAGTTGCATTCACTTATTAACCCCATTTTTTAAAAAAAGAACTTTGAATAGGTAGAATTTTTCTAGGATACCCCCCAAACTATTTTGGGGGGGGGAGGTGGGCATTTCTTGCATCTCATAATAATATCATATATTGTAATACCTTGGCAAGTTGAACTAATGTTTGTCAAATAGATAATTTGTTTTAAAAAAAAGGAACATACCTTGGTAGCAAGCTTCAAAAAATGTTTGTCAAATAAATAGATAAATTATTTGAAAAATCATTTCAACCAAATAGAATTTTCGTGAATGTTCAATATTTTCTTTCAGAACTTTTTTGTTACTTGGGGGAATAAAAAATAAAAATTGAAAATTGAAAAATATATAAATTAGTGTGAATAGGGTATACACTATTAAAAGCCAATATACCCATCATCTATCTCTCTTGCAAATGATGTCCCAACCCACCCCCAAAAGAAAAAAAAGGTTTTGGGTTTTGGCCTTTCGTGTGTGTGAAAAAAATAAAACACACACACACAATATACACACACAAGTTGTGGAAAAAAAAGAGTGCCTTTTTACACAGCATTCATTTGATGGGTAGAAGTGGATAAAATGGACTTTGATACATAACACTTTAGTCTTTTGCTTGCAAAATGGGTTTCCAGACTAGTTGAAATACTAAAGAAATCATGTTTTACTCAGCATCTGGATCTTTGGCAGTAGTCTGTAGCACCTTCTACAGCTGGAAGGTTCAGATTTGGAATCCGTTGAGCTGCTGCAAAACGTAATATGGGTCCTTAAATTAAAATAAAATTGCTAAGTTCTTTTGCAGAATTAAAACAACATGTAGGACCATGCTGCGTGGTTTTATGCAGGACTGAAAAACAAACATGTGGAAGAAGAGAAGAAACACAAGCGCTCGACAGAGCTCGATGGGGGCGGGGAGTATTTAGTATTTAGCATCTCCCTATCTTTACACAGGGAGGGAAGACAAGAAAAGATGGCAGTCTTTCTTAAAATTTTCCATGCAGCCGAATCAGAGTTGACAGTTCCTTTGACATGTGTGCAGAGAACTCTTTTAAAAACTTTGGCCTAGACGTAAATGTGACGACACCATCATCCCCGAATAAAGACGAAGTAGCAAGTTGCACGCCATCCATGTCTTTCCCAATGCAACAGAGCTTCATTATTCTCGCTGACTTTAATAGCATTGACGTCTGTCCCACTGCAACCGAGCTTCATTTTTCCCCCTGAATTTAACGTTAAATCACTTTGTGAGGAGAACATTGCATTGAAGTTCTATGTCATTTACAGTTTGCTCAGTGCTCACCCACTTGCACATATGTACTTTAATACAAGAGAGCTCTTGCAGTTCTAAGTATTGAACAACAGTCTTTAGCAAGAGCAACTACGGGAGTCATGTCTATGTTTCACCTATTGCAATTAGAAGGAAGGTTGCAAGATAATTTGGGGCTCCTTATAACTCCTTTATTATTCTTGATACTTTTGGTTGTTGTTCTCCAGAGGTTTGGTTTTAGGAAGTCTCAGAAGCTGCCTCCAGGTCCATGGCCGTGGCCTGTTGTGGGTAATTTGTTCATGTTGGGAAAGTCTCCACACATAGCATTAGCACGTTTTGCTGAACAGTATGGGCCACTTGTGTATCTTCGACTTGGTTCCACCGATACTGTGGTGGCATCTTCGCCTGCACTAGCTAAGGAGTTTCTCAAAACCCAAGATCATGTGTTTCAAGCTCGTCCTGCTTCACTTGCGTTCAATATTTTGACCAACAATTCAAGCATGGGAGTAATTTCAGGTTCTACTTTGCGACATGTTCGAAGGATTTGTGTGAATGAATTATTTACGACAAAACAATTGCAATTGTTCCAACCCATGAGAACAGCAGAAATTCATGCAATGATCAAAGACATTTATGTGGAGGCCCAAGACGACAAAATGATAGATCTCAACTTCAAATTGTCATCAGTCGCCACCAATAATATCACCCAAATGTTGTTTAGGAAAAGGTATGTTTCTTCTTACAAAGTTTTAATAGCTTCAATGTTGAAAAAAATCATACAACAAAGTTGGGAATTAGAAGCATAATAATGATATGATCAAACTAGAGTCATTCTAGATGATCTTAGTTTTTTGTCAAAATATACATGGGTAAGACACTGCTTGTTTTAACCTTTCAAATGGCTACCTCACACATTAACACCATACAACTCTTGTGATGAAAGCCTATGTATGTTTTTTTCCTTATTTTTTATTCATGTGCATGGCAGTGAATGATCAATTTGTGCATTCTTTCTTGATCTAGGTATTGTGGAGTGGGAACAAACCAAAGAGAAACACGGTGGTTCAAAGAGACAGTGTATGAAATGTTTCATTGGTATGGTGTGTTCATTATTGCTGATTACATCCCTTACTTAAAGTGGGTGACCAAGCTTCAAGGGATCGATGCTTCCTTACAAACCCTGCACACCAAATTATCAACATTTCTCCAAGAAATCATTGATGAACATAGGAGAAATCCAAATGATGTTGACAATAATACGGTTAAAGACTTTGTGGATGTGTTATTGACTATGCCTCAAGAAGATGGGACTGGACACCTTTCGGATGACACACTTCAAGCTATTATAACGGTGAGTGGATATTATTAGACCGGTTTGATAAAAAAACATGAATCTAATGTGTTTTCTCAAGAATTTCATTTCATTTCATATGTTAAAAAATAACATGTTATAAAATTTTTTGTGATTCAACCTCAATATTGTTATGGTGGATGTACACCTAAATTTCCTTAACAAAACAAGTGACATACATGTGTGTTGTGTACCAGGACATGTTGGCAGCGGGGCTAGGTACCAAATTATTACCATCACTAGTTATCACATTTCTTATATTTTGGTTATTTATCTTATCTAAATATTTGGATTTTTTTAATGAATATTAATGTTCAGGAACAATTGTTGTAATCATTGAATTCAAATTAACATATTTCAATTTTTTTGTGTTTTTTCCAGACACGTCCTATGTCACATTGGAATGGGTGATGGCAGAACTTTTGCGACATCCTAAAATTATGAAACGTGCACAAGAGGAGTTGGACACTGTAGTGGGTACCAATTGTTTAGTTAGTGAATCAGATCTTCAACATCTCCCTTACCTTCAAGCTATTCTAAAAGAAACCTTTCGCATCCATCCTCCTGGTCCCCTTCTGGTTCCTCATCGCTCGATTCAACCTTGCCAAGTTGAAGGTTACAACTTACCTACTAACACTCGATTGATTGTGAATTTATGGGCGATGGGGCGTGATCCTAATATTTGGGAAAAGCCATTGGAATTTGATCCTGATCGTTTCATGCAACAACATCCTGAAATTGATGTGCATGGCCAAGATTTTGAACTCTTGCCATTTGGGGCTGGACGACGCGCATGTCCAGGACGTCCATTGGGAATCTTATTTGTTCAAATCGTTTTAGCAAGTCTTCTTCAAAGTTTTGATTGGACCCTCCCCCAAAATTTACAACAAGAACCCATGAAGCTTGACATGTCTGAAACTTTTGGTCTAACTCTGAAAAAGACGCAAGGATTATATGCAAAGGCACATCCTAGGTTACATCCCCACTTTTACCATTGATCTGAGTTATTTTGGTAAATTTATGAACTAGTTGGTGTGAATTAGTGATCAAGATTTTAAACAAAGTCTTTTGTTCAACATTGCAATCACTAGAGCTTGTAATTTGCACATGTCTTTGTTTTTTACCAAATTGTGATCGTCTATTTGTGAAATCAAATACATGAATTTTCAATTCATCTGGTAACTCATTTCAAACACATGTTTTAATAAGAAATAATCATTCTAGTTACTATAAAATTTGAATCTTGAAGAGCTTTGCTTGATTCATGTAGTTGTCCATTAGCAAGTTGAATATTTGTTATATTTTCACATGTATATTCTAGTATTCTATATATAAGTTGATACTTCTTGCATTCAAAAATTGGATCTTGTCAAGTCAAATTGACAAATTTGTTCACTTAAATGTTGGTTAAAGATTTAGGTGAATTGTGAACCTTGCCCAAGTGTTTTTGATTTGGTATTGGGAAACTCAAAGATTTTTACATGTGAATAACACTTATTTCTAAGTTTTTTGCAATTTTTATTTTGAGTTTGAAAATAATTAAGAAGGCATGCATTGGTTTTTATAACTTCTTAACGTTTGAACAAATATTCCTTTCAATTTATGTTGTTTTTCCACAATATTTATGGAGCCTTCTTAGTACATAATTTTTTTGCTTGTTTTTTGGGAGTGGAAAAAAACTACCACCCCTCCCAATTCCATGTAACTTCATTGAAAATAAGAATATATCACGGAGAACCAAAAAATATCACAAAAAAAAGAAGTGAAACAAATTAAAGTTGGATTGAAATGAAAAGTGATTTAGAAACCTACCAAAACAAAAAAAATAATGCAAGTACACACAAATACTAAATATATGTGAAGGGATGAATTTGCTTATGAATGTGCTTGCATTGTGAAATGTTTATAACTAAAATGCTTTTTACATTACAATGGCATTAATGTACCAAATGTTTGGACATAAAATATGGGCCTCGATTGATAAAGTACATTATGCTTGGGAATATGACATCTAACATGGACTATTGGTGAAGTAAACCCATAACCACTTGCAAGGTGGTCACATAAATCCCAATTGGTCATCTTATTAACATGGCTTGTTGTCGATCATTTTTGATTGAAAGGATCATAAAGTAAATAGTTCACAATCTTATGACAATTTTCCAAAAAGTAGGTAGAAGGTAGATATGAAAAGCATTTTAATAGTAGGTGAGTCATTTCAAAGAAGAAATTTTAATGATTTTATTACAAATTATGTTACAAAACATATTGCAAATTGAATTATTTTTTATGGTGAAAATTTATTTATTTTGGTATTTTTTCTTAAAAAATCTATTAATGTAATGGGTTTTCACCCATAAAATCCTTGCTTTTGAAAATTTGAAAAAAAATGAAAAAAAAGTTCCACAATTGTGAGAGCAAGCTAGAATAATGGATTTGGTTCACTCTAGCCAATGTCCACAAATTCCAACCTCTAAATAGAATACCTTCTTCATAATCTTTGAAGGATACATCATGGCATAAGAATAATGTAGCTACATGATGGGTCACAACAAACTTTGATAGACAACAATTATAACCAACTTCCAAAAAAAACCCAGAACTTAAAAGCAAAACACTGACACTTTTAAAAATACCCACCACTAATATGAAGATATTTCTTTTTACGAAACAATTACCAACTGTGATTGCAAGCCACCAGTAAAGCATAGAGTTTTGCTCTCATAAGTGAAAAAAATTCAATGATCTTGGGTTTGCAATATTGTTCAAAATGGGTGGTGGTTTAGAATTTATGTCAAAGAAATAACCTTGAAATCAAGTGCTTCAAAGATTTCATCCTTCAATTATTTTAGACAAAAAATTAATGATAACCGTCACCCAATCATGAGCAGGGAGATTCTAATACATGGTTGGCAGTCCACACAAAATGCAGTTCACTAAGCTCATTTGAAGAAGGAATAGAAAGAAGATTATTTCTTTTGATTTGCTTCCTTACCCATTCAACCCATCAATCTATGTTGAAAATTGACTAAGAACAAGCAAATGATCTAGATATCTTGTTAGATTCATGCCTAAATGCAACATAAGAAAATGAACATGATTAATGCGGTGAAGTTGCAATAACTAAAGCCTAAACTAAATCGTTGACCCTAGAGCTGGATAGTATCAGTACCTCCCTTGGTAGGTCTTTGTCACTATATATATGCATGTCCAAATACATGACCAATAACAATTGAAGCAACATGGAAGGCCATATATTTTCTTAGCTAACTATGATGGTAATCAGTTGAAGAAGTTAATGGGTATAATAGATAAGGGGTGTGTTTCCTTTACCCACATTTAACTCCTTTTGATGACGATTCGACATTGTGCTCACCAAGGATAGAATTCACACCTTAACTAATGTTGTCATAGTTGACCTAACCTATGCGGATTTATTTCCCTAATCTTGCACAACTCAAGGATTTATTGCCTTAAATGTAGCTCAAGCCAAAAAAAGAAGTTACTGAATTTTTGTTATGGGCACAAAAACAACCAAAACTATGGGATTTCGTAAACCAAAACGAGGACAAAAATAGGCTAATTTTTCAAATCTAGATCATTAAACAAGAAAAAATAAAATAAAAAAATGACATGTGCAAAATAAAAATCCAACAAGATTTTATTATAGGGAAGAAATAAAAACAAAACAAAGTTATGATTAGAAAACGTACCCAAAACTATTGTTGAATGTATTAAAGGTAATGGAGAGTTCCACCTTTATTTCTACTCATCGGGCACCTACCTCAAAAAAGTTTATCAAAAAGCTTCCAATCTACATGTGGCCCATATTCATCCATGTGCGCCCAAATGCACCTATGTGTGAATTATGAACAAACTAATATTCAACTAAGAATGAATTTAAACTTAATTAAAAATGAACTAATAGTTAATTAAATTTGAATTAAGGGTTAATTAGAGATCAATTACAAATTAATTAGAAGTAAATTGAAAATGGATAACAAGTTAACTAGAAGTGATTTAAGAGGTAATTAAAATTGAACTAGGAATTAACTAATAATGAATTAAGAGTGAATTAAGAGTTAATTAGAAGCTAACAAATAAAGAATTGGAATTAAACTAAACATTAGCTACAATTTTATTATAAGTCATGGATGAACATTCAAACGAATGAACTTCATAACATTGGCATCCATGACACAACCAATACCCCACTGATCAATTATTCCCTCTAATAATTGAAATATTTGGATGTCTACACAAATAGTTTTATTTTTTCCTACATAGCTGTGCTAATGCCATTTGGAGCTTCAAAGGGCCAAAGGGTCCTCATATTTATATTTTGGTTATTTTTCTTTGTCAAGGAATTTTAATAACATTACAAAGGATGTAAGCATCTTCCATCTTAAGTCAGGTAATAGCGGTATTTTTTGATTTCCACCCCTTTAAAACACACCCCCCATCACCACAACCAACCTATTACAAATAATCAGTTGTTGAGATGGAATTTTTTTGACATTTAGTTTGTGTTAAGTTGTCGTCCTTTAAATTCTCCTTTTTTTTAATACGTTTGTACATTTTTTGAATCAACCATGTGTTTATACATTAAGGTTTGCAAGGTTGTGAAATTGTGCCATTAGCCTTTTTTTGAAACTAAAACCCAAACTTACATTGGGTTTTTTCTCCTTTTAAAATAGGTATAGGTTTTCTAACTATGTAAATACAAGTTTTTTTAAAGGTAATCAATAGAGTTATTTTCTTTGGTGAAATTTTGCTAAATAACATTGGTAACCCAACATGTTTTCTTTTGTTAAATGACATAATGAAAGCAAAATAAATCAAATTGCTTCAATTTGACTCTAGGTAATTTGATGGGTTGATAAGCCATTGCAAATCAGCTACCCTATCACCTCATTATTTCCCTTATTTATCCTTTGTTGCATAATTATTTCCCTTGTTACTTCAATATATATGGAAGGCTATGATTACATTGCCAATAACCAACTTGCATATTACTACGATTTCCAACATATGTTTCCATTTTATTTTTAGTTTGGAAAAAATATGATGATTCCCATTTCTTTTTTACTATTGCATTGATGGAAACCACCCTATCAAAAAAAACTAAAAAACCACTGAGATTCAAGCCATGTTTTAAGGCACTTTAGTTTTTTAAGTTATATATGTAACAAATAATACACAATATTTGGCTTGGGCATTGCATTAGTTGGACAAATCTATTATTACAAGTAATTTTACTTGTAATAATAAATTAGTTGCGTGCAATGTGGATGGAATCAAACTAGGTTTTAAACCAAATTGGGTTCCAAACTTTTTTGGAAATCTCCAAAAGGGGAGGTTTTATAAATCAAAAAATTAATTTTCAGAATTGCAACCAACGTTTTCTCAAATTAAAAAAATCTCAAAAAAATTTAAGAAACTAAACAATAAAACTTGGAAACAAAAGTTCCTTTCAAAAGCAAGAAATAAACAACATTGATTTCAATGTGCATTTATTTGTAGTCAATGCATTTCTATAGTAAAATTTGGATAAATTTGGAAAGGTTTCATTCACAAAGATCAAAGAAAGTAGAGATTTTTAAAATTTTGATATGTGACAGTGATGTATATGTTAATCCTTGTCTCAATGTATGTTATGAATTACAACTAAAGGGAAATTGGGTTCTTGTTATATTATGGGCAAAATTGGAACAATTTCAATCACTTTCAAGTTGTGTTATATTGGTGTCCAATGTAAGATATATTTTAGGGGTATATAAATCAATATTTTTGGTTCTTGTGAGTTAGTGACTTTTAGGGTTATTAAACAATGTCAATATAATATAATTTGAATCAAGTAATTTGTTGAAACTTAAAAATATTCCATCTACACCATTGTGTGTTGCATATACAAAGTCAAGATTTGGTTAAAAGTTTTTAGTTTAATGTAGTACTAAAATATTTCATGGATGGAGAAGTTGGTCTTGAACTTGGTCATGGAAACCTTGAGTAGTTGGATGATGTAGATTGACTTGTGACTGTCTCCTCAAAAACAATATGCTTGTCACTAAGTCCTATTGTTGTTTCAAGTAGGTAAACACAATACAAAACAAATGTCATCACCTTTATCAACAATTTGCATTAAGTAAATGATTCTTAGAACATGCAAGGCCCATAGCTCATGATGATATGTAAAAATATCTAGTAAAATATAGGTGGGTTGTAATGTTCTCCAAAGTAAAAAGTAGGTGGGTTTTTAGCAAAGTCAATGTGTTGCATTTGATAGGTAATTGTCACCAAGAAGGTAGGGATATTTATTTTTTATGATAATGTTGATGAATTGATGGGTCCTTATGTTGGATGCCTTAAACATCAATGGCTTGTGTATGTTTTTTCTACAAGAAAATTGCCACCTACCTCCAAAAGTGATGTGGAGGATGGGAATGGTATAGACACCATTATAGGGAAGGGACAATATCATAACACAAGGAAATCCCTATCCATGTCTAAGGTTTTATCTGATAGCAAGAGTGACTTAAGGACTCCTGGAAACATGGAAGTACTATCTACATATGTTACACATCCATGTGATGGCCAGAAGCCAAATACCTAATTGGTGGGACATATCACTATTGATGTCAAGGTTATTATGCTTGATAATCAACCTCAACCCAATCTATGACAAAGGAAGACTAGGTTGGCAACCAAGACCAATTCAAGATCAAGCTTTGGTGGTGAGTGACATTTTGGCCCCACCACCAAAAAATAGACTACCATTAATTAGTAGTTTAAATCCAAATAAAAGACAAATCAAATATTAGTTTTTGGTGGGTCCAAGTAGGTTCCTCTCATTAGTTGTATGGAAATTAAATCAATAATGGGTGTGTCCCACTTACAAGAAAGAAGCCATTAACATTCAAGGTTGATGTTGGAAAGGGGAAGGAACCATTTGGACCAAATACACATGGAGATAGTCATGCATTAAGCCTCCTTGTTGGCATTTCAACCCACCTAGGAACCAACAAAGGGGTGTTAAAGACAAGTTGGGATGTTTATGAAAAATTACCCACGGGAAAACCTTTGGCTAGTACTAATATTCTTATGTCCAACCAAGTTGTGTACCACAAGTTGATGATGTGAGTACTTGGACCATCTATTTTCCAAGTTAGTTAGGGCTCAATTGTGATGATGTATGTCGTGCTAATGTGTTGTGTTCATGACATAACTTGCACATGTGTCTTTTCTTGGGTGTGTGATGGTAGGCTCCATTGAAGGTTGGCACAAAATGTAGCACCTTCCACCCCAAATTTAAAAGGAAGGTTGGTTGGAAAAGGCATTGTAGGTGTCAACCATGCATCTAAGGGATTCACAAGAAACTCTTTTACCTAATTATGTGGGCTAGGTAGGCAAATGGTCATAGTGACCAAGGTCTACAAGCTTAATGTCAAGCTCAGGTAGACGAGCTTGAGTGAAACCCAAATGTCCAAACTTTGGATGTGTAATTTTAACAATAAACAAAACTTACATCCTACAAGAATGCAAGTAGTTGCTAGAAAATTCTAGCAATTGGGCATATACCCACAGACATCATTAGTTAGCATGTTATAGTTTGACATGGACAATTTTGCATTAAGTTGATTTTTACAAATTTTTGGACTGCATGACCATGTTTCCATTTTTTCATGTAGCATAAATGGACTTATATTTTTGGGCTACATGACCATGCTTTCATTTTTTTTGTGAAATGTAAATGAACTTTTCAAAAACAAATTTGTAGAAATTTTCCTTTGCATGTTTGGGTACAAGATGCATGACATTAAATATAATGGACCTTTAATTTCGGATTGGTGGTATAGTGGTATAAGGCATGGTGATTGGTGATTATTTTTCAATTTTATCATGTAGCACGATTTGCTAGCATCCCAAAAAGGATTTAACATTAAATGGCAATAAGGTAAGCAAGGCAGTAGAATTGTTTTGTATTCATGCTTTTATTTAGCAACCTTTAGGAAGAGGGTTTATAAATCTAGTAAAACTAACTCAAAACTTTTGTTTTTTGTGATATTTTAAAAAATTTAATATTTTGCATTTTGGCAAAATTTCACCAAAAAAAATGTTGATGGTGATGCACTCCACTTACAAATTACATGGGTAGTATTATAAGCATACATAAAAAATTGACCTGAATTTTTTACTAGCCCAAAAATTACATTCCTTCAAAAATTTCCATAAATGGTTATTCCACTATAAAAAAAATGGTGTCACTAATTCCACTAATGAGATTTGCTCAAAAAATCCACTAAAAACACACATTCCACTTTGCGGTGGTTACACCAAATTAACTTACGATTTTTCTTTGTATTGTTTTATATTATATATATTACTAAAAATTTGTGCACATTCCACTGGAAACATTCCTTTTGGGTGAAATGTTACTTATTTCACCCACACATTTCATTGAAAATGCTTCATTCCACTTTGAGTTTTGCACTACAATGGAATTGGTGCATTCCACTAGAAAAAAGAGGAATGTGGAGTGAAATAGAATGTGATTTGCTACAATGCAAACTTAAAATTCATAATTGACATTTTCATTTAGACATGTTTTAGTTAGTTCATTATTGTTGCATTTTATTGCTAAGTTTTACAATGACTTATTATTCACCATTTCCCATATTAATGAAATTAACCAAACACAAAGGTCTTCATGCATATGAATTTGCTTTGATAAAATTCTATTCATGAGTAAATACCTACACAACCATCCTTTTTCAAGTGATTTTTAGAGGATTTATGTTTGTGTTGTTGTAACTATGGTTGCCAATCTAACATTATTGAGAATAGTAAATCGAAATCCATAATGTATTTAACACATTTTTAGTACAAATTTCTTTGTTCATTGCATTCCAAGTTATTTCTAAAAAACTAACAAAACCAAAATGAACTATGGCAATGGAAAGTAATTGGCCAATCAACACAACCCAAGGAATGACATTGTGGTAGTCTATTTTCATTTAAAAATTAGAGCCCAAAAGCATATCAACAATTAAGACTTGAGAAGTACTAATTTTTTACATGTAATTAATGAACACATGCAAACTTTTGAACAAAATTAACTAAATTTGTTGGCTTTTGTGATCTAAAAGTGGATTCAAGAATGAACAAATGATAGATTCCTAGGATCATATTGACAAGATGGGTCAAAACACAATAAAAAAAGCCACAAATGACATTAGATGTTAGTTTTTATCATAAAAAATTAGAGATTTCTTTTGGGCCATTTGAAACCATGGTGATCATGGCACATTATTCTTTTTTAACACACATGAATGTTATGAAATTCAAATTTAAAATCCATTTGATCCAATTTTAAGTTTTGATTTAGTTAAGGACTTTTGAAAAGAAAATTTTGTCATTAAAAAAGGACATTTCTACAAAAGACTTTCAAAGGACTCATATAATAAAAATAAGTTGATGGTAAAAAAATGAGATGATAATAACCTACTAGACACATTCAAAAAATTCAGAATTTCAAAAATGTGGAATTTTAAAATTTTGAAAATTAAAAGTATGTACATTCGAAAATTTAGAATTTCAAAACTTCAAAAATGTTTTACCACATATAAATGGGGTATAATTTACATGATGTTTTAAACAAAGTTGTAGTTTATATTACATTAAATTCAACTTAATTTTTTTGTTTTTTTTGGTATGATTTGAAATTATCGTCATTTTTCAAGATGAAACATAAAATTTGCAAGGAATCTATACATTTTTACAAATTCATATTTATTCAAAAAATTTAAGAAATTAAAAAAACTTATTGGCGCAATTTTAATCATTTTTTATAACAAGTTGCAAAAAAAATCATTCAAAAGTTCATTTGTATGAAAAGGTTATTTGTATGAAAAGGACATGCAAGACTAATGTAAAGCAATGCTTGTGGATCATTTGATCTTGATTTGACCCAAAATGGTTGGTAATCATGATGAATATCATGTTGATAAAAGTTTTTATTATGGAGCTATTTTATATCATTCCATAACACCCTTTTTCCCTTCCAAGAAAATTAGATAAACATTGGACTATTGCATATATGTATATATGTCTATTCACCCATTGAACACAAAATTTCAGATCATATAAAGAAATCATAGCCCTTCCATATTTTCTTTCAAATTGCATTAAACTTTAAATCAAACTTGTGCAAAATTTTAAATATCTTATTTTGCCAACACAATTTATATTTGAGAATGATGAGTATTGGGGGCAAGGGTGAATGCATGCTATAGTGTAGACAAAAAAATGTCATAGGTTTTGATAATTTGATAAATTTCAACACAATTGTAAGAACATGAAAATTGATCATGGTGGATACATGAAAATTATCATGGTGGATTCTTAAACATCTTCTTCACTAAAAATTTTAATTTTTTTTTGTGAAGTTCAAATCAAATATTTTTAAAACAAATTTCTTAGTACATTATGTCATAATAATGATGAAGATTATGATTTTTTAAAGTTGTAAAATGTTCTTCCATTGAAAATGTAGATAGCCTAAGTGTTGTTTTTACTTTATACGTAAAAAGAACAGATTTTCAAAATTAATTAAAATTGGTAATCTAATGTCAAATAAAGGTTTTAAATCAATGTTTATAAAATTATTGGTGTACTTTTACACAATGATATAGCTATGATTCAATCACATATTGATGGGTTTAATAATTTATTTTATGTTTGAAGCTCAAATTAATTACATGTGATCTTTCAAAAAATTCAATGTGAATGAAATGTTATGTCTTATTACTTTTTATACTACATGTAGTCCCATTTTTCCCTAAAATTGTTTACACCATACTATGCATTTACTTGTCAATCCTAAATAATAAAATGAAGTACATGGTGGTGTGGAAATTTGGCAATTAATCTAGGTTTGTTCAATGAAAGTTGGTTTCCAATTCAAATGAAATCTATGATTCATCCACCAATCATATTTTGATTTATCTGCCATTCCAATTTTATGATATTAATGATTTCATTCCAATCAACTTGTTGGTGAGGATCATTGTGCCAACAACAATGCAATAATTTTTTAATCCCAAAGCTCACATAATTAAAAGGCTCCTGTTTTTGGCCTAGTAGAAATAGATGGTAGTTCAACACATGATGTTCTTGAAAAGGAATTTGGTTAATGAAAAGTTCATAAGAAACCATTTGAAACCATATACATCCACAACATGTGAATATACAAATGTGACATTTGATCCATCTTGTACTATTGTTCACAACACTTTTGATCCCTTCCTAAACCATGTGCCCACAACATCATCCAAGTTTTTCATACTCCTCAATTATAACATATAATTGAAGAAACTCTAATTATTTCAATTTAATTGGACTAAAGGCTAATCCGTATTCTCCATCTTTATTGTTTATCCTAGTGGGTAAGAGGAGGGGTTCCCAATGAGGTGAAACATGGATGTTGGAGACTTTGAAATCTATGTGTATTAATTTGGATTTGTGCAGTTCTCTAATCCCCACAACAATGGCTTCCATTATTCGCATTTGCTTACCATAATTAAAAGGTTCATGGCACTAGGTAATGAGATTTTGCAAATCAACTTCCATAAGTTCCATGATTACCAATATTTTGCCCTTGTTATCCATTGACATCCCAATCATTTCACAAACAAAAACATTCCTTTCAATAGGATTCATCACCATTTCCATTTGTTTCAACAAATTGGTTATGTTAATTCCATGACCTTTGTATTGTTTGACAACACAACTATTTTTCAAGTTCATAGTCAAGAATTTTTTTGTTTAATCCCCAAGTTGGGCAATCTCCTTCACAATTTCAAGTTTTGATGGATGTATTCATCAAATGTAGTTGAAACACTTAATTTTCTCTTCATTTATGATATTTAGATGATTTAGAGCCTTGGGTAGAAGCCAACTTCGAAGGTGTTCAAGTGTTGTCGTGGAATATATTGATTTTACTATTTAATTGTAGGTAATCCTAGTTGGTGACTATGTATTTTGTGTTGCTATTGTAGTAGACATGTTTTTGTTTAGATTTGAAAAGGAGTTGTTGGTACTATTGAGGTTACAAGTGGTTGTGCTATTGTAATAGTAGATGCATCCTTGTTTAGCTTTGAGGAGCTCTAGTTACAAAACATCTTCACATCTTGGGTTTGGCATGATGAGTGTATAATTACTACAATGGAGGTGTGTGGATCTTCCTTTGCCACACTTGCATCAATGATTTTCAAATCTTTGTTATCCATCATTGGAATCAAGGCTATGAAAGATGGCTACTTGCTAGTGTACTATGCTTTGTTTTAAAGAAATGATCAACTTGATACGTAAGTATGACTAGAGCAAGGGAAAGAAAGTGATTTGGTGAAATTGCAACAATAATGTTGATAGTGGAAACGTTGTGAGATGAAGAAAGAACATTCAATTTTGGAGAAAGGAAGAAAGCCAAAATGAGAGAAATTTAGGTGGGAAAGAGAATATTGTGTCAACCACAAAATGTACCTCTTTGATTGATTGAGTTTGAGATAGATGAAGAACACAATTACCCCCTTAGGCATTGAGGTGCAAAGAAAACACTTGAATGAAAGGAAGGAGACGTGTAAACAACTTGACCAAGAGAGAAGTGAAACAAAGAGTGCTATCGATGAAAATGGTCGTGAAACATACCTAGGAAGATTACTTTTGAATGCGGTGCATAATATGGATTAAGTACTACTATTAGAGAGGCTAAGGGTGGCTTTGTCAAAATCTTAGAAGCCATTGAGTACGAGGGTTTTTTTTTCGATTTTGCCAGGTAGGTGGCTTAGCTATCATACACAAGGACCAAGATTCAAAAAATAGATTCTTGCCTTGTTCTGGTGACCAATAGGAACTCATCATCTACCTATGGCAATATATTACCTTTTCCCCCTGTAATATGGCAACTTTTGCAATTTTTTTCCAAGAAAATGCCCTTGTACCATTACCATTGGGTTTTTAACCATGTTTGTATATAGATGAGGGTTACAGTATTAGTGTATGAACATACAAAGGGTGTTGAATAGGGTTTGGTAAGTTTGTGAGAATTTTGTGAGGACTAATGGAAATGCAAGAAAGGGACCATTATTTTCAATGTCAACAGAATAGGGTTGTGGATACACTTTTGCAAGCCAATGGGAATAGACTTTTATGTGTCCTAATACTAACTTTGGAACATGGAGATTGCAAATGTGAGAAGCAGCAAAAGGAGAGAAAAATCAATTCAATGACTAATGAAAAAACCATAGAACTCACGAACTCCGAATTGGAAGTGGTTGAAAATGTGTAAGACGTCTTGAGAAGAAAACACTTATGCCTACTGGGATTTCAAAGGCTCAAATGCATGATGTGCTTTTGATCTGCAGGGAAACGGATCAAAAGGAGTGAAATCCCCACAAGTGAAGGATCATCGATCCCTCCTATAAGTCGATACAGATTGAAAATAGGCAATCAACTCTCCCTGAATCATACTACTGTAATACTGCAGTGCTTGTGCGTAAGAATGACATCATGAGGTCCTATAGACAATGATAACAATTGGAAAGTGCGATGAAAGAGAGAGCACCTGAATATGCTGACAGTAGCACCTTGCTATCATGAGAACAACCAGGTGTGTTTTTGCATCTAGTATTTATACACGGAAGTGGGAGGGGGTGGTGGGGCCGCTCTTCCAGGAATGCGTCGGCTTACATTCCCAGTGTCACCATTTTCATCATAGTCGTTGTAATTACTGTTTCGGGATGATGGTCGCCCATTCACAGATGGAGAAGCTGATCTTGAAGTTGGTTGTGGAGACCTTGAGTAGTTGGATGATGAAGATCGACCTGTGGCTGCCTCCTCAAAGGCAATACGCCAGTCCTCTGTCTCACCAAGTCCTGTTGTTGTCTCTGGTAGGTAAGCACAATACAAGACAAATGCCATCACCTTTGTCAGCAGTTTGCATTAAGTAAATATTTCTTAGAACACACAAGGCCCATAGCTCATGATGATCAGGCCTTCTCAACTGGCATGTAGCACCTCTTAGAGCTGGGCTTTCTTCTAGGACTTTTGATAGTCAAAATCAGACCCCAACATACACGCAGTTTTGCTCACTAAAGGCTTACAATATATTTGAGGTGAGATGTCAAACGTTTTTCACATCTGAAATTTTACCAGAATCACTGAGTCCAGAGGCTGAGGATGCACGAGCTTCCTGCATGCTGAGTTGCCGGGTAAGCTTGCTCAAAGCTGCAGCTTGCTTTTGACACTGTTCGCGACGCCTCTTCACTTCTAGATCCTCCTGCAAGAGTTCTTCAATCCTTCCTGTAGAATGGGCACTGTATTCCCAACCCCCATTATCTCCAACATTCAGTTGGTGCGAACAACACTAGAAACTGCAATTCAACGCCACACAAAAATCTTGCTGATACCATGGGTGTGTTCAGTCAGCTTCAAGAAAGAATTTATTGTAAGCATGCTCAACAAATCATCTGAAGGAATGTAGAACATGTGGTAATCAAGCTGTGATGTTTGTACTTCTGAGGCATGGCTCTGTTAAGAAGCAAACACTACAATGAACAGGGTCAACCCAATGACAAACCTTATAGAGCTATATAGCTGATTCAACATTGCGTCCTTAGCTCGTTCCACTTGGCAAAGCACCACAGCCTGCAAAACCATTTATGATGCCACAACATAAGCAAAAGCAGAGAATTGCAAATTAGTATAAATTTTGTCTTCCCACTCATATGGCAACACAACTCAAAGTGGACATACACTGCTGGATAACTCCGGTCAGTAGCCAGGGTTGCATGTTTCCCACTGTGAGATACCAAATATCTTAGTAGTAAGTATTTGATTGCCACTCAGGGCTATGCATTAATTTGCTCTCCTAAGAACCACCAAAAAGTGTATAACATGTGATTCCCAAGTCCTTGACCCATATTGGTTGCATGCGAGTTACACACCTGGAAGTGGTGGATGCAGAGATAGCTCAACTGGACAAAAGTATGAAACTATTGACACACAGATAGGTACTCACTTTGGGAATGTTTGCTGCAAGGCTGTTAAGCACAGCTTCAACATAGTCTCGCACTTCTTGAGCCATAAGCCTCAACTCTTCCTCTGGATCGACTGGCCTCCGTGGAATTCCTGCATCCTGTGGACAAGTCATTGTGCTTGGTTAGTGTACTTGCACAAACCAAACTACTGAAGGAGGAGGGTGGCCAGGTTCACCACATTTTGCCTATAAACTGCAAAAAATTATTGGAAAATAAGGAAACTGTTGTGACTCATCTGAATAAACCCATCAGTATTATATATCTCCATTGCACACCTCACTGAACCCTAAACCCTAAACCCTAGAACTGATGAATGTCCCATCTCAAAATGATGATAACATGACAATGTCTGCACAAAATTAGGACTTGCGACTCAGGGATACCTGTTAAAACAAATGAGTAGTTAACATGGGGGTGCTTTGTAACATTGTGGCTAGCATCCTCCTCGTGAGACTTCCATACATAATAAGCAGAGGAGATTTGAACCTACCACAGCACCATTTGGAATTCCTGAATGAGTTGAACTGTTGTCCAAATCTTTCTTGACAGAGGATGCATTTTGGGGGTCAATACAACTCCTAAGCTTCCCCATCCATTCCAGTTTCTCCGCCATGTTTTCCGCCTTGAGTACAACAGAATGTTCAGCTGCAACCATGATGTACATTCAATAAATACTCTAGCAGTTGGTTGTTTGTACTGGTGTTACTATCAAAGACACAAACTTTCATTCTTAAAACTGATTGGATACAGCTTTGTAGTAGATACACAAGGAAAAGTTATTAACATCAGGAAATTCTATTAGGATCAAGTAGGGGATCACCCATTTATGTAGCCATGGGAAATACAAAATTTTTACCTTCCAGAACGGTCTTATAGGGAACTTTATGACTGACTCTGAACACCAGCATAGCATTTGGATCCTCCTTTTCTGGCCCATTTGCTGATGACTTCTTATTCTTGGATGATGACTTTGCAGGTGGGGCATCTTCAGCTCCATTCTCCTTCTCAGGTCCATCTTCAAGAACACATTCCTATCTCCAATAACCCAATATATCAGGTGAGTACTTATACTCTTTCAATGCAGATGTTGTGAACATTCTGGTTCCCAGAACACCAATCAAAACTGCTGCAAAGGAACATCATTGAGAAAACATCAGTGGCTTATCAATGATGCTTTTGAGCTTCTCCACAACTCCTAAGCTTTGGATATCCAGGTGGCCAGAAATCTGGAACACGGGCAGGGAACCTGAAAATCTTCTGATGGAAACATCAAATGCTTATAGACACATGTGCATTTCTACTCATATGTTCTGGTGTAGTTGTATCATCAAAAGCTCAATCGCAGACAATGGTGGAATTCTCAAAAGTGTACTAAAACATACATCCAAGGTGATGGCACCGAGGAAGTTCCTGTCTTCTGGCTTTTCTGTATAGGAAAGCTGCACGTAAAACACAAAACAAATTGTTAGGTTTTATCAAAGAAAATAGACAAACATTTTATTCCACAACTGCTAGACACTACTGTGTTCCACTCATGCAAGTGCTTATTTCATAAAAAAAACAAAAATGCCTTAACAGAACAACCACATATTGTGTGTACCCATCAGACTATGACCTTTTGTGTTTTCCTTAGAAACTGATTCACTCTGTGTAGAGTTACAATAAGAGGGCCCAAAGCAGGTTCCCTAGACATACCCGATTAGTCTTTGCATTCAGCACAAACCAGTACTTGTTCCATTCACCATTCTTTGGACTTCTCTTCAGTAAATAGCCTGTCAGAACACCAGTCCAGTTTACTTCAGAATTTGTTCGGTTGTGACTACTGTGACAAATTCTGAAGCCAACCAATCAGCATATATGTTTTCACAATATTGCTCAAAATAGTGTGATGCCGATTAGGTCTGCACAGCTGCACAGACCTCCCCAATGCCTGAGATGTCTGAAGACATCACAAACTCATAGCAAAGGTTGAAAGGGTCATGTCAAACTAACTGCCTCAAATCACGTTGGGGTCACCACAAGAAAATATATGCTGATTTATCCTCAACTGACAAGGTGGCAACCGGACTGCAATTGTCATAAAGAAAGGTATACAGAAAAGATAAGGCTAAACCTGCAGAATGGTCACCAATGGTCTGTAAGGTTGAAGGTGCATCCTTGCCATCTTTATCTTTAATAGACTTTAAGCTTTCTCCAGTCCCAGTTAGACTTGTTGGAGCAGTTGCCTGTGCACAACACATACAAAATATCAAAGCTTTGAGACCCATGGGAGAACATGAGACTGCAGCAGCATCTACCCAGATCAGACAAAGATGCCAAGTCATCATCATCATCCACCAGGTGTGCTCGACTGTTGCCACCCAATTCAAATAAGAGCTGCTTGAGCTGAGCAGACATATCTTCTAATCCTTTGATGTATGTACAAACTGCAAAATCTGTTCTGTCTATTCAAAGCAAACCGGCATCTGTTGCCACAAGTGAAATCTGCTAAGACCATTTGTGACACATGAAATGTCAAGAAACCAGCATGAGGCAATAAGCTTTAAGGAAAGGAAACCCACTCTGCTCAACAATGATTGCTCTACGTCCTGTGCCTTCTTTGAAACTCGATTCTTTCCTTCATCTTCTCTTCGCAGCCTATCCAACCTGGACATAAACAAGAAGTTAAAAAAGTGAACAAGACGCTTCTCAATAACTGTCAATATACACAAAAGAATGTCTACTGTTCAACTGCCAATTATACAGTTGTCTAAATGAAGAAGTTGCCTAAACAGAAGTGGCACCAGAGAGGAAAGTCAAAAGACAGGAAAAGTGTGAACTTTGCAAAGTATCTTGTTGCACCTGCGTTGAACAAGTCTGATAAAGTGTTGTGGAGGAATAAATGAACGCTCCATGTCGACAAGGGCAATCACCATTTTCCTGGACTCAACACGATACTCGTCCAATGAAGCACTTGCAATGGCCACAATCTGCAAGAAAGAATATACCCTAATCTGCAGTTAGAATCTCATATTATTAACAAAGCAAAAGTTTGTTTCTGTATTATTGCAGAAGTTCTAGAGGGGTACATGGGGACCCCATCTGATAATTACTGCAGCGACATTAGCGCATGCACATCAGATGCTGCTGATAGGGGGTACAAAAGTATGCTCTTTTGTCATACTTCCTCCATCTAATTACCACTATATTTGAGCATAAAAATGCACTCTTCTGATTCACTTTTCTACTGAAATGAGAGTTCCCTTGGCAAATGTTTTGGTGACTGAAAAAAATACCTCTCTCTTTAAAGGTGGGTATCTGCCCAAGCCAGGAGTTGCAGATGCTGAAGAAGACACTATATCAACTAGGATGCGATGTACCTGTCAGAAACACATCTTCCAAATCAGTTCAAGCACCAGACAAGCTTGAAATTTTAGACTACAACTATGAACGTCAGACACCAAAGATGTGTATTGTACAATACTGTACAGTGTGGGAATGCCTTACATTTTATCAATAGCCTTTATTCAAATGGTGGTTGTTTGCTGACATCTCCTTACCAGTTTGGCAATGTGCTCTAGTTCATGCAATATAGTTTATTGAAAACAAACAGAAACCGACCAGTGCACTTATTATCTTTTGTTTCAAGAGTCAAGAATGGAAAATAATACCTCATCTACACAAATTTTAGCAGGGTCCTTGGCCAAATCAAGTGCTTTCCGAATAAGTGCCCTCAGACCCTTCTCAGGTGAGAGAAGATAGGGCTGGTAGCCATCCGCTTCAAGGACCAACTGGCACATGGGCAACAAGATCTCAGATCTGCAATGACAAAACATAAAGAATCCCAAAATTGACAAGCAAGTCAAGCAAGTGGTTGCAGACCAAAAGAGTGCTCACTTGGCCCCCTTACCTTCTTAATACTGCTCATCTCAAACATGCTATCAAGCGGAAGTCCTTTGATTCTTTTTGGAAGTATTGCTTCAAAACTTGAAACCACTTTCCAACCAGTTCCCTGTGGATGTTTCACATGCACCCTGTCAGATAAGTGAGAATTGCTTTGGTTGAAGTTCCCCTAGTGCAATCACAATTGATATCTGGATAGCAATAACTCAAGTGAGATGCAAACCACTTGAGCATGAACAGTAAACATGTATCCTTGTAAGTAACAAGCAGTAACTAAGCCAACCCTAAACCCTAAACCTAAAAACCTCAACACTATAGACTATGAACCAAGACCAAGGCCAAATTGAAGTGGAGTAGTCCGTTGGTCTTGATGTCGATCACTTGAGACTGGGGATCAAGAGCAAAGTAATTACATGAAATCGATGCTTACATGACAGCTATATCCAGCCCCAAGGAGTGCAGTCTTTGGAACAAGGAAGGAACCCATGTAGTATGAAGAACCAACTCACAACCCTCTAGGCCAAGGCTAGAACACACATCCAGTAGCAGATCTCTTGACTGAAAGATGAGAAGATAACAATAGAAAAGGAGGACACTTTTGGGTTGCTAGTTGTGGTTTCAATTTGAACCTTGGTCATCATGGCCCAAAAATGGGTCTTGGTTTCAGCAGGATAGGTGAAGTAGGATGTGTGGGAAGCTGCTTACTTCTCCAGTATCAATATGTTGTAGAAACTTGTCTTCAAACTCACGGCAAAGCTCCAACGCAATTGCTCTTGTTCCTTCAGAAGTCTGCACCCTTTGCTCTCCTAGCCTTACCAACTCCTGCTCTATAACTTGTGATCTTCCCTCCAACCTGCCATTGGAGCACTAAACCATTTAGACAAAATGGGTACTGTTCAAGTTCCAAGTTAAACCTCAAACATGCCTCTGATTTCTGCCTGCTTCCGCATCAAGCAACTGATATTTTAAGGGCTTCCCCACACTTCTGAGTTTTTCAAGTTGAGTGAAAAAATGCACCACTTGCAGGGGAGATGAGCCAGGACATACCCAGATAGCACATTTGGAAGATGTTGTTTCAGCCGCTTTCGAATCTGCTGAGCAAGAGTTTCAACAAGGGCTATCCTTCCAAGCTTTGATGGAGATGCTCCATTCAGAATAGATTTCAGAGAGTCCATCTCTGCCCTCCAAGCTGTTTCTAAAGAGTCTTCAGCACTAACAGAGCCTGAATGAGCTGCGGCAATGGAAACTGATTGGCCAATCAATGCAACCCAAGGAATGTCCAGTGTTACAGATGGACCTTGCCCTGAAAGAAGAGCTTGCACAGCAGCTAAGCTCCTCTGGTCAGCTGCTGCCTGATCCACTTTACTTATCACACCCACTGTCCTTGTTCCTGCAGAAATCCCCATTCGTGTGGAGGTTTTATCATGATGCAATTGTGTGACAAAGAACCAGCTCATAGCAGTTCTCTGCTGTGGATGAAGTCCATTATCAGGAATACTGAAATCCCAGTTCCAATAAGAGGGTCTTGCTTAAACCCACCAAAACATGCAAGTGTGGGAGAGTTGCATAATATCAGCTTACCATCAGGATCCAAGTCTTGAGCCAACTTCAAGGCTCGAGATGCAGTAACATCTCGACATGAGGCTGCTGGTATCACAACCAGGAGTACTGAGTCATTATTCTCAGCAAAATCATGCACCTATAAATAACAGAAGCAAAAGGAGGCAGAATGTTAGGCTAAGAACTAAGCACAAAGATGCTCATGCACTTGCATGGTGCACACATCTCTTCCAGTGTGTCAAAGGGACAGATATGGTCGGGCAGCAGCAGAGGTATGAACATTTGTACTTACAGCTGAATCCTCTGATGATGAGTGTGCATCAAGTCCAGGAAGATCAATCAGCTTCAATGGTGGCGCTGCACACCCAGCATCAGCAGAAAAAAAGTCATGGCTATAATTGAATCATGAGACAAAGACTACTGCAACATTATCAACTATAATGTTACCTCAATGAGCTGAAGATGTTGCCAAACACTACTGCAATGGGTAAGTACACACACTGTCCTTCACCATCAAGCCTCTCAAAAAGCCTTGGACACTAGTCAGAGCTGGCAAGACCAAGAAGAAGCCTCTTCCCTATGCTGTAGATATTGCCTCCATTTGGAGGTGGGTTCTAGCAAGCATCTTTGCAGCATGTTATACTGATAGGTCACTGTCCCAAGTCTACATCAGTCCAGGGCACTTAACTTCGGGAGTTGATATGGGATCTGGTGTGTTCCACACTAGCTAAGACACACCTGAATCAGTCCTGGTGTAGTAACTTCAAAATCAATGAAAGAATTTACATGCTCACTGACCAGTTCCAGAACGCAGAGTGAGACGGATCACATCAGTCCTGCCACCCTTTGAAGTTGCATTCTTCAATCTACTTTGAAGTGAATGGCGCACATCACCTACATAAACACATGATCCAATACTGGTTTGAGTGAGACTAAGGAGACATGAGTCATTAGACTTGCGAAATCCTCCTGCCATTGCACTAGAAGGGGATTGTGACTGGAGGACCCAGCAGACAGGATAATTATTAAGGGCCATAACTTTGTTTTCCACAGTTGCAGAGCTGATGGATGATGATCCATTGATATGCATTGATGATCTTACTTCTCTTCTCTAAGCCTACAAGCTAAGCCTTGCTTAGTGCACAAATGGCCAATAAACAGACATTGAAGAAAGGAGACAGCCTAGTCCAAAGAAAGGGGAACCTCAACATAACATGGTAGGTGATTCTAACTCAATTCATGGCAAATTTATCAACTTTGGCAAGTCTAAGTTTTCTGTTGCAATGTAGCCCCAAACCATTGCCACCCTTTACAACCATTTGTTGTTCAGTTCCTGCAAGCTCCACCTGAATGGAACCCAAATAAATGGTTGAAAATTACTTGCAGAAACTGTTTGTGTCCTCCCCTCGAGAACAACACACAACCCTCTGTTGCTACCAGGCTTGTCCCGCTCCATTTCAATAACAATGGGTACACGTGTTGCACCATTCTCTCCTGTTGGCTGTTTGGAAAAAGATGGCCAAAATGAGCACCAAAGAAAAATTCAAGCAGTAGCTAGCATATACACCTAGATTCACAATCTTGAACCCTAGTAAATAAAAACACATGAGGAAATTCCAAAAAAAAAAAAAAAAAACAGAAACCTTAGAGAGACAGACAGGAGAGAAGAAACATCTAAGCATAATGAGGAACTTCAACAAGATACAGAAACAAACTAAATATGTACAACTTCTGAAGACCAGAACACCGATGATGATGATGACAATGAAGATGATGACAGACAATATCAGAGGAAGAGGATTGATATTCTCAGTGTCCAAGAACTGAGGGAAGATGATGCTGCGATCAATAGCTAGGGTGAAATTGGTTGTTGCTGGCAGATGATGTCTGCTTACCAGAACTGGATGACCTACAAGGCTGTTGAGCACTGCTGACTTTCCTGCACCCTGGAGGAGCAAATCACAATGTCAAAGGCCAGGGTTAGAGCATGAGGTTATCATCACAGCCTTCACTTGAAGCTGCTGAGAGACAGAGAGCGACAGTGTAGCTATCTTTCTTTGCAGCTCTGGAGAAAGATGTTGTTCCTGTTGCTTAGCAGAATTGCAGGAAGGAGGAGGAGAATTGAGCTATTATTAAGGGTTCCTCTCAAACAACAACAACGACAAAAAAAAATTTCTGCAATTTAAGAGCTTCTTCTTCCTAGGGTTAGCTAGCTCCCTCCCTTGACAGATCAGAAGCTGCTGCGACATCGAGAGACAGAGAGAATGGGCGTTGTTGTTATTGACACATACCACATTTCCCAGAGGAACAACATTCATAAACGATGCGGAGGAGGATCTAGAAGCTGCTTCTTCCCCATCTTCGTCCCCAGAGATCAGAGCTGTTGCCTGCTGCATGGTGTCTGCCAGTAGAATTAAATTCTCCATGGCGCCTGCGAACCTTTCCGAAGCAGTTTGCGTTGCCATCGCAAGAACAAGCTCCTACTACTACTGCCGTTGCCGGCTGGAATGAAGAAGCAGAAGAAGAAGAAGATGGGTCCTCCTCCGGTCTCTTTTTCTTCTCACAAACAAACAAACAAACCGAAAGCAAGCAAGCAAGCAAGCAAGCCGCAAAGATCTCCTTCTCCTTCTTCCTCCTACGATGACGGCTCCACTGCTACTCCTCCTCGACCCAGAGCGTGAATCAATCCTTCCTGTAGATCATCAAGCTTTGTGAAACTCCCGAGAAACGCTTGCAGATGGATGCTTTCGAGATCCCTTTGAGCTTTAGGGCAAGAAGAAGAAGAAAAAGAGATCCACCACGGTGCTTGCGCCACACACATTCCAGCCTCCTCCAGCAACATGAAGAAGAAGAAGAAGAGCAGCAAATGGGCAAGCAACACAAGAGAGCTAGAGGAAGCGGAAGCAGAAGAAGAAGAAGGCACAGAATCCTTCAGGAAAACGGAGGAAGAGCCTTGAAAGCGACTTACAGCAAAATCCGTCCCGATTTCTCGCTGGACCAAAGCGCCGATTCCACGCGATGTGAGAGCTTGTTCTCTTCTTGCAGCTGCGAACAAAACAGACCTAGCGATGATGCATCAGCCTTTTTTCAGGAGCTTGTGTGAGCTTTTCTTCTCTTGAAGGCTGTGAAACTTCTCTTCTCTTCTCTTCCCTTCTCTTTCTATTACTGAGAACGCATCTCTGGTTGCGACACACATACATACCCCTAAGGTGCGCACAGTGTTCTAAGAATTGTTGCAATCAAGGAGTGCAGTGCAGCTGGCCAAGTCGTGTAGGGCGAGGCGAGCGCCGAAGAAAGCGCGATTAAGAAGGGACGAAGAAGAAGAGGAAGAGAAGAAGGGGAACAAAAAGGAAAGGCACAAGAGATGAGAGAGGAACAAGGAACAAGGGGTCCCACCGTCGCAGCATCGCCTTCTTCCACTTGGGATTCCTTGTGTGTCCCCGCGCGCTCTTCGCGACGGTAGCCACACCAAAACGATGACGGTGGGACCTCGAGCCGCGCTCACCACCTCCCTCGCTTACCGCCTCTCTCTCTCGTCGTTCTCTCGTTCCCACTCTTCTCCTCAAGGCTCACACAAGCTCGCTGTCTTTCTTCTTGTCAGCTGCTTCTTGTTCGCTTCCTTCCTCCCTCGTGCCCTTCTTTCCTCTTCTTCTTCGGATTCCCATTTTTCTTCTGCGCTTTTCGAGGTCTAGTATTGTGTTTCTGTACACTCTCAACCCTGTCTTTCTGTCTGTCTGTCTTCGTCTGTCATAGCTCCACCAGTCACGGACCCAACACCCGGAGCATCGTTCCATAGAAGAAGAAGAAGAAGAAGAAGCTACAGTCGAAGCTCCAGTCTCTCCCATTCTCCTCGGCGATTTCTTCCTTTGGTATGTTGTTTTCCATGTTTTCCTTAGCCATCATGATTTCAGACCAGGTCCTTGTTTTGCACTTTCTTTGCTCTTCTTCTTCTTCTTCACTTGCAAATGTTTTCCATTTTCGCTTTTTTTTGGGGGGGGGTTCTAAGCAAGCTTCAGATGTTTGTCTGGCACTAGACTTGCTGCTGAACAGCTTACGTTGTTCTTCTTGATCATTGGAATTTGTTATAATAATTCTTATACAAGTGTGGCTAAAGAAGAAGAAATTCACATGAAGAAGAATGGGGTTTTTGGGCCTCTTCTGATCCACATAGAATGAGCTCTTGACATCTTGATGAGTTGCAAAATATGTTGGACAAGTGTGGCTACAGAAGAAGAAATTACATGAAGAATGGAGGTAGGGCTTCTTTGGATTCACATTGAATGAACTCTTGACATCTTGATGAATTGCAACATGTTGTTCATGTTAACACTGAAACAAGTCTAGTACATTCTGAAAGTAGACTACTATGTTGGGAGCAAGGCCGCCTTCTAATCCAAAACAATTTTCTTTTTGTGTTTGGGTTGTGAATATGCAGATCTGATGCTGTTGTTGATGAATGGAACTGACCCAAGTCACAATGCTGGTTTCTTTTCGTGTTTTGGTTGTGACTCTGCAGATCCAATGTTGTTGATGATGAAGGGAATTGAGATCCAAGGTCAAGTGTGCTAGATGGAAGATAGATGTGTTTCTGGTCTTTGGCACTATGTGAGTGAGTGAGTAGCTCCACCTTTTGTCTGAGTATAAGAATGAACCAATGAAAATTGTGATTGTTGGCAACAAGGAGGAGGACATGGAGTTTTTGAAGAAAGATAATTCCTTTGTCTCAAAGACTCGGGGTTTTGGAGTCTGGACAATGCAGGTTGTCATCATTGCACCATGGCTTAAATTTTGAGCACCTAAGTCACTGGTGTCTATCTATTCTTTTTGATGAAACAATTGGAAATAGCCAGTCTGATGATGAACCAGTAAAACCTAGTCAGTCAACTTCCCAGCATGTTAGATGGGAGCTCTAAACATACATCTTCTTGTGTCAGAAGCAATGTAATCTGAATTGTGTGTGTGGGATTATGTCAGGTGTTACACACATCTCCTTATGTGTGTGTGGGTAGAAGCTGAAGGGTGGGTGTGGAAATTGAAAAACTGGGTTTCCCAACAAGTTTCTGATCATAGTCCAGCTTTGGAAGCAAATC
>Ga0209611_10002631_pt1 | contig 31585 bp, 22 predicted proteins | sample S1TSphgellanicum_3_FD_187693 | JGI IMG/M metagenome (GOLD analysis project Ga0209611, IMG submission 187693) | Host-associated microbial communities from peat moss isolated from Minnesota, USA - S1T2_Fc - Sphagnum magellanicum MG (SPAdes) (version 2) | ecosystem: Host-associated > Plants > Peat... | reverse complement strand
ACACATTTGGCTCTTTTTTTGTGTTAAATAAATAAGGTACTCATTTTCTCAAATATTGATACTCTCCGTTTTGTCTACGTTGTTGAACTTTTGCAAATCCATATGAAAAAAACATAAAAATTATTATAATAAAAACCATGATTCATTAGTAATGTGCATCATTTTGCATAAAAAATTCCAAGCCTAATAAAAACATCAACATGCATGTAATTTCTTGAACAAAACCCACCCAACAACTTGGAAAAGGTTTTAAGAAAGAAAGAAATTTTAAGGCAAGGGGAGGGGGGGCAAAAGTGCATAAATTTTGTTACAACAAATTTGTATTTTTATGATTACCAACATTTTGGAGAACAAAGGTTACAAGTTGGTTATGATCCAATTTCCCTCCAAATGACTATGTGATTTTATGATAGTGGAAAATCTCACTGTTGTTCTTGCACACCAAATGTACAAAGTCAAATCTAGTATTAAAAAAATTCTTTGCTTAACAACCTAGAATTCAAAATGTAGGCTCAACAAATCTAGATGTATCACATGATCACATAATTAACATAATTTCAAACAACATGTTTGATTAGATTTGATATGTTCTAGTTTTTTAAGGTTTAATTACAGTGAAAAAACTGCAACATATGAAAGAAGTGAAGCAAAAGGAAAATTGTAAGATGAAAGACCATTCTTAATTTGATGTGATATGTTTTGTGTTTCTTAAGGTTTGATTATGGAGATAAAAATTGCAAAAGCATATGAAAGCACATAAACAAAGGGAAGATTGTAAGACCCAAACTTTAAAAACATGTTTCATTTCTTGTAATACATTTCTTTATTTTCGGGTTGGATCATGTAGACAAAAGTTTGAAGAAAATAAGTGAGAAGCAAAACAAGGATAAAATTATAAAGCTTTGGCATTAAATGGATATATATCCTGCCATCAATTGCACACACCCACACACATTTATTTTAATAATGATTATACATTTGATTTAGTAGGCCTATCTTTTGAAAGCAAGAACAAGTAATATAAAAGGAGGGAGGAAAAAGTAAAAAAAATGGAAAGTGAATATCGTATCCCTACTACCCATCCTATAGGTGTACTTGTGATAATGTCAATGTATTCAAATAATTAGATCATGTGAGGATCTTTTGTGTGTGGATGGGTAACACTTCCTAAAGCACATGGCCTCAATTTAGGAGCCCTATAGGTGCTTGAGTGTGTTTCACCTTTGTTTGTTGTTTTGTCATTCTCTTTTGTGTTGTTAGACTTTCTTACATCTTCAACATCCTTGATAATGTTGGTATTGGTAATAGGGATGTTTTTTTTTCTATAGTGATTCCATTAGGTGCAAGGGAAAATAAATTGATTGGCTTAGCATTGAGTTCACATGGAACTTTTCCCTACATAACAACAACCCCATGGTTTCGATCAGATAGAACCTTAAAAGTACCAAGCAAATAATGCGATGTAAACTTGAAGTTGTCAATTGACAAGTTACTACACTTTCACAAGTTTCATACACAAAAACTTTAATCTTTAAGTCCAATTATTGTGTTAGAGTCAAGCAAAGTTAGTGTTCATAGGAGTAAATGTTTCTCAACAAACGAAACTAGATGGGACATTGAGACATGTTTTCAATTTTGTTGTGGTTGTTTCACACCCCTAATCCCTAGGTTTGAGATTTGGAACCTTAAAACTTTGAAGGTCCTATTTTTAGTCAATGTTCAAATGTTCGTGTGTGAAGGCAATGAAAAGAACATTACATTGTTCTTTAGAGCAAGAATTTGGATTGATGTGGTCAATGGTGCAAGGGAGGAAGGTTGCTTGATGGTGTTTTGTTGATGATGTTGGAAGGGGGCCTACTTGGGCCATGTGGAAGCTATGGTAATGAGGCACGAGACTTGAGAAGTGTTGACTAGAGCTCCATGGGGCTATTTAATGTCTCTCATTTCAAACCCATCACATGTCAAGAGACACTAAAGGTACGTATCATCAAGATAGTTTTTGACATGTATGAAGGATATTGATGATTTTTATTTAAATTAAAACTATGGTCAAATGAAGCAAACCTTGTGATAGAATAATGTGACTCCATGTACATGTGCTACATTGATGCCCAAAGAAATTCAATCTAGGATGCATTTTTTGTAAATGATGAGAAGTATTTTGGTGGTGGACACTACTTTTTGATTCTTGGAAGTCATGGGTTCAAACTTGGTATGGAATAGCAAAATGTACAAATTTTTTTGAAGTAACGTGTGTCAATTGTGCAAGACAAGAATTGCATAGAATTGTGCATTGGTCCATAAATAGGTTCTAGACAAAGCTTGTTACATGGTATGTAGTGTCTCTTAAACAATGAACTTTGCAGGGGGGATGCTAAATACTCTTAACAAGCTCTATCCAAAGCTTATTTATATATTGTTTGCATGTTTTTGCACTTTATGCAATTCTTGTCCTCCACCATCAATACTTGTCCTATTGTGTAAGGACAAGGCACTTTGCAATTCTTGTCCAGCTTATCTTGCATCATCAAAACTTGTCCTACTTAAGGACAAATTATTTTTTGGAACGTTCAATTGTTCATCGCTGAGCTTGAAGCCACTTCATTATGAAGGAAGCAAGAATGAGTACCTACCACTGACTTATTTCCTGGCGTTTACAAGGGTGGTGGTATCTTTTATTGTATTGATTTGAATATTTGCAAAGCCGAGCTTGGCACCGCAGGGATGCTTGATATGTACTGTCTTTGGACTATAGAGCCAGGAGGCCTGTGAAAGTATTAACTTTTGGAAGAGGGGCTGGGCTGGAAATAACATTTCAAGACAGCTGATTTAGAATTTTCATCCCCTCAATGCGGTTCAGGTGCAAAGGGTTGAGGATTGTCGGTGCATTGAGGAGGCTCATCTTCCACAAATCTGCCTGCCAACCTAACAATGGAGTGGTCACATGTTTAGTAGCTGGGCATAAGTAAAAAGGAGGTTTTAAAAAGTCTGGATGTCTGGGTGAACTGCCCTTTGATTTGTCATTTTGTTGCATTGCACCAACGGAAATTTCCATGACTTTCTTTGGTTTGTCATTTTGCTGCATTGCATCAATGGAAATTTCCGTCATGGATCAAGGGACAATGCAAAAAACCCAATGAGCTAAACTCTAATCCCACACAAGCCTGCTATGTAGCCCTGTGCAAAGTTAAAGATTCTGACAAGTAGCCTTAATAGGGAGAGATAGTGTATCTCAGCTGACAGCTAAAACGCCTGTACTAGGAGGGCTATACACAAAGCAGTGTGAAAATATAAGGTGAGTTGGCTCTCTAGGCATCTGCTGATTTTGCCTCCCAAACATCCCCAAATTCAAGTGTAATCTAGCGGACCCAATTGTTGCCCAAAATCTCAGAGATGAACATTGTGAGATGTTAAACAAACCCCTAAGGAGCTTTGTCCAGGCTTGTCTTTCTGTGCTCTGCATGGTTTTGCCCAAGCTTGTCTTTTTTGTGCCCCATGCAGAATCACACAATTCTGCTGGTTCTTGCAGTCCCACATCCAATTTGAACCCATGACCTCTCAGAAGAGAACTGAGAATTCTACCAATAACATAATTTTGGGCACTGAAAGCAAAATGTGACCCTGTTTTTTTCTATCCTCTAACTAAGCTTACAACAATCAAACCCTACAATAGAACATGAGGCTCTTTGCAGGATGTTGCACATTTTTTTATACTTCTTCTGTCAAAAATTGGCTTGAGAACTAGAAGCTGATGCAGCATATCAACAACCCATTGCTGCCCAAGAAGAATGACTTTCTATTCCCTATGTCTTACCACACTTTTGTTTTTGGTTGTCACAGATTAGACGCTTGACACCTATTTGTTTCTCCATCCCAAGGTTCTCCTATTGTGTTCTCTGGGTGGAATCTTTGCAGGCTATTTGTTCATTCATTATCTTGGCTTTCACAATCTCCCATATTTATGCGTGTTTGTTTATTGGCTCTGGCCAGAGGAAAGAAACTTGTCATCAGTGTAGCTTTTGAGATAGAATTTTGGCTTCACCTGGGAACCAATCTGCAGGTGACAGCTAAAGACTTAGCTGTATTCCCTGATTGATTGATTTTTTTTTCAAATTCATTTTCTCATCCAAAATCAGGTTTTCTTTTTCTTTTTTCTTTCAATTTAGTGTTATCAAACATCTGGTGAATTTTTCCTAATAATTAGACACATTAATCAAATTTACAGTAAAAACAATGTCAAGAAGAATACAAAATTTTCCAAAAACAAAACACTGGTTCAAATCACCTAATTGCATTACAAAGTTCTACTGTTGCTCATGATTTTGATTGAGCTCTATCACAAATGAATTAACCATCACACAATGAGCTGCTTACTCTTCATCCATTTCACTATATATCTTGGTGTCATCACGATGGTTCCTTGTTTTCACTGTGGCGAGTCTTTGCTTTGTGGGCCAGAGTTGAGACTCAAGACCAAAATTGCCACCGACCCATTTAGGTACCAGTTAGTTGACAAGCTAATGGTGAAATGTGTCATCTCCCATCTTCTATCGAGAGCAACAGGCACATCAATGAACTCAATGCCTTTGTTAGCTTTGTCCATAGGGAAGAAAATCAGCATCCATGTAAGTGTTGGGGTACCCTTGCTCCAAGGGACTTATCTGCCTGAAGGAGAAATTCTGCTGGATAAGGTGCCCTCTAGATACACTCAAAACTTTCTGCTGGTGCTTTGGGACATCCGATATAACTTTGGCTTGAACTGGCAACCAATTTGCAAGTGACAATTGGAGATTGAACTGCTTATTGTAGGTGAACCTTTGGTATCCTTGTGGGGGGTGTTTTTCCTTTATTTATTTTGGTCCCTCATTGCATTGAAGAAATTTTGTTCATTGATATCATAAGAGTAGTAGGTTACATAATCTGGACAACACTCTCCAATATGTGAGAGTAATTTCCACCAAGTGGAAGTTATCCATTAACCTATTTTTTCTCATTGTCTCTATCATTTCAACGATGTTTCTTTGCAGTGTTATGATACTATCATAATGACGCTTTACATAGAAGAAGCGTCTATCAATAAACTTTTTTTAATTTTTGACGCTTTACGTAGAAGAAAAGGTCTATCAATAAACTTTTAAAAGTTTTTGACCCCTTTGACCTATTGGCTCTGGTGAATCTCAAATTCAAAAAGATCTTCTAATAGAACATTTTCTTATACATAAGAACATGTCGCATTTTTTCTTTTGTATATTTTGGTTATTCATTGGGCTGAAAAAATCATGTTCATTGATGTCATGTAACGATGTTGCAAAAACAATAACTTACACAATCCAAAAGGTACTCTCTAATTTGTCAAAGTAATTTCCATTGGGTTGAAGTCTTGATGAAAGTCTCAATGAAAGAAAGTTACCCATCAACTTGTCCCTCCTCGCTATTCTAATCATTGTAATGCTATTCCTTTATAGTGTCACTATCACAATAGTGTTTTATGTAAGAGAAGGGCCTATCAACAGATCCTTTCAAAAATTTGACCCCCCCCCCTTTGGTTGGCCTTGAGGGAATCTCAAATCCAGAAGGGTTTCCTAATGGACCATTCTCCTATACCTAACCATGTTTCATGGTTACATGGTTTGGCTCTTTTGGTCTGGAAGGCTGGAATTTAATCTAGTTTGTAGTATTTGATGTCACATTTGATGAATGTCCACCAAGTGGCTACTGGGAGCTCTGAGTTCATTTTTTGGAAACTTCATGGAACATTTTCTATGTTAACTGTTGCTGGTTTGAATGAATTGCCAAAAGGAGCAGAGAGCCATTATGCAATGAGCCACTTGTTTGAACATGTCAGAAGTTGATCCAGAGCAATGAGCTGCTTATCTCTCATGCCTCATCACCTAATGGTTTTCCTATTATAGCCTTTTTTGCATCATTTTATTAGTTCCCTGGCAGAATGGAGGGATCCTGAGGAGTCTACCAGGCCAAGATCTATTACCTGTTTACAAGACCATTCTGCAAAATTTGCATGACCACTCTAGCAAATCCACATGAACATTATGCAAAATAATCCACATGAAAACCATTATGTAATGGAGCATGCCAAGTAAAGACTATTGTGCCTGTTTTGCTGTCCATTCCAGAAATGTGTGCACCTTACAAGGCTCACCCGAATTCCTTACAGGCACCTTACCATAAACCTAAAAAAAACTTGGGTAGGTGTCCATACCTACTATTATTTACAAGACCATTTTGCAAAATCCACATGAAACCCATTATGCAAATCCACACAGAAAACCATTATGTGCATAATGGAGCATGCTAGGTGAAGACCATTTGTGCCTATTTTGCTGCCCATTTAAAAATTTGCAAGTGCCCGATGAGGCTCAATTAAATTCCTCACAGGCACTGTACAGGACATCATGGCCTGTAAACCCCCCACACACTCCATACCTTACACTAGGGTCAGTTTCATCAATTAATGATCCTTAAAATATTGAAATGAATTTTTGCCAAAAACATGAGGCTAAGGTGTTGAAAACCATCATATTATTGCAAGCTATATATGTCTAAATAATTTCACTACTCATGTGAGAATAAAATTAGTAGATCGTGAAAATATAAATAAAAATTCAAATCCACCACAAAAACGAATTAATTTTTTGGGAAAAAAAAATTATTTATTTATTTTGTCAAGGTGGAAGCATTTTTGTCTCAAGTAAATAGAGGAAAGGAGGCCCAAAGGGAGGGAGGGAGGGTGGGGATGGGGAACGTATGGAACAAATGATGTGAACGGAAAAATAGAATAAGGATGATGGGAATCTAAGCGTTGATTTCGTCAAATAGAAAAGGGTTCACGGGTCGCACGTTTTCACTCATTTCTCTCTCTCTCGCACTCGTCCTCTCCCTCTCTCTCTCTCTCTCGCGCGCGCTCGCAGTTCTTTGCGTGTGCGTTTGTTGCTTGCAGTTGTCGTGCGGCTACCTTCTTTGCGCGCCTTTGCATTGTTCTTCGTTAAGCACCAAGGGGGATCCGGCCCACGGCTTGCTAACTCATGAGTTTCTGAAACTTCGGGATTCAAATCTTCGCTGTTTTGTTTCATTTTTCTTCCCGCGGCTGGCTTGCCCTCAGACATTACTCCAGAAGCTGATCTTTGACGAAAAGAAATGGTACTACTAGCCGAGTCCTCTTACCGACCGGTGGAACATTGAGATTTTCTTTGAATGCTGGTTTTCTTCAAGTTTTTTGAGACCGGAGAAACTGGGTTTGAATTTAGATCTTGACGAGGTTTTAATCTGTGGTTTTCAAAGCAGCGTTGTAGACCAAAAAAAAAACAGAGTTGCCCGGCTGCACTGGTTGACAATTTTGCCAAGATCTGCATCAGTCTCTTCCTTTCCGACTTCCTGAGTGGTTCGGTTTCACGCATTACAAAGATGAGCTTCTTGATGTTGATTTGGTGGAACCGCAAGTCTTTAGGCTGCTAGGGGTTGCAGAAGTGCAATGAACTGGTCGCGACCGAAGGATGAACTCTAGTGTGCTTCGGCGTTTGAACAATTGTGTATGGACACACAGATTATTCATTTCATTTTCTCTGTGACTTCGGGAGATTCCTCGGACATGCAGGCTTCGTCGTCGGTCGGGAACTTTCTCCTGGAAGAAGAAGAAGAGTCAGCTTCTTGGCTGCCATTTACGCTGAAGCAGGTCCAGCAGCTTCTCTGTTAGAGCCTCCTGTCTTGGAGAGAAAAGAGCCAGTGCGGTGTTGAGAAGGCCAGCCCAGACTAGACGCATCCAACACAGTACTCGCGGTTGGCTGTGCAAAGATGAAGATCCAGTGTGATGTATGCGACAAGAATAAGGCCGCCGTAATGTGCTGTGCAGACGAAGCTGTCCTGTGCACAGACTGTGACACGAGAGTGCATGCTGCAAATAAGCTGGCTAACAAGCATCAGCGTATTCAACTCATGTCGGCCTCCGATGTTCCCGCCCGCTCATGTGACATTTGCCAGGTTAGTTCTTTTACGCCACACCTCTAATACATGTATTACATGATCTCATATGCAAATCTTTGTTCTGATCTCGTATGCGCCTTTCTACATTCAAAGCATTTGACACAGGCATGTTTCATACGCAGTAATAGAGGTTATTGCGATGCTTTGGAGGTTCATGATCAGTCTAGACTCCATTGCATTTCTTGAGAATGATGGACCGCAATACAGATACAGCAGACATGTCCTGTTTTTTTGTGTGCAGGAGAAGACTGGCTTCTTCTTTTGTCTGGAGGACAGAGCACTGCTGTGCCGTGAGTGTGATGTTTTGATTCACACAGCCAACTCGCTGGCGTCCAACCATAAGAGGTTTCTAGTGCCAGGTATCAGAGTGGCTTTGGAGGCGATGGTTGGACAACAAGCAGAACCTGCAGCCGAACTAGTAGTGCCTGCTGAAGAAGTTGCTGCTGCTGCTGAGGCTGTGACCCAATATACTCCATCTTCTCAACGGAGTTCTACCACTACCTGTGATACTAGAAGCCCTGGTACAACGGCAAATGATTTTGCTACTATATGCAGATCCTCCCCTGTGGCGAACCCATCAGAGATATTGCCTACTCCAGCACCAAAAAGTCTACAAGGAGCAACGGTGGTAGCTGCCGTACCCGCGAAGAGTGCAGGGATGATCCTGCAGACTCCAATCAACAATGTACACCTGCAAACTGGGAACTCGGAAGTGTGGAAGAAAAGTAGCATTTCAGAGTTTCTAATTGAAGCTGTACCTGGCTGGAGAGTTGACGAGTTGCTTAGTCTTGCAGAGATGGGCGACGGTTTCAATACATCAGCTGCTCATGACATTGGATCACCCTGCAAGGTATGTACACTGCTTCATTCATCTCCTCTCCCTGCTGCAATTCATGTCATGCTGTTGACATTCTGAGGGACTCAAAGATGTGTGCCTGTCAGCTCATGAAGAGTCCATCAATGTTGTGCAGTGATGGGTGTCTAATATTGTCGTGTGATTACATGTAGATCAGCACTTTGGCACTGGCAATTTCATAGGAAGAACTCAGGATGTTCAACATGTTGTTCATGTAGGATCTGATGCACAAATTATTCAATGTGGGTGCTCTGGAAACGAAGGCATTCTCTCTTCTTAATTATCGCATTGTTTCTAATTGATGATCTGACGTACAATATTGCCATTGAGTTGCATGTCCTGAATTTAGGTCATGCTGGGGTTTGTTTGCCTGCAGGCAGATGCATCAAATTACACTGGAAGTTTTAACTGGACAGTCGATTTGAGGTCTTTCGATGAACAAGTAGACGTGAGTTCACATCGTAAGGTTCCCCAGATCCCTTCTCCGCCGACTACGTCTGGTTTGTTCTCTTCCACCAGATCATCAATCCTGGGATCTGTGAAAGCAATTAATAAGCAGGAAGCTGCAGCACAACATGCTTTGCCCGATTTCGGTAACGCATTTGTGGTTCCTGACGTTGATCTTTGTTCATCATCAACTTCAAGAATGCTTGCAAAACGTAACCGAACCCAGTATGGTATGTAGCAATATTGCAGATCCCTTACTACTACTCTATAGCTTGAGCAATGATGAATCCCTCATGAGCTTAATCCAGTCCCGCATTTTACTTTTGCCAGAGTATTCGTAATATTTTAGCTGAAACTAGCAGCTGCGCCTTTTTTTCCCCTTGAAGCGAACTCTCAGTCTCATATTTCCCTAAGAGGGACTACACCAAGCTCAGGGGCGCTTATGTGGTTTCACGACTGAGAAGACTTGGGTAGTACATCTTGCAAAAGTATAGGTGCGTATGTCTACTACAGACCCTGACTACCAGAAGCATCTTATAATCTAAGCCCTATGAGAGGAGTGTGTAGCGAACTTGACAACTCGAAGCTCCTTTGGGGCTCAAGCAAAGATCCAGACAGATCAAATGAGGCTTTCCTGTCAAGATGGAAATTCTGGGTTCCAGGCGAATGCGTGACTCTATTCTGTGGACAAATGGGGAGCCCGAACCCACATTCTCTGCATCACAGCGCATTGTTCTTGCTGGAGGGTTGCAGTTTCTCATCAAGGGTGGTCAGAGATCTTATATATGCTGTGCAGTCACTGTATTCAGCTGTGCTAAAGAGCTTCAAATCCTTGCTTGAGGTTTGTCTATAAATCCAAAGCACACATGCTATTATGCTCAGAATGTGAATGTGTAGGTGATCTACTCTACAGGTTTATGAAATAATAATAATTATTGTAGTAACTTCTAGTCAAGCTGCCATGCACTAGCTTGATTTTTTTAGTACTTGTATGACTACAGCAGCACTTTTACAGGAGGATCTCATCGTGACACAACAGCATGACCACATGTGCCATTTTTCTTCTTGCCTTTGTTTGCCTCTGCCTCTCAGGGAGAGACTATGGAATGTTCACTGCAGAGTCCATCTGTCCCTACATTTCAGCAGCATTTCCTATTTGGACTGTTGCTGGTTTGGAAGGAATGACTAGTTCTCTTAGAGAGTCAGTTCTCTTGCAAAATCAAGTTGTCTTCAAATGCACCATTGAAATGCAGTTACATGTATAGGCAGAGACATTAGGCAACTAGCTGTGATAGAGGCCGACCTGTTTCAGTAGATGAAGTTAGAATCTCTTTAGTGTGATTTCAGAAGATGAAGCTTTTTCACGTCATTGCCAAAAACTCCAGAGTTTGGTTGGTGCAATTTAAGAGCCTGGAAATTGTGGAATTAAAAGTGGTTTTTGGAATCTTCAATAGCCAGATTTTGATCAAAACTTTACCAAATTCCTGCAATAGGCGCCAGTGGGTAGGTAGCCAACAATAAAAGAAGAATGCTTAAAATCTTTTCGTTTCATGGCTGGTTGATAGCCAAATTCGATTAGATATCTTCTTATGAACATTGATGGGAACTTCAACAAATTACAATACATCATAAAATTGAATTTCAATTCACACCACAAAATTGAAAAAGAAACACTGGACCACAGGCAGTCCCTGCTAAAAGCATGTGGAAATATAATACCCTGAACCAGGAGGTACAAATCAACTTGTACTTTGCAATTGACTTTGCTAGCACATGCTTCATTTGTACCGTCTGGTTGATTAGTGTTTCTTATGGAAGACGTCAAAATGAGGTCTGGTGTTCTCGAGGTATGTATGGGTCCTTATTGTAGGCAGTACAAAAGTACTCCCTGCTTCATTTTTTTTTGCTCTTTTTCTGCCCTTGACCTAATCTTTTTCTAAGAAAAGATGGGTGATGATGCCCAAAACACACTTTGGAACCGTGTTATTATGAGCGTTTTGGGATTGTAATTGGTTTGGGTGCCCATTACGAACCCAAAACCCATTGTTGTAGTTGCACATACACAAGCCCAAAACCTGCAGAACAGTACCCAGAACGTTCCTTCTTCGCACACCACCAGACACATTTTGGAGCGGAAAATGGGCAGTGAGGGCGGGGGGGGAAAAAAACAAAGAATCAGGCAGTAGTACATTTGTACTGCTTGCAATAAGGACCAATAGCTGATTGAAATAGCTTCTTGGGTGACATACCCCATGCTTTCTGCATGTTCTCACGTAAGCCCGCCTCATTGGGTGTGGCCAATGTGAATGAATGACATTGGGAATTGATTGCATGATGTAGTTGAGATATTTGTGTTTGGTTTTCTGATGCCCACTGGTTTGAAGTTTGAACCACTCTTTTTGGGCGAGGGTATCATACCCTGCCTGGTACCTGCCACTAGTGTTTCCTTCACTGAAAAGCACGACACCTGTCCAGGCTCCCTTACTGTGTCTCATTCAGAGGCAGAATTTGAGAGGAAGATTCATCAATTCCGGGTCTAGATCTCTGCTTTTACATGGGTAGTAGTAGCCTATCAGGGGTTTTTTTTTTTCAATTTTGTGATGTAGCTGGAGTGGTGATCATCCATAAGATTATTTAGCCAGATTTGGCTACAGAAAAATATGAAAGTAGGAAAAAAAAAAAAGGATCCTTGTATATTCTTGGCTATGTATCGGAACTTACCATAAAAATCTGGCAATCTTGAAAAAAAATCAAAATCAAAATCTGTCACAAATTTTTAATTGTTTTTTTTTGGTGATACCTGGCAGGTACTTACTTCACTAAAAGAGAATTGAAAAACTTTTTGGTTTCCCCTGCTTTGAGAAAGAACAAAAAAGTTGCCAAGGTTCCTTGGCGTTGTGGAGGAACTATTTTGCTCTTAACATGCCATGATGAGGCAACACTAGAAATGCAGGGAGCAGGCAGGGCCTCAGGACCCAGGGACAAGCTATGGACAACTGATCCTGCTAGGTTCTTCACCAGGCAGGCTATGGACAGCCTATCCTGCCAGGTTCTTCACCAGGCAAAGTATAATTCTGCTGCCAAGGATGCAGAAGTGCTGCTTCTCATGTAGACCCCCCTATTCTTAACACCAAGGAACCACTAGCCATGGGAGGAGCAGTGTTTATTTTTCTGGCAAAATTAAGAAATTTTAAAACAGAGAAATTGGGATTTTTTATTTTTATTTTTCTAGTGTAAAATTGAATAATTTTTCCATTTTTCTGTTAAATTTAGCCAAAATTTCAATATAACAAAAATGAACAAGAAACGCAGCATGGGAGTTCCATTTTACCAGCTGTACCCTAACTGGGTTTGCCCAGTGAGAGAGAGCTTCACTGGCAGAACCGAATGTAGTAAGTACTTCATAGCCAACTCACACGTCTGGTGGAGCAGCTGCATGTTAGTAATATAAGACAGACCTTGCCATCTACCAGCTCAACAGATGTCGAACATGAAACGTCCAGCATGCATGTTATGTTCAGGGAGGCTTCTTTTGGAGGCACTCTGTATGATTAACCATGGTGGGTAGTAGTAGCAGCCCTCATTCCCCCTTGTCCATGAGGAAGCTAATGAGGACCAAGGGAATAAGCCTTCCTCACTGTAAATAAAGCCCTTGAATTCTCTTTCATATGGCATGCCTTCTTCCCCACCAGACCTATTCCTGGATGAGCCGTACACAATCTGGGAATCCTCAATTGCCCCATGTGAATGCAACTACCCTTCGATGTCTCTCTGGCTCAAATGGGTGACAATGGTTTTTTTTTTTTTATTTGATGAACGTCATGTCTACGAGCTGACTTGTGAGTCACCTTCCCATGTGATCACTGATGGGTTCATAGAAAGACTGGTCTTTTCTATGACAAGTTCAAAATTAAAATGATGGGCAAGAACAAAGTACATCATACATAGTATGGTTCAAATCGAACCAAAACACGTATTATTAACATGCAGAAGAAGATGTACATCTCTTGATCTTTATTGAATACCCTAAAATCCCTGTCCAAAAAAGAGTTACCAGGAAAACAATCACTTGGTCCTTCTTGGTTTTGTTTCAACCTTTATTAGAGACAAAAAACACCCATTGCAAAATATATATACCTTAGCCTAAGGTCAGTGTTTGTCATTGACAAAATATTTGAAGCTGCATGCAGTCTTTGGGACTCATTGCAAGCACCCCTGCACAAGGGAGGACCAAAATGCTTGGGGAAAGAAGAAGAAGAAGAAGAAGAAGAATGCAGGTTTCATATAGGAGACAAATGTTGAAGGCCACCTTCATGTTTTGGTTCAAATTGGAGAGAGCATGTTACCCAGCATACATATATTCTTTCCTCCACTGCTTGCAGAGCATTTCAAAAAATGGGCATGTGTGGGACCTTACAATTACAATTTATTCTTTCCTCTACTACATGGGAATGAATGCCCCATTCCATTTTTTTGAAATGCTCCCATTTCTTTCATCATTCCTGGCAGGTATCTCACAGGATAAAAAGAAAAAGAAATCGCTGCAAGTGTTTATGCTTCATAAAGCCTTCAGAGCCATAGAGGCTTTACTGGAATAAGGGCCTGCTCTCTCCGCTCCAGGTCTGATTCTGGTAGATCCCATGGCCTCGAGCTTTATGATCCCTACACAAAATGATCCATGCATTGGAGAAGGGTAAAAATGCACAATGACAGAAATCTTGTAAGAAGAATAGTGTGCACTTTGAAGACAGAACAAATCAATACCAAAGGATGGAGTTGAAAGCCAAAAAAGCTGGGAGTAGTCAGATATCCAACCATCATCAGATCATTCCTCAACCATCATCAGATCATTCCTCAATCTGCATTTGAGTCTACAACTAGGTCAAGACAAAGTCCTTGGAACCAGTCCTCTTTTTAAATAACATTTTTTTGTACTCTGGCCAGCATCCCCAGACAGATTTACACAGATTTCGCCTTAACTGGCCACACTTTTGTACAGGAGCATTCAAACTGTAGCCAGCAGACAGACTTTGTGACGACATATTAACCTACCCAACAAAAGGGAGAGAAGTTTGGCAAATTCTTTTTGAGAAAAAGAGGAATTTTCGCCAGAAATTTGAGGCTACTAGATCACCACCATTTGACCATTTTTCGCCCCCACCCAAAAAACTAAATAAATAAAATTTATTGGAATTAAAAAAATTTGAAATGAAAAAATTTCCAAGGTAAAAGAAAGCTTCACCAGGGTGGGGGGGACATTCTCAAAATGCAGGACTTGATTCAGCTATTGCCTCATCCTAGGTCCCTTATTTTGAGTATGTCCCCACGGCAATGGGCTTTTAACCCTTGGTATAGCACTTGAGGTGAAGGTTATCATGGATATAAACACATGTAAATCATGAGGCCTTAGGAGGAGGAGGAGGAAGAGGAGGAGGGTTCTTGGGCCTACTCCTTAAGAAGAGTGGGTGGGCCCTTACAACTACAGATTTCATGAAGTCAATATTGCACTTTCCACACCCGATGAGATCACTAGTGATACTCCTTGAGGCCACTTTTGTAAACTCTCCAACAAAGGGTTCAAAGCATAGTGGATGGTTTGCACTTTTCACACAAGTCTTTTCTCTTCATCAGACTTTGTGAGGAAGGGAAAGGTGAGTGTCAGTGTTTTCTTCTTTGACAAAAAAAAAATTGGGAAGTTTGTTCATTTCAAAATCCAATAGATTTTCTTCTTTTGGGGGAAAAAAAATACCCAATTTCTCATAATTTTAAAATTACTTGTAAAAATTCAAAATATTTTTTTATAAATTTTTAACTAAAATTTTTGTTTTTAAAATTTTTAACCCTGGTTGGTGTAGAAGGCGTCTTGTGTCTAGCATATGGAGCAGACCAAATATGAAGGCAGGCAACAGCAATCCCAATGGTAACAAAAGCTGCAAGAAGGAAGGAAGGAAGGAAGGAAGGACAGAGTGGGTGTTGTTGTGTGTAGTAGTTGCGTGGTGTACAAGATTGTATATCATCCTCAATTTCTAACCGTGTAGGGTATACACAAGACATATACTGACACTAGTGTGAACCCCGTGCATAATGCACAGGTGTGTTATTTCAACAATGCCTGGGACAAAAGCCAAGCATATATATCACAGGTACTAACCTAACAAGGGCCACAGTGAACCAGCACTCACCAGTGCACCATCCACTGGATTATGCCTGTTTTTACTCAGTTGTGGATGAACCTTTAACTGAGTTCATATTTGGTTTCACCTCGGTAACCAATTCTATTCTGTCCATAATAAGTCTCATAATAAGTCTCATACATAGGTAGATAGGTAAAAAATAATTAACTCCTAGGTTAGTATATGGGTTATAGTTTATGCATGGGTAAGTGCTGTTTTTACTACCTACCTACCTACTAACAACCTGCTTTCCAGGTCATTAGTAGGTAGGTAGTTAAAATAAAGCATGTGAGCTGACCACCACATCTGAGCTAACCACCATGGTTGGCTAGGGAACTGGAACCCAACAGAAAACTGTTTCCTGACCACTTACCATCCGTCCTTCATGGTTGCATTGGTGGGTGTTGGTTCATTGTGGGCCTCTGCTATCGGTGTTGTTTGTGACATCCCCAACTCCGTTGGAACTATATACAAAATCATCCAAGCATATATACATCATCACCCAAAAGTTTAATCTCCATATTGGAGTTATTAGAAGTGTTGTTCTTTTCAATTTGTGAGGTAGATTTGTTGGCTTGCTATAAATTGTGAGTGCTTGAATGTCAAGGTGTTTCTTTTTTTTGGACCAGGTGGATCCAATTGGTGACACTTTTTTTTTTTTAAATTAGATTTGATTATCATAATTTGTGTATGTTCATAACTTGTTGGTGACAATTTTTTTAATGTTGTATGTTAAGTGGTTAAATTTTTTTTTAATATTTATGTTTGACTGACTATTGGATTATGAGCAATGTAGCATTGTAGCAACAAATGTTTCAACATGAGAGAATTTTGTGGCTATTGATTGTGAAGAGTTGTCCATCTATGTTTGCTTTGTTTCATAACCATGCACAATGAAAGGCAGGCACTTAAATCATTATACAAAATTTACATCATTTATTTTTGTTTTCTATTTTAAAGCATATATGTGCATTTGAACTTCATCAAACCAACTTTCTACTTATGAAAGACTAAAGGAGGACTAGCATAATCTTGTAACCAAAAGAAAACAAGCTACACATTTAGCCAAAATAAACAAAACTTTGATAAATCAAAAAAAGAGGACCGCTCGAAAGGGGAGTGGCTCCCAATATGGCAATTTCCATTGTTTATGAGACATATATAAGAGCATGGGAATAAGGAAAAAGGAAGGAACAAAAACAACAAGAATGTGCATTGTTTTTTAACAATGTGGATGTTAGAAAGTTGACATTTTCTTGTATCATATCCTTAGTAAAGTATTTCATTCTTCACATGTGCATTGTTAGGGTTCACATAATATGGATCAGCATCCCTTCCATTTCTAGCAACATTACAATTCCCTAAACTTGAATGTTCGATGAGAAAATCAAACTTTGGAACTAACAATTTATCTTTCCACTCAATCTTTGAGCCACCTTGCACATCACCATTTTCATCCTGCCATCCCTTCACATATAACTTCAAACCAAATAAGCCTTGCAACCCATCTATCTTGGTAAACCTTATTAATTTCCCACTCTAACTTTTTGAACTTTTTCTTTTTTAGTTCACTAACTATGTGTTCTATAGGATTTCTAGAAAGGCATGGAACAATTTCCTCACAATCTTTCTCCTTTCCCTTTTGAAATGCACTACCAACATAAATAGATGCAATAAGATTCAAGATCACATTGGGTGAAAGAATAATTTCTACTACATTTGTAGAATTGAGATTTGCAATGTTATGAAAAGTATTAATGGCTATAGAAAACTCCAAAAAAAAAATGGAACTTAAAGTTCATCAAAACTTGAAAGGGTGCCATAGCCAAAAGATGAAACCTTAAAATGACTTAGGTATGCATGAGAAATACAAATGCTTGGGTATGCACAAGAGATACAAATGTTCAAATTTTGACACAACGCACTTACATTTCACACAAGATTCAAATTGCACAACACACAAGATTCACACAACATTTTAAAAACTTAGGTTTTGAAGAATACATAAAACACTTACAATAGTTAGGATTTGTAAACAAATGGGATCAAATTGAGAAAGGAAACTAGGATATATAAACAAGAAAAATTAATGGACATGACTATTGGTGAAGTACCTATGTAATGAATGTGATGTCAAGTTCCATTTCAAAACTTCATATTGTTGCAACTTGTGAGATTCCAATCTCCAAAGCATTAACATTCAAAAACTCATAAACAAATTTCACAATTGTTGATTATAATTAGAAAGAAATTCAAAATCATATGTACTTTCAAAAATAAAAATATGTCGACACCTTGCCATTGCGCCAATCTAAACATTGAAAAAATTGTGACCAACAAAGATTTCATCTTGAACCCAACATCACAAAATAATGCAAGAAAAGTAGGAACGAGAAGATTTTGCAAAAAACGCTCATGAATTTTGGAAACTTACCTTCTAAACGAAAAAAATTTATCCTTGCAATGCTCGTTCATTACATCTCATGCCATTGCAACTCTTCCATTGTAACTATTGCCATTGTAACTTGCCCAATCTAAGCATTCAAAACTAAATATATCAAGACACAAAAATAAAATCTCATCCTACTACAATGTTAAAGCTCTAAAGTCTCATATTGCTACTACTACACCAAAAATGGCATTCTATGATTTGTCCTTCTTTATTAAACTAGTTGTGTATGCCATTTGTAATCAAATTGGACCTATTGTTTATGTCAATTTTAATCATTTATGCCATTTATAATTATATAAACTAGCCATAGAATACCATTTTTAGGATAATTTATTAATGGCAAACCTTGTTTTTAAGCTTTCATCAATACCAACGAGGGAAGCCAGATTCAAGAGAATGGAGTGGCAATGGAAACCCATTGTAAATCATATTTCTAATATCCAATGAAAGGGGTTGGTTAGTGTGGACAACACATGATCGAAACCTTTAGTTAACAAAATGGCTACTCCACCCACAACTCCCATTGTCACATTATGGCAATTTTTCAAATCCTACAATTCAAAATCCTTAAGGCCATTTTCCAAGCATTTGTTTTATCAACATGTGGTAAAATTTGAAGAAAAAAAATTTGGTTACTAGTATGTTATAAAAACATTGTGAGAAAATCATTTTTTTAAAAAAATCTAAATGATTTTTTTTTAAGTCTTTTTTTTTAATCCTAGATTTTACATTAGGTTCTAGTAGGTAGCCAACAATTTTGAAGGGCACATAAATGCTTTTTTTTCATCATTTGCTAATAGCCAAATTTGGATAAATTTTTTTATGATAATTACCAATGACCACCAAGGCTAGATCACAAACTAGATTTGGGGGAGGGGGGGGGGGTGATTGTAATATGGGGGCACTACATATCTGGGAACCTAAAATATTCAATGTTTTTCCTTCTCCAATTTTTTGAGGTAGCTAGTTCAAGGTGATCACCCATAAGAATATTTAACCAAATTCAATACATGTAAAAGAGGATAGAAGAAAATTTTTAATTTCCTCTTGTATTTTTGTGACAGGTCAAAACCTATTATCTAAACATGGTGACTTCAAAAAATAATTCTTCATATTGTGGTGACTTGGGCCCATGTTTTTTCAGGAAAAAGATTAAATTTAAAATAATGATTACCATTTCACATATCACCTACATGACACTAGGTGCTAAGTCATGGGCCATGCCAATCTTGGTGTTGTATAACACCACAAGTGTGGACAAAATGAGAAACATTTATTTCCAAACTCCTAGTCACCTTCTACTTAACCATCACAAGTGTAGCCAAACTTTTAATCATGTATATCATCATTTCCCCATGTGCCATCCATGCCCAAGTTGTAAGGTTGAATGGGGTAGAAGCAACCTAATTGGATGGTACCACTAATAATCACCTTGCCAAAATCAATTTAAGAAAGTTGAACCCAATTTATTTCATAAAATATTTTTTCTATTTTTTCTATTTATCTATTGGTTGAAGCATCATGTGGGCTATGTTTTCATCACCTTGCACACACTTATGAAAATCATAAACACCTAAACACCTATATTATGTAGTGGCATTTTAAAGTATTTGATAAATGTCATGTCTTGACATTTTTTACCCCATTTTAAACCTTTTTTCTTGAAATGTCCTTGCACCTATATATGTATATATAATTATTTCCTATGTATCAATTACAAAAGAAAAGGTATGGCCTAAGGTGCAATAGTTATATATTTGTGTTCTTGGCTACAATGACCATTTTAGACTTCCTACTCCTAACATTTTGGAATTGGTCAATATATCATAACTATCACTATCAATTACCAATGAAAGAAAAGAAATCAAAGAGAGGACTATCTAAAATATTTCTTGAAATTAAAGGCTAAGAAAAAAAAACAAAAATTTTAGTGTTTCTAACCAATGTTTTATTTTCTTAAAACGCTCTCCTTATGCATTCATTGAAAACATTAAAACTCAAAACATTTGTTGATCCTAATGAAGTTTCAAACACTACACATGATGTGGGTAATGTTTTCATAAAACAAATTGAGTGAAAAACCTCCTTGAAATGTACAAAAGGTTGCTTTGGGGCAAGTGTGATCACCAACTAGTTCCTCATATATATTGATCCTTCATTTCTTGTGTTTGTGTGTTTGGGCTTTTCAACTTGTTGATCCAAAATGGGGTTAAGTTGTCTTTCCCACAAGCACCTTTCTTCAAGTCCTTGAATTGGTATTTATACATCAAAGTGTTTCCCATTGGACAAATTCATGCCTATCCTTATCCCAATTGGACTCCATGTTGTTTCACGTTACCAATGACAATTATTTATTTCGATTAAAAAAAATGACACATAATTATCTATCACGATTCCTCATTTTTTTACAAATTATGTATATATTGGGTCTAATTTGTTTTGGGGGAAATATTTACCAAATTTTTAATATTACATAACTAATAAAGAAAACCTTGGGCAAGGCAACTAGGTTTAAAAACTCATTAGGAGGGAACAAATGGTGTCCTCTTCCACATCAATTATATTGCACAAAATAAGTCAAGCATGCAACTTTTCCTTTCACCCTTAATGGGGAATACAATTACTTGCTTATCAACTTCTTTTGATATAACATTATCCTAAGGTTGAATTGTTTACATTTTGTTTGACAATTTCAACTCATTAACCAATTTAGGCATTTTGCCTTGGCACACAACTAAACACAACTAGTTCATTCTAGCAAGACTTCATGTTTATTTACTCATACTAACCCTTTCATTATTTTCACCTTGGGTAAGAAATTGCAAGTGTTCAATTGCACATTTTACTCAAATGGATCATTTTTAGGGCTTATATCAATATGCAATGTTGTTTGTTTTATTTTGAACCTTGAATTTGATAATGAACATGTCAATCCGATAGTTGACATTTTCATCACTTTATAATACAATTGTCAAAAAGGTCTTCCTAGAAGCAAGTTCCTACATTAACCCCTAAACATCAAACATGCCCAATATGGGCTAGTTTTCAATGTAGATTCTCAATATCAAGGGGTTAATTAAGTTCATATTAATGAAGTGATCCTTATTTTTAAATTCTTAAACTAACTTCATGTTGGCAATTTTACATTATTTATATAGTGTTTTTTCATTTCAATAGCAAGTTTAAATGTAAATAACTCATTGATTTGCATTTTAAAATTGTATATAATTTGAATGTTATGGAAGTTGCAAATGATCCTTATGGAGTGTGTGCTAGTCAATGTACTATTTTAAAGTTCCTACACTACATGTTGCCATACATTGTAAAATATCCACACATTTTATTTGGTTGAATTGCTCATACATTTCCAATGTTTCATTAAGAACTTGATTAGATTTTTTCATGCATAGACATGGATATCGTAAAAAATTCAATCAAAGACTGGTCTCTTTATGAGCTCTAGCATATAGCTTAAGCAATGGGCAATGCACTCTATGCAAAAGTAAACTAAAATTTTGTAAAGTCATTTTTAAAACTCAAATCTTGAAAATAATATCAAATATTGTTAAGTCCCACCATGATGATTGATTTCAAAGTTGTGTTATTGATAATTTTGTTGTACACATTTTTTTATTTTCTTGTTTTTATCCAAATTTATCAAAGACCATGTCATTGAGTTCACCTTCTTGCTATGTTTGTTTTAGAACCATAACCCCATAGAAAATTCAATCAAAACATGTATCCATGTCAATTAGTGTGATTTGATAATTAATTATTCTTGTAATATTGGTCATGATTCTATGAACCATAACATTGCAGAAATTAAAATGTGCGATTAATTAAAATTTGAACTACAACAAACGATATAAAGGTGGTATAATTAATTGTATTTTTTCATGCATATGAAAGTTTTATTTCATACACTAGTTGATTGACATCTTTTTCAAGCTCACCTACCTTTAGTGCTTTTCCCCCATTTTGTGGATATCAATTTTTTGACTAAATTGAACCCAAAAAAAATTCAAAATTAGTCAAATATACATTAAAAAATAGAAATTTCCAAAACTTTCCCTATTTCTTTGTCGAAAATAGTGAGATTTTGCAATAAATAAATATAAATAATTTCCTACCATGAAGCTAAACTCCCACTAATCATTTCCTTTTATGAACTCCAATAGCAAAGTGAAGGACCTCTAATTTGGTCTTAACCTTAAGGACATTATTGAATTTGCCTTCAAATATGTTTCCAACCAATTATACACATTTGGAAATCAATTCATCACAATTTGCCTTTTAACTTCTCTAAATTTAGGGATCAAAATTGGGGGAATTTTTTTGACCAAAAACAAAATGTGAACACATTTTGTGCAAAAAGATAATTATTATAAAAAAAATTTCTATTGCATGATAGATTATTAAATTAAAGAAAAAAATTTAATTTCGAAATCATTTTCATTTCTTTGGGGGGTTGAAAAGGGGGAGGGGGTGGTTTATGAAATCAAATACAAACTTTGGTTTGTGTTTACGTTTGTTTTTTACACCAATTTGTTAACATTGGACATGTGTGTATGAGAGTGATTTTCTACACATATTTGTTATCTCATTCATCATTTTTTTAAATTTTAGTTCCAAGGGAAAAATCTCGTAAAATTTTAATACCCAAAGGCTTGCAATATGCGCATGGCACATTTTCCATCTAAATGATTTGGACACATTCTACGAGGTGCAACTTTATATTTTACATGGTTCATTTTGTTCAAAAGAATTTTGTTTCTCCATCTAATCATAAGCATATATTGCGTTTGATCTATGAAGCACAAAAAATGCTAAAGCTTTGAAATATATTAAATGCCATTGAAGTTCATGAATAGTTGTAAAAATGCAAAAAGTTAAAGCTTTAGAGATGACAAATCATGTTGTAAGAAGAAGAAAAAAACTAAACCTTTCAAAACACTAGAATATTCAATATTGAGGTGCAAGATCAAGTCTTCATGAAATCTAAAATATCAAGCAAAACATAAGATACATTTCCTTTTTTCTTTTTGTCTTTCAAACAATCTTTGAGATTCAATTTTTGAATAAAACAAAATCTTATGACAAGAAAACAAAGCTCATGGAAGAAGGAAAAGGAAAACAAAACAATCCAAGCCAAATGTCATTGTAAAACCCTACCACATTTGGAAGCTAAAAAGCACTTGAAAGTTTTGATCCTTCACAACATTCAAACAACCACAAGAACACCAAAAAGCTAGAAGAAAGGTTGCAAATCTAATTTGAACCTTCAAAGATCTCTCTTTCTCACTATTTTTTTTAAAAAAACAACCATATGAAACATCAAACTATCAATCCCTCTTGTAATATCAAGGATTCAACAAAACAAAAGATGCAATTTTTTTCATTTTCTTTTTTTTTCAAAAAAGTTTCCAAGCTTCAAATGTTGAATATTAAAAAATCTTATATGAAAAAAATCTTATGACAAAAATACAAGAAAAACTAGAGATTATTCATATTTGAATTGAAGTGTGAGAAGATATAGAGATAACAAAAGACACAATTCCATTCCATTGAAAATAGATGTTAACTAACTATAACATATTTTGGTAGGGACTATGGGACCCTATAATTATCTCCATTATACCAACTCCCATGTTATCATTGTCATTGGACTAACTCATCAATATGGGTCGTTTCATGCCACTTTTATGAAAGTTCCCTTGTGTGGCAAAGATTGAAATGTCAAAGCTCCCCACACCACACCCCTCCCTCCCCTTTGCATTCAATGGACTACTAAATGTTTTGTCCAAAAGTGATCAAATTTGCTAATATTGGATGACTTATCCATGTCTACCTTTGATGAAAACTTTTATTTTGAATTGCTAACATCATTTATCAAATTTGGGGGTAATATGTTGTCATTTGATAACAAACTATGATTATATGATAAGTCAATTTCTAAGTTTTTTACATACTATGACATTAAAAATCATGCATTTAAAAAGTGCCCCATTTGATGTAAAACATAAGCTTTTTAAATAACTTGATGATTGTACTTAATTAGATTGCATGAGAATCATATAGATGAATCTCTTTTGATAAAATTCAAAAATGATTTGAATTACGTTATAATCCAAAAGGGTGCAAACAAAACTACATTTGTGACATGCATTTATGGACACTTTGCCCACAAATGTCCATAAGTGTGTTTAATCCTTCTTGTTGTTGGTCTTTTATTATTGCAAGTTCTTTAAAGAATTTGCAAAGTTTGCCACACTTTTCATTAATCTTTTGAGGATGTCATTGGGTTTCAAGATTATGCGTGTCATGAAATAGTTGAATTGTCAAAGGAAAATTTGTTAATTGTGTTTAGGTTGAAGCTTCTCAACTACAATTGGGATCTTGAAATTCATTCAAACATAAATGGAGGCATCATAGTGAAAGAATGGAGGACCAATTGCATGTGGAGTGAGGACAAATGAAAACTATGTGAAACTAAAGTGAAACTAAAAGGCTTTTAAGTTGCATGGACAAACTTGATACAAATGACTTTGGCTATATGTCCCAAAAGAAGGGGTGAGATGTATGCTTATGAAGGAATCTTGCAATGGATTTGCTTGCAGGATATGATATAGTGGCATTCATACCACATCACTCTTGAAAAAGAACTATTGGCCCAACCTCAAAGATGAGGCCCAAGAGTATGTAAAAAATTGCTTGACGTGCCAAGACAATCATTGATCAAACTCTAAGAAACAAGAGAAGCTTTTGTGGCCCCTCTCAATTCTTCATGAAACTTGAGAGAGCACTGATACTTCATTATAAGTTACTCACGTTCAAAAGGATTTCATACAATCATGGTGGTGTTGGATTGGTTCAATAAATTAGCCCATTTCATCCCAACCCAACCGTGGATATCCTCTCTCAAAGGTTCTCCAACATTTGTTGACTCAAACTACATGCAGGATGCATTCAGCTAGTTAACCTACTGCAGTGCCACCACTTGGTCATCTCTCAGTCTCTTTTCCACAAACACTGCATTGAATCAAGATGGGAATGTCACAAGTTTCAAGCTTCAAGCTTGCAGCTTCAACCGCAACAAGTTCTCTGCTTTGGCAACAACTGCCTTCTGTCACCCTCAACCCCTCTGCCTTTCTGAATTCATCAGCCAAGAGTATCTCAACAGCAATGAAATCCAACAGCTCAGCAGTGTTCATTTCTGTCTACAAACAGAAACTCCTTTCAATGGGTTGTATCTCTGGACCCCATTCTCCGAAACAAAGGGCATGATCAGTGTATGGTGGGTTGCACCCAGGAACATTGCCCTTACACTGCAATGGCATCCTCAATGTTCTGAAAAAGTGTACATACCTACATGCAAAATGCTAGATTACCAGCTTCCATTATTGTCTACTGAAGGGTTAGTTTGTTTGCTGACTTTTAGATTAGTCACAAAGATGGCTGGAAAACTCTATATGCAACTCTCAAAGCAAAATCTTCACGTGGGAGTGAGGTGAGTGCATTGCATCAGCGGGAGTGACCCAAAGAGCAACGGGTCCTCAACATTTTGGGAAATTCAAAACCAAATTGGCAGCCTTTTTAATCCTGCCACCAGCTACATAATGTAATGATGACAAAGAAAATTACAGAAACATGTTATGATTCAGGAATAGCAAAATATGAAAAGAAAACAGCTGCAAAGGTTGTAAGCAGATACTAGATATCTCCTTTGAATGTATGTGGTGGTTTAGCTGAAGCACAAAATTGACATATTGGGGAGTGCTGTAAGCAAGTATAATTCTATGTGTGTGCCTCATTTTTGGTTACAAATAAGTAATGTACTTGGAGTTTCTTCCATGGCTTATATAATGTGAAAACACAACAATCTACAATAGTGAGTACACATAGTATGTTCGAGATGAAAACTTGGCATATTACAAAAGTGCACACATAATTTATTGGCTCTGCCTGTGAGGGGAAAACTACAGAATGATAATAGTTTTTCAGTTGGTCCCACATTATGAGGAGTGTTCATGGAACATTTGTTATTTTCGCTGTTGCTGGTTTGAACTTGGCATAAGGGGCACAACCATTACCTGATGAGCCACTTGTTCCACCTGTTAGAACTCTGAGCAAAGGGAGCATATCATGATGGGTAGAGATGCTCATCTGTCAACATGCAAAGGTTTACATACTTTTACACCCAATTTTGAGAAGAGAGTGAGGAACCCTGTAGTTTGTACTTGAGCCACCACCACAACAGTCACAGCACAGTTCAGCCAGCAACTATGTTTCAAAAACCATGTTTGTCCATTTTCGGTTTCTTGACAGAAAATTTTGTCATATGTTACAAACAGCAACACCATCCCTTTGGGCAGTATTGCAAAGTTTATGCTTGACATCCTGATGAAGGGCCAGAAATTCTGTGGGCATGCACAGAAAACATTCACTCAGCCACCAAAAGGTGCTACGATAGTCAGGCTTTCACTTCCACTCAAAGGCCAAAAATGCAGGCCAACTTGCATATCCGCTCCCCTCATCAAGTCTGCTGTGCTCCCTTGAGAACAAAATATATTGGCTGGAGGGGCAATAAACAAACTGTTGGAGGACAAAAATTGCCAGCTGAGTGGTGAAGGAACAAGGGCAAACTTGGGCACCAACCAACCCTGTTGCACAGGCTCCACATCAGTCACTGGCCAGCAAGCTTTGCAGCAGGGCTGGTTAAGTTGTGTGCATGTGCAAGCCTTAAGGTCTGTTCACACCAAATATGATAGCAATGTTGATCAACCCGTCTATAACTTAACAATGTTCACACAAGTCCATGTAGATCGGTATTTAGCTGATGTGTATTGCCTACATGGCATATACCCAAAGTGTTTATCATTCGGTGTGAACAGACCTCTACTTGTATCTAATTACCTAGAAGCCACCCCCCTCACTAACACTAAAAATACTGCTACTTCTGTTTCAGCTGGTATTACCCTTGTAGAATTGTTGGGTTACATGGGAACTGGTTTAAGGGGGATGACTGGGTCTTGTATTGTTTTGTCCTATTAAAATAGATTCTGGTTTCAAATGAAATTTGGTATGAATGGAATGATAAGGTGTCTCGTTGAATTTGTGTCTTTTTAGAGCCAAGGATTTTTTGCAACACCATAGACAAATGATAGAAATGACAAGCAAACTTTTAATACTTTCTGTATCAATTTTGCATCTCATTTCCCTTCAATTGAATTTGAAGTCAATACAATGTTTTTGAATTTGACTCCAGTTCCAATGGATTTGAATTCCATCTAATGCATTTTAATTCAATTCAATTCAATCTGAACTCAATTAATTTGAATTCAATTCAAGTTGCATGCAGCGACATTCAAACTTAATCTCCATTTTTGTTTTCATCATTTAATTGTCAATGTTATGTTAGGGGCATACCAGCACAGAGCACATGTGTTGGAATCGTCATGTGCAATTATAAGCTTAATTGTAACTCTACTGGTCATCAAGAGGATATTGAGCAAGCTAAAATTTTCATCATATATCATATTCTCTAGTGTACTAATATATGTATTTCGAATGAGATATACCAAAAACTGTGCACATACATCCCTCATGGTTGAAGAAAGGGTGATCCTTTACTATTGCAACAAAAACATGCAAACAAGAGTCTAGAATTTTTGACACCCATCTATGAATGAAATTTTAAAATGATCAATCTCAGTATAAGTCCAGATCCTAGAGTGTGTTGGTTGTGCCTTAAGTCCAGAAAGATGAATACCAATAACAAGAATAAAATCTCCATTGATGAGAACTGAGGGAGGAGGTATGAGAATCACTGAAATCATCTCCAGCATGTGTTTTGTGATGTAAATTAAACTGCTGTCTTCTCAAATCTCATTCAAAATGGGCTTTCAATAACTTGCACTATTGAAAGAAAAGAAGGGCTTAAATTATATCATATGAGAAAAAATTCTGTGGAATTTTGGTGTGTTTTTTGGGTGGGTATAATTTTTCTGCAAACAAACAGGCCTTGTTTGTTGTGTGTTCCAGAGATGCCTGCTTTGTATGTTTTTGGGTGTGTTGTTGCTGGTGCTGTTGTCAGTCCTCCATCTGGGTTGTCCAAGGTGACTGGATTTCATCTGGGCTGTTTGAAGGTGGCTGGATTTAATCTCGGCCGTCTTAGGGCGACTAGATTTGATTTGGGTTGTCTGTCTCTGAATTTGTGTTATGACATGTAGACTTGGACACTGGCGTTCTTGAGGGAGCGGCAAAGAGGACAAGCATCGAGACGAGATTCACACTCTTTGCAAAGACACAGATGTCGGCAAGGAAGAAGGAGAATTGAAACATCATTGCACCTGCAAACTCTGCAACAGCGTTGTTCGCGAAGCTCACGGTTCTCTTTGCAAGTTCTGGCATGAGCATCATCATCATCCTGGATGACCACCTTGTCTCCATGATGAGATGATGATGCTGCATCATCTGCTTGACTGTCACCACACCCCTCTTTGCTCTGCTCCCGCAGACTCAATGCAGCCGCCTGCTGTTGTGCTTGCTGAAGATTGGACCTTAGTGCAGTTGCCATGACTTGGTAAGTCCTGGCCTTGTTCTCCCAGCGATGTGCTTCCAGACTCACTTGCTTCACATGCTCTGCTAGTTGTGAGTTTTGTCGCCTCATCTTCTCAAGTTCCATCTCTTTCTCCTGTAGTTGCCATGACGCTCCTTCCTCAACAGCAGCAACAAGTGCCCGCAAGTGCCGTTGCCTCTTCTCTTCCAGTAGTTGCCTCAATTGCTCACCCTGAGAGGAAGAGAAGCACCCAAAACCCTTCTTCATCATGAGCCAGACTTGAGAACAACAACATTACAGATATGCCAAACCTCCTGTTGCAAAATTCAGAAAAAAATGGAGCAAAAGCTCAGCTTGGGTCAGGTTGGGGGGAAAAATATCAACTTCCAGGAGCTGTACAAGTACCTGCACTTTGAAGAACTGCTCAATTTCCTCTCTCTGCTGCTGCAACTGTATGTTCAAGTCTTCACCCACAGCATAGAAAAGAGATTGGGAAGTTCTTGCTTCAGCCCTCCTCTCAGTGCTGGTTGAGGCAGATGTGGTTGAATTCAATCTTGAAGAATCATCCTGCTCAAAAGCAAGACGCAAACCTGTAGATACTCCTATAGTTTGAGGGCCAGGACTCATAGCTGCTGCTCCTGGAGATCTATGTACTAGGGTCTGCTGCTGCTGTTGCTGCTGCTGCTGCTGCTGTTGTTGATGATGATATTCTGCTGCAGCAGCATTCAGAATAGGATGTTGTTGCTGTCGCTGCCTGTGGGTGGTTGCAACAAGTGCATTCTCGTCATCATCATCTCCAAGTTCTCTTGCTCGCTTTCTTGAGCCTGGCAGTAACGTGCTGCAAGCAAGATGATCATTCTCTCTCTCATTGATCAAGACTGCCGCAACATTCAGTGACGGTTGTTGAGAGGAGACAACGTTGCTTGGACCTGCTACTGGAAAACAAAAAAAACCCAAAAGCACAGATCTAGATTCTTGAGAACCCTCCAAATGTTCAAAAAAAGACTCACACCTCTTGAAGCAAAGGCAACAGCATCTTGCCCAGAACCCTATGATCTATTGAGAAGTTGGATAGAAGGTGGAGAGACTTGTCCAGAGCTCCAAGTTAGACTAAGGAAGAATCTTGACTGGTGCTGCTGCCATTGTGAAGATCTCCACAGCATGCGTAGAGCAAGAAGCTTACACTGGTTGAACATGCGCAATGCATGGGATGTGAAGCCATTTTGTGTTGCCATGGGTTGGATCTGAAAATCTTCTGGCAGAACGCTGCTGCTGCTGTGGTTCACAGTCAGAGGGGACAAGAACACGCGACCGTTGTCAGCGCCAAACATCTGCCGCGCTCTGCAGCTCCAGGACCCACAACAACAACATGGAGCTCAATCAGATCTTGGGCACTAGATCTCTTTCTTGAGCTCTTCGCGTAAAGTCAAGCTCAGATGTCATTCCCTCTTGGGAGCAATTGCAATTTTTAGACATTAGCAATTTGCACAGTTTGGGTTCTCATCAGCTTTTCGAGGCAGACAGATCCACAAAGACGTCATGTGAGGAGTTGTATACCTATTGTGGCAATCGGGAAGAAGAATGCTAGAAGGATATTGTGCTTGCACTGCCATTGTTATATGATCCCAGGAGGACTCCTCTTCCTTCTTTCAGAAGACTCCGAGTTGCCTCCACGAAACAAACAAACAAACATACAAACAAGCGAGAGTTTCAACAAGACCCACGAACGCTTTTCTGTGATGTGCCAAGAGCTCGCGTACAAGAAGAATCTGTCAGCGCTCACTGATCGCATACCAAGAAAGCTGAGGATGAGCTGTGGTTTTTCTTCCCACGAGTTCCAAATCTTTTCCGTCGGCACAGCCCCCCCACCCAATTGGCACCACTCTTACGTACGTAGCTGCATGAGAATGGCACGTAACCCTCTCCTCGCCAAAAAATAAAAATGCGAGAACGAATTGGCAAGAAACACCGAGCGCTAGTCTTCTTCACGCACCCCACCTCGCAACAACGAGAGTGCACACAACACTCACGGAGAGACTCACAGAGAGACAGAGACAGAGCCTTCAAGGCCAAAAAAATGTCTACTGCCAACTCTAATAAAAAAGTTGCGTTGCAGACTCCGGAGCGATCACAAAAAGCGCAAACAACAACAACAACAACAACAACAGAAGTCCAGGGCCACCACCACCACCACCTCCGCCAGGCTTTTGCTTCGCGATTTGGTTTCCTCAGCAACGCCAGCGACAGAAAACCAGAGACAGAACTTCTTGTTTGAAAACACGAGAGAGTCGCAAGAGAAAAAAGAGATCCTGATCTTGATCAGCTCCAATCAAGATCTCTCTTCTCTTCTCTTCTCTTCTCTTCTCTCCTCTGTCCTCCTCCTCTCTCGCCTGCAGGCAGCGCAGCGTTCCTCCTCCAGACTACGCTCCGCCCGTACTGGGAACCAGAGAACGGCCGTGCCCGCACCGCCCGTGCTGGGAACCAGAGAACGGCCGTGCCCGTTCCGCCCGTGCAGGGGACCAGAGAGCGGCCGGCATGGTGGGACGGGCCCCTTCCGGCGGGCCCCACGCGGGAAACCCGGCCGGATTTCTGGAGTTCACTCACTCACTTACTTACTTACACGTGAGAGTTTTCTGTTTTCTTTTTTTCTTTTTTCTTTTTTTTTCCTTTTTTTCAACAATTATAAATAATCACAGGGATAAATAAATATATATCATCCCATGAATATTAAATAATGGAATCCCCCTTGTTAATTAATAGTATTAACCTAATTAATTTTGTAGGATGATAATGAGGAGGATGAATGAATTTACCTACTCTATTCAAATCCAAATCCAAATCAAATTCAAAGAAAACCCATTGGGATGAAGTAGCAAGTCTTGGTGCGCCCCTGGGGCTTCCTTTCTACAAGTCACCTAATGTCACAAACCCTAAGGTCGCTTAACCCCACTCGAATCACCTAATGTCACAAACCCTAAGGTTGCTTAACCCCACTCGAATCGAACATAATCCATTAAAAATCACCATAGTTCGTTGATTGATTGGTTTGACGTTCATTTACAAGGATGCGGATGAATTACATGTGTAGAAAGAATTTGGGG
>Ga0209611_10002629_pt1 | contig 31591 bp, 22 predicted proteins | sample S1TSphgellanicum_3_FD_187693 | JGI IMG/M metagenome (GOLD analysis project Ga0209611, IMG submission 187693) | Host-associated microbial communities from peat moss isolated from Minnesota, USA - S1T2_Fc - Sphagnum magellanicum MG (SPAdes) (version 2) | ecosystem: Host-associated > Plants > Peat... | reverse complement strand
GACAAGTCGTTTTGGACTTAACCATTTTGATTGAGTTTTTTTTACCATGTTTTTTTAATTGAACCACTATGACAATAATATAATTTGGGCATCGACCAAATATATATATATATATATATATATATATAATATGAAAATATTAATTAATTAGTTACTTACCCTACCTACCTACCTAATTAATAAACCTTATAATTAATGCCAAAAAATATTTATCTATTTACTTTCCAACACTATGTCCTATGCTTAAATTCAGCCACATAGGCTAAACCAAACCACTTAGGTTAGCCATGTAGCCTAGGCTAGGTGGTTTAATAAGCTTTGCAATCTAGGCCTAATTAAATCACTTAAAGGTTGGTAGTGACCTAATTAAGCCTAGATAACAAAGCCTTACTAAACCAAGATAGCCTAGGTTGCAAGCATGAAGACTTGAACTTCTCACCTCCACATGAAAGAGTCAAGTTTTTAACCATTACACCACCACCCCATAAGGTGATTTTCTTGAACAACATATTATAATGAACATGATTTTGAACCAACATATTATAATCAATTTCCATGAATGTTTTTAGACTACTTCTATAAATAAATATGTTATAAATATGTTAGCCTAAATAAATAGAAGGTACCTATTAATAAATGCACGTACCTAAGTAACATGTAGGTTATAATCTACTACGCCTTATAGATACCTACTAGGTCTATGTATATACCTACCTAATAAGTTACCTTTGCTTATGGGTGAAAACACATTAAGGGTGAATCACTTTTCACCAAAAAAGGTGATGTATAATGAGTATTATAGTACATAGTAAACTAAAATCTTGATGGTATTCTTTGGCTAATATCTTAAACACAAGCAAAAAAAATTTAAAATTTGCATGATAACGTTTTGGAACTCAAAATTAATTTTGATTCAATAGTTAGATGAAGAGGATTGGATAAAATTAATGTACACATAGTATATAACTTATAGTTTTTCCATGGCGATAAGGCCTTTTGTTTGTGGTTCATGAAACATTATTAAACAAAAGAAAATTGAAAAAAAAATGCAATACCTATCTATAAAATCTCCTTTTCTTTGAAAACATTGTGGTTTTTTCTTGTGTATATATATGTAATGCATTTATTATTCAAAATTGAAAAACCACACATTTTTTGAATGAAATTTCATCCAAAAAATTTTAATTTCTAAATTGTCCTAGATTTAAATCATGTATATCAATATCATACAATATAAAGCCATTCACCCAAGAATTCCACTCACAACTTTAGTTTTCAAATTTTGTGACAAGTATTATTTTGTCACAAATATAGTTTATACATTCAAGTTTTTTATTATTTGTTGGATTTTTAAAAGTAATTGCTTAGATTAAATTTCAAGTTAATCAAATATACTTAAAATAAGCAAAAATAATTCAAGATGTGATGTCCGTACCTTACCAAAAAAAAAAAAATTACAAAAACATTATACTTATGATTACAATTTTTAGGGGGCTTAATGTGCTTCCGCCTTTATGTTATTTAATAAGCTACATGTTTGTATGTACTAGCCTATTAATAAACCTACCTTAAACATATTATGTAGGTAGCTTAACCTACTAGGTAGGTCTAGGGTTAGGTTACCTACTTAATAGGTTTAAGTTGTTTAGTTAAGCTACTTACTTTCTAGGCTTAGGTGGCCTAAGCTAAACTACCTACCTAGTAGGCCTAGGTGGCCTATGCTATGTAGCTATTGAATAGATTTCCATAGCCTAGGTTAAGCAACCTACCTAGTGGTAAAAACACACAACAATAGACCAAAATTGGTAGCTCAAAGTCCATTTTTGGAATCTAAATCCAATGATTTTTCAAAAAAAACATTTAAATGGTGTTGAAGTTCACATTTTGTTCCATTCCAAATTCAAACCACCATAATTTAAACCTTTTAAAAAACCCTCTAAAAATATGGGCCTTGAAAAAATCAATTTAATTATTAAAATGGATTTTACAAATTTGAAATTTTCATTTGAAATTTCAAAAAAAATTATAGACATTTTTTTGCTTGATTTTTTCATCTTAAGTGTTATGGTATTTCAATGTGTGGTGGTAAAAAGTTGTAGGTTTAATTTTCAACTCCACTAGAAGAAAAAAATCCATAATGATAGTTTTTTTGGGTTGTTTGGATTGTGACATTGGATGTAGGGTGAATCCATGCAAAAAGGAACACCTACAGCCCACTCGGTTACTTAATTTACCATAGGACAGGACTATTGTTAGAAGTTTTGGTAAGACATTTTCAATGAACAAACAAATAGTCAACCATGACATGTCCATTTCTATGTTTAGAAAAAGGTGGACCTAGTGGATTCAAATTTTGAATTAGATTGGGTTTAGGGTTAATGACGAGTGTTGTTTTCCTTGTTTTGACTTTGTTTGGACTTGAGACACAAGTTGTTCATGGTTTCTTTGTGTTTTTTGAGATGCAAGCTAAAGTGTTCACAATTTCTTTACATTAAAGTGTGGAGATCTTTTAGATTGAAATATTTTTAGGTTTACACTTGGTTAAACTTTCATTATATTTCTGTGAAGTAGTTAGAACTATTGAGTGAAAAGAGAAAAATGGTGGAAGAGAAGAAAGGTAAAGAAGAAAAAAACCTCATAAAAAAAGTGAGCAGAGAGTTCCTAGAATTGTTTGGGACCATGTTGATTACCATGAATGAACAGTAGAATTTTTTGCAACTATTATGGAGTTGCCTAGTAGAGGTTTGAACCGTAAATTTAGAATCATTAGTGAGCATGTGGTAACATCTGAAATAGTTAAAGTTTTTGGAGCAGATTATTCAAGTTTTAAGAGTACTAACATTTACTTACACATAGAGACACGAAGAAAGTGCTTGTTAAGCTCCATTGGCAAATCTATGGATTGGTAATTATCACCAAGAATGAGTTCATGATGTGGCTTGTCAAAGGATGCATCGTAAAGTTGAAAGGCCATTTCATGAATTGGGCGCTAGTTGTTGCATCAATGCTTAGAGAAAAAGCTCGTAAACAAGAGGTGAAAGGTGTTGAAACATGGGTCCATTGATATATTTGATTTTAACTATGAGGAGTTGGTTGGAAGGGTTGAAGGTGACGAGGTCTGCATGATTCACACAGTGAAAGTAGAGAAGCAACTATGGTGGGACACAATGTGAAATGTCCATTAGGGATTTCAATCCTAAACATATTGCTAATTGATGATGTGCATTTATGTTTGCGTGAGCGTGAAAATGAAAATGTCCTTCTTGGAGTCGGAAAAGGTGAAGCTTGATGAGAAGTTCATCGGCCTATTATTAAATATGGATGATCGCAAAGTTGCCACAATTGAAGCACAAGATGGCATGGCATTGATTGAATCAGACATAAGAGTTGTCAAGAAAAACATTCAGCCATTAGAAGAGAAGGTAAATTTTTTGCCCACATAGTCCTTTGATGTAATTGTGAACATTCAACTTTTGGTTTCTTGTTTATGTTTTTCAAGCTTTAAGGTTTACATGTGTGCTTGGAATTTATTTCTTAAGACTTGAATTTCTAAAGTAAATGAACTTGAGGATGACTAGAGTGGACCATGGGGCGAAAGCACACTAGGGTGTCACAATTTTGACGAATTAGAGTCCCTTTTCAAGGTCATTTTCTAATGTAGTTTAAAATTGGTTTAAAATATGAATATTTAGATGATGTTGAAAGTAACAATTTTTTTCATTTCCAATTTCAAGTCATGATGCTATAAGACATATAAAACATATCACAAAATATTTTTTTCAATAATTATTTTTAAATGCTTAAAATTTTTTTTAAAATAATTACAATTTTGGGATTTTAAAAGTCCATAACATAATAAATTAAAATCACATTCCATTCATTCAATGGATCTTTACTTTCTTAAACATAATTCATCCAATATCCCAAATTTTCCAACACATAAAATTAACACATTGTAAGATAAAAGTTCATATCCATGAGTTTTGTAGGTGTGACAAAAAATGTGGGCAAAATTCAAAAGTCCATTACTTATTGTCTATCCATGATTTATTTACGTTCCATAGATTTCGAAAACCAAATAATATGAAGAATATTGTGTGATTTGATGTTTTTAATCATTGCATTTTTTAAAAAAATTCAAGAACGTAAAGCTAGTTTTAACCCTTCAATGTTTTTCTTAAAATAATTTGAAAATCATTCTATTTTTAGGTTTTTATTTGGCAATTAATTATTTAATTATTATTTAATTATTAATTTCTAAATTTGAAGCTATTGAATTTTTAAGGGGCCATTTTAATTAGGAATATAAAATTTTCAATGTTTTAAATTCCTAAATAAACTACGAGCCATATATTAGAGCATGTAATTCATAAACATAAAAAAATATTAATTTATAGTTGTGAAAACATGTAATAAAAAGGGCTTAGAAAAATGATTTAGTTGTTTTTGGTTCCTTAACCATTCTTTCAAGTGGTTCCTAGTGGTACCATCCAAGGATGGGTTCATGCAAATGTTTTTCACAACATCTTTAAAATGTGATTATATTCAAGAAATGATTTAAAACATTTAATCTTTATGAAATTCATAGTATATATTAAACATTGTGATTACATATGAATATCCAATAGGTTTGTGAGTCATGTGAAGAGTTTGGTAATTATCATATCGCAAATGGGTTTTTTTCTCAAAACCTAATGATTGTAAAGATGTGATAAATTAAAATTTTGAAAGTGATTATTTGTCAAATTTGAATTAATCACCAAAAGACTTTTGAAATGAAAATTTGAAAGAAGGCTCCAATTCACATTTTTTTCATATTCCATTTGAAATGTGAATTGGGGCCATTTTTTAAATTTTCATTTCAAAAGTTTTTCAATGACTAATTCAAACCAAAAATCAATGCAATTTAAAACAAAAAATATGTTTTATCATATTGAAAATACTATAAATATATCCATTATTCCTTGATTTTTAGTCTTTTAAATTTATTTCTTTTGTCAAATAATACTATATAACATTAATTTGTGCACTAGAAGGAATTCTATCCATTGCAACCCATACACTTGCGACTTATGTCCAAATCCATCATTTTTGCAATTACAAATGCAACTATCTTCTATGGCACTTAATAAAAACAATTTATAGTGGCATAAATAATTACAAAGGGGTTTGTAGTTGCATATGTAACTTATTTTTATGATTAATGTCAATTTGGATGAAAATGAAAATGAAAAACACACTTATATCATTTTTTTTAGGGGCATCCCAAAATAAATGAAAATATAATTTTTACAACTTGGAGGTGGTTCATAAGCCATTGGACACCACATGGCATCTTTTCAATTTGATTTGGAACTATAAATCCTACTTGCAAAGGCACATATAACTAAATGTGAAAAGAAAAGTTGGCCAATGAAATTGCTGGATTTAATGGTCTAATTTTTTTCCGTTAATTATTCTCAATGAACTAATCATTAAATGTGTAATAAGATTTGGTGGGTTTGTGAAAATTTTAAAGGACGCATGGCAATTAATGGTAGAAATAGGGCTATGTAGTAGATAATATGTATGTGGCTATGTAATAAGTATTACATTGTGTTGAATGAAATAATTTTATGTTTAATTAATTAATTAGGCTAGGTAATTAATCAATTAATAAGTTGTAAGGTAGTAAATAGTAGGCAATATGTAGGTTAAATTGTAAGTATCTTATCATGTTGATATGTGATAATTTTTTGTATTAATTATTTAATTAAATGGGCTATGTAATTTATTTATTAAATAGGTTAGGGTTTAGGTGGTAGGTGTAATTAATTAATTAGGTGGGCTATGCAATTAATCTATTAAATTGACAAGTAGGATAAATAGTAACTAGTAAATAGTTAGTAGGTCATATGTATGTGGTTAAATAGTAAGTATCTTTTCATGTTGATATGTGATTTTTTTGAATTAATTATTTAATTGAGTAGGCAAGGTAATTTATTTACTGAATAGGCTAGGTAATAGGAATATAGTTTTTTTAATCAAATAAAGGTTTGAAATGTGAAAAATATAATTTATTTTTACATACAATTTTGATCATATTTCTAAGGAAAAATAAGATATTACATGTGTAAATGTAATAAAATTTATAGTTCCATAAAATCAATTAATTATATGGCATTAATTAATATTTAAAAAATTTAATTGATTATCAAAATTAATCTTTACATTAAAAAAACAGTTAATTTATTATATTTCTATTAAAATTTATTTATGATCCATTCATAAATATCACATGTGAATAAATTATATATCATATATTTAAATTGAATTCTATTTATAAAATTATGATATATTAAAAAAACTATATAATATAATTTTAAAAATCAAATGGAGGTTGAAGATATTAAAGATATATATGTATATTTATTTATTTATTATTATTTTATCCCTTTATAAATCACGCGATTGAATTTAAATTTTCCAAAAAATGTTTATTGAAATTGTATTCAATAATTAATTCAAATATTTTTCGTTTCAAATCAATTTATATTTTAAAAGATTAGTTTTTTTTACATTATTGAAATAATTTTCAATTTTAATTTTAATCTTGTCATTTGGACAAAATCTTAATAAAATATGAAAAATCAAAAATGTTGTTTGTGTAATGTTTTCAATGAAGTGGATAAATAGAATGCACATTATTTATTTGCCATAATAAGTGAGGTAGTTTGGTGGTAAAAGAGTTGATTTCCATCCTTGAAGTTGAAGGACCAATTCCCACCCATGACATGGGTTGTGGTTGATAGCGAGTTTTTAACTAAATATTCCTTACCTATTTAGCCAACTTAAGTTAAATGCCACATAAGCTAGTTTGGATGGATATTAAGTTCATGTATGTTGCATTTTTATGTGACTATTATTACAACTTGGTGCCATGTATTGTCTTTTGTGATTGGAATTTTATGCAACTTGTTCAAAATGACTAAGCCTTGTAGTAGGTCACATGTGATAATTACAACTTAAAACTAATTGTAAATCCAGTCGTTTATTTGCACATTCCTAGTAATGGTGAAAATCAAAACATAAACCCAAATGTTAAAAATGAAACCCAAAATTCAATGTCACCCATTTCAAGTAAATGAAAGATGCCAAACATATGCACCTCCATTTTATTACATCATGAAAATGCCTAGGTTGGTCTTTTTGTAATGTGCTCTCACTTAATGATGGTTCCTAATGTTTCTTTTGTTGGCATTCAAAAGGCCTATTATTGCATCAAACAATTTGTGCAATGACTTGATTTAATGTTGAAAGGTTTGGTTGATGAACAATAAATCTTTCACATCATTATGTGACCCCAATTGAAATTGACTCATGAATGCAACTTCATCCCATGAAATGTCATAAGCCTAATGAACATAGTGGGTCTAAATTTCAATGCAGACACCATGGTTGAACATGATTTTTAGAGAAGAAATCACAATTTGTTGGTGGATGTGTGTTCCTAATTTAAATTTCCATAAATGGCAAAAAAAAAATTTAAATGAATGCTTCAAAGTTATTGAGTAAAGGTACAATAATTGATGTTTCGACAAAGGTGAGAACCAAAAAAGGTCATGTTTAATAATAAAATGCCAATAAGTTTAACTTGGGTTCGACCATTTGGGTATTGATGAAGATGAAGTTGGATAACTAATTGCATTTAGTTGACAAAACCTCAAAACTTTTAACATGTGCCATCAAACTTGTCAAGTAAACTAATTCATGGCTCCTTTGCTTGGGGTTGTGTTGTGAAAACACACCCCAATGATGTTGAAACTTGATTATTTTGGAAATGAACATATTCATGAAATGTTTGATTTTAGTGTTGCAAAGTTTTAAGGACAACAAAAACTTGTTCCATGGGTGCAACCATTTCCTTTCTAAAAACAAACCTGGTTTTCAAACAAAAAGGATAATAATAACCATAGAATTAAATTTAATGGGAATTTGTTCAAATTGCCACAAGTATAAAAACTATCTAGACAACATGAATTCCTAAAGACATGAACAAATCATGATGAAAAGGCAAGTTTAGTTTTATGTTCAAACAAAAAATGTGAAAATCAAGAATAAAAATATGAAATGTGCAAAAGGGCAAAAACACATTAAGGTGTCACAATTTTTTAATGTAGTTGAAAATTGGTTTAAAATATGAATATTTAGATGATATTGAAAGTAAAAAAAAATTCCATTTCCAATTTCAATCATGATGATATAAGACATATAAAAAATATCACAAAACGATTTTTTTTAAATATATATTTTTAAAATTTTAAAAGGGCTTTTAAAATAATTACAAAAATTCTATTTTAAAATTTTTATAACATAATAAATTAAAATCACATTCCATTCATTCAATGGATCTTTAATTTTTTGAACATGATTCATCTGATATCCCAAAGTTTCAAACACATACAACTAACACATTGTAAAATAAAAGTCCATATCCATGAGTTTGGCAAGTGTGACAAAAAATGTGGGCAAAATTCAAAAGTCCATTACTTATTGGCTATCCATGATTTTGAGTTGATTTTTTCATTCTTGAAAGGTTGATTATGATAGCTTTAGATAAGTGAATCCTTTTTTCTATTATTTCAATGAATTTTATTTTATTTCATTTATGTTCTTGTATCTAGGGAATACAAGAAAAATTACCACTATAACGTCCATATAAAGTCATCGTAATGTGCAAACACTCAAGATGTAAGTTCAAGTGAAATTTTATTATGAAAACATGGGGTGCAAGATCATACCCCAAACTAATGTTCAATAAATTAAAGGTAACATGCAGAAAACTACCTCCATTTACATATTGTGAAGGACTTAACTCAAAAAAAAAGAAAAAAAAAGGTCAAAATAGTTCACATTTACTTATATCCACTTTAAAATTGATCTTTTGTTGAATTTGAAACCGAAATCAAAACTGTGAAAATATATTCTTAATCAACATAAAGTTCAAATCTTGAAGTAGGAAAGTTGATAAGTAAGTTGAACTTCATAGCTAAAAATATTATTTAAAATTATTTTTCAAACTCCATACCTATATAAACCTCTTGTCATAAAATTTTTCAACCATATAATCTTTAACATTCAAAAGATTATAATGTTTACATAGAACCAAACCTAGTTGTTGAACTTGGCCCAAATGTTCTTGAATTTGAAAAAAATGTTAGAATCAAAACCAAAAGGTTTCAATCAAAATTTTAAAACTCAAACCCCACCCCCACTCGAACAATCTACAAATAAATTTTATAGTTTCAAAATTGGGACAAAAGGTTCTCTTAAAATGAAAAAAGTACTCAACATTGGGAACAACCCCCAAAGTTCAATTTACTTTTTAGAGTGATTGGCCTATGACAAAAAAAAGTGGTCAAAGGGAATTCCCAAAATAAATATATGGTAATCTTCTACTTTGTGCTACCTCTATAATTTAGAAGAGGAGAAGTTTGTGCAAAAAATATTGGATACTGTGTGCTGCTATTGGGAACACATTAAGAATGCCAAATGTCAAAAAGTTTTTTTCTGCCCAACCACTCTCCTCTTCCCCTACCGACCCCAACACAAAAAGTAGCAACTATTGACACAAGGTAAACTTTGTGATTGTATCCATACAATGTGTAATATGTGATGTTTGTTGTTGATTTGACTAAATTGGCTTATGGATGATTGCCACCTTCACTATTTCCAAAAATTAAAATTAAAATTAAATGGATCCCCAATAATGTGAGAATTGTTAATCTAATTTAAACAACAAAATGGGCTATCACTGAATGTATTAGAGGTGGCTTGGGTTTCTTACTATCCTATTTCCTTCTCAAAAAAATGTTTATTGACAAGGTACCTTACGTGTTTTGGATATTTTAATTGTCAAATTGTTCTTCACATTTGCACATGACTGTTGATGATGTGCTTGGTTTGCTCACTAGGAATGTTCATAGAGGTGTTAAAGAAGAGGTTTTAATGCAATGCTATAAAAAAAAGTTGCTTTCATCCAGTATCTCTGACAACAAGCTTTCAATTTCTGACCGAACAACCCCATAAAGAGAAACTTATAGAAGTAAGAAGCAATTGGCCAAAGCAAAAATAGCTGGTAGCTGAAACTTGAAAGACAAGTGCTAATTTTAGCTTTCTTGGCCTCTTTCACATTGTCAAACTCAAGGGACCCACTCCTCACAAATCCCACAAAAAGTCCATATCAACTAAGCAACCTTAAGAAAAGCACTCTTGAAGACCTATCATGTAAATAGAGGCGGTTAGTTGGCTTTTTCCCTCGCATGGGTAGTTCATTAAAACTCCAAATTAAAGCTCTCCAACAAAAAATAAACACTGTACCTGCCCAATTCCCATATTGACTTATGGGTCAACGACAAAAGATGAATAAGTAAGTCAATATGGGAATTGGGCAGGTGGCAGTGTTTTAATTTTTGGGGGAGTTTTGGCATTTTTTGGACCTGAGAAATATGATTTTTACACATAAAAAGTATTTTTTGTGCAAAAAAGATTGCCCTAATTTACTAAATTTCCAAAAAAAAATCACCAGATTTTTACAACAGGTTCCAGCATGTAGTCAAAATGAATTCTTAAAAATTTCTACTTTCATAATATCAGGTCAATGGGCAAATTCAGCTAAGTCTTCTTGTGGATGATCACCAGTTTGGCTACACTGTGAAATTGGGAAAATTTACTAGTTGAAACAGATTAGAGTGTATCATACCTCCAAACTGATGTTCCACACAAAATAATTTGTAAAAGGACTCATAGGAAAAAAGAGCAAAAAATTGATATTTGTTGAAATTGTTGAAAATCAAAAATCATTGACTTACTATTACAAATGCACCGACACAAGATGTATTTTGCATACTTATTCCTCAACTATTGAAAATCTGAAAAATTAAATTTGAAACAAAGAAATAAATATTTGGGAAACAAGTGCAGAACCTGAGTCTTAGGTACTGTAATAATGAGCTCAGTTTTTGGCATTTGGATAGGTAAATAATCTTCAAGTTTAGTTCCAAGGACAGGTAGGTTCATCTTTCTTCAGATTCCCTGCAAAAGTGTTTGGTATGGTACGTAGAAGCCAGGATCATTCATGAAAATCACTTTTTTAGAGTTGAACTTACAATCTAGTAACAACCCTCCTAATCTACCATTCTGTGGCAGAAGATATTTGCCATGTTAGGAAGGTATTCGATTTTGTTAGTAACTGTTGGTTATAGGTTTTATCAATATTTTCAGACTCACAGAATATCCATGGTTCCCACAAAATCAGAATCAAAGAACCCACAGGTTGAACAGTTGTGTCTCAAAACCTGAAAGAGCCAGCAGTTTCCAAAACAGAATCAGTACCGAACAGATGATTATAATGATGACTTTGGTAGTTTTATAAACATTTGTAGAACTGTTGATATTAAAGTTATCGTTAAAGTCAGGCGATTGAGGGGCAAGAAAAGCCAGTTTCGGCATAATAGGGCATCAAACGCGTAATTGGGAATGAAACTTTTACGAAAGGAAATAATTGGGACCCAAAGTAGGTTTTCCACCAATTTTTGTGGTACACTGAGTTTCATGATGTGTTTCCTTTTTCCTGAGCGCTTTCATTATTGCTACATATATTTTCACTGCTCCCACCTTTACAACTACTACAATTACTCTCGAACCTTGTGCATTAAATGCTGAGTTTCTGCATTTCATACCCAGATTTAATAAAATTTCATTACTTTGCGGATGCCACTGAAAGAGGGGATAGGGAGCGAAAGCAGAGGGGATAGGGGGTGAAACAGAGGGTGACTTTATGGATAATTCTAATATATCAGAAAACTGGTTTTTTAATTTTCTTTTCAGAATCACAGTCACTAATCCTAGGACCTGCTGTGGTAACCACCAGGTTTCTATTCCAGTTTTTGATAACCGCCTGGACATTCCGGATAATCTGCAGCACAAGATATTTCTTCTCCGCAGTAAGTTAGTCTTTGGACAGATTTGCCGGAAGGAGTCAAGAGTCCACTGTGGAGATGAGATCAGATGCCACTGCGTGCAATACAAGCAGTGCAGCCTTTTCATTACTCACGAAATTTCGTCAAAATTTTATTAAAAAATAGAAAACAAAGTTACTTTGGGGGGATTCAACCAACAGAAGTGAGGGGAAATTTTTTTAACATTTCCAGATTTATAGATTCGCTTGTCAGTGTGTTGTCTCAAATATAGATCTTTGAGTAAAGATTTGAACTCCATATTTCATATTTGGTTTATAGCCAGATTTGGCTTAATCGTCCCCAGGAGGATCACGAGTTTTTCTACATCTGTGATCTTCCTATGAACGATCGCCACTTAGGCTACATTAAAAAAATCATTTAAAAAACTCTTGACCCAGTTGCCAAGTCGACTGATGGATTGGTACAATGAGCATCACTAGAGTCCACGATAATATGAAGTTGCGAAAGGAAGGAATTAAATGCAGGTAGAAAGTGTTGGTGCTAGATTTTGGGTCAGTCATGATGTAGAGTCTCGGATCAGACTAAATTTCATTTCATCACATTTCTGCACTTAATGTCTAGCTAGTTCTTCTGACTCCTGTAACTTTGTGTGAATCTGCAGCAGTGTTTTTTTTTAGGAACCAATTCTGTTTTTAGCTATAGTGGTGATCATCCATAGAAAGCTGTAGAAAAAGTGGCGATCACCGCTAGGAAGATGTAGCCAAATCTGCCTGTAAACCATAAATACGAACCACAAAACTTCAATCATCACTCTAGATCTTCCATTACAGACTGAAAATCCAACTTCTGGGGATTGAAAACTTCCAAAATCACTTCATTTCCAATTTTTGAGTTGTTAATTTCTCTCTCATCTTGGCCAAATTTCGTCAATTCAAAAAAAAAAATTGCAAAGAAAGAGTTAATCTACAGCAGCTTGCAGATCAGTGATTAGAATGAAAAGAAAAGAAATAATGAACGTGATACAGGAATCATTAATGCCTAGTCGCAATTGTTTCACGGTCCATATCGTCTTATTCTCACCCCTGCGTGGGTGTGCACGGAAAGTTCGTAGGGCGCTGTTCACGAGACATTGAATAATGCCAGTAGCCAGCTACCAGCCATCCAGAGACAAGACTCGTCGACATCCTTTTACGCTCTTGCCGAGAAAAAACTGAAGGAATTCGACCAATCCATGGATCTGAATCAATGGTTTCTTTTTAGGAATTTTTGTTTGTAGCCAAAGTGGCTATCATCCATAGGAAGATGTAGAAAAATGGCGATCATCCCTAGGAAGATTCAGCCAAACCTGGTTATTAACCCAGATATGAAATACAAATCTTAATTCATCCTTCTATATATTTGTGTACACTCTGAAAAACCAAGTAAAGAAATCTAGTCATATTTTTATTTTATTTTTATCTCACTTTTCATGATCGAGAAACCCTCAAATCATTTAATTTTCTTTTTTTATTTTAATTTCGTTTTAAGAGGGCTAACTTTCACCAATTTTTAAAAATACTGATTTGAATCAACCTTTTTTTTGGTTGACTATATATGGCCAAAAAGTTATAATAAAAAGAAATTGCTTTAAAAGATTTTCAAAAGCCATAATTCCACCAAAATTTAAAGAAAACTCACCAGATTTCTAATACATGAGTTCAAGTAGGGTTAACAAAAAATATACAAGGATATTTTTATAAAATATTTACTAAATCATATGCATAGCTTGTAGCCAAAATCTGGCTAAAATTTCTTCATGTGGATCATCCCCGACTGTAGCGATAAAACAAAATTGCGCGGGAAAAAAAAAAAAAAAAAACACTGATTCTGAACCTTTGGTAGCGTGCTTCCAGAAGTTGACTCTAGTCCCAGCTACCGTCTGGTACTATCTCGACCAGATGTGCCTCCCCGGCCAACTGATCCATCCGTTTGTGGCTCATCAAGTTCATTAATTTGCCGCCGTCTTCGGCGATCTGGTTCACTTCCGTGGGTCCCCAAGTTGACAAATCTAACGAAGAATAATTATTACACCTACGACAGAAATTGTATTGACTATCTTTTCTTTGTGATGCATTATTTGCTTTGAAGGGAGTTAAATTAAATTACGTCTGGAGAAATTAGCAGAATACTCAAGTATATAATGGGGACAGAATGCATGTTGTCTTCACTCTTCCTCATTCAGTGTCGCTCTCGTTGATATTGTCTCAGCTGCTGAAGGTGTTATGATGCTTCGGATCATGGGTGTTCGTGTGTCCAGAGCCCCCTGTGGAGCTCTAGCTTTGCTTGCTCTTGTTCTGTTGCTGTGCCATGCTTTTGTGTTGCCAGTAGTCAGCAGGCCAATTCGTGAGGGGCGAGAACTTCTGTCTGAGTCTGAGGTCAGTGTCTCTATGCTCGTGTCATGCAATTACATACTGAACCCCGGCCTTGTTCCTAGTGTGAGAGTTTCAGGAGGTGTCTGCTTGAATCTAGAGCTCTCATTATACTTGTCCAAGCAAAGTCCTCTAGAGCTCTTCTTATACATGTCAAGGAAGTCACGTCCTCTAGAGCTGAAATATAGGAAGGACTCTAATTTTATTTCTTGAGACATCTCGAGTAATATTCAGCTCACGTATGTTCGTTAAAATAGTTGTACAAGCCAATGGACATGACCTGAAATTCCATTATCGCTGTGTAGAGTGATCAGTAAGAATGTTCATGCTCTGTAAGGACCGGAGTCCTCGTGCCATATATGTTCAGCCAAGTCTGTTTCAGAAATGTGTGAGCTTATACCATTGTATGTTCCGGCCTGTTTCTAGTTTCTGACAGTTTTAATTCATGAGTCCTAGCAGGAAGCTGGAGTTGAAGATGAATCCACCGATGCGGTCGTCGGTGAAGAAAAAATAAGCAGGATGCTAGGTAAGTGTATCTACTGTTTTCGCAATCTCAAACGGGACTTTGGTGGTCATTCCAAGTTTTGAGGAGAGAAGCTCTTGTCAGGAAATGCTATCCAGGTTCTACTATGAGCGGATCAGATCTTTGCCGAGTTGCTAGCCAGAATTCTCCAGGGGAACGAAACACTAGCTAGTGTTTGTAACGAGTAGGAATGTGGGAAGCATTAAAAAACAATCTTTTCGTTTCTGTAATGAGCTCAATCTTCACATGCAGGTGGAGGCGGCGGCGGCGGCGGAGGCGGCGGCGGAGGCGGCGGTGGAGGTAGTGAACGTGGACATTACTCAAGGCCTGAACCTAGACCAATTTTTCATAGGCCCGAACCCAAGCCCGTACCCAAGCCCGCACCCAAACCCGGTGGAGGCGGTGGAGGCGGCGGAGGTGGTGGTGGCGGAGGAGGTGGAGGAGGTGGTGGTGGATCTCAATCAGGCGGAGGAGGTGGCGGCGGTGGAGGAGGGGGCTCCGATTCAGGAGGCGGTGGAGGTGGCGGAGGTGGTGGCGGATCTCATTCAAGCGGAGGAGGCGGCGGAGGTGGAGGAGGAGGATCTAGTTCAGGTGGAGGTGGTGGTGGAGGTGGAGGAGGCGGATCTAGTTCAGGGGGTGGAGGAGGAGGCGGTGGTGGCGGCGGATCAACTAAAAGCAGTGGAGGCGGTGGAGGGGGAGGAGGAGGAGGAGGTTCATCAGGAGGTGGTGGAGGCGGAGGTGGTGGAGCGTCATCAGGAGGTGGTGGAGGCGGAGGTGGTGGAGCTTCAGGAGGTGGTGGAGGCGGAGGTGGCGGAGCTTCAGGAGGTGGTGGAGGCGGCGGTGGAGGCGGTAGTGGAACTCCTCCACCCCATCACTAAACAAGTGGATACAGCAGTAAATGCAGTTTTGCAGGCAAGTCATTAATACTCGACTGACTGATTCCAGATCAAATTTTCAACAGTCTTAACAAATTTTGGAAATTAGAGCTTAACTGTTGCACTCATTCGAAAAACCCTGATCTGAAACTGCTTTTTCTGCGTCTTCGTAAACTGTAGAATGTTAAACTCGTAGGAGTTTGATCTTTAGTCCTTTGCTGATATCAGCGCGGAAGTTTAAGTGCCTTTTCTTATTGTCTATGTTTTGTTGGTTGGTTGGTTGCAGCAGTGCAGGTTAACCAGACATTCGCAAAAAAGTTGCATTCTGGACTGCAAAAATCTGCACCAAACGAGTAGTACTCATGGCTTTACTTCTAAGTTTGCAATCAGTGCGTGTTATTTGCTTTTATCTTACTTGCTTTTGTTGTTTGCAGCCTTGATCAGGTTATGTTTGTTGATACTCCAGACTCCAGACTTATTGAAATCAGTACAATAAATAATTTGGAGGGTTGTTTGAAACCTTGAGGGTAAATTTGAGATTGTGTCCTTGGAGATATATTCAGTTCAGCTGGACCAAACCGCTGCTACTCTGTATTCCAAACTGTCCTGATCAGTCTTTGGTAATAAATCTCTGCTGATGTATCTTTCCTTGCTTTCTTTTTTGTGTTCAGTTGGTATTGCATTTCTACTAGTTTGTGCACTTGTAGAATTCTAGTAATCTGTGCATTTTAAAAAAATTTAAGTGAATATATCAAGTAAAAATTTCTTGATTCTATTATATTACATCTTTCTATTGAGCAACTCAAAACATATTTCTGAATATAATTATTTAAAGTTTTTATGTTGAAAAGGGTAACCTGAGCCACGTTTTGGATGGTCTCTCCAAATGTTCCAAATCAAAATTGTGATAAATGGGTGGTATTTTCTGGTGACTATACAGTTTGAAATTGAATCTCCAAACATCCAACGCACATGTAATAACTTGAAAATCCTCTAAATGTCATTTTCAAACATTTACTACATTAATATCAACATGACATATCATAATGTTAATCTTTAATAGTGATGTGTATATTATATGACTAAGATATGTTGACTATGGTGCATAACCCATATTCTACATTGCCACATGACTAAACATCAAACTCCTTTTTGTAAAAGTTTTAAAATCTTAAATGGCATGTGCCTTTTAATGCTGTTTTATCCAGTGTACCAGTCCCTTTATTTTGTAAATAAGCTCTGGTTCCAGTTTTTTTTCATCTTTAGATGTTGTTACCCCCGAAACAAATAATTACAAATCAAAGAACCACATTCTAAATGCAAGTGATAAATAAATTACATTCCAACAATATGGAGTTTGTAAGGAAGTTTGGGTTTGAAACTTTTAGGTGATCATTATTTATTGTTAGTCTAAAATGATGAGGCTCTAAGTAATCTCAACAATGTAATGATCATATTGATTTCTTTGAATTTCTTTCTTAAATGTTTTTGCATTTCGTTGCTTCAGAAAATTTACATATGTTTGCTTTGCATTTTATTAGGTTATGCAAGTATTAGGAGAATGTCTTGGAGCAAATTCAAGGATTATAAAATTTTGGTTGGAGTGTTGCTAATGTTGCTCATTGACTTTTGGGGATTTGTTATGTTGTATGGTTCCTATGAGCAACTGGCTGGATGTCTCATTATGTGAGATAGAAACAAGTCTCCTTGCATTTGAATTTGATCTAGAAATTCATTCTGTTTTGGCATGCTTCATTCTTCAAACTGATACAAGCAAAATTAGCTGCTTGCTTTTTGCAATCTACACTGCAATTACAAAAGACAATGTTGTAAGAATTTGCAACCAACACAAAAGAACAGGTGCACACATGCTGCAGCTTTGCTCATATAGTCCACCAATAATACATCAAAGCAAATTTAACAAGTAGTCTTGTCTTAAAATCTTTATCATGCAATTTCTTCTTTTAACATCATTTTCAATTTGAAATATGAAAATCTATTGTTAATTCTTATTTTATCTTCTTTTATGGTGACTATAAATTTTGTAAAACTAAAATTTTGACAATTTCTCTTGGTTGAGTAACACCCTCGAACCTAAGGGCATTATCAGAATGCAGGTGCCCAGTATGAAAATTTGCAAATGTGGAGTTAGCATTTGCACATTGAAAACCTTTTCTCTAACACTTGTAATTGTATTTTTGGTAAGCCTTCAACTGGGAATTTTGACAGATTCGGCCAGCATGGGCCCTTATTTGGGAAAAGGTCACAGCCAAGGGCTTTACCCTACACCATTAAACTTCTCTCATCTTCGTAATCTGCTTCAGCTAAAAATTATGGCATCATGGGAAGCTACTATTTATATTCCATAATGCCATCCACCATTTTCCCTTTCTTTGCAAACAGTCAGTGATTAGTGAATAGCTAACCAAAGCAGATTACATTGTGTAATATCCATGGGTACCAGCATCCTGGAGATAATCTGCTGGTTTACCTGCTCCTAGCTCTCACTTGTCACAGGCAGATGGGCAGATTATATCCCAGAACACCACTCCCAAAGATGAGACCTAATCTATTCCTCTGCCCTTGAAACTCTGGGTCATACTACTTGAACCACTCCGAGGGTTTTTTGTCTTTGAACCATCTCCTCCAAGATGCTTTTGTTCATTGACAGAACCTTTGCACCCCATGTTTTTTTAAGAATTTTTTCTTATAACCAAAGTGGCAATCAACCATAGGAAGATGCAGAAGAAATGATGATCATCACCCCTGGGAAGATATAGCCAAATATGGCTATAAAACCAGAAATAAGGTACAAATGTTCAATCATCCTTCTATATTTCTGGCTACACAATGAAAAACCAAATATATGAATTTGGTGATTTGAATATTTTTTTCTCACCTCTGGTGACTGAAAACCTCAAAAAGTCATTTCTTCATCCAAAAAATTAGTTTTTAATTTTTCTTTTTGGCAGAATTTAACCAATAAAAGAAAAAGGCGGCTTCCACCAATTCATATGCAAACCTTCACCATTCAAATAAAGAAACATTTCATACGGTCCACTAGGTACAGCCTGCTCAGTCCTCCTGTAACTTTTGGGCATATGTCTTGGACACTATGCACAATGACCGTCAAATTAGGGGAGGCCAGGTCAATTTTAAGGAAGGCTAGGTCAATTTTAGAGGTCAAAAAAGATGAAAAAGAATTGTCCAAGAAAATCACTGGAAGGAAGGATGTTGATGCCATTGAAATTGCTAATAATGAAATCTCTAAAGACTACAATATGATAATAGATTCATGTGTTAAATGTTAAAGTGTTAAGCCCACCCTTTGGGTACCACCTAATTTCATTTAAGAAGCATTAACGACTAGTTTCCTCGCCTGTTGCCTCCCAACTACCTTGTTAGAAAGTAATAAGAAACCCAAACAAGGGGCAAAATAAGCCAATAAATTGGTGCTTTTTTGGTTGTTATTACCCTACTGAGAGAGTTTTCACAAACATTTCTTTTGCAATTATGAATTGGGTACCTGTTGGATCGAATGGTTTTGGCACACACAGAGAGAGAGAGAAGAATTTACTTCCCAAAAGTAAATTAGGTTAATGGGTTGTCATCATTTAGAGTTGGGATTCGCAGATCCTACTGAGAGATGCAAATTAGGTTAATGGGTTGTCTTTATTTAGAGCTTGGGATTTGCAGATCCTACTGAGAGATGCAAATTAGGTTGATGAGTTGTCTTCATTTTGAGCTTGGGATTTGCAGATCCTACTGAGAGATGCAAATTAGGAGAATGGGTTGTCTTGGTTTGGAGCTTGGGATTTGCAGATCCTACCGAGAGATGCAAATTAGGGTAATGGGTTGTCTTCATTTGGAGCTTGGGATTTGCAGACTCTACTGAGAGATGCAAATTAGGGTAATGGGTTGTCTTCATTTGGAGCTTGGGATTTGCAGATCCTAGTGAGAGATGCAAATTAGGGTAATGGGTTGACTTCATTTGGGGCTTGCAATCATGGAAGAAGAACAACCCATCACAACAATTCTCTCCAAGGAATGTGCATTGGGTTTTCATTACTTGGAACATAGCAGCAACAGCAGCAGCTTCTTACATCACTCTTTTTCTTCTTCTTCTTCGTCTGCAAGGGGTCAAGAGATTTCTTCCAACTCTCCCTCGTGCTCAGAGATTCTGAGAATTAGAGATGGTGAAGCAGCAGGAGGAGGAGGATCAGTATCACCATCAGGAGCTTCAGTGATAGTAGGCAAGAAGAGTAGTGGAGTGCAAATTAAATGGAGGGGACTGATGAGGAGGAAAGGGCAGATGGCACCTCCTCTTGCAACTTCATCCCTGTCGGTTTCAAAGTCTCTCAGGGCTTTGCAGGCGGGAAGATTAGGGGAACTTGTTTGTGGATTTGTGACAGAGAGCAATCACCATCTGAATCAAGCTATCAGGTCCATGGTCCTCCTTTCCACCTGAATCCCATCTGAATCTTCTTCTTCAACCCCCTCCTCATTGCTGCCATAACCATGTCAGAAATTAGTTTGCTTTGTCACGAGGGTTTTGTGAAATTGTGCATGATGGGTTTGAGTTCTGGGTTACAAAGACAGATTTCTTGTTTGTGTGCTTTGAGCAAGAAAAAAAGAAAATAAATTTTCTGTCAGAAGAATATGTGTACCGAAATGTCAGCTTTGACAAGGTTTTCACATCCCCTCATCATGTGCAAGAATTTTCCAAATCATTGTTTTGCTTTGTCACTAGGGTTTTGTGAAATTGTGCATGGTGGGTTTGAGTTCTGAGTTACAAAGACAGATTTCTCATGTCTGCACTTTGAGCAAGAAAAAAACAAAAAACAATTCTTCCAGAAGAACAAAATGTCAGTTTTGACAAGGTTTTCACATCCCCTCATCATGTGCAAGTATTTTCTGAATCATTGTTTTGCTTTGTCACTAGGGCTTTATGAAATTGTGCATGGTGGACTTGTGTTCTGAGTTACCAAGTGAGATTTCTCATGTCTGTGCTTTGAGCAAGAGAAAAAGCATAAATAAATAAATAAAATTGCTGTTAGAACAACATGTGTACCAGATGTCAGTTTGCACAAGGTTTTCACATCCCCTCATCATGTGCAAGAATACCCAAGAGTGCATGATGAATTCCTTCAATGTCCATACACCACATAAAGACATACATATGATCATGACATATGTGCTCAAGGATTCTTTCCTTGCTGATGAGACTTTAGAAACTGAAATGTTTTGGGTGGTGATAGGACTATGACAATGGCACGTACACAAGCAGGAAGGATAGTAATGCAGATACCATTGTTAGAGAGAACCAGGATCAGCGCCTTAGCAGGTGGTGTGGCTGGTGGCTTTGTGAGTGCAACTCTGCATCCCATTGACACTGTGAAGACAAAGCTGCAGACTCATGGAGCATCTGAAGTTTACTCAGGTCCTCTGGATGTGGTCACAAAAGTAATTTACCTTCCTTCCTCTATATATTTTCTCCTCTTCTCAGCATGCATGCATTGCTATTCATCTACTTTTTTGGTGTTACAAGTCATGGATGACCTTTGTGCAAAATGTTCTTCTGTTTTGTTATTCGATTTGTATTTCTGTGTGTAGGTGCTTGCACAGCAGGGGGTAGCCGGCCTCTATAGTGGAGTGCAGGCAGCAATTTTGGGCTCCATTATCTCCTCCTCCATATACTTTGGAACATATGAAATGGGCAAGGGTATATTTTCATCCATCATCAACTGCCCAAAAACACTGATCCCTCCTCTTGCAGCTGCTGTGGGAAACATCACATCATCAGCCATTCTGGTACCCAAGGAAGTTATCAAGCAGCGAATGCAAGTAGGGATGGTTGGATCTGCAAGTGAAGTCTTCATTCGGACAATCCAGACTGAAGGAGTGGGAGGGCTATATGCAGGATATTCAGCTGCACTTTTGCGAAATTTGCCTTCAAACATCATCAGCTTTTCCACTTTTGTAAGTAACATTTTGGTTTCAGTTCACATTTCTGTGGTACACATGCTCCATGGAGACATGAAGATTTTTACCTATTTTGGTTTTGTGTAGTCCTGGAGCTCTGTCACTCTTTGCCCTTAGCTGTCCCTTTACAGATTGGATGCATGATCCCTGATTATGTGAAGTTCTGATTTATTTTTCTTGTATGCTATGGATTTTACATAATATCAGGAGTATTTGAAACTGGCATGGCTAAGGGACAGTGAGAAAGAAACACTGGAGCCATGGCAAAGCGTACTGTCAGGAGCAATGGCAGGAGCCTTATCAGCAGCAGTAACCACCCCACTGGATGTGGTGAAGACCCGACTGATGACACAAGCCCGTCAAACTGTGTCGAGTGCAGGAATGTTGGGATTGAAGGCCGAAGCAGCTGCTCAGACACAAGTTGTAGCAGCATTCACGTACAAAGGAGTGGCTTCAACACTGCAACGAGTATGGGTGGAAGAGGGTGCACCAGGGCTCATGAAAGGAACAGCACCTCGCTGTTTCTACAGTGCTTGCTTTTCTGCCCTTGGGTTTTTCACATTCGAGACAACACGGGTTTACCTACTTATGAAGCATCTGGAGAAGAAGAAAATCACTCGAGAGGAAAAATTAGATGTGAAATTGACATGAATTCAATTTTTGATAGCAAAGGAAGAACATCTGTTTCATCAGAGGACTCAATGGGACCGATCCCAATTTCTGTATTAAGACTGACAATTGACAGCAAAAAGAAAATAACATTCACCAAATTGTAGACTGAACATGGATATTATGTCCGAAGCTTGGAAGAGGAGAAAGAGAGAAATGTCTGACCCTGGAAGCGAAAGAACATTCAAGTCTTAGATCATGTGCTTTTTCCACTTGTTTCACTTCTCATTCATTGTTTGGAGATTGAACTCTAACCCTAACTCTGACCTAATCTATTGCAGGATTTTTTTCATTTATGTGTGATTAGAGGCCTGACAATATGCTAATTTTTAACTTGATAAGTATTGGTTTTTTGAGCATGATTTGGTGGTCTCTAAATCACCAATCAAAGTAAATAGATCAAATGACACTTTTACGTTAATAAATCATCAGTTCAAGATCATTATCTTATTGTTGATGACAAAGAAAAACTCTTGTAAATAGTAAACTGTTGTTGGGTTGGGTTGGCATGGCAAAAAGCTAACAAACAAAGACTTTTTGTGACTTCAACAAACAATTGCCACATGCAATAGAGATATTTAACATCGTGTTGTTACATTTCAAAATGATGATGACAACATGACATTACATTGCGAAATCATATGTCAATGTTGGAAAAAGAAACATTTCCAAAAAATGATGGAATACACATCATGCAATGATATATATGGCTTGTCCTTATTGAATCCACATGTGCTTACACTTGGGACAAATTCAAGGTGAAAATTGTACCATGTGATCAAGCTTTCCAACACATTGATTTTTATGCTCTTTTGTTCCCTAAGGAATCCATTCTTGCATTTTTGAATAGGAACCTTATTTATGGTTTTGGTTTGAAAGGTGGTAATTTTTGGATGCTACACCAAAAAAAGATGCTTTGGTTTTGCCACTTATGTGTGACTAAATGTGTGACTAAATGGTTTTCATCCAACAGTGCTAAAACTATCATTCAAAGTTGGTCAAGTTGTAACAAAGGCAACAAACCATCCCAAAGGATTTGGCCCCTAAGTATTTCACATGGTTTTTTTAATTATGTTACTTATGATCCTTGATATATGTGCAAGTTTCCATAACATTCTTTTTTTAAAGAATTTTTTGATGTAGCTTAATTAGCAATCATCCCTAGGACCATATAGCCAAATTTGGCTATAAATCGAATATGAAATACAAATCTTTACTCAAGATTTTATATTTATAGCTACACATTGAAAAAAATGTAAAACTCTAGTGATTTCTTTTTCCTCTTCATTTTTGGTGAGTAAAACCTTCATTTCAAAATCTCTTCATTTTATTTTATTTTCTTTTTTCTTTTGAAAAAAATTGCCAATGAATAAAAGGTTGTTCCATAATAAGTAACATTAAACATGGCCCTGCAATGAGTTGAACCCCCACCATTGGCATGGTGATCATGAATTGAACCCCCACCATTGGCAAGGTGATCATGAGATTGAATTGCTTGTGCAAAATTTAACAACATATGTCAAAAGTTTGAATGTTCATGAAGAGTGCATTGCCATTCAACTACATGTTCAAAACACTTAACATGTTACCTAAGCACACATTGATACCATTATTAGGTAGTTTGTTCAAGGATTGGAAGTTTTCTTTTTTTATGTAATACAAATCATTGTGAAATGGAAACCTATACATGAAAAGTTTGTTCCATGTGATATGGCAATTTCAATTTGGGATATTAAATTATTGCAAACCAATTATACATAAATGTGGCATACTAATCAATAGTTAATTATGGCATTAACATGGAGGTCACATGATGGTCAGTTTAATTTTTAATTTGTTCAATGTTATCTCAATAAATATAAAGAGGCCCTTCAAAAGGGCGACAAGGAGGTGGTGGAGATTGCAAGTGTCGAATTGACTAAGAAAAACAATTGAATGTTTAATCACTATACCTTAGAAGGCTGAAATTTTAAGTTTAATCAAGAAGGTTAACACACATTGCATAAAGGAAGTGGCCAATGGAAGGATAATGTGTGGCTACAGGTCTTGTGAATGGATGTCTTGGATAATGGCAATAGGGGGGTGATGCAATGATGTGGGATTGTTGGTAGATCATCAATGCAAGACATTCTGAAACATAACAATAATATATCAAAGTGGCACAATTGGATTATGTGGTTGTCATGAGTTTCAAACACCGCACATTAGATGACACACACTAATCAAGCAAGGTGGAGAGGTTAAACCAAGAGGTGATTGTTATCATTGATTTAACACAGATAAGGTTTAAATAAACAATGTTGTTAATTCAAATAAATTTAATGTCATGGAGTAGAACCAAATTGTTGGAGATCAATAAAACCATGATTGTAACACCATGTCATGGCATGAAAATTATGAAGCATCATAACAATTTTCAAACAAATATTAAACACATGAAAGAACATAAACAAGGACAAGTAACATGTAAAATTGTGTATGAAAGGACATTTACCACAATAAAAAAACTTGAAATGAAAATAATTCTCAATCACATTTCAAATTGGTGTTGATAATAACAAGTTTGATGGATTACATGACATGTATGCATACCTATTGAAGTGGAAACTTTGAAAGCTTCCTTAAGGCCTTTCCATAAAGCACATTGTCCAAAGGAAGATAACAAAAATAAATTTCAATAATCATTGCGAAATGAAAATGGTAATTATGGATGAACTTCACCAATGAATCATGACATTAACATTTTAGTTACCTTGTGATTAAGAACTTTATATTAAGAGTGGACCAACATGCCATAGCTTATTCCATGTTGTAGATAATCCATGCAAACATGCATGAACAATGTTTTTTCATTCAAGATTTGCATGATTTGCACCCAATTTGTGTTTCTTGAGCAATATTTTGCAATTGTCAAATTATCACGCATATAGTCCATTAATTTTGTAAGACAATTTTGCACACATGAGTAAGAAAGATATATGCGCCTTTAGTTTGTAAATGTAGCTCCAAATGGGAACCCCAAAAAAAATGTCTAACAATTTTTTTCTTTTGCAAATCACTTTTTTTTTAAAAGTTCACACAATGTGCCACAACAAACCCCTCATTTCAAAGGTTATGATGCATGTAAAGCCAACTTGAGAAACAAAAGGCAAGGTTGGTTTGCAAAGGGAATATGTGGATTATTGTCTACAATGATATGAAGAGTGATAAACACAAGGGCGTTTATGGGGGCGAGAAAAAGTGTATATATATATATATATATGATTGCACGAAAATTTTCAACCTTGGTTCAACCCCGACCTCTTCCTCACATATAAAAAAATACAACCTGCCTTTAGTAGGTTGGCTTCTATACGGTTGTAGCACAATGAGAATATTCAAGTGTATGATTGGCAAGAGAGAATCTAAACATAACAATTGCTTGTTTGGGTGCCCTCATCAATCAAGCAACATGAATGATGAATGTTATGCATGAGTCAGGACCTTATCACTCCAACTTTATTAAAGAAAGATTGTTGAAAATTTCCTAAACCCTAACTCCAATTTCCAAGCTTGAAAATCATCCCGCATGAGAATTGTGCAGAAAAGGCAAAAATAAGAACAAAGTTCTACTGGAACTTTCTCTGTGATAAAATTGCAGATTCTCTCAATTGCTAGTGTTTAGAATTCAATTTCCTTTTGGAATTTTTTAATTCGGATAAAAATCAAGTGTGTGGGATCTGTTTACACTGCATCCTCTCACCTTTGGATTCAAACTATAACACCAAGGCAAGAGTTATGATGAACTGAGACATAATACCCTCTAGTACCTTTGCAGCTTCAACACATCATGTGAGTCTGTCAAATAATTAATTAACTTTGAAATTTTTCATTTCAACAAAAGAGTTCATATTCATGAAGAAGATTCAATATTTTTCTTCACAAAATTTTGTTAATTTGGAAAATTTTCTTTTTTTGAAATTTACAACATTTTTGAAAATAATATAATTTTGTGTCGAAGCTGCCAAGGTAGATAGATAGAGTATGTAGATCCTGACTCTCTATCAGGGTTTTCGTACAATTACTCCTTAAGACTACTGCAAGGGATCTTGCACATGAAAGAAAGTAGACATAATTCCTCTACAACACTTAAGGAGTAAGTGTGAAAAATACCTTGTCCTTTCTAACACAAAACAAGCACCTCATCGCGTCATGACTCTGCCTTGTACAGTGAGTTCAAAGTTAAACCAAAAACTTTCAAATTTTTCAAAAAAATTGAAACAAACTATCCCTTATCCTCGTCCAGTGTTTTCTTTGTTGCTTCTTTACTTACAACGACGGTCAAAGAACATTTGTAGCCCTCCAGTTTGCATGTCCAATGACTCAAAAATTGATCAATTTGGTTTAGGAATGAGAAAAATATTGGAGAGTGTTCGATGATTGGGCTGTGTTCAGTGATGAGCATAGCTACCCTATCGGGGTTGAAGACTGATTTTTAAGTAGTATGAAACAGGTGCATGCCTGGTATCAAGGGGGGTTGAAATAAGTGGTTCCAAAGTAACAAATTGAGAACTTGGGGAACCCCATGGGACCATCATGGGAACAAATTGAGAACTTGGGAAATCCTTTGGGAATCCCATAGGAACATGATAGGAACAAATTCAGAACTTGGGGAACCTTTTGAGAACATGATGGGAACAAATTCAGGACTTGAGAAACCTTTTGAGAACCCCATGGGAACATGATGGGAACAAATTCAGGACTTAAGAAACCTTTTATAGAACCCCATGGGAACATGATGGGAACAAATTCAGAACTTGGGAAACCCTTTGGGAACCTCATGGGAACATGATGAGCCTGATCTTTGAAGCAAGATACCTCTTTTCGGAAGCTTGGAAATCAGTCATAATTGACAAATTGTTCCCTTATCAGGTCTGGATATAATGCAGATGCACACTTTCTCACTCTTTCTCCGAAGCTGATCCGAAACTTGGGGATGGTCTCATCCATCACTCAAAGGATGTACAGCAAAAGGGCTTTATACTTTATATATTGTGGCAAAAAGGATTTCCGAGACTCAAATATTCGTCCCAAATAGTTTGTTCAACCATCCCAAATGATAATAATGATGGTGAATCTCACTGATTTTATTTTATTTTATTTTTGCATGGAACAAACTGTGTGATTTTTCGACAAATGAATTGGGAAATTTTGGTTTTTTTTTACTGTAAATTAGACTAATTTGGTTTTGTTTTTGGGGAAAACGTGCCAATTTTTCAATGTCACAAAATTGGAAAAAAAAAAAAAACCTGGATGTCCATTCATCTATGCTTAGGTCTATGCTTCATCTATGTTCTTGTATTTTTTCTCTCCTTAGGCACCTTCTTAAATACCTACCTATTATCAATGAAAAACAAACAATGATGAATGAACTTCAACTATTGATTGAAATGTGAATAATGAAGGATGAACTTCATCCCACCAATTTCTCTCTCTCACTTTCTCTCTCTCTCTTCATTCTTTTCTTTTCTTTTCCCCTCATCGACTCATGCTATATCCAATGCATTTTAACTTTGCTTGACATTGGGTGGACCCATTTGTGGATCAAAGGACTTTGGTTGTTGAAATCCATTGAAGTATTGTGGGCGGTTGGGTTTGTCCCATGTGAGGCCATTGAGCTTAAATTTTCCAAGCTTGCGAGCTATACAAGCTTGGAACAAGGTGGTGGGTGGGCTTGCTACTTGCTACTTGTCGAAGTATGAGTTGTGAAAGTGAAAATTGATCCTATCCAAATGACTACAATTTAGATCCTTTGGTAGGTAATTTGGAATGGAATTGAGAAATTAAATTTGAATAATTTTTTAATGTGTTGTTAAATATAGCTAGTGGGGTGCATATGACGGAATTTCATTGTAGATTGACATTTTGAAGTGTGTCAAGTTTCAACCCCATTTGATTATGAAAGTTCCCAACTCCTTCACACTTGATTTGGTTAAAAAGAAAATAAGGATGTAACCAAAAAAAAATCCATCCATCATTTCTGAAAATTTTGGATGATACAAATGTCCAAAATCACATACCAAACATATAATTTTGGTTTTCCATGATTTGAGTTAATCATGCAAGTTCAAGCTTTGAATTGCATTCTAATGTGCTATATTTCCATAATTGCTTTTAGTAAATTATTTTCCATTTATGACATATCCACTTCAACGATTTCAACAATTTTTCACATTTATTTATTTATTTATTTATTGGTCACATTTATTTATTTACTTATTGGTCAGATTTATTTATTTATTTATTTGTCACATTGTTCACACCTCAACTTCACCTTGATCATCTTTTGACCATTATTCAATTGCAACTTGTTATCCCCTTGAAAGCCCATGTCTCGAGAACTCACTTAACAAGATGCCAATAAATCAACAACCGAAGCCGCTAGCACTTGTATCATGGTGACAATTTGTGAGAGTATTTTATGGGGGCTATTCATCATTTGCTCTATGAGCTCATATCTCAAATCCAAACGGGGAATTAAAAAAACCTCCACAAACTAGAAGCTTCATTCCAACCAAACAGATTAGCTACTTTTGTCATGTTTGTTTTAGGTACACGATGGCGAGTGTGGGGCAACTGACTCCTGAAATGGTAGTGAATGGGTAATTCAATTCACGTCTTTTCAAGTGATGCATTATTCAGCACAACCCAATCCAGTTTCTGATTCATTTTATCCTTTGTCCTTCTCCTTTTCGGAAGCTGAATGCTTTCTAACACCTAAAACTGGGAATAATATGGTTGTTGAGTGCCGTACCTATGACTCATGTTCAACACTAATTTAGTCCAAAAGGGTCAGCCGGAAAAAAAAAAAAAAAAAAAAAAAAAATTATTTAAAAAAATTTTAAAAAAAAAAAAAAAAAAAAGACAAATTATTGTCAAAATTTTTAAAAATCAAAACCAGTTTAAAACACATTCAAACTTATTATTAGCATGCTTAGAGATTATTGTTGAAATTTTGAAATATTCAGATTGAGGCTACCGGACTCTTGTTTTTAAGAACTTGACTTCATGCTCCCACTTCTGTGACTATTATTATTATTATTATTATTATTATTTTATTTGATAAAAAAAATTCCCACTTCTCACTCCTAAGGAGTTTCATTATGAAAATTAGAGACCAATTCACAATTTCTTGGAGTTTAATAATTTTGATTTGGGCTTGCAAACCAGCGAGTTTTACTTTGTTAAAACATTCCTCAAGACCCTAAGCTGACAAGTTGTCCATTTTATAAAAAACATTAAATCTAGACTGAATGATTCCTCTTTTAAGGAAAAAAAAAACCCTGAGAACTTGCTCCCCAACTATGCATCAAACATATTTTTAAAATTTTAATAAAAGAAGCACTTTCCAACCAGTGTCACCAATAATTTTCTCTTTTTTTTTCCTTTTTTTCCCCCCAATTTTGTGGTGTAACCAAAGTGGCAATCATCCAATATACACCCCTTATACCAAAAAAGCAAAAAGAAACAATTGAACTTAAACAAGCAACATAAATGAAACCTTATAAACCAAGTCAATCAAAAAGACTTCACAATCAACAACACAATCTCCACAAGAAAACAAATTTAAAAAGTTATCATAATTTGATTGTATGCGAAATGTGTTAATTTGTCTTAGCCATTTCAAATCTCTTCATATACAATAATCAACATAATTTTCACAAAATAATAATAATAATAATAAAAAAATTAATTATCATAATTTGATTGGGTATGAAATGTGTTAATTTGTGCTAAGCTTTTTGAACCTTTTTTTCTTATACAATCAACAACACAGTCTTCCTTTTCAAAAGTACCGATAGTGAACTAGTACTTACAAGTTGCATGCAAAATAACATGCAAATTACCAAAAAAAGGAGCCTTTTAACAAGAATTTAGAGTGTGGATTTTACACATCAATCAATCAATCTCTCATTTTAGTCACAGATTTTACTCCTCATCCGAAGGGAGGAACAAACAAACTAGGTTGTAGCACATTACTTGTGATTTCAAGTGTGCTTTTTACACATCCATTTTTTTTGTTTTACTCAGAGCTTCTACTTCTCATGTGAATGATCAAACAATAATTAATTAATTAATTATTCAAATATAGGAAAAACACCCATCAAGGGAACAAGAGAAGGGAAAAAAAAAGAAAGGATCGAAGTTTGTCCAAACAAAAGACAACACCCGGAAGCACAAAACGCACAATGGGGATAGACAAGGTTTTATTAGCACATTACTTATATGATTTGGAGTGTTCTTTACACATCCAACTCTTATCTTCTTTCCTTAGAGATTATACTCCTCATATGAATGAACAGACAAGGCTCTTTCTTGTAGCAAGCACATTGCTCTCTTGTGATTTTACTCCTCATATGAATCAACAGAACACAAGACAAGGTTCTAGCACCACAATACACCTACTTGTGATTTTACTCCTTGTTTGAATCATCAGAAAAACAATGTTCTAATAAGTTCGAATACACTAGAGATATGCGTAAAGTCAGGAAAAGACAGCACCAGTACCTTGAGTTTGGTCATACACAGGGTGAGATTTTTAAAAAAACCTGAAAAAAAAGTACATTAGCATTCAACGCCGGGTGAAACTCAGAAAACCATCGATTTTGATGGTTCCTCAGTTTCACCCTGTCTTTCTTTTTTTCCTGAGCCGCCTCCACTGCTGCTACATAGATTTTCACTGCTCCTACATGTACAGGTACTATAATTCCTCTCGAACCTTGTGCATTAAATGCTGGGATTCAGCGTTTCGTACTGAGTTTCAGCATTACTGAGATTTAATAAAATTTTCCATTACGGATACCCCTAAAAGAGGGGTTTGGGGTGGGTGAAAGGAGGTCCAAAGACAGGGTGAAGAAAGGGTGAATTTGCGCATACCTCTGATTACTTGTGCACTTATGCTGTTTGTTTTTGTTGGGCGGTTTGTCTTACTAGTGTTGCTTCCTTCTGCTCTGGTTGTTGCTTTTGAGTTTGGCAGTGGTGTTTTTTTTCTTCTTTTTTTAAAGCAAGCTTTGCTTTTGGGGATATACCCATTCATTGCTTTTGCACCTCCTCACTTTTCTACACACACTAGATGGAAAATCAAGCACTGGGTACGCTTGTTTTTTTTTTTTTTTTCTCCTGTTAGTGTGGTTG
>Ga0209611_10002628_pt1 | contig 31604 bp, 26 predicted proteins | sample S1TSphgellanicum_3_FD_187693 | JGI IMG/M metagenome (GOLD analysis project Ga0209611, IMG submission 187693) | Host-associated microbial communities from peat moss isolated from Minnesota, USA - S1T2_Fc - Sphagnum magellanicum MG (SPAdes) (version 2) | ecosystem: Host-associated > Plants > Peat... | reverse complement strand
TTGCAAACCCCAAGCATATCATTGATTGAGTTTTCCTTTCCCCTTAAGAACATTTGATTCTAGCTCTTTCACCCTTAATTTTAGCTATTGATTCCTTTGCAAAAAATGGACATTTTCTAACTTTATTCATGGATCAATTCTTCTCGCAGCTTTGACTTTGAACAATGGGTAAACTACTACCTAATACCTTGTAGCCAATGTCTCCATTAGGTGTACTTGGGGGTTATGATTATCTTGGGTAACCTTGAACCATGACCTCACCTTAAAATCTTAAGCCCCATGTTATTGAGAGGTTGGCTATTATTTTACCCACTAATTATTAGCCTGATATAAGCCACTCCCAAGTTAGCAGTTCCATCTGCATGTATGTAAAAATAGATACATACTTCGTGCCGTTACAATTTTTGGTTGTTAGATATAACTTTATTTTGTTTTAGTTGGATCATTTCAAGTATTTATTTTAGTTAACAATAATTTGCTTGTTTGTCACTGGAAATTTGTAGTTTCATATGTGTCTATAAGCACACAAATGAAAGCACTTGAATTTTCAGAATTAAACAGAATAAAGCCACAAATTTTTTGCCTTTGAAATTTGGTTTGCAATTTGAATGCTTTAAAAGTGTTCAAAAGTATTTTTGGCATCAAACAAAGCTAATTAGATTTGTCTGGTTCCAGAGCAAAGAGTTCCGAAGTTCCTGACATGTTCCGCAAAGAGTTCCCAATAGCGCCTCACTTTTATCCCATATGGTTTGGCAAGTGTTGTGCTCCTTTCATGGATATAGCTGGGCCAAAGGGACAAAACTCTACGCTTCAAAATAGGACCTTGCATTTTGGGGCCTCCATAGTTTTATTACTTTTGAGTGATGGGCCAATCAAATTGGCCCATTGCAAAAAAAGAAAAATTGAACTTGAGAGTGCACCTTATCTAATTAATGCAAAACACAATAGGTAGGGTGCTCTTAGGGCTGGTTCTTTGACCCAATTCTTTGAGTTTTTAGAACCTTTGGTATGGGCCAAAATTGGTTCTGTGATTTTTTGAATAACCTCAAGTCAAAAACTAATGTTGACCGGTTATTAAAAAACACCTGGTTATCAATCTGGTTATTGATACCTTTCCAGCCAATAAAGGAAATTTCAAAATTTGATAACCTACCTGGTTGACTAGAATCTCATCCAGGTAGGTTATCAATCCTAAAACCTTATAGATGCTTATGATAGAAAAAAGAAAAAGGAAAAAAATATAATTATAATTAGAAAACTAATAACCTACAATCCGGTTATTAAAAAAGAAATAACCGGGAAATACTGGTCAGAACTGGTTCTTTGCTAGTGAGAACCGTCGGTCAAGGGTATAGGTATACCCTACCCTTACCCCACTGGTTCCAGGTTCCCAAAAATGAGAATCTCCTGAGTCCCAGCACTGACTTAAACCCTGGGTCTAGGTCAAGCATGCAATGAAGACCCCGGTGGGCATGCCCGGGGAATCGGAATGCTGACCCCTGGTAAGGAAATCTAGTCCAGGATAGGGGATAGAGAGAAGGGAATATCTTGAAGGCTGCTGAGAGAATCTGACCTGGGTTAAGGGAACAATTGACCACTGATTAGAGTATAATTCATGTCCTTGGGGGAGTGTCATGCCATGGCAACTCTAGGTGAGGTACCCCTGGGCCCCGGTCCCTACTACCTTGGCAACTTTGACACTAATTTACATTATTTTCAGAAATATCGAAATTTTCAAAAAAAAATAAAAATCAAAAAACCAATTTTTTTGAAGGAAAATTAGAAGTCTTCAGAAAATTCTATTTGTTGAAATGAAAATTTCACAATTAATTAATTATTTGACAAGCTTGTGTAGAAGCTGCCAAGGTACTATGAATTAACCTGGGTATAACCTGGGTTGATTTATGAATTGGGTGAAGGGACAAAGTAGGGGTCCAGTCCCAGTCCGAACTTCCAATCTTAGCTGAAGCCCTGGATTTGTACGTATAGGGTAAGGTTTTCCTTTTAGGCCCTTCCGGGAAGTAAGGCACTACGCCGAGGCCAGCAGGCCGAGGGTTGTGCCGAACTTCCCCAGAAGGGCCTAAAAGGAAAACATTGCCTGGCGTAAAGTATAGGAGAAGGGTCTGAAAATAGACCCTTCCCGTAGGTAAAGACCGGCGGTGATTTTGCTTTCCGCTTCCCTGTCTAGATAAGGATAAAAACTGATAAAATGTGAAAAACGATGCAAATATGCAAAAGATAGATCACTGAGTTTGAAAGCTGTAACTTCCGAAATGTGGAAGGCCCAGTACAGCCTGTCCACATTTCGGAAAGTACAGTTTTCAATCATTGCAAAATTCAGGTAAGTAATCGCCTTACATTAAGAAAAGTCTACCGGGTCTTTACGTTCCTGGAAAGATTTTTGAAATTTCTTTCCACTTCTTTCTTTCCGCGTTTAGGTTTTTTTTAACAGTTTTCTCTTGTGTTGTCTCTTTCACACTTGCTGTTTTTCGGTCCCATCGCTTTCAGTCTTGTGCGCATTTTCTTTTGCAATTCCTTTGAGCTTGCTTCTTATCGTCCTTGCTTTCCCCCCCCCCCCCCTTCCCTTTGCTTTTCATCATTGCACTCTCCAGAGCTTGGAGCTTTGAGAGCTTCTCTCTCAGTTTTTTTTTGTTTTTTTTGGGGGGAGATTAACATTCTCTTAAACTTGTTTTCGTCTCTGAAGTCTGTCTCGTTTTTATTTATTTATTTACTCCTTTGCCTAGACACATCCTCTCGAAGCCGCTCTCTTAAACTTGCTTTGCCTGTTTATTCTGTCTCTCTTTTCTTTCTTTCTTCCTTTGTGCAAACATGCATTGTTCATGCAGGTTTTGATCCTGCAGATTTGCTTCTTGCATTGCATGCTTCAACAACATCACGATTCTTCCTGTTTCTTTCTTTTTCTGCTAGAAATTTCCATCGGTGAGCGAGATTGAGATTCCTTTTTTTTTTTTCCCTTTCTGGGTTGCAGACGAATCTTTTGATTCCTTTTAAAAACCTTTCCTTTTTCTTTTTCTAAATTAAAAGATAAAATCAGTTTTGTAAAATAAAATAAATGTAAAAGAAAAATTAAGATATTAAAGAAGTATTTGGAAAAAATAGGCGTAAGGTTCACTTTGGACGGTTGGCTGGTACCTTACGGATTTGTAAGCGTACACTGAAATTTTACGCCTGAGGAGGAGCAGAAAAATACACAGAGAAAATATTCAGAACGGGAATTTACTTACCTTTTTAATCTTATTCATCCAAAGTGACCCACCATCTCCATCCCCATCCCTGGTGTAAAAGTCTGTAAAATTGTCATAAAATAGCTTACGTAGGTTGTAAGTAGGGAAACAATCACAGAATTGGCCAGGCGAGCACTAAACACTAGCAACAAATTAAATGTGGGACCTTTCTTGACACCCTTGTAGGACAATTGCCCAACCCCAAAAATATTTGGTCAATTTAATTAATTAATTTAATTTTTTGACTCTGCCCAAATTATAAGGGATGTTTTTAAGTGTCAATGATTTTTCATACTTTTTAAATGAAAAAAGAAGAAGTGATACAATGGTTAAGAATAAGTTCTTTGAGTCCAATTTTTTTGAGTTCAATAGTTTTCAAGTCCTATCTTCTTTTCAACTGACATTCATCTAGGAAAGAAGAAAAATGGTCCTCCCTTTGCAACTTGGCGAGGAAATGGTTGGAAGGGAAGGGAAATGGGTTTAGGGTTTACATGCCAAGTTACCCATGGAAGGTAATTGTGTCTTGAGAAGTTAATCTTGCTCGGGCTGATACCTTCCTTATGCAACATTACCACCTTCCCCGTGCAACAATGAATTATATTCCTTGTGGAAAATCACCTTTCTTGAGCAACATAGCCAATGTTCCGCGACCATTCCTTGGCTTAATGATGCGTTGCTCAATGAGGTGTTACCTAGCCAGGTAGTAATTGTGTTGTCAAGGCTTGGGTTTTATCTTTTCCCTCACAACAATTAGATATGACTTTTACTTTTAAAATCTTTGTAACAATTAATTTGCATGAAACATTTTAGAATTTTTTGAAAGTTCCCACCATGAATGAAAAAGTTGGGAACTTGGTTTCAAAGGTTGCACAATAGATGGAAAATTATATGATGGATGACATATTGGTCCAAAAAAGTTTCAATGGACGGGAATGTTGAATGATGGATGAAATATTGGAAAGAATCGCAAAATGGATGAAGACTAATAAAAAAAGGTTAAAATTGGGTAGCGTCAACTAATGTATATCAAATAATTAATTAAATCTGAAGATTCAATGTCAAAAAAGAAAAATCTTGAATATTTGTATAGTTAAAAAAAAAAAATTCCCAATTTTGTTTTGAAAAAACTATTTCTTGAAAATTTTAACATTACTAGAAATAATTGAATTTGTATCAACGTTGCCAAGATATTATGGTAGTGGATTAAAAAAATTATAAGACAATTGAAAAGTAGAGCAAGGAAAAAAGAGAAAAAAAATTGCACAAATGCACACAATGTCTAAATATTAAGAAAACACCATGATTCTTTGCTCTCAAGGAGTTCAAATTGATTTAAACACTAAATTATAGCATGGAATTGTCCTTAGAGTTTGAACCTAAAGCTCATCCCACTACCACTAAGGATACACTTCATTACCACATACATGCATACTCTCAAATCAGATCAAAGACATTGTTTAATGACCAATCCATTGATGATCTTACCATCAAATTCTAGTTATTCTCTTCTTTTGATCTATGAGAATGCATTGGATCCATTTATGTGCAATGGAAGATTGATGGGCAAACCTATGTTATTCTCTTCAACCATAACATAGTTCATACTACATCGGTGCCTCATGAACCCAACTCATTTTTCTACAAAGAATGAGAATGAGGGCAATCTAGTCTTGTCTTCCAACCTCCACATCACAATGGTATACCAAGTTGGTATTGTGTGGTTTTTGTGTTATGGTGTTATGATGTTTTATGCAAAAAAGAAATGATATGTTCTGCTGCAACCTCCTCATGGGATTTGAACCACCATTGTAGTAGGGAGGTAAGATTTATCATCAGCTTACTCTGCAACTCCTTGTGGAATTTGAAACACCATCACAAGGAGGTAGGATTTAGTTCTTGCCACTAGCCTATTTCTTGCTACTGTGAACAACCATATCCAATTTTGAATTTATTTGAAGCTTTGTAAATTATTAATCAAACCTTGTGACAGAAACACATAGGGCGTTGTCCTCATGCTTTTTAAGCACTTTTGACACCTTCACAGACTTTGGTTTGCAGGGTGGGGGTGTTTAGTGTCTTCCTCAGCAAGCTGCACCCCTATCTGCACCCCTAGCTTCAGAATTCTATGCCGGTGGAAAGCAAGTGTACGTTCCAAAGCTGAAGTTCTGGCTACTCTGATGGCAAGATGGCCTTGTAGGTCCTTGTACATTTCCCAAACAAGTTTGCATTATGTGCTAAACACTCAGCTCTCCATAGTACACATGATGCTGCAAGCTGCAAGCTGCAGTTGCTTCATCTCCTCATGCAGTTCTTGTTGCTCTTTCTTCACTCCCAATTCCTCTGACAAAATCTTACCAAAAACCAGTGGTTTTCATGAAAGAACTGGTAAAGAACTCATGCAGTTCTTGTTATTCTTTCTTCACTCCCAATTCCTCTGACAAAGTCTTACCAAAAATCACTGGTTTTCATGAAAGAACTGGTAAAGAACTCATGCAGTTCTTGTTATTCTTTCTTCACTCCCAATTCCTCTGACAAAGTCTTACCAAAAACCACTGCTTTTCATGAAAGAACTGGTAAAGAACTCATGCAGTTCTTGTTATTCTTTCTTCACTCCCAATTCCTCTGACAAAGTCTTACCAAAAACCACTGCTTTTCATGAAAGAACTGGTAAAGAACTGACGGCTATTTTGGGTTTGGGCTGAACTCATAATAAACTGAGCTTGCCATGCAAATGAATTATTTTTCCTTTAAAGACAAAGAAATATGGTGATCAAATTTACATCAAAAGTCTCTAAATTTCAGTGGACTGGACTAGAGATTTCTCTAACATTTAACCTTTAATATATTAACTGATGAAAATAATTGGCCTAACAATTCAAGGGAAATAATTATAGCAAAGCAAATCCAATTACAATATTCATAATGTATGTACATATCTCACTTTGTATAACACTATGAACATTGTAAAATTTGCAGAAATTTCTTCAAGACTCTTCTTTCTTGGCTAACAATCACCATGATCATTTGACAAATTGAAGTCTAAGAAGTATGACAAACCCTAAACCTAAATCTGCACCATGATGTATTGTCAAATAGTTGCAGATATTACCCGGTCAGATTTGAGTTTACATTTCATACAAACCTTAAAACTCTAAAACCCCATCGTTGCAATTCTTAAATGGAGAATTTGTTTCTCTATTTTTACAGCTATTCTAACCACTATTGACTTCAGTGATATTTTTTTTCAATTTTCTGATGTTGCACAATTGGCTGGCATCCCAAGAGGTAGTTAGCATCAATTGGTGATAGATTTTAGAACAAGTCTTAAATTGTAAAAAAATAGTTTAAAAAAATGCTACTAAACTAAAATCACAGTCCAAATGTGGTAAAAAGTTTACATTTTTTTTTATTTCTTGAAATTGAGCAATTTAAAAGAAAATAAAAAATATTGTGAAAGAATATTCACTTTTACATTTTATTTTTCTCATTTTGGTGACATTTAGCCCCCCCAAAAAAATGCTGATTGGGTTCACATTTGCAAGATTTATCATGTATTTTGTTAATTCTGGACTTTTGAGAAGTTCAGAAATAACAATTCATCATTTGAAAGTTGAAAAATTAAAACAATTTTTTTTAAAAAATTGAAAAATTAAAGAATAAAACTAAAGAGAAATGATGTAACAATAAATATTAATAATTTTTTGTTTCATTAGATGATCCAACAAATAAATAAATATTAACAATGTTTTGTCTCGAACTTGATCTCAACCACTAGATTTTTTAAAAATCCAAAATTAACAATTTAGTTCAAAATTAACTAAATACATGTTATTGTATTGCAGAAGAAATACTTGGGTCAACAACTATTGCATCACTTCCTTGTCCCATACCCATAGATCAAAACATTGAGCTCATGCACCACATGTATCCTCTGGCATGTCAGTTTAAAAAAAAAAGTCTTTACAATATTGATGATGAATGTTATGATTCCCTTATGAACAATTTCAATTTTGCTTTGTATATTCCTTATTTTGGCAACCACTGACTCGTACAAAGAGCTAAGGTGGAAGGGACAAAGAATGAGTAATTTCGAGAGTCTGCTGACAGCATGCATAAATGAGATGAATGCCAATTCTTGCCAAGTTTAGAATGACTTTTTAATTAAAATTTCCCCCAGAGCAAAGCCAACTAAACCCTCCCCAATCTTGATTTCCCCAAGGGGAGGGAAGGAAGCAAGCCAAAAGTTTTTCATAATGCCCTTGAATGCCAAAAGTTTACTCCCAAATCTGTCTTGAGAAGCTCGCAACTGATGCAATTTGAGAAAATTCAAAAAAACTAGTAAAAAATTTCATCTGAATTGCTTCGAAAGGTGCATTCACACTTGGTTTGGAGGATTCTAGTATTAAGTCCCTTAACACCAAGCTAATCATTTAGGACCTAAACCTTTTTTTATCGTGAAGATTTTATATTAAGTTAACATTCATTTAATATTAAACAATCACCCGTTGAACATTGGCTGCCACCTAAGATGCCACCTAGATTTTCACTTAACATTGAGTTAACATTAGGTGTACATGCACCTTTAAAAGTATTATAAGTGTTATAGCACCAAACCAAAATCTGAATGGAAATTTGGCTAATAATAATAATAATATTATTATTATTATTATTATTATTGTGGGGGAAACTTGGCGAAAACAGGGAAAATGTGACATAACCATTTTTCTATTTTTGGGAGATTTCACACCAAAATTTTAAAAAAAAAAGATTACTATGACCTAGGGTTGGCCACTTCCAAGTGTTCCTTCTCATTTAAATAGAGGGTGTTTGTCTTTGTTTAAGGCCACTTGCATTCAACATACTCTAACACTCATCAGACCTTGATAGGAGGGTAGGGGGAAGTGTGTAGTCTGTAAAGCTTATTATGCCCTGACACCAAGTCTGCTGAAATGTCTAACATTGCCAAGCTCCCTCTCCCATTTGAAATTTGAACATAAAAGGACCCCCCCCAACTTGCTGTTGGAATATTGCTGGTGGTGGGGTGGCCTTGGTAATGCATTCCAATTAAAAACTGCCATCAACCCCAAGAAAGAAAAGAAGAGAAAAAGTGTGGGTTTGGAGTTCATCAATAGTTTATCCTTAGCCTCTAAAACCTTCAGAGAAAATTTGCTAAGTGAATTTTGGAAGGCATTTTATAGATATTAATAATGTCACCTCGAAAAACAGCAACCTTCAAAATAAATAAATAAATAAATAAATAAAAATAAATTCCAGTGATGATGTTTCATTGGAACTGGTTTACATAGGATGAGTATTTTGGTGATTGTCACTGTGACAATTCCTGTGTCATTTTGGGTTATAATTCACCATATATCAAATTCCAATTCAGAATTGTTTTTGTTATCTATCTTGCACCTTTACAATGTTTTTGGGTGTTTGTATCTTGTTGCTTTTTTTACACCCTTTCAAGGATTTTTTTTTCTTTTTTTGGGTCTATTGGTATCTTATTGTGAATTTATCTAATGAAACAAACATTTGTTGGCATTTTGCATACCAAATCAAGAATGTAAAAAAATATTAATGAAATAAAATAACATACAATGAAATTTTTTTAAAAATTAAAAATTGAAAAGACAAAATTGATTACAAAAAAATTATTATGTCCATAAAAAATAATTTAATCATCATCACTGGTAGTGTGAAGCAACACGAAACCAAATCAATTAAATAAAATGCACTTGCATGCACACTAGGCACTTTACACCTACAAGAGGCCTCTTAAACTTTGTGCCTCTTACACTAAGACTAAGGTGCAAGGTGTCTCTCACTCCTATTGCCTCATGATGTTTAGAACAATGACCTTTGCTTCACACTTTACAATGGTTAAGGTCCACATGTGGGGGTCATTCGTGAAATGTGGGGATGGACTAGCCTACTTCCTCATCTTAGGTCCCTTCTTTCAAGGATGTCCACACTTTGGGGCCTTTGCATTACAAATAATAAAAAAATTACGAGGTTTTTGTTGAGTATTTGGAGATTAGGTTATATAAATGTAATTTACAAACTTACAAGTGGGGAATGAGTATTTTATTCTTGTGATATTGGTTGTTTCTAGGTTTTAGAATTTTATAAAAAAAATGAAGAGGGTTTAAGTTTTTGAAGTTTTAAATTTTCAAAGAACTTGTTGGTTGTAGGTGTTTCCAAACCTTTGACAAGCAAGTATGAGGTGCGACAAGGTTTGGTTCCCCATGAAGGTGGGTATAATTTCACAATCAAAATTAATAACACTCATAAACACCAACACCTTGGCAACATTGACAGTCATTTGCACATCACAATCATTATAATGAACGGGTGAAGGATTTCAAATAATTGGTGCTTCTTGTGACCTAGTCTTTTCAACTCATGATCAACACCATTTGCTTATGAATGAGCCAAATGGTTAAGAACAAATTGACATGAAATTTCTTCATAAAGCTCACAAGAAGTTGAAATTATAAGTTGTAAAGCATCTCCAAGCAACCAATGGCCATGATTTTGATTCAACACACAATTGGTCACAATTTGTGACAAAACTTTCACCTATGACTTTGATTCAAAACATAGCTAACCACAATTTGTGACAAAATTTTAACACCACTAAACACAAACTACCCAAGCTCTTGGCTGAGGTACAAGGCTTTGCATGGCTATAGTTTGTTGATTGTGACATAGTGCAATGTTGATACTCCAAAATGACAAAACATCTTCAAATAATAAAACTTGATTGCAAATGTGCAAAAACCTAACATAATTTTTTTGAAAGACCCAATAGAATTTAATTGTATTATCTATTTATTTTTAATGGCCAATTAGAGCTCAAATGTCTTTTCCATTATTTGAAATTTGGTATATATGAAAAAGAAATCATCATGGAAATTGAAAAAAAAAGGGTCTAGTTATAATCATGTATTGGGTCTTTATGGACATGTTCAAATTTTTGGGCTTGAATCTAGAATCTATACAAGCCTCGTTCCATGCTTGCCTCTCCTTGCTAAATGTTTTTGACCACATAATTCATTTTTGAATGCCAATTTGACAACTTTTGATAGATGTGTAGTTCCATTCGTGAGAAATTTTGTCACAATTATAAAAGCACACTGGTAAACCTTCAATAGTGCATGTCCAAAACAAGACCCATTAAATGACTCCAACATGCTTAAGTCAATGGATGAAACCATAGAAAAATGTATTCAATTAATTTTAGACTAAGTTGTCAATTTTGGACTTTTTCTAACCTAGTGGTTGGGATCAAGTTTGAAACAAAACATTGTTAATATTTATTTGTTTGGATCATCTAATGAAGCAAAAAATTATTGATATTTATTGTTGCATCATTTAAAAATATATATTCTTTAATTTTTCAATTAAAAAAAAATCTCTTTCATTTCCCAACTTCCAAATGATCAATTGTTAATTTTGAACTTTTCAAAAGTCCAAAATTAACAAAATACATTATTAGAGTTCAAAATACTTGAATAAGTTTACAAGTTGTCTTTACATAAGCAAAGATCTTGTGGATAAGGGAAAATTTGTCAAGGAGTTGTTGAAATTTCTAAGCCATGGTTACAGGCTCCAATGTTGATCATTTCAAATAACCCAATAGTCATGTGCTTTGGTTCCTTATTGTTTAAAATAAAGTTTGTAACAATAGCAAATATGTCATATGCCCCTTTTGACATGCAAAGATCAAATGTGCATGTGGTTAATGCAAGTTGCACATAGGTAATCAAAGTTTTTTCTGCCAATGTTGGCCATAACTTCTTCCACACATACTTTCCAAGTGGGAACACCACCCTTTGGAACAACTTGTATGCCAATATATGGAGCCAAATGGATTCAACAATTATCATTGGTAGGAACCTTTTAAGGATTACAACATCACATTCTCCAAAATGGCAATCTATGTTTCATGGCTTTTAAAATCTAATTTTTGAAGGAAAAAAAACTCTGAAGATAACACTTGGGTTTACATGTGACCGTTTAATGATTGGAATTCAAGTGCATTTCAAAAACAATTTGATATCTTTTCACAATATTTTTAAAATTTAGGGTGATGTGTTCCCTAATTACATGTTTTTTCATGGTTGTTAAATGTCATTCAACTTATGATAATCAATAAGGTCATTTCAACACCTAGTTTGTAAGGCTAAAATTTTAGGACTAATCATTTTAAAATGGCAAATGATGCATTTCATAATTTGGTTATGAGTAAGATTTAGGGGTTGATTATTGTTCACCTTGTAGAATAATCACCTAGGTGAATTATTATTGTGAGGTTTCCAAGCATCACCTTGTTTTTTCATATTCCCCATGTGCATTTCATCAACATGTGACTCATTACCATCACCATAAACAATTGTAGTGAGATGCTTTCCACCTTCATAAACTTCTTGTTGCAAGTTCTCAATGTTGATAATGTTAGTAGAACTTGCAAAAAGTGGTGGGGGAAGAGCAACTTGGCTAAGATTAAATGCATGCATAATCTCAAATGACTTTGAATAATCCCTGAAATTTTGGTGTGAAGAATAAAATAAAAAATACCATGAGATGCACAAGTTTTTTAACATGTCATTGTGAGCTACATTTTGAGTTACAACACTATAAGGTGAAAGATTTCACATAAAATTGAAGGTGCTATGAGAAGCACAACTTTTAGGTGATAAATCATGATTTGTAAAATTTTACAACAACAAACTTCCGAAATTAAAGGTGTTGTGAAATGCACAAGCTCATGAACCTTAAATGATGTACTTCAAGAAAACATAATAATAATGAAATGCATAACTTTTAGGCATCTAGTTGTAAAAATCAAAGGTGATGTGACAAAATAACTCAAAAGTGGAACCAAAAATAAAATGCAAAATGACAAGCAATGTTACACTAAATCTCTAAATCTTTAGTGTCACTTGCACTTGTAGAATCCATAGGTCCTATAAAGTCGACCCATTGCGAATCTCCTACATTGATGTGATACAATGGGATGGCAAGCCATTCATCTTTTCTCTTTTAATATCTAGCATCGATAAAAAGGCAAGTGAGCAAAAGTGATGTGCAAAGTGCAAATGCTAAAGTTGAGAGAGACACACATCAAGATAACTAACCTTAAAGCAAAGCAATGGTAGTTCTATGCACTTAGGTTTGCAATTGAGAGCTTGGATGATAACCTACCTTGTTTTTCATGTTTGTTTAGGTGAGGGTACAATTAATTGATTAAAAAAAATTGTTGGGTATAGGTTTGATTATTGAAATGATAACATTATTTGCCAATTTGACCTTGGTTGGTATATATGTATACTTAGTTTGATACCCACTCAACATTAGAAAATTATTTTGTAATTTTGCGCATTAGATGGAAATCTGAAAGTGTGCAACATCTATATATTAATTCACAACACAACTACTACACAACGGACTCCAAAATCCAGGTGCCAAAAGCGTTGCCTAATCGACGGTTATATAGAGGAACGTGTTTTCGAAAATTTTCAAAACTTTCGAGAACCAAGGTTCAAAATGTTAGAACCGGGGTTTTGGGTTTTCTCACGTCCGATAAGGGAATAAATACTCGGACTGATAACCTGAGGGTACACACAGCTGGTTCTGATACCTGCACAACGTCAGTCAGGACCACTACATGTTCATGGTGGCTGGAGTGGCGTAGCCACGGGTGTCCGAAGGTCATGGGTACCACTAGTTATTATTATTTCCTATTGTTTTGTATTGCCTTCTAAACCTAAAAAGAAACCCCCTTGGCATAGAATCATTTTGATGCCTCCCCTCACATACATACATTTTGCTCATGTGTTGTGAAGAATACACTTGTGCACGAGCAATTAGTAGTGTGTGAATGACAATTTTTTAAAGCAATTTGAAATAGCAACCATCTTTGCTAAGGAATTGATTCCATAAGTTAAGGGAAAAGGAGGTGCAAGGTCACAAGTTGCAAGGGGAATGTGGTTGGAGGTCTAATGAAATCATCATCAAAAGTTAGGTTTACAAGGAGACGAGGAAAATTGGGCTGGAGAGTTGGCTTCATCATTGTCTAATACCAATTTATTTATTTATTTATCTGGATATTGCAGCTGAAGCCACATGAGATACATGTAGGCCAAACTTGAAAAGGGAATGCAGTAAAAAGATTATTTAAAAAAGAAAAAGAAAAAGACATATATTCCTTTGAATTATGCTAGAGGAGAGATTTCATGTCTTTCTCCTTGTGGGGCAGATTCAGGCAAAGGCCAGGCAGAAAGTGCAATGGCCTGTATACTAATTTGAGCTGAGTGAGCTCCGTGTTGCTGCACACTACCAGAGACGATCAATTATTTTTTTATATTTTATTTCTTATGTTTTCATATGGTTTTCAATAATTCATCATTATTTATGTCAATGCCAAATTTAATTTAAATTAATATACATTTCACGGACATGAAAAGACACATGTTTATTTGTTTTTTCATAGGGAAAAAGAGTGAGATAGATATAAAATGGAAGTAATTATTAAGGAAAGGTGGGAGATAGTTATTAAGAAAATTAATTGGAAAAGGACGTAAATTTTAAGAATATAGAAGAAAGAATTAAATTTGAAAATGAGATTGTTATTTCTGAAATTGTCTTTGGAGTGGTCCATGGACGACGACGCTATGAAGGATTCCAAAACATCCCCCATACATGGTCTTAGGGAACTTAGGGGATATTTTACGAACCTGATGGGAACACATTGGGAACAGACTCAAAAAAAAATTCCACCAACAAGCCCCCCCTCCCCCCACCCAAAACCCGAAAAGTAAAAAACTATGCCACCCTCAGCCTTCTCATTGGCTGCATGGAATTTCTATTTCCAAAAAGGGTTGGTCATCATTTTCAACCTGGACTAATACCCCCATTATATACTGGTGGGCACTTGTTGCTCCTGTCAATAATTTAAGTTGTGACTAGTGTGGCCTGTGCTGTTGGCCCAAGTGTTACCATGTCCTCAACTGATTTTTCCTTCCAAAACTTAGTTTTTTGGAATTTATTTGAATTTTCAGCTGCAGAAATCACTTAAAAATCAATATCTCCCATATTCTGAATCCAAATCTTACCAAATAAATTCCATTAAATCTTCTCATCAAGATCTTTTCAACAACCCAAAGGCACATTCCAATTCCTCTGAAATTTTCATCTACGATTAAATTTAATTATCAGTGAAGAAATCACTCAATATTCAAAAACTTTTGCACCACAAGTCCAAACCACATGGAACCAAGCCATGTGCCTCATCTCATCCAGAGCTTTCGAAAGACACCAAGAACATGATCTGAAGCATGCCAGTTCGGTGGATCTCATAAGTACAAAACAAAAGAAACTACCTTCCTTCATAGATAGAAGTCCAGGCCAAATATGAGCAAAACCTAAGGGCCCCCAAATTGTTCTTGGGGGCCAGATTCCCTCAGAGGGCAGGCACCCTCAGGCCAACTCAGATAAAATTCAAAATATAAATAAATAAATAAATAAATAAATAACATGATGTAGCATTATGCATAGCAGGAGCTGCTTGGATACTGGGTCCGATGGAGTAGCAACCAAATTTCTAAAAGCTAATAATATAATAATCATAATGATAAAATACAAACAATTTATTAAATAACATGATAGAGCATAGTAGCAGCTGCTTCGATAAATGGGGGACTAGTGTGGCCCGTGCTGTTGGCCCAAGTGTGAACTCAAAACTCAACAAAGTTTTTATCCTGTAGAAGAGTGCCCTCCCCCAACTACACTGCCAAAAATGGGGAGAAAGTCTTTTACAAAACTTGCAATCATTTTGCAGACTTTGTAGTCCGTGGTCAAGTATGAGGAAAAAATAAACCTGGGAGCTTCTGAGTTCTTGGGGAAAAATGATTTGGCCCCTTTAGAGTAAGTAACTCCACCAGTTAGTATACGACCCTGCAAATTAAAGTTGGTTGAAGAAATGTCAAAACATGCCAATTTGGCTCAGCAGATTGTGTTTTGGCATCACATTTTTGTAGAGTATGCTGAGGCTGGTAAATGGCCCAGCAAAGACGAACACCTGCTGTTGATTGGCTAGATAGTTCGATGGGTCCAGGCGGGTCACTATTAGTGGTCTCTCACCTATTTGTGATCTCAATTTTAGTTTCATGGGTGGGGTTGGAAAAAAGTAAATAAATCAAAACTTGGAGGTGAGAAATAATTTTGCAAGGTCACATACTGAGCACCACCACTCGATATGCCCTTATAAAGTAAGCTCCAAAGATTGCACTTTTGCATGTTGCCCATGCTCCTCACTTTTCCCCCCTCTCTCTCGCTCTCTCTCTCTCTCTCTCACTCTATGTGTCTCATGAGAGAGGAGTACTTACAGAAAGGCAACAGCAAACATTGCTATAGGTACTCATCAACACATGTGCAATGCATGTGGCTTCTGCCTCTTTTGGCCGATCCGAAATTTGCTCCCATTTTGGAGGCTGGCTGGCTGCCTGACTTACTTGTTCTTGTTGTTGTTGTAGTAGGTATTTGAAATTTTCATAAAGTTTGTCAAATTGTTTGTCTACATGTACATAGTTTTTTTTTTGTTTTTTTCCTTTCTTTGGTTTTTTCCCTCAGGACTTGCCAATACTGCAAACAATGTGCGAGATGAAAGGACACCTTGTTTCCTCATCATTGAGGTGGTGGCAAGCAAACATCTCTCTCTCACCTCCGTCATCATCTTGGACAATGAGGTTGTTATGGCTGGATTAATATTAATAGATATTATGGTATTGAATTTCGCTCCTGATTCAATAAAATTTCTTCACTTGGGATTGTTATGGTCGGATTAACATTATTAGATATTATGATATTGAGTTTCACTCCCGATTCAATAAAATTTCTTCACTTTACTACTACGGATAGCAATATTGAGTTCATTCCCAGATTCAATAAAATTTCTTCACTTCACTTGAGATTGTTATGGTCGGATTAACATTATTAGATATTATGATATTGAGTTTCACTCCCCATTCAATAAAATTTCTTCACTTTACTACTACTACTACCACGGATAGCAATAGTGAGTTCATTCCCGGATTCAATAAAATTTCTTCACTTTACTGACAACTACCCATATTGAGTTCATTCCCTGATTCAATAAAATTTCTTCACTTTACTGACAGCTACCCATATTGAGTTCATTCCTGGATTCAATAAAATTTCTTCACTTTACTGACAGCTACCCATATTGAGTTCATTTCCGATTCAATAATTCTGTTTCATTTTACGGATAGATAGCAAAATTTGAGCTTATTTTATAAAAAGGGGGGGGCGAGGGGTGGGGTAAGCTAAGGGGGTGAAAGGAGGACTCAAACAAACACAAGGTGATTTAAAACATTTCTCAAAATGTACAAGAATTGTTTCCTGTATTTCCTGGTCTAGAATTTATTATTGTTTGCTGCTTCCACTCTCTGTTGTTTGTTTGCTTCTCTTTTTCTTTCTTTCTTTTCTGTTGTTCTTGGTTTTTGGAGGAGCTTCTTAGTAATGCTCTTTTTTCTCTCTCTCTCTCAGTCCCTGTGTGAAGACATTGCAACATTTGCTACTTTGTGAATCTTCGGTTTGTTTTGTAGTAGACTAGATTTCCATTTGAATTCTGTCTTGTTCTATTATCTGTCTGTTTGTCTGTCTCTCTCTCCGGCTTCACTGCAGCTGTTTTCCGGATTTTGTGTTTGGTGTGTGTATGGCGCTTCTTTTGTGGTTTGGTTTTGGTTCTGTGACCAGATCGCTGAATTGTTTGAACGAGAACGAAGCTATGGTAAGATGATTACTGCTGCCAATGTTTTTTTCTTTTGACTTTCCTTGTAGTGGTGGTTCAAGCTCTGAATCTTATTGAATCTAGATCTCATTTTTATCTATGGTTCAAGCTCTGAATCTCTGTTTCTTTGCGCCGCTCTCCTCGGAGACGTCTTCTTCTTTTTCTTCTTCTTCTGTTCTTCTCTTGCTTCTTTTCCGTTCTTGAGCACCGCTTTCTAAAAATATACAAAATCATTTTGGCGTGTTTTGTCTGGTTAGGGACGAAGTCCAAGGGGGGAGGATGTGTGTTGGACGATTGACGGCTGACTGATAATGGACATGGACACTGGTCACGATTCTTTTATTCATAAGTAAGAGTTTCTTTTATTAGTGCACTTGGTTGTTGCTTTGTGAAGAGAGAATGTGTCAGTGTTTCGGCTGCTTCTGAAGTCGGGATTTTACAACAGCAGCAAAGATCGGAATCATTGCCGGCGTTTGGAGGAAACAGGCGAGAACTTTTGCGGCAGGTCTTTTGTGAAGAAGTGTTGGTAGCTAGCTAGTTGGAGAAACCAAATCATGGAATGGCTTTCTTCAGGCTGTAGGAATTGGGGATCATCGGTTTCACAGTTTCCTTCTGGTTCAAATCTCCGATCAGGCGATGATGCTTCTTCTTAGAAAGTTGTTGGAATTGAATCTTCTTCTTCTTGCACCGCTGCTTCTAATACACGATAGTCTAAGCGCGCAAATGGAATTACGCGCATGGGTGCATCAACATGTGGCGCTCAAGTTTCAGCCTGCAGCCACAATTCATGAGGAGATTCTCCAGAACTTCAATACTCACTGCTGGTCCAACAAGCACTACTGCATCTTGTAGCTGCTGCTGGAGGTACAGCTTTCTTCCACAGTGACATCACATATGCTTGGATTTTATCATATGTTCTTGCACAAAATGGGGATCCTACCATGCACACCTATGGCCACAGAAACTCTCTTATGTTGTAGATTTTTCTTATCTTTTCTTAGTTGAAATGAGGCAATGTGGACTTGCATTATATTAGATGCATGAATGATTGTGCAATATGTATTATCCCATTGCAGGAAGAGAGAACTACTTTTTGCACACCCCTGATTTCTGTTGTTTTAGCTTCTAGCAATACTGGGCACATGTCAAGTTGTTGAGGGCAGGAGTGAGTGCAAGGTCATATTTTTTTTCTTTTGTTGACTACTTGGAGGATATCAATATGTTTGTCCACAGGTCAGGCAAGAATTGACATATACAGGAGGAAATCAGTGACAATGGAAAAGGAATTGACTGTGCGACGCAGTTGGCCATGGAAGAAAAAAATCAATGACAGATTTGCTGCATCTCCCGAGTTTAAGTTTGGAGGCACGTCTCCTACTCCGCCCAAGCTATTTGATGAACAGGTCTTGCTCACTCCCAATTACATAAAGCCTTTCTTTTTTCAAACCTTTATCTTGAATTGTTTGCCCTGCTTAGGAATCAGAGTCTATGTGTTACCTTCACATCACTGTGCTCATCGACAATGTAGTAGTTGATCATATGCAAAGTGGCTATATGGGTGCAGGAATTGACTAGAATACTGGAAGATCAATCGCGTGTGGCTGATGAAGCTCTTCATGAGGCAGATGAGAAAGCAAAAGCCATGGCTAAAAAACTGGAGATGGCACTCTCTGAAATAGCTGCTAAGGACCAACTGGTGAAAGAGCATATCAAAGTTGCAGAAGATGCTGTCATTGGTATTGTTTCACCCTCACTTCCACACCATTCCTTCCTCTTGTGTTGGCCCATTGTCAATGATGTATATGGGATACTCAGCCATGAACCAGTGTTGCATGAGTCTCACTCAATTTCTTTACCTGGGGACTGGGATTCTTGTACACTCACTCTCCTTGTTGACGGGTATCTGATGGTCAACATGAGTTAGAGAGTAATGCAATCAAGAGTGTATCCAGATGTGTGAAGGCAATGTGACTAGTATGAACTTACAACAGATGGTTCCATTGATATCACTTCTGGTGCTTATCCTTTAGGTCAAATGTGATAGGGCTAATAATGGGGTTGTGTATTCATCTTAGTTTTAAATTCATGATCATCCTCCTTGAATGATCAATTGGGTTAGGGATTGAGTTTGTATATATGTGGAGTAAGCAGGTTGGGAGAAAGCAGAGGTGGAAGCGGCAGAGTTTAAGACACAGCTGGATGCAGCAAAACAACAAAAGCTAGGGCTGGAAGATCGTGTGAAACACCTGGAGGGAGCTTTGAAAGGGTGCACACACCAGTTGCGGGTTGTGCGTGAAGAGCAAGAGCAGTGCATTCATGAAATAGTAGTGAAGAAGACACGTGAATATGACGAGTTACGTGCAGAGATGAATGCCAAATTGGCTGAGGCATCACAACTGTTAGCTCACACTCACAATGAGCTTACAGTATCACGGGCAGATGCAAATGCTCTCACACTTGCATTAAAGGTATGTCATGAAAGACCAACAATTGACTTTCTCATCTGACTCACCTACCTGCCCCAATAATCATGATGCAAAATGGGGAGTTCAGTCCCTGACAGATAATGTTCTCACACTGACATTAACAGGACTATGGATATGAGCACCTAAGAAAGTCACAAATCCATTTGTTGACTTGGCCTCTATGCGGTTATTTCATGAGTTCTTCTACTCTTTTAACTTGCTTACATCTTACTGAACTTTCACAGGAGCAGACAGCAGACTCTGGAAGCCTTGGGGAGGCAAAGCAATGTTTGGAGATGGAAATCCGGGCTTTGAAGGTTAACCAAATGCTGCTGCCCTCTATGCCCTGACTGTTCCAGTTCAGTTTTGGCCCCACTTTGCAGACACAATCCTATTCCAGTTGCTAATGTGGAAAGAAATGAATGTGAAAACTGAAAATAGTACTTGGGGAATGCAAAACATCAATCTGTGCAGATACACCAAGAGGACCATGTGTAATCATGGTCAACCTGGAGGGAATGGTGGTGCATAAGATCCTTGATTGCTGAAAGTCAAACCTAAAATCCACATTACTTTGTCAAAGTCTTAAATCTTGGTGCATGATGCTGTTTCTGGTTAATTGATCTGATTCGTGGTCCTCATTGTGCCAGGTGAAACTAGATGGGGTGGAGAAAGATAATGTGACTCTGAAGCATGAAAACCAGATCCTTAAGAAGGATATAGAGATGCGTAAAGGTGAGTGTGAATATCAGCGGAAGGCTTTGGATTCTGTTTCTCAACAGAATGTGGAGAATGTGAAAACTATTGCAAAGCTTGAGGCTGAGTGTACCCGTCTCCGTATTGCACTAAACAGAAAACTTCCATCAGGTATCTTTTCATGCCTTGCTTTTGACTTTCTTTGACTTTCTTTGACTTTCAGTTGTACAAGTGCACTTTGTGGTGGATCAGGCCTGTAAGGTTCTATGCTGATAGCCACCCAGATTCGGCAATTTCTCTGTGCTATCAAGGAGACTTTTTTTGATCCAACTGAAATTCTATGTATCCAGGCACTGTGCCAGCCAACCGAACAAAACAGGAAATGAATCCTCAAGGAAAGGAACGAGGGCGGGTATCAGTACGTGGGCATGGAGGGATGGATGCTAAACGCATCCAGAAAATACAAGAACATGGACAAGAGAATAGCGGGGCAGAAAATTTGAGGGAGGCTGATATATTGGCCAAGAAGATCATGGCTATGGAGGAAGAAGTGGTCACACTGAAGGGAGCACTGGACAAGAGGACTGAGGAACTTCAAGCTTCTCGAATCATGTGTGCCAAAACAGCAAGCCAGTTATCAGCAGTTGAAGAACAGCTAGAGGCGGCCACGAGAGCAGGTAGATTTGTCTCTAAGTAACTTGAGGCAGATAGTGGCTAGGGCTCCACATTGCTGCCTAAAGTTTCCAAATGGGGCCTCAGAATGTTTGTGGTTTTTCATAGGGTGCCACAGCAGGCAGCAATGTGTTCTAATTTCAAATGTTCTGGTTTTTTTCCCAGGAACTCCTAGTTCAGGAATTGGCAGGGATTCGGATATGTGGGCAGTTGTTCCCTTTGTTGAGCATGATGAATCCAACACTGTTGAAACCCTCAAAAGGCGGGATTCGCATAACATGGAATTGATGGATGATTTTGTGGAAATGGAACGATTAGCAGTATTGCAGTCAGAAACTGCAATGCCAGAAGCAGGTGTGGAAACTGCATCTGTGGCCAGCTTACAACAGCAACTATTAGATTTGGAAAAAGCTCTGGCAGACAAGGACCAGGACTTGCAAGCGAGAAGTGCATCTCTGGTCCGCTTACAGCACCAAGTAGATGATTTGGAAAAAGCTCTGGAAGATAAGGCTCAGGATCTGCAAACTGCCAATGAGAGTTGCCGGGACTTGAATTTGAGGCTAGCAGACTCAGCAGAACAGATTGCTGCCTTGCAAGCCTGCAATGATGCCAATGAAACTTCAATGAGTAATCTACAGGTGCAATTGAATGGGTTAATTGCAGAGCAGGAAGGTGGCGGTGGAGCCTGGAGCCTCTCAAACCACAAGGATGTTCCAGAAGGTCTGCCTTTAATCTCTGAGGCAGAACTAAAGGCATGTGTTTCCACCATATCGACCCACTCATTTACATGCTCTTGTATTTCTCAGGTTCCTTGAGGATTCATGGGTTGAATAATTTCTTGGATCACATGATATGGAAATACAGACTTGCTAAGTCATTTATCTCTCAGTTTTGTATGACTGGTTATTGTTGGTTGAAGGGGATAATTTCTTTCACCCACACCCCAAAAAATTCTGGAGTGGCAATGATATTTGTCAACTGTGTACAATGCAGGGAAGCATTGCTCAATCAGAGCTGACAGTGGCACTGAGCAAACTTGTGCAAACCATTGAAGTCCTAGCACAAGCAGCAGCAGAAAGTGAATATTTTCCCTCAGCTTTAGAGCAACTAGACATAAATGCAACTGGACATATTGCTGCATCAATGCACTGGCAAGACTTTCAAATAGAATCTGCCCTTTCAAATCTCATCCGGGTGACAAACAATTTACTGCAAGGAAAAACTGAAATAGTCAACTTCATAGTGGAACTTGCAATTGCACTCAATAGCGTGATGGTAGTGGGGGACTTCTGTTCTCTCAAGCAACAGGTGAATGATTCAGTTAATGAGAGAATTGCTAGCACCACAGATTTAGAAATTGCAAAGGAAGAAATTGCCCACTTTGAAGAGGAGTTGCAAATGGCCCGAGCAGAACAGGCAGCTTTTGAGTCACATGTGCGGGCAGAGTTGGAGCGCTTCACAGACATTGAGTCTCAGATTGACCACCTCTCAAGTGAGAAAAGGGATTTGGAGCTTTCTTTATCAGAAGCCAATCAGCAGGTGAAGGATCTCAAGGAACAGCTTCAAGAAGTTGAGACCCTGTTGGAGGACTACCGACAGCAGGAAGTAAGTGAAAGTTTCAGGAAGTTTAGGAGATGCAAGATGACTATCAAAACAGATGCTTCTGTTCTTGAATTCAAATTCTAAATGAAGCACATTGAGGGTGAGGTGTCTTCTTATTATCCATAGAAATGGGCTTCAAGATTCTACACTTTCACCATCTGTTGTAAGGAGGCTTGATTCAAACATGGATCTGAAATGATCCTGTATTATCTGGATTCCTGCCTGGTCCATAGATTGCTTGCAAAATGGAAACATTTCTCCGTCTTGGTGCAGCAGAATGCTCTTGTTGCTCAGGTTTGATGAATCTCTTTTGTGGCAGTCTTTTACACAATGTCTAAGGTGAAAGTGTCAGCCAACGCAGGATTCAGAGAGGAAGGAAGATGAGATAATGGAAGATGAGCTGCTGGAGCTTTCATCTTCAAATCCTGGTCTAGCATCATGTCTTCGAGTGGCAGAGGCAGACATGAATCAATTGAATGAGAAGGTGGCCGCATTGGAGGTTGAACTTCACAGGGAACGCAACCGACACCAGGAGGTTGTTTCCAAACTTGAAGATTTGCAAGAACAGATTCACCGGTAAGTGATATCATCTTTGCCTTTCCATTTTCTTTCCAAGAGGGAATTCTTCATACTGATGACTCAAATTAGAGCATCATCATGTACATGACAAGACTTTCTGTTGCTTCTGGAAATGCAACAGAAACTCAGGACACAGGTGTTTGTATAATGCATTTGCCTAAAATTTTGGGTGGATTATTAAATACTTATCTGTACACACCTCATGAGAGAATGAAGTCAGTGGGAAGTCATGGTAGCTCATCACAGCTATTCGTCAATAAGGTGATGGTCTGACACTTTGTCAGTGACACTCATGAGGTTATGACCACACTCACTGGTAACAACCTCCAAATTTTTGTTGTCAAGTTCACTCTGCAATCTCATTAGATATGCAACATCTTGACACCCTTGCTAGACATGTTAACATTATTGATAGACCTTTCATTCTCTTGTCATCAAGGCAATAATCCATCTCATTGGGTGGATGGACAGGGGAGCTGGCCGCAGTGAGCACTCTGGCAGTTCACATGGCCGGGAAATTGAGTGGTCTCAACAGTCAATGTCAGATGATGATGACATGAAGACTGCCAGAAAGGTACCTGAAATTGAGTGAAACTATCCTCCCCATGTTGAATGACTTCGTTATGGTGTCAAGTGACTGGAAAATACAAAAATCTGCAGTCACATCCCAGTATTGAGGATCCTATGATAAATCAACTCAAAAAATAGTCTCACAAGTACCATGATTCCCAGGTTAATAGATGCTCATGACTCAGGCTTGCAATGGTAAAACTGTGGTGACCAGGCACAATAGATGCTCCTGCTTAAGGCTTTGTGATGTTTGCAGGAAAGGGAAATAGCAGCTGCTGCATTAGCTGAGTGTCAACGCACTATCTTAGCCTTGGGTAAGCAGCTCAAGGTACTTGGCATTCAGGACTTGCCGGATGCTAGTCTCACTGCAACAGCATCTCCGACCTCAATTCAAACCATGACACAAACCATGGAGCTTCTGCGGTGGCAGACTCAGTCTGTTGATGGTATGTTACCTGGCAAAGATATCCCCTGGAGTAGCAGTCCGAGGCCACGGGCCCAGAGCCCAATCCCAGTTCAGAATTCACCAGACCAGAATGGGTCCCACTCTCCCTACCGAGGTTTCCCACAGATTGGGAATAATGGTGTGAGATCACAGCATTCGAACTTTGATGACCGGGTCTCAATACCTGCCTTAGCACCTGCTCAATCAGACTTGTCTGTCCCAGGGAATACACTATCAACTTCTGTTTTGAGAAGTGTAAGGACATTGCGGGCGAATTCAATGTTGAAAGCCACAAATGGCACCAACTTTTCAACCAATGGTGACAACTATTTGTTGGAAAATCCAGGAAGTTTATCCACAGTTAGTCGATTCTATTCCCGTTCACATAGTGAGACCAGTGAGTCTAATTAATACATTTCCAATTTCAGTTGAATCTACAAATTCAGAAGTAACTTAAATTTGGAGGTGGTTACAAATTTCATACAGGGAGCAGATGTTGTGGTCCAGAAGGAGTTCTGCACATATGGAAGGATTGCATAAGCTTTGAAAATCAGCAAATAGTAAGTGGGAGCAGTTGCATGATGAGTGTTTGGAGCACAACACTTCCTGTAAGTCATCAATTTATGCATTAATGATGTAAAAGGACCTGTATCAGGTGTAGATTAACCAAGATTGAAAGCTTTTTAAAATGAGAGTCACTGTGTTTTGGGCGTGATCTTCAACCAATTGTCACTGAACATTAATGTTGGGCTTACCAATTCCTGTCTCCATTTGGATGCTGTTCTGGAGCTGATGTTGATGTGTAGGGTAAGTCACCCATTTGCTGCCTCCTTCTGTCACTCCAGCATTTAAATTAGTTTTGGAATGATGGGCATCAACCATGCAAGTTTGCATCCCGACAGCAAAGGGCAATATCTCCATGAATTTAGGGTCTCTCACCCCAATGCACTTTCTACATGATATCTTTTTGTTGTTCTGACTTTGTGTTCACTATGTAAAGCAGGGGTTCATGTAAGATAAAGAATGTTGGAAGGAATTCCTTTGTATTTTGGAGTATACTTATCTTTTTGTTGTTCTGACACTGTCACACTGTAAAGAAGGGGTTCACTTAAGAATTTTGGAAAATTTTCCTTGTATTTTTGAGTGTGCTTATTCCTGTGAAGCTGCCTCAAGCTTTGTCAGTGGGCACCCACAGAGTGTAATGCACTTACCATGTTGGTGGGTAGAGTGGGTTGCACTCTGTTGACACTCAAAATCATGGCTCAAACTAGTGAGGCTCCTGTGCATAAGTCCCTTACCCTTTAGGAATGAAATTTGAAATTTGTTGAATAAAAGGGGTGTTAAGTGTTAACAGAGTGCAACCCAGTCTACCAACGAACCTGGTGAGTCCCTTGCATTCTGGGAATGCACACTGATAAAAGTTTGAGGCAAGTTCCCAGGAAATAAGCACAGTGAAACATGAAGGAATTTTTCCCAGAATTGTTTATCTTTAAGTGAACCCTTTCTTGGAGAGCACAGGCTGCCTCCATCTTGAGGTGGGCTGTTAGGAGGGTTCTAGGCTTGGAGTTTTATGGGGCTTACCTCTCCCCTTTCTTTAGTTGATATGCTTCATGCAACTGGTGGAGGTTTCAGTACTTACCTCCATGTGGCATGCCTCTTTTGGGCTGTTTGCTTGCCTGGACTTTGGTCCTTGCTGTTTGTTTCTTTTTCTCACCCTTTCTTGGGTGCTTTCTTTTTTGGAAGTTTGGCAAGGTTTCTTGTTGGATTTTTGTTTGGAGAGGCTAAAATGCTTTGAGAAGGTACCTGCAAAGGTCCATCATGAAGCCAAAGTCGAGAGGGTCTTGGGTGAGTCATACATACATCCAGCCAGCCAGGAGAGGATCTTTAAACCTTTCGACCATATTGCAAGAAATTCCATGTGCCAAAAGAGAGATGTGAAGCAGTGTTTTTTTTTGGGGCAAATTTCCCTATTTTTGCAACCTGAAAAATATGATTTCAACACATACAAAGGGTTTTTGGGAAACTATTGGTGAAGAAAGAAAAAAATGGGTTCCAAAATTCTCTTGACCTTCATCCTCTGGGAAAAATCGAAAAGGATAAAAATCAGACACAACTCCTTCCGTAACCGGGACTCGAACCCGGGTCGCCTGGGTGAAAGCCAGGTATCCTAACCATCTAGACTATTACGGATGGATGGACTTCGTTACGCTACTATCTCAAGTATCTTAATTTATATAATTAAATTACAAGAGAGTTCATACAGGAGCCACTGTTTGAAAAGACAAGCAGAGAATTTGACACGGTTCTGGTAATGGAAATCCCATGCATGGCAATAGTACATAGGATTGGGCACTTAAAAGCCTATAAAACAACATTATAAGAGCATCTCCAGCAGTGCTCAGTATGTGATCCTACACAGTAAAACTGGATGACTGAAAGTTAAAATATGCCAGTTTGGCTTAGAAAAATAGTTTTGTCTCAACATAATTGCAGAGTTTGCGGTTGCTTTGTAAAAGGTGCTGCAACGCTACGTACTTGCAGAAAAGAGTGTAGTTAATATGATCTGACTGCTGCTCAGTGTTTCTCATTGGCCCATCATAATGATTGGTCCAGGTGGTTTGCTATTAGTAGTTCCCCACCTATTTGCTGTCCTAGTTTCAGTTTCATGGGTGGGGTTGCAAAAATGTAAATAACTGAACTTGGATGTGAAAAATATTTTTGCAGGGCCACATAATGAGCGCCACTCTTTTCAGTTTTAGGTGCTTACTGTTTTCCAACCCCACCTATAAAACGGAAATTTGGACTGCAAATAGGTTGGAGACTACTAATAGCAACTCACCTGGGCCAATCAAACTTATTTAGCCAATCAGAAACAGGGAGCAATCAACAATTACAATTTGACTGTGTTTATTAGACCATTCCAAGATCCTCCTGGCTCCGAATGTAGTGCATTTTTTCAGGGTAACAAGAGGTTTCCATTGAATCCACTGGATTTGATTCATGTATCTCATCCCCGATTTCAAGTGCAGGGTCACATACAGCGTGGGTGGAGATGGCTCTAATACTGGAAACACAAAGTGAAATGGTATGTCACCCTTTGTCATCAAATTCAAAATTTGGGAGATTTGAGTAGCAATGGTTGGAACTCAGGGAGAGGCAATGATTGAGTGGGAGAGTTCCATTGCCAGAGAGTGCTCTGAGAGAACAGGCCATAGAGCACTCTCTGGCAATCTGTTCTTAAGCAACAAAAGGTTTTTTGAGCACTACTAGTCACTATGGTATGCATGGAGAAATTTGTGCCTACTTACATGTATACCTGAGAGAAACCACATAATTTCAGCGTTGTGTATAGAGAAACTAGTAGTGCAGACACTGAACCCCATGAACTCGTTGCAAATCATCTCCAGCTGGTGACACTCATCAGATATAGTTTGGCACTGGTGTTCCTGTAGACACCCGTTCAAATGAACTTCCTAAATTGACTCTTTAACAAGAAAAGAAGCATATAACAAAGCTGATAATATGAGGTGCACCACTGCCAGGAGCTTTGAAGATCTTTGAACACCCTGGGAACTACTGCGCCATTTCTGAAGTTGTTTGTCCTAGCAATGTCAGCTTCGTTGACAAGTCTCACAAAGAGACTTTGTTCAAATATGGTTTTCTTTCACTATGTACAGCTAACTCATGCAAGATGGAAACAGCATTTCTGAAGGCAGCCAAGAATGAACCCACACCATATTGCATTATAGGCAAGGTTTCTGTGGCCTCACAAGATTACTCTCTCCCAACCTGGCCTTTAGAGAAAACAGCCTTGCAACATAATGTACTCGCTATGGACAGTAGGATCCAACCACCAAGAGCAAAGATGTCCTGATCCAGTGGTTGACAGTACATTCAGTACCTTTGCTTCACATCGAAAAACACAGCATGTAAAAAATAGGTGCCAAGTGACCCAGGGTTCTGCCAATATCACATCTGGTAAAACATGACAAACCATGTTGGGAATTATCCTCTCAACTTCACCACACAGTTTTCTTCACCAGAAAGCTGATGAAAAGAGACCATTACTAACTCTATCCATGAACTTGTGACAGCTGCAAAAATGGCTGTGTTTGTTACTGCTAGACCAACTCTGTCATCTAACCACTTTGCAACAAGCACCTCACATAGTGCTGCAATGGTGCCTCTGGGGGCACCTTGGCAGCTTACAGCAACCATAGGATCTAATGATTCAAAAATTTGGCAAATGCAGAAAGATCAAGATCTAGATTGCAGCTCTGGTAATTACCCAAAGAATAGGTGTGATTAACACAGGCATGCCATCCTTCAGTAGCAAACTTTGATTTGGAATGATGACCTATACTGGGAGTGTGAGCTAGCAGGAGCAGGGACCATGAACACTTTGGACACTGCCCCACAGCTGAAAACAGTGGCCCTTAACATTGTCACTGCTAAATTAACTGTTTCACAGAAGCCTTGCAGTTCCATGCATTTATGGTTCTATAGACCAGAACTCATAGGAGCCCATTGTCGGGCATGACGAGATTGTAGCCATGGAGGGAGAGGAATTCTTGGAGGTGGTGGTGGACATGGTGGCTTAGATTCCCTCAGCTCATTTGGACGATCAACAAACCTGCAACCATCCAGTCACCTGCCAGGTTACATTCTTCATTTCTTCTGGTCTACTTTGTTAGGCATGCAAACTGTTGAAGGAAACTTCCTTGAACAACAAGAGAGGGAACACTTCCAGAGAACATAGCTGCTGTGTATGCACATCTATGCTGTTACAGCCCTGCCTCACTGCCTATGAGTCAGCTAGACAACCTGCCAATACCTGAGATACCCATGACAGTTCTTACAAGCAGAAGTAGGCCACTTACTCTATGAAGGCCATTGGGGCTGCATCTCCTTGCCTAACTCTTGTTGCCAAAACTCGGGTGTATCCCCCAGCTCGATCCCTAGATCCCACAAACAATAAATGAAGTGACCAAATGTCCCATGCATCTCAGACATATACAAAAGTACAATTACTTGAAAAAACACAAGCCCTTGAAAGCTGACATCCATCCAATCAAGTATACCAAGAAAGTGCATTAAGGGACTGACTTGTAGCGGAAAGCCAACTCTGAGAAGACCTTGTGCAGATTTTCATCACCATGAATGACACCAGCTGCTCGTCGCCTAGCAGCAAGTGTACCCTTCAAGCCACCAGAGAATTTCAGTGACATTTCACAAGAAGATGCAACTTCTCACACTTCTACCATCATCAACAGAGACACACCTGCTTTCCTAGTTGGACCATGTTGTCTGCCACCCTCCGCAGCTCCTTAGCCTGCCATTCAGGTACACACCAGTAACCGTTTGGTGACCAAGAATAGCAGATGCAAGGAATTTGAAAGTTGAAATGATGAACTTTCCAATTCAAGAGAACATTCCTCTAGAAGATTAAGAAAATAAACTTTAAAAAGTACAAACTTCACCACATGCAGAAATTTTTATGTAAATTCCTCCATGTTTAACATGTTCCTTAACAGCTTTGATTCCAGATGCAGCAACCTTGTTCTTGCCTTCCCATATCTTGACATGAAACCTGTTTGAAGGTACTCAGATGTTGCATTGAACTTTGTCTGGAAAAATCTTCAAACATTGCAAAACCCTAGAAGTTTTGAAGAATTCCTTTTCTTTCAAACCCTGAAACCCTTTGTTAATATGTTCTTCTGCTGCAGAAAGAAAAAAGAGATATCCAGAACACCACAAGCAAAAGAGGGAAAAAAAAAAACCTTTGGCACTGTAGTCTCAAGGCGCTCATGTTGAACTAGCTGTGACACCAGGTTCCTGCACCCATCCTCCCCATCCTCTCGTTAGCATCATCCCTGACCATAACCAAACCCCCAATTCCAACATGTCTCATCATAACATTAAATATTCTACTACCACCATCCGCTAACTGTTGCATCCTACAGCCCAAAGTGAAAAAACAGAGAAAAACCCAAAAGAAACAAATGCCCAGCGCTAACTATCCAGAAAAAATCCTGACGTGTCAATCTTGCAGCAAAGCGAGCACATCATACGAGTTTCAATCTTTAGCTTGAAAGATCTTTGCCAAAAGAAAAACCCACATGCAAGGTGGCCAAGAGCTCTAGTACAAGTTCCGATCTTTCATGAGGTTAAGAGATCTTAGCCCCCAAAAAGAAACCCCACATGTAAAGTGACCAAGAGTTCTAGTACAAGTTTCAATCTTTCGCGTGCTCAACGAATCTTTGCCAAACCAAAAAAACAAAAAAAAGAGAAAAAAACCACATGCAAGGTGAGCAAGAGCTCTAATCCATTCTAATCCACTTAGGGTAATGCCTTGATGGAATGAAAAGAGAAACAAACATACAAAACAGATGAGACGGAAACAAGGCTAAGAAGAGAGAGAGACATACACACACACACACACACACACACACACACACAAACCTGAGAAGAGCCCAACGATGGCTAGACGTGCGGCCTAGCTTACGCATAGAATGGCGATGCTTCATCGTGTCTCCTTCCCTCACACCTGCTTCTTCACACCCTGACGCTCGCTCACCTCCCCGAAGCTCCAACACCCAGTGCCCTAAACCCTAGAAAACCATTGCACAGGGAAGCAAGCAGTGGGCTTGCTTACCAACTCTGTTCCGAAGTGAAGAAATGGAGATGGAAAGTGTGCTGTGTGTAACAACAGGAAAAGTAGATGAGGTTTGTTGGCTAGCGCCCATAATTTTTCTAATGATGGAAAAAAACCCTAAACCCATTCATCCATTTACAACTCCCCCAACAAGATCAATTCCTATTGAGACCCTTGAATGGGACCAAAACTTGGGTGGTGGATAAACCCTAGACCCTAAACCCTAATAATTTGGCTCTAATTTATCTGATGATTGAAAACCTTAAACCCTAAACCCATTCATTCCTCCATAACATGCCAGGGGATGGCTGCACACAGGCTAGAAGCCATAACTCGCTTGTGCAAAGACATGCAAAGCACCTTGAGGTGCCATTCATTGGTCCACCACCATAACAACAACTGGTTATGTCTGGAAATTGGAAGATAAATTCTATTGGGACCCTTGGATCTTCAAGACGGGGTGAAAACTAGTTTTGGGTGGATTTTGAATTTTTTTTGAGCTTTTTAATGAATCGACTATGTTTTGTTTCATGGTTGAAAACAATTAATGAATGACCTTATTAAATTTCAATTGTGTAATTTGATGCACTTTGCAAGAGATAAACGTCTTGAACTTCCCATCTCAAATTTCAAGAATGTTACAAAATAAAAATGGCGAATCAAATAAAATGACATACCATTTAAACATTACACCTTGCGAATATCAATATGATTGGCCAATCAAAAACAATCATTTCCTTTTATTGGTGTTATTACATGGCCTTGTTAACATGTGCATATTTATGATTCTAGAATTATTTTACATTTTTTGATTGTAATATAATATTGTATGTAGTGTTCTTTTTTTGTGGGGAATTTT
>Ga0209611_10002626_pt1 | contig 31610 bp, 28 predicted proteins | sample S1TSphgellanicum_3_FD_187693 | JGI IMG/M metagenome (GOLD analysis project Ga0209611, IMG submission 187693) | Host-associated microbial communities from peat moss isolated from Minnesota, USA - S1T2_Fc - Sphagnum magellanicum MG (SPAdes) (version 2) | ecosystem: Host-associated > Plants > Peat... | reverse complement strand
CATGGTCCAGGTTCGCGTGCGAAACCGGCGTATCGGTCAGGTCGAGCAAAGCTTCATCCAACGGCTCAACGTCGGCGACGTTTTTGTGCTCAATGGCCGTATGCTACGCCTGATTGAGACGCGCCTCCTCGACGCCAAGGCCGAGTGGGCCGCCCACGAGTTGCCCACCGTGCCGCGCTGGAACGCGAACAAGATGCCGCTCGCTTCCGGTCTCGCCGAGGAAGTCGTGCGTCTTCGCTCGCGGATCGGTGCGATGCTCGAGGCTGGCGACGATGGCGCCGTCACCGCGGTCGAGTGGCTGGTCGAGGAGTACGACCTCACCTCCACCAACGCGGAGGCCATCATCCGCCAATTCCTCGCGCAGCTCCGCGTCTCCGCCATTCCCGCCGAGCATGATTTCCTCATCGAGCACTACCGCGAGGGTCCGCTGCGTCACCTCTTTTTTCACTCGCTCATCGGCCGTTCAGCCAACGACGCGCTCTCCCGCATCGTCGCATGGCGCATGAAGAAAAGCCGCGGTGGCAACGCGCTGGTGACCATCGACGACTACGGCTTCCTCATGACGCTGCGCGATTTTCAGATGATGGAGATCGACGAATGGAAGGAGCTTTTCTCGCCGCGCGACGCGGAGGAGGACCTCGCCGCCGCGCTGGCCGATTCGCAACTGGTGAAGTGGCAATTCCGCGGCGTTGCGCAGACCGGCCTGATGGTGCCGCGCCACCAATTCGGACGCGAGCGCAGCGGGCGCAACCTACAATGGAGCACGGAGGTCATCTTCGAGGTGCTGCAAAAGTACGAGCCCGATCATCCACTCCTCGCCGAGGCTTATCATGAAGCGGCACACACGTTCCTCCATTTGCCGCGCGCGTTCGCCTTTCTCCAACGCGCGAAAAAACTGAATTGGCGCACGGTCGAAGTGGCCAAGGTCAGCCCGTTTGCCTTTGGCATCTTCGTCAGTAAAATCAAGGAGACGATGATGATGGAAGATCCCGAGGCCGCCATCGAGCGGCTCTACCACGAATTTTACCAGGACCTGGAACAACACGATGAACCGCTCTCGCGCTGAGTTCGTGCAGGTCGAGATCGAACCCGGCTGGTGGCTCAGTTCCGGGCGCGCGCTTTTTCTCGAGCCCGAAAAGACGCTCGTCGTCGCCGACATCCATTGGGGTTACGCCGACAGCCATCGCCGCGCCGGAAATCTCCTGCCGCTCTGGGGCAATGCCGAGACCGCTCAGCGCCTGTGCGGCCTGCTCGATTTCTACCAGCCCGCGCGGATGATCTGGCTCGGCGATTCGCTCCATACCTCCGGCTCGGCTGAGGCGGCCGAGGAATTTCTCACCGCCCACGCACCGCCGGAAATGATCGTGCTGCGTGGCAATCACGACCGCAAATGGGGCCGCATCACCGCTGATCATTTCCAACTCGGCCGCTGCTTCTTTCATCACGGGGATCGCGAGGTTGTGATCGAGCCAGGCCTCGTCGAAATCATCGGCCACGTCCATCCCGCCATCAGCCTTGGCGACGGGGCCGGCACGCGCGTGAGAGCGCCGGTTCTGGTCCACGGCCGCCGCCGGCTCATCCTGCCCAGCTTCTCCGAATGGTCCACGGGCGCCTCATGGAATGGGGAACTCGAGAGCGACGAAAAGCTCTGGATTATTTCGTCGCGCCGCATCTGGCCACTTCCCCGTGCGCTACCCAGCGGAACCTGAAGAAGGCGGAGTTGATTCGCCGACCGGATAACCGGAACATGCCGTCTCGGAAATTGGCGCCGAATGACAGTTGAGGCTCTACACAGGGTAGATTTAAGCTCATTGTACACGCTCAGCACTTTGTCTTCGATTATCGCCCGAGTGATGGAATGGCAGACATACGGGACTTAAAATCCCGAGGGAGGAAACTCCCGTGCGGGTTCGACTCCCGCCTCGGGCACCGATCTACAACGGTGATAATAAATCAGAAAATGTTTTTGCCGGAAGTGCATCCGCTATGGAGATCGACATCCGCAAACCTGATCCGGATGTTCCCTTCAAATAGCTGATTTTCCGATCGCCGGGGGAATTTTGGTAGTTTTGTGTTCTCGATATTCGGGTTTGTAAGGCCAACATCCGGTAAATGGCAGGAGTAAGCTGGGTCAGATTCAACTCGACGAGGCAACGCTGGAATGTCCTTTCCTTGGAGGTGTCCGGCCCGGTATGATCACTTGATTAGGATACAGAATATAGGCCATGTTTGATAAATTCGTGTCTACCGCGCGTTGGCTGGGGGAAGTTTGTATGAGCGCAGCCGCAGAAGCCACTCCGGTAGCCAAGAAGGAATCACTCTCACCTCCGGGCAGAACGCAGCCATCGGGTGGGGACCGCGTTTGGCGCGTAAATGAGCTTCTTTGTTCCTCGGGCGGCGATCCGCCTCTGGATGACAAGGGAGTTTGTGAAAGGATATTTTGCTTGCGGGCTTATTTTGGGCAACACCTACGTTTTATAAGAATAACGTGACAGTCCAATTCTCTTATGATTAAAACGCTGAAAAAACTTTTCTACCCGATTAGTTATCTAATAAATCATTTCGACGATATCCCTCAGGATTTGCTACAGCCTACAAATGATATTTTACACTATCGGTTTCATGTTAATAACGGCCTTCTAACAGAGATCCGAAAACTACAGGCTCTAGCGAATAATGAGTTTTTTCAGGACCATCTCAAGCAGCTGAAATTAAGCAATGAGCAGGACTTTCCCGAGGTATCCTACGCCCTGAAAAATAGCGCAAGAATTCTGCACACGTACTGCGATCGAGAAACTACCCGCAACAATACAGTTATTTGCACGGTTGCCATCGGAGATGCCTACAGAAAGTCCGTTAACTACTGCCTTCAAAGCCAACAATATTATGCCGCAAAAGCTGGGGCAGATTATGTTCCATTAGATATAACTCCGGCGCATCAGCACCAACATCCGGCCTGGTATAAAATACCGCTGATATTTAAAATGCTGCAGGAAGGATATGATCGGGTGTTATTTATTGATGCGGACGCCATGGTGACCAATTATACAATACCCCTCAATCAACTTTTTGAGCCGCTTACTGAGAGTAAGGAAGTTCTCTTGCTGGCAGAAGATGAAGGTGGTCTTAATACAGGTGTTATGTTAGTCGCGAGGAAGCCTGCCGCTTACCGGCTTTTAGATTTGATCTGGACATATAATTTGGGATCTCATGTTGCCAACTGGGAGCAGCAATCGTTGATCGACTTGATCAATACATACAAGGGCATTAGTGACCTAACGCTGGTTGCTTCCGAGCCTAAGACCTTAAATAGTTTCCCTTATGAGCGCGAGCATATTTACAATATCATCCAAAAAAATAATTGGACGGCGGGGGACTTTATTTGCCACTTTGCAGGAATCCGCGCGCCCCTCCTGGAAAAATTGATTTCACATTACATCGTTGAATACGATTTGGATGAGGGCCTTAACTTTAAGAATACAATAGTCGACGTCAAAAAATGAAGACCAACTTTGTAACCGCCTCATGCATTGGCACTCGCGGGGAGTTTGGCAATCATCTCTTTCAAATATCTGCCGCTTTAGGTTACGCCCACAAAAATGATTGCAAGGCGATTTTTAAGCCTTGGGTTTGCCAGCATGGCAATAGAGATTACTCTGTGTATTTTCCAAAGTTGGCTTATACGACAGACATTGTTTCCAGGAATATTTATGCGGAACCGCGTTTCGCCTACGATGAAATTCCGGTAAAGCCAGCACTGGATATCATTGGCTCTTTTCAATCGGAGAGGTATTTTTGGGAAATCCGCGATACCATCAAGGATATTTTCCAAGAACCCATGGAGATTGGATCCCAAGTGGAGGCCTTTCTAAAGACTCATAAGTTATCCGATTATTCGGCATTTCATATGCGCTTTTATGATCGTGAAACTCGTGATAAGTGTGCAGATATCCACACCTTGCCTGAGCACTATTTTATAGAAGCCTCTAAAAAGCTAAGAAAAGACACTAAGGTCGTTATCGTCACCAATAGTGCGACAAGAGCGAAGCTTTTTGCCAAAGATCATCTTAAAGGTTTCGATGTTCTTGTATGCTCGAACAGTGATTCTTTGGTTGATTTCTATATCTTAACGCGTGCCCAATCTATTATTATATCGAATTCGACTTTTGGCTGGTGGGGGGCTTACCTCAATCGCCGTGTTGATAAGGTTTACGCCCCAGCCTTGAAAAAGTGGTTTGCCTTTCCTAGCCGATTGGAAGCCCGGTGGAGTACGGAAGATTTGTATCCAGATCATTTTATAGAGGTACTATTTTAATTGTCTGATTCGTTGGAAGTTGGTTCCAAGAGGAGCGCGCCGGTCGAAGGCTCCTCGATGCCGCGAACAGAAGGGAATTACGTTGCCATGCAAAGCGAGGTTTCTACTGTTGTCACGATGGAGTGGCGGCGCTATTGGGACATTGTGTTTTACCGGACCTATGCGGAGCTAAAAGCGGAGGCGCAGCTCAGCTACATGGGGTATGTCTGGTGGGTTTTGGAACCACTGCTCAATACCCTGCTTTTTTACGTGCTGCTGGTTGCGGTGCTGGAACAATCGACCGTCGGCGCCATTTCTTTTCTCGTCGTGGGTGCGATCACATGGCAGTGGTTTAGTGCGTCCATGATGACGGCGGCTAATTCCGTGGTCGATGCCGGTGTAATGTTGCGGCATATCTATCTGCCCAAGGTCGTTTTGCCGCTCATCTCCATCCTGACGAGCAGTTGGAAATTTCTATTTCTCTTCGCTTTGCTTCTCCTCAGTGTTTGGGTCACAGGCCATGCGCCGACTCTCGTCTACGCTGCGCTTCCTCTCCTTCTCGTACTGGAATTTCTCCTTATCCTCGCTTTCACCCTGCCACTGGCCTTCATCATGCCATATGTTCCCGACGCCCGCGTCACGGTGGATGCCCTCCTGCGCTCGGCCATGCTGGTCTCAGGCATTTTCTTTCCGGTGGAACGATTGCCAGCGGCCTATCGCGCCTATTTTCACCTTAATCCCATGGCCGATTTGATCGAGAGCTACCGGGACGTCCTGCTCGATAATCGCTGGCCTCGCTGGGACCTTCTCGGTTACGTCGCCTTCATAAGCTTTTTGGGCCTCATCTTTGCCGCGTGGTTTCACCAACGGCTGGATCGTGCGATGGTCAAGGCGATCCACCGCTGATTGTTACTGGCCCGTGCCGCGAAGTGTTTCGATCGGTTCCAGGCGAGAAGCGCGTCTGGCGGGGACGTACGATGCGATGAACACGGCGATGACAGCAAGAATGGCCGCGAGAATGTAGTGGGTGGGCGACCATTCAACAATAAAGTGGTCGGTGCGCAGGATGCCCCGGAAATTCACCGGGATGATGGAAATGATGTAGGTAAGAAGGGCCCCCAATCCGAAGCCAAAGAGGATACCACTCACAGCAATGCAGGCTCCTTGCCAGAGGAAAATGGCGGCGATGTCCCGCCGTTCGTACCCCATGGAACGCAGAATGGCGATCTCCTTGGTCTTTTGCATGACGGAAAGAGACAGGACATTAAAGATGCCAAAGCCGGAAAGAAGAATGATCATCGAGACGACGATTCCGGCGGAAATCCGCAGCGCATCAAAGATGGCCAGGTTGCCCGCCTGGCGCTGCTGCCATGAAGCGGCGGAGTGGGAAAGCAGATCTTCAAACTCGGCTGCTCTTTCCGGAGCACGGGCGGGGTCAAGCAGCTTCACCAGCATGAAGGATGTATAGTAAGGCTTGTGCAGGAGTGTCTGGGCGGTTCGCATATGAACAAACACATTCTTGATGTCGAAATCCCACACGCCGGTTTCATAGATGAGATCAATGCGAAAGCGCCGGGTTTCATTATCCGCGCTCACGTAGATGTCTTGTCCGGCGACCAGCCTCATGCGCTCCGCCAGGCTGGCCCCGACACAGGCGCCGTTGGGATCATTGCGAAAATCATCCATCGATCCTTTCGTGACCTGCTTGGCAAAATCAGTCGTGCGTAAATGCAGGTCCAGATCGATTCCCTGGAGGGAGACGGCTTCGGTGGAAAAGCCGGAGCGGAGAAAGGCGCGTCCCTCCACGATCGGAGAACAGGCGACGACATCCGGATAATGGGAAAGGACGCGGATGATCCGATAGGCGTCGGCGATCCCGGGATAAAACTTACGGGCCTGTTCACTGGCCACCATCAGGGATTGATCCGGTTTGACATCGAGAATATGGGTCCGCTCTTCCTGGAAGCGGTCCGTGATGACGATGCACCCCTCGGAGCCCAGCACCGTATTGATATAGAATGTTTCAAAGCCCTGCGTCTGCGCGAGAGCGGCAATGAATGACCCGACGCCAAAAACCACGCCGAGCGCGCTGAGTCCCAAGGATCGCTTGTGGGCGAGGAGAAAGCGAATGGCGATTTTAAAGGAGGGAGAATCCACGTCGAACAATCGGTAAACGTCACCAACTTCGGAGCCAAGCGACGGTCCCGGCCTAATCGGTCCTGGTGATCAATTCCCGGACGCGCATGCCGGGTTTGTATAGGTCCTGGTTGGATAATATGACCGCGGTGCCTTCGGTCAATCCATCCAGGATTTCGCTTTTTTCGATGGTGTGAAATCCGACATGCACATGCGCTTCCTGCACCTTGCCGTCGACTACCGTGAGGACAACATTGTCGCGCCGGATGGCACGGGTGGGGATGGTCAAGGTATTCTTGCGTTCGCCGATGACGATGTTCATTTCGCCGGTCATTCCTGGCCTGATGGTTAGCGTGTTGTCGTCGAGGTTAAACCAGACCGGGTAGACCTGATTTTCCCCTTGGGGCAGAATGGAACTGAGCGTCCCAATCAAGTCCTTGTCCGGGAAGGAATAAAGGCGGATGTGGGCTTTCATGCCCACTTTCAGGTACCCAACGTCTTCCTCATTGACGTTGGCTACGACCCAATTTTCCGCACTGCCTACGCGGCAAACCTGACTTTGGGGCGGTATGTATTCACCCAAGTTGACGTAAGTGTTCAGAACCACACCATCAATCGGTGAGGTCAACTGCATTTGCTTCATTTGATCGAGCAGATCGTCACGGGCACGCTCCATGTTATCGACTTCCGTATCAAGACCAAGTTGCTCATTCTGCACCTGCTCGCGCAAACTGGTGAGTTGGTTCTGTGCTTTCTCCAGTTCGACCGGCGCGATGTTGGTCGCATCCACCAGCTTTTGCAGTTTTTCGACTTCGATTGCCTGGTTTTTCAAGGTCGCGGCGGAGGGCGGGCCTAAGGCTTGGTGGATCTTGGCTTGATTGAGATTCGATTCTGCCAAATCAAGCTGACGCTGCAAGTTATCGTCGGTCAGTACAGCGAGGAGCTGCCCCTGCTTGACCACGGAACCGCTTGAGATTTTGTATTCCGACAATTGACCGAAAATTCGCGTTTTGACGATGACCTGGCGCACAGGCGCCACATTGACGGTTCCATAGACGCTGGCCAGGGCTGTCCCCCGCTGCACAATGGCGACCTCGGCCGAGGCGACCGTGGCGTAGTTGTAATAGTAATAGGCACCCCCTCCAGCGGCCGTAGCAGCCAGTAGAAGGAGGACAAACCAGCTTCGAGCCAGGAATCCACGGCGTGGCGCTGCTTTACGTCCGGCTCTTGGTTGGGGCATCTTGAGGTCTTGGTGCATCTGAGCCGTCTTCCGGCGATATCTCTGAAGCGGTTAAACGCTGCATCCCAGCGCACAGGCGCGCATTCAGGGTCTTGATCGGGCAACGGAGGTTTCTAAACCATCGCCTAGGGCGTGGTCAAGTGCCGCAGCAGCCAGACTAAGTTGATATTGAGCATTGAGGCGCTCTTGTTGCTGTTGCAAGATGTCGTCTTCAAGATAGGCCTTGTCGAGCTGGCGCAGCCGTCCTGTTTGGTATTCGAGCTCACTGAGATGACGCAACTCCGCCACGGGCGCCTGTTCATTCAAAGCATGCAGGGTCTCGCGCTCGAGGTTGATCGTCGCCGCTGCAGAGTTAATGTCTTCCGCAATGGAGTGACGCAACTCCTGGAGGGCCACGTCGCGTGAGGCAATCTGAGCTTTGTCGGACAATTTAATTCCCCCAAGGTTGCCGCCGTCAAAAAAAAGCCAGGTGGCATATAAACTTATCGGAAGCTGGGAATTGCCAAAAGCGCGCTCCGTCGCCGGTTCGTTGTAATTGCGTTCCAAGTCGTAACCACCGGCATTAATCGGGCCGAAGGCGGGTGGCTGAAAAGCCGATTGGGATTCGATCCCGACAATCGGATAGGCATTTTGCAGGTCAACCTCGATTTGTTGCTCAGCGGACATTTGCGTCGATTCGAGCAACTGCAAGTCCGGCCGATTCTTCAGAGCCTCCGTCGTAAGCTTGCCGGCGTCGAGATCAGCGGGCGCATCGGACAACAACTCGCCGGTGAGATGGGCTGACATGGGCAAGTCCTGGCCCAGAAGGACATTCAGGGCGATGAGGGCTTGGGCTGACTGTAGTTCAAATTGAGCCTGCTGGCGCTTGGCCAGATCAGCTTTGACCTGAATGCTCAGCACTGTGTTTTTTTGCACCTGGCCTCCCTCGAAAAGCTGTTTTGCGGAAGCCAACGCAGTGGCCTCCTGCTTGGCATAGTTCCGGTACAGCTCAACCTCGGCATTGGCGCCCAAGGCGTTGATGAACGCCTGCCGCACATGGAACATGACATCGTTAAAAGTCTGGCGATAATTGATTTTAACCTGCTCTTCGGTCAGCCGGCTGATCCGCAACTGCGGGAAAGTCGCGCGATTGTAGAGGGTTTGTTGAAACTGAACGTACAGCGTTGTCGGCGTCGTGAGCGCCTGGGCTTGCAGTGTGGGATAGAGAATGGCGTGGAGGGAGATGACGCGTCCCTCGGCGGCCAGAAACAGGATTGAAGCCTGACGAAGCTGGGCATTATGCTCCGCAGCGATCTGCAGGCATTGCGCCAGCGAAACATCGTGTTGCTTTGAAGCGACGGGTGGAGGGGAAGCCACCTCTGTTCCCCACGCCAATCCAGCGGCAAGGCAGAGAAGCCAGGCGGAGAAAAGGAGTAGCCTCATTGTCATTGTGGCGGAGCAGGCGGAGCGACCGGCGCAACGATAGGGTTCGCGGGTTGCGGTGACCCGGGAGGAGCGGTGGGAATTACCTGCTCCTGCGGCCAGTCAACAAACTTGAGTGATACGGCGCGCTCCAGATCCGCCATGGCATCCATGTAAAGTTGCTTGGTCCTGATCTCCTCCGAGCGGGCCGAAGTGAGGTCGATGGTCGCCTGTAGCACGTCGAGCAGGGTTGCGTAACCCGTGTCGGCGGAAAGCTGGGCCAGCCCCACCGCTTGTTCGGCTGTATGGACATTGGCCGTCTCGGATTGAATGGTGGCTTGGGCGCTTAGCAGGCGCACGTAGGCTTCACGCACCTCGTTCTGGATCTGCTGGCGCAGGTCGTCGCGCGAAATATAGCTCGAACCCACGGCTGCTCGATCGGTGATGACCTGGCCCTTGGTGGCAAAACCATCGAAAATGTTCCAGGTGCCGAGCAATCCGACCGCATAATCGTTGATGCTATTGTTAAAGGAGACCTCGGTCTGGTCTCGCGCGTCTTCATCCGCTGCATAGGCGTAAATGTGTGGAAGGAGCGCCGCCTTATCGAATTTGACCTGATGTTCGGCGATTTCGATCTGCCGACTCGCAGCCTGTAACTCAGGCCTCCGGCTTAAGGCCAACGCGATAAAGTCCTCCACCTTGATTTTGCCAATGGGCGGACAATCCAGACTGACGTTCAGCAGAAATGGCGGATTTAAAGGGGATTGTTGGAGGGGCCATTCGATGCTTAACAGGTGGGACAAGGCCAATTCCGAGCTCACCAGGTCATTCTCCGCGCGGTTCAGGGTGGCACGCTGATTGACCAGGTTGACTTCGGTCCGCAGAATATTGAAACGAGTGGTGCGACCCGCGTCGAAGAGCTCCTTCTGGCGCTTCTCCTCCTTACTCAGCAGATCAACGGTCTTCTTCTGGGCGTCAATCTGCGCCTGATTCACCACGATGGTATAGGCCGCGTATTTAACGTCCCTGAGCACCTGATCAATGGTCGCCTGAAATTGGAGTAGAGAGGCCTCATGCTGGAGCTTGGCGATGGCAATCTGTTGCCGGTTCGCACCCCCGGAGTAAAGGCTTTGTGATACGGCAAGCTGGATCGTCCAATAGTCTCGGAAACGCTGGAGAGTGGGATCCTGGCCTTGAGAGAACAAATCATCGTTTCGCTCTTCCACACGCCCATTAAGGCTCAATTGCGGGTATAGAGTTGATTTGGCTGTGATGACGAGACCTTGGGTTCTTTCAATATCCTTTTGTGCCTTGAGGATGCTGGGATTGTGTTCGAGCGCTAACTGCAGGCAATAGTTAAGCGTATACGTCGGAACCGTGGGAGGGCCACCAGCGGGTAGGGGGGGATCCGCGATGCCGGGGCGAGAGACAAGGACGAGCAGGCAGCACCACCGCAAAAGCGATGAAATACGACCTCTCTGAAAGATCACAAAAGACGATGCGCGCAAATCAAACAAAATGAGGGAAAAACAAATCGTTTGAGACAAAGAATGGCTTTGGAACGCGGGGATATGATAGTGTCGCTCCAAGCTCCAAGACGAAATGTTATTATCATCATTTTCAACCGGTTCCAAGCCTCTTTTGCAACGCTGTATAACAGATATAAGCACAAAATTGCGGCTCAAATACCAGCCTTACTATCACGAGGTGGAGGCACAGGATGGTCCTTACGTCACCGTCGCTGGCAAGCGGATGCTGATGATGAGCAGCAATGAATACCTCGGATTAAGTTCCCACCCGAAGGTCAAGGAAGCCGCCGTCCAGGCTACCCGGAACTGGGGAACAAGCCCGTGCGGTTCGCGCTTGGCGAATGGCAGCCGATCGTACCACGAGGAGCTGGAAGTTTACCTCGCCGATTTTCTACAAATGGAGGCATGTCAGGTTACCTCCGCAGGCTATCTTGCCTGCATGGCGCCCATGAGCACGCTGGTGCGACGCAGTGACGCGCTGCTGGTGGACAAGAGCATCCACGCCGCGTTGTGGGACGGCGCGGTTCTAAGCGGCGCGGACATCGAGCGTTTTAATCACGAGGACATGGCCGAACTCGATTCCCTGCTGACTTCGCTGCCGAAACAGCAGATGAAGGCTATCGCGGTGGATGGTGTGTATTCCATCGAGGGGCACATCGCCTCCTTGCCGCAAATCGCCGACATGGCGGAAAAGCACCAGGCTCTCGTCATCGTCGACGATTCTCACGGCCTCGGAGTTTTAGGCCGGGAAGGACGCGGAAGCATGGATCACCACCAAGTGGGTGGGAAGGTTGACGTGCTGACGGGAAGCTTCTCCAAGTCTCTTGCCAGCACGGGCGGCTTTATTGCCGGGAGTCGCGAGGTAATCGAGTATCTCCGCAGCAATTGCCGGCAGATCATCTTTAGCGCCGGTTTGCCGGCATCGCAGGCCGCCGCGGCCCAGGAAGCTCTTCGTCTCATGCGCGAAGAACCGGAGCACCGCCAACGTTTGTTGGAAAACGCCGCCTATTATCGCGCAGGCCTGCACGATCTCGGCGTTGATTACTGGAATAGTCCCACCCCCGGGCACCCGATCGTATTGGGAGACAAAGAAAAATGTTATCGTGTCTGGTCGATGCTTTGGGAGCAGGGCTTTTTTACCGTCATGGCCATCGCGCCCGGTGTGCCGGCAGGCAAGGATCTGATTCGAACATCGGTCACCGCCCTGCATAGTCGGGAACAAATTGACCTTTTTCTGGCGGCCTTGGGCAGGACCTTGAAAAAAGTTGGTTTTATGACTTCCTAACGCTGGTCGATTTCATTACAAAGAACCGGGGTTGGAATTGGTGCGAGGTGAGTATCCTCGCTAATAGAGCGATATACATGGAAAATAGTTTCGTTACCAAGCTGACCGAGCAAGGAGAGACCAAGCTGCGGGAGTCTTTCAAGCGGTACAGTCCCGAAACCATAGAGGCTATTCTCCATTTTCGGAAGAAACAGGATCTCAGTGTCGTCCTTCCGTGCGTTCACGGAATTCTCGAACGGTATATTAAACTCGAGCCCGGCGAACACCTCGCTCAACGCCCAGACTCGACACGCCTCGGCGAAGACTTGGGGATTGATTCGCTCACCATGCTCGAGATTGTCATGGCCATCGAGGAGGCGCTCGATTTTCGCATGGAAGATTCCGACCTGCGCAATATCCGGACCTTGGGAAATGTGCGTCAATATGTGGACGACCGCGTTCATAATCGTCCCGTTTCCATTGCCGCGGTTGAACTCTACGAACGCGAGCGCCTCTGTTTGCTTCTGCCCCAGCAACCTCCCTTTCTCTTTCTCGACAAGGCGGAAATCCAAGGCGATGCGATCCGCGCCACCTATCTCTTCCGTGGTGACGAATTTTTCTTTTCCGGCCACTTTTTGAATGACCCGGTCGTGCCGGCGTCCATCGTGTATGAGGCCTTGGGGCAAGCGTGTTGTCTCTGGATTCTGGAGCAGGTTCCCGCCCGTCTGCATCAGGTCCTGGCCACCAACCAAGTGCTCTTTGTCGGCATGGATGAAGCCCGGTTCTTCCGGCGGGCCAAGCCGAACGATGAGATCCTGATATCGCTTGCCCTGACCCGTTTGCGCGCGCCCCTGGCCGTTTTCTCCGGCCAGGTCAAGGTCCACAATCAAGTCCTCGCGCGCGTCGAGGGGCTTACTCTCGCCTTCGGGGATTTCAATCCTGCGGCCATTGATGCCACGCCGGCCCACGTGACCGGCACCCCTTCCGCCGGCTCATCTCAGGCTGCGGTCAACGGCGTCACGCAGGCCGTGGAAGTCTAGGAAACCAGACTTTCAGCGGCTCTTACTGGGCGGTGCTAGTTTCCATTTACCCTCAAGTCGCTTGAAAAAACGGGTTGTCATCACCGGCCTCGGGTTTATCACCAGCATCGGAAACAGCCGGGCTGAGGTGTTTGAAAGCCTGCGCAGCGCCAGATCGGGAATCGAAGTCTTCGATCAACTGCCGAAGGAGGCCGGTGGTCCCAGATTGGCAGGCACGGTCAAAGGCTTTTCGTTTCCCGGCCTGGCATTTGAAGACTGGACTTATCCGCCTGAGTATTCGATTGAGCGAAATGACCTGCGCTCCATGAGCCCGCATGTCATCTATGCCTGGTGTGCCATGCAGCAGGCCATAGCGGACGCTCAGCTCCAACCGGACCGGGTTTCCCATCCGCGAACAGGCGCGATGTGCGCCTCCGGCGGGTCGATGTGGATCATCCATGAAAATCTCCACATCATGGCCACGGAGGGCGTGCATAAATGCCATCCCCTTTCACTTCCGGCCGGCATGCCTGGAACACTCAACGCAAATCTCGCTGCCTCCTTCAAACTGAAGGGAGCCGTGGTCGGTTTTCTAAGCGCCTGTGCCTCGTCAGCGCATGCCTTTGGCTACGGCTACGATCAGATTTGCCAGGATCGCCAGGATGTCGTCTTCGTTGTCGGCGCGGAGGACTGCAATGTGTTCAGCATTCTGCCGTTCGCCACCGTGCGCGCCCTCAGTCTGCAGTCCGATCCCGCAAAAAGTCCGTGTCCTTTCGATGCCTCACGCGACGGCTTCGTGGGCACGGGTGGAGCAACGGTCATGGTTCTGGAGGAGCTGGAATCGGCCGTCGCCCGGGGCGCCGCTATATATGCGGAAGTGCTGGGGTGGGGCGAGGCCGCCGATGGCTACAACGTGATGGCACCGGAACCCGAAGGGGAGGGGCTGGCCCGCGCGATGCAAAACGCTTTGAGTCAAGCCGGCCTCGCGCCGGGCGATATCGACTACATCAATGCTCACGCCACCGGAACCACCATTGGCGATCTTTCCGAGATCAAGGCGATCCGCAAAGTCTTTCACGGCGGCCGCATTCCCTACGTTAGCAGCACGAAAGCGCTCACGGGCCACGGCATTTGCCTGGCTGGTGCCATGGAGGGCGCCTTCACCGCCCTGGCTCTCCGGGAAGGATTTCTTCCCGTTTCAGCCAAAATCAGCCAGCTTGACCGCGCTTGCGCGGGAGTGCCGATCCTCACTCAGCCGGTGCCACTGGCGCCAAGGCTGGCTTTGAGTAATTCGAGTGGGTTTGGGGGTGCCAATGTTTCCATCGCCTTCCGGCGCTGGCCGGCCGAATAAAAACCGCCTTCATTCGACGACAGGTGCAGGCGCCACCCCCAGCAACTTCTCCAATGCCAATCCCGGGTTGGTCATACAGCGCACGCTTTGCATCCGCAGCCGCAATTCTGCAAACACATTAGGATGCTCAAGCCACTGCTCAACGATGGAGCGAATTTGCGCGGCGCGGAAGGCCACAAATCCGATGCCGTGTTTGCGGAAATAGCGCCAGGTGGGCAATTCCTGCGGCATGATCAGGCCAATCGCGTTGAAAATAATCGGGCAATTGCAGAGAAGCGCCTCACCCGCAGTCGTGGCTCCGGCCCGGGCCACAACCGCGGAACTGACTTGCAGGATCTGGGCCATTTCACCCGTAAAGGAGAGAGCTCGCACTGGGATGGGGATATGCCTGCTCCAACTTTCCAGGTGAGCTTGCGCTTGCGCATTGCGTCCACACAGGGCGATCACCTGAACGCGTTCGCCCAGGGAAAGAAGGCTGCGGATGATGGCTGTGTGATTTTGCGCGCCCGCCCCTCCGGTGGACAAGAGCAGTGTAAATCGGCTTGGATCGAGCCCCAGGGTGTCTCGCAGGTAGGAGGCCTTTTCCTCCTCGTCCATCGCGGGTGAGTAAAATGCGGGCGGTCCCCAGTGTCCCACGGTCAACGTGCGTTCCCGGGCCATGCCACGCCGCAGTGCCGTGGCGGCCGCATCCTCCGTGCGGGCAAAAAAAAAGTCGCCCCGCGGATTCACCCAGTTGCGGCTGAAACCGTAGCCTCCGCCAAATTCGGTGCAATAGGTCGCGCATTTGACCTCCGGTCCGAGGACCTCCCGGGCGACTTCAAAATAGCCGCGATTCAGGCAATCCATCACGCTCAGGATCGCATGAGGGCGAACTCGTTCGAGCAGCCGGATGTAATAATCCCTGCCCAAGCTGACCGTGCCCGGATTAAGCACTTCGAGTAACTCCACCACATTATAATAGATGTGATGAAACCAGGGCGCGCGCCTCTGGATGAAATTATAAAAGTCGACGCCGTGGCGATATACCGGATGCGAATCCTCCAGGGCATGCACGATCGTCACCTCGATCCCGGAGCCGTAGAGCTGACGGCACCAGTCCCCCGTGGCGAACGCATGGCTGTCATGCCCGGCGCCGCTGGCCGAGGTCAGCACCAGCAGACGTTTACTTTCGCGCTTGTTCTCGTTTATCAACTTCATGCAGTCCGTAATAATTCCGAATGGAGTCGAGCAGCCCGCGACGGCTGAGCAGACGCACCCCGACGGCGCCCAGGGTGGCTTGAAAAAAAGTTCCGCGCCGGGCAATGGAAGGCGGATTGCGCTGCGAAATGATTTGCTCGATGGCGCGGGCGATGAGTTCCGGCGGCGGCGCTTCGGCCATTAACGCCGCGCATTTCTCCCACGTGGGGCGCGCCCATGGAAGATAGGCGGAACCGTCCGGCATCGTTTTGGGCAGGTGATCGTTGAACGCGGTGCGAATGTCTCCCGGCCGCAAATCCACCACGTGAACCCCAAACGGTTTTAACTCCATCGACAGCCCGGCCAGCAAGGCACTGAAAGCGGCTTTACCTGCGCTGTAATGGGCCGAAAAGGGCATCGGCAACTCGGCGGCGAGGGAACTCACGCCGATAATCAATCCTTCGCGGCGGGAGCGCATATGTTCCGCGGCGAGTTGCAGCACCCGCAACGGCCCTTCCACCAGGACCTGCCATTGCCCTCGGGCGTCATCAGGCGAAACATCTTCGATGGCGCCGAAAATTCCCGCTCCGGCATTCTGAATGACAATATCGATCCGACCCGCCTGCGCGAGAGCTTCGTTCCAGGCGGCGTCGATCGACGCCACGTCCTCCAAACGCATCTCGAGCACACGAAAGTACGGCTGATTCGCGGCGCGGTCCCGGGCGCGAGTCGTACCCCAGACGGCATGACCCTTTTGGGAAAGCAGCTCCGCCGTCGCTCGCCCAATGCCGGACGTTGCTCCCGTCAGGAAAACCGTTTTGCGCCGCTCTGCCGTCATCACAGGAGCATTGCCATTCCGCGATTTTTGACAAGGCGATTGCTCGTCGCCGCCCATGGCAGAGTTCGTTATTGTGCCTCGACCCGAAGCAAATCTTCCAGATCCTTGCCGTAGTCATCCCACGTGCGAAATTTGCGCCGTTGAATTTCGGCATGAAGATCTAGGTAACGTTGCTCGTCGTGCAGAAGCGCACGCAGGCCCCGGGCCAGGCTTTCCTCGCTCTGCGTTGCGACGATCTCACAACCTCCGCCCGCGGCAACTTCGCCCAGGGCCCCATTATTTCCGCAGACCACGGGACGCCCATGCCACAAGCTTTCGATAATCGGCAGGCCAAATCCCTCTATCAAGGAAGGAAACACGGTGAACGAACATTCCCGGTAAGCCGAATGAAGCTCGCCCTCGCTGACGTGGGGCCGCCACCGGATCGGGCGTCCAGCCTCTTGCAGAGATCGTACGCGCCTCCAGATGCGCCAGGCGGCGTCGGGATAGGCCATGCAACCAATCAGGTGCAGTTCGAAAGAAAATCCCTCCCGCCATAGCTTTTCACACGCGGCCAGCAGGCCCAGATGATTTTTGTGCGGCTCCAATCTCGCGACATACAAAAGGCGTTTGGCGGAAAAATGAGGTCTATTCTCCGGTCTCGCCTCTGCAAAGGGAACAGGCCAATAGAGAACGCGAGTCGGGGCCGGTTTGAGCCCGAATTGATGCCAATAGAAATGGAGATCGCTCTCCGCTTCGCGCGAGATGCAGAGGACCGAGTCGAAATCCGCCAGGGCGCGAACGCCCCGCGCGCAATAATAACGGTCCACGCGGGATTGTTGCGGTCGGCGCAAGGCAATGGCGTCGTGGAAAAATCCCACCCGCCGCGCGGCGCTCCCACGCAAACTCGCCAGGAAAGGGCCGCGATTGTCCCAAAGCAAATCGGGCACCAGGATGACATCGCCTCCTTGCAGGCCACCCGGCCAGGTCAGCATATGGCGATTGTCTTCGGAAAAATGAAGCCAGTCGGAAAGCAGACCTGGCGCAAAGCTATCGAAGAGGCCGAATTTTCGCGCGGTTCCGGTTTCACTTCCGGAAAGGTTTTTCTGATCGCCCGCTCGCAGCGTTCGATAGCCGCGGCGGGCCGATTGCCAACAGACCGGCTGGCAGTTTTGGGCGGACATGAGGCTGGTGTGCAAGCCTCGCTGCATCCGCTTAACCCCCGTGTTCAGGCTCGAATGACACGCGCTGGTGACGTCCAGGTAAATCATCGATTCTCTATGACGGGTTTCAGTTCCTGCCAATAGTCGTCCCAGGTTCGCAAAGGCCGCGCGTAGGCCGCTTGGGCCAGTGCCAGGCCTTGCGCCTGATCCTTGAGAAGCGATCGCATCGCTTCCGCCAGGCAAGGCACATTTTGCACGTCAAGGGCAATGCCGCCCCCGCCGCGGGCAAGCTCGCCCATGGGATCGCGCTCGCTGCAAATCACGGCGCGTCCGTGCCAGAAACTTTCGATGATCGGCAGGCCGAATCCCTCCGCGAGCGAGGGAAAAACCGTGAAGGTCGCGCGCTGGTAGGCTTGGTGAAGTTCATCTTCCGAAACCTGGCCCCGCCACGAGACGGGCCTTCCCGTGCGCTGAAGCTGCTTTATCTCGTGCAGGATGGCGCGGGATTCGCGGGCTTCATCCTCGCAACCGATGATCTCCAATTCAAAACTAAGCCCATCCACCCATAATTTCTCGCAAGCCGCGAAGAGCGCTGCGTGATTTTTCACCTGCTTGAGCCGCGACACATAGAGAACTCTTTTTTTCACCGAGGGTGGCTCGGAAAAAGCGGGCCGTGGAATGGTAAAGGGAACAGGCCACGGAATAACAAAAACCGAGGCTCGCGCGGTCATCCCATGTTCCTCCCATAGTGCCCGCAGATCATCGGCCGCGGCCCGCGAAACGGCAATGACCACATTCAGCTTGGAGAGAAGGCCGAGAGTCTTGAGATGGCGTCTTTTCTCCCAGCGCGCCACATTGGGATCGCGCAGGGGAATGGCGTCGTGAAAAATGGCGATCTTGAATCCGGGAGCCGGAACCATGCGTTCCAGATATTCCAGGCGATTGTCCGGAAATAGCGAAGTCAACAGCAGCACATCGCCGCTTTGCAGCCGTCGCGGCAAGGGCACGGCCGCGGGCCACGCCCCGAGCAAATCCGAGAAGCTGGCCCATAGAAGAGGAAGCGTGGAATCGCGAGGCCCTCGCCCGGATTGGAAGCCGCCGTTGCAGGAGCCCTGCAAGAGTGTCTGGGCGTGGCGCGAGAGTTCCGTGAAGCTTCCGCGAAACGTCTGCCAGAAAAGAGGAGTCAGCTCCCCGGGGAAATGATCTCCGAGCAGACGATAAAGGCCGCGCGTGGTGCGCGGAATGCCGCTCTGAAGAGGAAGCAGGCAGGCGCCGGTGACATCAACATAGATCATCGCGCCGGGATAGCTTCCGGTTGCAGAACAGCGTCCAAATCCTCGAGATAATCCTCCCATGAAAGGAAGGAACGGGCGCGGCCCTCTTCATATAAACGGTCATAGACCGACTTGTCGTTCAGAAGAAGCCGGATGGCTTGGGCGAGCTCTTCCTCGTTGTTTTGATCGATCTGGTGGCAGCCGCCGCCCGAGGCGACTTCGCCGATGGCGCCGTTGCGTCCGCAGATGACCGGACGCCCATGCCAAAGGCTTTCGATAATGGGCAGGCCAAAGCCTTCGAGGCGGGAAGGAAACACGGTAAACGCGCAATCGCGATAGGCCTGCTTAAGCTCAGCCTCGCTGATATGTTTGAGCCAGCGAACGGGCCGGCCCTTGCGGGCAAGCTCCCGCACCTTCCGCAGGATGGCGCGCGTGTCCCTGAAGGCATCTTCGACGCCGATAAGGTCGAGACGAAACTGCTCGCCGCCGCGCCAGAGGGATTCGCAGGCATCGAGCAGCACAAGATGGTTCTTCCGAAGTTTCAGCCGCGAGATATAGAGGATATGTCGCGCCGCGGGGTTAGGCGGATTGTCCGGATGCGTTCCGACAAACGGCACGGGCCAGGGAATGACGCACGTCGGCTTCGGTTTCCGTCCAAATTGCTTCCAGTAATGGAGCAAATCGTTCTCCACCTCTTGCGAAATGCAGATGACCAAATCCAGGCAGGACAAGGCTCGAACATACTGGGCAAAGAGCTTGTCGTGGCTACCGGCCTGGCCGGGAATACGCAGGGGCATGGCGTCGTGAAAAATGGCGATTTTTCTGCCGGAAAACTTTGCCAGGCGGGGCCAGGCATGAATGCGCGAGTCCCAGCAAAGGTCGGGAATCAACAAGACATTCCCGCTTCCCAACAGCTCATCGTGAGATATGCCGCGCCGCTTCCGGTTCCGGTCATCTTCCCAGATTTGGTAATAGCTGCGCCAGTTCCATCGGTCCGGAACGGCCTCCGGCCGCACATAGGAAGCAAAAGGGTGATCTAGAAAATTCTGTTCGCGAGGCGAAAGCCGCGCATAGCGCTTTGCGGAAAAATCCCAGCGCACCGGCAGGACGGGTTCACGATTTTTAAGATGGGCATAGAGGCCTCGCACCGTGCGCTGTACGCCCATGTTGACGGGCGAGGACGCGGCGCTGGTGACGTCCAGGTAGATCATACGGGTGGGGCCGCGTGGAGGCCCTCCGCGACGGCCGCCTCGTATTTTGCCGCGACCTCCACGGCTTTTCCTTCGGCGACGCTGCGGCCATGCTCAATCCAGACCGCGCGGTTGCACAAGTCCGTGATGGTGCGGGCATCGTGGGAAACGATGATGGCGGTTTTACCGGCCTGCAATCGCTCCTTGAGTGCATTGGCCGACTTGATTTGAAAACTCGCATCGCCCACCGAAAGCATCTCATCGATGAGCATCACGTCCGGGTCGACCTCCAGCGCCGTGGCAAAACCCAGCCTGGCAGCCATGCCGCTGGAGTAAGTGTAAATGGGCTCATCGAAAAAATCACCCAGTTCGGAAAATTCCCGGATGCGATCGAGGCTCCGAATCATCCGTTCCTTGGTGGCGCCGAGCATCATGCCATTCAGGATCGCATTCTCCCGTCCCGACAAAGTCGAGTGAGAGCCGACTCCAATCGACAGGAGCGTGGACTGCAACCCGGCCCGCATCCCCATCCGGCCCCGGTCCGGTGCGATGATATTTGAGAGGACTCGCAGGAGGGTGCTTTTGCCCGCGCCATTGCGGCCAAGAACGCCGATCGTCTCCCCGTCGTGAATATCGAAGGTGACGGATTGAAGTGCCCAGAAATCAGAGCGCGCGCCCTTGAAGAAACCATGCGCCCGGCGATAACAAACTCCCACCTCATGCAGGGATATCAGAGGATCTGTCATTTATATATAAGCAGTCCGATTGGACTGCGCGCACTCTAAACAAGAAGCTGGCCATCTTCCATCGCAAATATTTGATCGGAGGCGTTGGCGATCTGGGAATTGTGGGTCACAATCAACATGGCCAGTTTCGCCTCGTGAGCAATATGCTGGAGAACATCGAAAACCCGGTGAGAATTGGCCGTGTCCAGGTTGCCGGTGGGTTCGTCGGCCAGGAGCAGGCGCGGATCGTTCGCCAGCGCCCGCGCGATGGCCACGCGCTGCTGCTCACCGCCGGAGAGATGATGCGCGTTGCGATGCAATTTGTCCCCCAGTCCGACTTGCTCCAGGAGATGCGCGGCTCGCTCGTCCATCTCCGCCCGGCTTAAAATTCCCGCTCGCAGCATGGGAAGCTGCACGTTTTCAATAGCCGTGAATTCCTTAAAGAGAAAATGAAATTGGAAAACAAAACCGATCTCGCGATTGCGGAAAACGGAAAGCTCGTTGTCATCAAGTCCATCGACGACCTGACCGGAAATCGAGATGGAGCCATCGTCGGGCTGATCCAGCAGGCCCAGCAGGTAGAGCAGCGTGCTCTTGCCGCAACCCGAAGGCCCCGTGATGGAATAGACATACTGCGCATGCAACTGCAGGGAAACTCCCTTGAGCACATGAACGCTGTTTTCGTCCTCCCCCAAAAAACGATGAATGCCCTCACATTTCAGTATAATATCGGGATCCAAAGACATCTGCATCCTCTCGCCAAGCCTTCTCGAAAATCCATGGCCTGCACGCCCAATGGAACTCGATCCTGCCTGCGCTGGCAAGACCACTGTTGCGGCCGCAGGGCGGTCGATGACACACGCATTGGCTGCGTTTTCTATTCTACTTATCGCCGGGAGCGCATTGCGCTATCGTGCCGGCGTCATGGGACCGCTGCCCTCGCCTTTTATTTTATGTCTGGTCGCGCTCTGCCCTTTCATCGGGCACGCCGCAACCGCACCTTCCCTGCAAGACATCATCAACCATACCCTCGCGCATGACGATGCCCGCCAGAAGGCGCTTCAATCGATGCAATATGATCAGACTGCCGCCGTCGATCAGTTGGACGACACCGGCAAAGTCGTCCATCACGAAGTCCTGCGGATGATCATCCGGCCCGGCACACCTTCCCCCATCCAGATCGTCTCCGTCACCGGTGACAATGCCCCCACCGATCCCAGCCAGGCCGACGCCCAAGCCAAGAGCCGTGATGTGGAAGACAACAAGCAGAACTTCACCCTCCGCGCCCTGGTCAGTCGCTTCACCATCACCCTGGCCGGGCAAGACCAGATCGCCGGAAGCCCGGCCTATGTCCTCGCCTTTACGCCCAAGCCCAATCAGCCCTACCACGACGAGACGGAAGAAGTCATCAATCAACTCAAGGGCCGGATATGGATCAGCACCGTCACTTACAATGTTCTCCAAACCGAAGCCAGCCTCGCCCATCCCGTTTCCATCGCCTGGTTTCTGGCCAGGGTGCCCACGCTCGATTTTCACTATAGCACTCAGGACGCCAATGCCGATTTTTCCCCCTCACAGGTACGGATCACGCTAAAAGTTGATGCCTTCTTCGTCGGTTTTCACGAGCGCCAAACCATCGACATGGCCAATTTCCGTCCCAGGCCCACCCCGCCGGCACCGCGCCGTGCCGTCCAGCGCAACCTTCGCAGGCCGGTATCGAAGGTCAGCGCCTAGTGGACCCCGCCCTGCCATCCGTCGCCGCAAGGTCCGCCGCCGGCCGCCGGGCGCCATGGGCCAGGGCATGCACCAGGACAACTTCTAAGTTTCGCGTGCGGCGATGCGGCGCCGGCGGCGATGGGTGAACCCCCGTCGTTGGGATTTTCTTTTCCGTCGCCGTCCCCATGCTATGTGGACAGCTATGAAATCCTTCATCGAGATGTTCCGCGTCAACGGCAGGAACTACATCGTTACCTTCGCGCTCGTCTGCACACTTTTCTTTCTCTGGGGCTTCTGCAACGGGCTTATAGACATCCTGAATAAGCACTTTCAATCTGCGCTCCATATCAGCAAAACGGAATCCGGGTGGGTCCAGTGCGCGAATTTCAGCGGGTATTTGGTGATGGCAATACCGGCCGGCTTGCTGGCGCGAAGGTTCGGCTATAAGGGCGGCATTCTCACGGGCTTGGTGATCATCGCCGCTGGCGCGCTCTGGTTCATGCCGGCGACACGCATCGGAACTTTCCCCGCCTTCCTTGCCGGACTATTCATTCTGGCGCAGGGACTCGCCATCCTGGAGACGATTGCGAATCCTTACGCGACGGTGCTTGGCCCTCCGCAATTCGGCGCGACGCGCATTAATATCGCCCAGGTTTGCAATGCCGCCGGCACCTTTCTCGCCCCTTTGGTGGGAAGCACCTTCATTCTCTCCGCCACGGGCGAGTCCAGTTCCAGCAATGCCACTTTATATATTCCCTATCTCGGCATCGCGGGCATGGTCGCCATTTTGGCCGCGCTGTTTTTCTTCTCCGAACTGCCCGACCTTCAGGCTGAAGAAGAGGCCAAAACGGCGGCTGCTTTCGCAGTGGGCGCCCCTAAAACCAAGCCCCTCTGGCAGCGCTGGCATTTCACGATGGCTGTGGTGGCGCAGTTTTTTTATGTTGCTGCTCAGATCGGTATTTGGAGTTATTTCGTCAATTATTTGACGAGTCCTGACATGCCCAGCTTTGGCCCGGGCCTCGCCCATTATTTCCCTTCCAACATGGTCTTTGCGAAAGAAGGCGTTTACCGCTTCACCGAACAGGGTGGTGGCATTCTGCTTTCCCTCGGCGGATTCGGCCTTTTCATCGCCGGGCGCGTGATCGGCAGCGCGCTGGTGCGTGTCCTTGGGGGTCACTTCGCCCTGGCCCTTTTCGGGTTGATCAACACCGTCATGATGATCCTTATCGTGCTGCGTCTTGGCTGGATATCGGTCATCGCCCTGTTTGCCAGCTTCTTCTTCATGTCGATCATGTATCCGACCATTTTTGCCCTTGGTATCCGTGGCCTTGGCGAATCGACGAAGTTCGCGTCGTCGCTCATTGTCATGTCGATCGCTGGCGGCGCCGTCATGCCGTTTGTGATGGGCTACCTGGCCGATGTCTCGGGTTCCATGAGCACCGGATTCATCATGCCGCTGTTTTGTTTTGCGGTCGTCATGGTCTACGCCGCCCTCTGGCCCGCGCTCGAGCGCATGGACGCCGGCCACGAAGTGGCGGATTGATCCGCGCTTGATCCCTGAAACGGCGCTGGTTGCGGAAAAGTAATCGTGCGCCGTTGAACGCCGCGGCCCGGAGCGTGTCTACCTCTATGTTAGTGTTAGTTTCATTCTCCTCCCCTGACCGGGCGGTCGGCTCTGTCTGAGTCGCCGCCCGGTCTTCATTTTGGGGGGAGCGGCGAATTATCTAAATCGCTTACAAGACTGTAACCCTGGCATTGGAACTAAGCGCCCCGAGATGACGTCTCTGAAGGTATGCATTGCTCTTCCGTCCCACATCGCCCTCCCCGGCGACCGATCAAGCACCGCCGTCCGGGCCCGGCCGGCACGTCCACGCCCCCGCATCCGCTGGAAATACACCGGCTCGCCGCCGACCTCGCCACGGAGTGGGCTTGGCGTCATCAGGGTGACGAAGTCTTCGAGGTGGCGCCATGAAGCTGCTGGAACGCCTTTCCGTCATCGCGCAGACCACGGCCTTCCTCGGCCCGGCCAACCTCGTCAGCCTGCTTCTCGCCGCGTGCCTCGCTGGCGCGCTCTTCGCCTATCGCCTTGTTAGCCAGGGCTATCATCGCTGCTTTCTCACCATCCGCTGAGCGCATGCGGGCCGATGCCACCCCAGGCCAAACGCGAATGCGTTTGCTTTCGGCCCATGTCGCCCATTGTCGCGCCGCCGCCGCGCGATGCCTTACTTGGCTTGGTCCATGTCCGCGCCGCCGGCTTTGTCCGTCGCTGGGCGGGTGAGCGATTCCGTGGTGGATTTACGCTCCACGAGCGGAAGAGCGCTCGTGGCCAGGCCGTGGCGGATTTTGCCTTCGACCTGCAACTGCATTTTACGGGAGATTTTCATACGACTGCACCTCCTTTAGGTTTCCTCAAAGCAGCAGGCCACGTACCGCTTCGGCCTGAGTCGGCCAATGGTGTGATGGCCGCGTTTTACTCACCCGGCCTGTTTCATTTGGAACAAAACATCGTTTGCCATCAAATCATTTGATGGCAACATAGCCACATGAAGCCCGATCTCAGCGAACACGATCTCCTGGTCGTCCTGCTCACGCTCCACAACGCCATCCAGCGCCGCGGCGACGTTTTCTTCCAGGACTACGGCCTGACCGACGCGCAATTCAACATTCTCAACCTCATCGGCCTCGCCGGAGGCCCGCTCGACCAGCTCGCCCTCACCGAGCGCCTCCTCGTCGGCAAGTCCAGCGTCTCCATCGTCCTCAACCGCATGGTCAAGGCCGGCCTTATCCAGCGCGGCGAACACGCGCGCGACCGCCGCCGCGTCGTGCTGACCCTCACGCGCAAGGGCCGCGAGCTCTGGCGCAAAATCGCGCCGCGTTACGAGGAAGGCGTGCGCGAAATCTTCAGCGCCCTGCCGCGCAAGCGCCGCGAAGCCTTCCTCGACGATATCGAAGCCCTCTACGGCGCGCTTAAGCGCAGCGCGGGCGACGAATCCTCGCCCACCCTCCGCGACGTCGTGCGCCAGCACGGTGAGTTGGGTTGACGAATCGGCCTACTTGGCGTTGTGCGCGAAGACGCCGTCCCAGTCTGAAGGCAGACGTTCGGAAACGAGTTCCCGGCACCGTGCCGCCATGAGGGCGGCCGCCTTGTCCGATTGATCCTCGTGCGCCAGCGATGCAAAAAGCCGCTGCGCCTCGGCGAAGGCGCGGGAGAAATACTCGGCGAGCGCCCACTCGTAAACATCGCGACGGCGCAGCCGCTCGACGTCGACCTCGCCCTTGGCACCGAGCAGCTCGTAGATATCCATCGCGCCCTTGCGCCCGGCCGGCGACGCGCGGTCGAGGTGACGCCACTCAAACTCCGCGCCCGCGTGGTCGTGCACCTCGCCGCTCGCAACGATCTGCGTGCCGTAGACCTTGTTCAGCGCCTCCAGCCGGCTCGCCACGTTGACCACGTCCCCCAGCACGGTGTAGGCGAGCCGGTCCACTGTGCCCATGTTGCCGACGAGCACATCGCCGGTGTGCAGCCCCACGCGCGTGCGGAACGGCGGAGCGCCCTGCTCGCGCTGCCGCGCCGCGAGGCCCCGCAGCGCCGCCAGCGTCGCGCGGCAGGCGTGCTCCTCGTGCCGCGGAACTTCCCCCGGCGCGTTGAAAAAGGCCAGCACGCCGTCGCCGATAAACTTGTCGATCTCGCCGCCGTTCTGGCGCAAGTGACCGGAGACAATCTCGAAATAATCGGCCAGCTCGTGCACGAGTTTGTCCGGCGTCGTCGTCTCCGTGTAGGCGGTGAAGCCCTCGATGTCGGAGAAGAAAACCGTCAGCCGCCGGATCTCGCCGCCGAGCGCCGCCTCGCGTCCGCTGGCCAGCACCTGCCGCACAAGATCGCCCGGCACGAATTTGAGAAACGAGCGCAGGCCGGTTTTCATGCGGCTGGCCGCGTCGTTCAATTGGTTGACTTCGTACACAACCGAACGCGTCCGGTCTCCTTCCGCGAGCTGAAATTGCCCGACGCGGGTCAGGTCGCGCTCGAGGTGGTGCAGCGGCGCGCAGATGCGCCAGGCCATCAAGGAGCCCAGCGCCACGGCGATGACCAGCGCGCCGGCGGCGATCTCGATCATCTGCCGGCCCGCCTTGTCCAGGCCGCGGTAGACCAGCGCGCGCGGCTGCATGCTGGCCACGATGCACTTGAGCCCGGACGAGCCGCTGACCCGGTCGAAGGCCGCGAGGTAGTCGGTCGCGCCGACGCGGATGATGACCAGATGCGTCGCGTCGCGGGTGCTGTCCTTGAAGTTCGGGTTCTGCTTGACCCACTCGGACAACGCGCGGCTCAGGTCCGGCGCCTCCGGGTTTTGCGAGGTTGAGAGGATCGCGCCGTCCGGCTGGAGGATCGCGCAGAAGAGGCTGTTCCACGGCGCCGCGATTTCATCAAGCATCCCCTGCAGGTCCGCGAGGTAAAAGTCGACCGTGAAAACCCCCGAGACCGGCGCGTCCTTGCCCGCGCGCCACGCCCGGCTGGCCGTGATGCCGCGCGTACCGTTGTCGAAGAAGTCGTAGGGAGGACTCCATGCCGTCGTGCTGGAGGCCGCGGCGTTCTTATACCAGTCCTGCGTGCGCGGGTCGTAATCGGCCGGTGGCTTGCGCGGGGAGGGGGCCGTCGTGCCGTCGGGCTGGACGATCACCTCTTGGAAATGGCCCGGCCCGGGCGCATTGAGGTTGAGCGCGATCCGGTTCGCCGGCGTGCGCCACACGCCGACAAACTGGCCCGTGGCCGCGTCGCTATAGCTGATCCACGCCAGCGTGGGATTGACCCGCAGCCGCTCCGCCAGGTTCAGGCCCAGCCCGCGCAGGTCGCCGAGGTTCAGCAAGCCGCGGCTGGCCCGCAGCGTGTATTCGCTGAGCAACCGGTCGGCCGGATCGTTGAGGAAATCGAGCACATGATGCGTGGCGAAGCCGTTGGTCTCGGCGAATTGCTGGCTCGTGAACAGCCGGATTTCTCCGCGGCTGTTCGTATAGCCGCGCCAGCCGATCGCCGCCGCCGTGAAGGCCAGCAGCACGCTGAACATCAGCGCGAGCAGGGTGCGTAGCCGCATGAAGGAAAGGTTAAAGGGTAAAGGGAAAAAGGAAAAGGGACTGGCGATCTGAATTCTGTCCCTTTGCCCTTGTCCCTTTACCTTGGCAGGGCGAAGAGGGCGAGCATCACCAGCGTGGGGAACAGCGCGGCAACGAAAAGCGCGCCGGGCTTGATGCCGCCGTCGGGAAAATAGCGCTGCAGCAGCGACTGGCCGGCCGGGTTCGGCGCGTTGGCGATGACGGTAAGCCCGCCGCCGGCGATCGCGCCGGAAACGACCGCCGCCTTGAGCGAATCGGCCAGGTTGGGCACGAGCGTGGCCAGGTAGGTGACCGCGGCGTTGTCGTTGAACGCGGTCAACACCGTCGCGCCGATGAGCAGCGGAAATTCGGTCAGGCGGCTGAGAACCGGTTCAATCCACCAGCCCTGCAATCCGCCGTGAACGACCAGGCCGGCCAGAAAAAAGCCGACGAGCATCGGCGGGCGCAGGTTGATCTCCTCCTGGTACGCCGCCGTCGACGTGGCGAAGCCGAGGAAAAAGAGAAAGCCGCCGATGAAGAGCGCCGGCTCGTGCGCGACGACGACAGTCCACGCCAGGAAGGCGAAGTGCACCAGTGTCACCCAAAGCGGCACCGGCTCGAGGCCCTCCGGTTCCTGCGGCGGATTGACCGCGCGGTACTCGGCCATCTCCGCGAACTGCTTGCGGAAAATCAGGAAGTAAACGGCGTTGGCCACGAGGATGCCGGCCAGCGCGCGCAGGCCGAATTGCTCCAGCATGTAGAGCGACGACCAGTCCCATTTGTCCGCGACAATCAGCACGGGCGGCGCGGCGAAGTTGGTCATCGCCCCGCCGACGGAAATGTTCACGAAGAGCAGGCCCAGCGTCGCGTACTTGAACGCGGTGCTGGGCCCGAGCCGGTAAAACTCGCGCCCGAGCAGCAGCGCGCAGATGGTCATCGCGGCCGGCTCGGTGATGAACGAGCCGAGCAGCGGGCCGAGCGTCAGCAGCGCGATCCACCAGCGCGCGGGCGAAGCGCCGGCGATCAGCTCCAGCATGCGCACGGCGAAATCGACCACGGGCCGGCTCGCGGCGATGGCCATGATGACCACGACGAAGAGCGGCTCGATGTACGAGACGTCCTGGTCGAAGTACTCCCGCGTGACGCCCGCGCCTTTCTGGAAGAACATCGCCACAGCCAGCGGCACGGTCCACAGGCCGAAGACCACTTCCACTTCGCCGAAGAAATGGAGGATCGCCGCCGGGATGCTTTGCCAGTGCGGGCGGCCGGCGCCGGGGGCGTTGCCCCAGAGCTGTTGCAGGCGCTCCTCGTGCTCGTCCTGCAACCGGTGCGACCAGGCGAGAATCCGCGGCGCGAGGAACGTGTGGATAATGGCCAGAAGGAAGATGATCGTCGCGACGAGATTGAATTTGTCCGCGAACGCGCGGTTGGCCAGCACGGTGAGGACGTCGTTGGAGCCCTCGTCGCCGTAGGAATCGAGCGGGCGCGGGAAGGGGCCGGAATAGGGCGGCGGCGCGGCGGTGATGGCGAGCGTGTCGGCTTCAAGCGGCACCGGCTTTTTCTTGGTCTTCGCTGAAGTGGGAGCATTCGTCGCGGAGGCGGCTGCGACAGAGGGCGGCGCATTCGTCGCGGGCGCGGCGTTGGTGGCGGAATCCGCCGCTTCCAGGCGAGCCGCGAAACTCAGGAAAACCAGCGCGAGGGTCAGCCGAAGCCAAAGCATCGCCTTGTGTGATGACGCCCCGCAGGCGAAAGATCAAGTTTGTTCGGCGCTTATCATGGAACGTGCGGATCAAGGTCAGTGGTAGCCCGCGACCGCCGGGCGCGGGGCGAGGTGATGTACGCAACCTCGTTGGGCGTCGCGATCGTCAACAAGCCCGTCGCCCGGCGGTCGACGGCTACCACGGCGCGACTGCGCGCGAGTTGCTATCTCGCCGCCAAATCGTTGTCCTTGATAAACCGCGCCAAACTGTCCGACGGCCGCTCCTGCTGCTCGTGCACGATCAGCGCGTCGCGGAAGCGCCCCAGCGAAAGATAATCCCGCACGCTCGGCGAGAGCGTGATGCCCAAATCGGTCAGCGGCCGCGCGCCCGACTCATATTCCGCCTGTTCCTTCGTCGAATACTTCCCGTCCTGCAAAGCCTCGAACGCCGCCTGCTTGAGGCTCGTCAGGTTGGGTGGTCCCTCCTGCTTCAGCCGCGTCAAGGCCTTCTTCTGTTCATCGGAGATCAGCTCGATCCGCCCCACCATCACCCGCGTCACCTCCACCGGCGCGCCCGTGATGGTCAGCGGCAACGTCTTGTCCACCCACGCGCGCGGCACGATGTAGAAGAAACGCAGGCCGGGCGACTTGAAGTAAGAAAGCTCCCACGTCCGCAGCATCGCCGAGGCTTCATCGGGATAAAGGCCCGCTTTCACCAGCGCTGTTTGCATCGAATCCTTAAGCTTGGCGAGATTAGTGGCGCTGAAATTTGAATCCCCGAAAGCAGCCGACTGTTCAAATAAGGCAAGATCCAACTCAATCACGTGGGGCGAGTTGGCGGAATTGACCCACAAGCCCTGCATGTCGAGAGGCCCTACCGGGCGGAAGGCCGTTGCGCCATCTGGGCGAACATCAACCAACCAGCCTTGCCGAAAGCCGTTTGAGTGATTGGTTTTAGTCACAAGGGACGATCCGTTTCGGATGACCAGGACCGGCGAATCCAAATGCCCAACGCCGCGATAAAAAAGAAAATGCTCCACCTGCGCATCGTCATGCACCACGCCGTTCACGTCCTTCATCTGGGGGTGCACCTCCAGCAACGGCGCGCTCGTTTCGCGCGGGGTGGTCCAGACTTTGTCCGCGGACTGCACCGGCGAGCCGGTCGAGCCGAGCCGAACGTTGCTCCAGTAAAGTCCGCCCAGCGTTTCGTTGGTAAGGGGCAACGGCTTGCTGGTGTCTGCGGCCGAGCCAAGAAGCGTCGTAGGGATAGTACTGGCTCAGGATGCCGCCGTGGAAATCGACGTGGACGTCAAGTGGCGGAACGTCGGCAGCGGCCTCGCCCTTCGGTGGGTAGATATAGAGCACCGGCGTCTCCAGCCGCATCGTGACCTCGGGATCGCCGATCTGAACGGCAGGCCCTCCCTTGCCTATAAAGCCACAGTAGGGTGGCAGCCCGAACGTAAAGGGATTGTGATTCAGCGCCACCACGCTGTGCTGGCCCGCCGTATAAACGAAATTCGGCACCGGTTCATCATCCACGTTGATGCCGCCGATGGCCTTGCCGTTCTCGTCCTGCAGCGAGGTGAACGTCCCCCACTCGTGGACGATGACCGGGCTTTTGGCGCCGGCGATGTTGGCAGCAAACAGGGAAACAACGGCGAGGAGCGGCGCGAGGGCTTTCATGCTTAGAGTAATCGCGGGAAGCCGGCGGAATATGTCAGCAAAGGCAGGCGCTGCTTACGGCGGCGACATCGCGCTGGGCGGAATCACCTGCTGCAGGTTCTCGACGAAGCTCGGGTCGACGTGGAAGGTGCGCTTGACCAGCCCCTCGTCGCTGGCGTGCGGCAGGATCGAGACGAAGCGCTCGTCCACGCGGTAGCGCACGCCGCTCAGCTCGCAGACGTAGCGCAGCGTTTCGCCCAGCGGCACGCTGTCCAGCTTCAGCGTGACGTGGCGGCCTGCGGCGATGGCCCCGGGCTCCAGCACGAACTCGACGCCTTTGTGGGTCGGATCGAGCTGGCGGCTCATCACGGTCAGCGCCTGCGTGGCTTCCTCCAGCGTCGCGTCGTTGAAATCGACTGACACCATCATCGACTTCAATTTGTGCTCCACGGCAAAGCCGCCAGAAGCCGGGGCGTAAACCGAGTCATCACTTCGCAACGGCGCGAAAAGGCAGAGGATCGAAACGGCAACCAACCCCAATCGAAGTGTATTCATGGCAGAATCCTTTCGCTGAAGCGCCCGACCCACTCACTATAATCCCAAACGGTCAGGAAGCGAGCGTGTTCGCGAGGAAAAGAGGCGATCCGCGCCGCAATTATACAAGAGGAGAGTGAGCGCCATCCCGTTCTATATCCCGGAGGAGACCTCTGCCAAAGCCGGTCTTAGCAAGCTGGAGGCTTGCCAGCCAAGTAGTATTACTCTGTTAAGTAATAGCTTGATCGAGTGGGGGCTTTGCCGCAGGCTACTCGGGCATGGAATGGAACGCGCGATTGTGGCGACGGCATGTGGAGGAGTTGACCGATTTTCTG
>Ga0209611_10002624_pt1 | contig 31616 bp, 21 predicted proteins | sample S1TSphgellanicum_3_FD_187693 | JGI IMG/M metagenome (GOLD analysis project Ga0209611, IMG submission 187693) | Host-associated microbial communities from peat moss isolated from Minnesota, USA - S1T2_Fc - Sphagnum magellanicum MG (SPAdes) (version 2) | ecosystem: Host-associated > Plants > Peat... | reverse complement strand
TCCTATGGACGCGAAGATCCAGAGAAGAATATGCTGTGAACCTTGGACCTCGACACCCATTTGCACCTTCTTCCTCTCGACCTCGAGATCCACTTGCACCTTCTTCCTCTCGACCCATTTGCACAAAGAAGAAGAAGAAGACGAAGGCAATGGAGAAGAAGGAGGACGAGGCGGTTTTGGAAGGCGAAGAAGCCGCTGAAGAAACAAGGCTGCTGCTACATAGTGCATGTATAGTGACCATGGGTCTTGATGCCGCAGTTTACATGGACGGAGCTCTGCTCATCACTGGTGGCAACATCACTGCAATCGGCAAAACGGAAGCGATGCTGGCGCAGTATGGATCATCATCCCAAGTACATGATTTGTCAGGTCGCTGGATTCTGCCTGGTAAAAAGCTTCAACACCCATCATCAAAATCCCATCACAAACTCTGCTCCTTTTTGTCTTGAAGCATCTCTGTTGAAGCATCAGCAAGCTTGAAGGAAGCTGAGAATTCTTAAGACACAAATCTGCTTCCATTCTTAGAGACCATCAGTCTGAAGCTCTTTTCAAATCTCTTCCCAGAGAAAGTGGCAGAGAATCAACCAGACAAGAGACCACAGGGATCCTGTCTGTGTGGAACTTTGAGTGATGATGCTGATGATGATGCCCAGTCTCTGATGATGAAGAAGTGCAAGAAGACCTCTTTCTGATTTTCAATTCTTGGGTTGCAAGAGAGACTTGGCAGGGTTGATCAACACACATGTGCATACTTCACAACAACTCGGCCGAGGGATTGCTGATGACGTTGACTTGCTCACCTGGTTGCATGGTCGCATCTGGCCATATGAGTCACACATGACAGAGGAGGATTCCTATCTCTCCACATTACTCTGTGGCATTGAGCTTATCCACTCTGGGGTAGGCACCCCAACTCCACAGCTCTTATACATAGAGAGCATTTAGAATAAACACATTATTCCTTGAGCTCTGGCTGCATCAGATCTTTATCAAGGAATATGTGGAGCCATTGATGCAGCTAGTTTGTGCAGGTGTCGGGATGTGGCAGAGCTTTCTTTTCATATGGTGTGTGGATGTTGTTGGGGTCGTGGTCAGGTGACATGTTTTGCAGAAGCAGGTGGACAACATGTACCAGGAATGGCCCATGCAGTTCAGAGACTTGGAATTCGTGCTTGTCTTGCACGCTCAACTATGGACAGTGGAGAAGGATTGCCTCAACTATGGGCTGCAGAGACCACAGATTCCTGTTTGCAGGTCAGAGATCTGTCATGGTTATTCCATGTTTGTAACATCCCCCGATCCTTGCTTGGTTTACACTTTGTATGTCAATCGGTCAGGATTTTAGTTGAAGATTGAATGGATACTCTTCATCATCTTCCTGGCATGATGATGATGTTTTGTTCCAGAAATCCCTTCATGAAAAGTGAGTTGAGAATATCCGGGCTTGCTTACTTGCTTGCTTGTGGTGGGATATGGATGTGCAGATTCAGGAAGATCTGTTTGAACAGTATCATGGAAGTGCTGGAGGTCGTATCAGAATCTGGTATGGACTTCGCCAAATTTTGAATGCTTCAGACTCTCTGTTGCTCAGAACTAAAGCTGCAGCTGATAAGCATAAAACTGGTATCCACATGGTGACTATCTTCCACCCCCACAGAGTAATAAGGTCATCTTGATGCAGCTTGAGAATGCATTATTTTATTCTGACCTCTGCCTTCATGTAGCAGAGAGATTCAGTGCACCATTTGCAAATCATTGCAGTTAATTTCCTTGTCCTTGATAGCTTGCTTAGTTTATGTGGCACTGAATCTCTCTGCTACATTTCCTACATTTGCTATTGAAAATTGTTTTTTCTTCTTCAGCAAACATACAGACTTGTGATAATAATGAGCCATATGCTATTTGTTATTTGGACACAGCATGTAGCAGAAATTCCATATGAAAATGAGTGGGTTGTGAAGACAAGAAATGTTGATCACGGAACTGTCACGCACTTGAATAATATTGGAGTTCTAGGGAAGAACCTTCTAGCTGCTCATTCTGTCTGGGTCAATCCAAGAGAGGTACATTTTCTTCAGATGCTCCCTCCCCCCTGTCCCACATGCTCCATTAATTTCATGCTGTTCCCTGTTCAATCTCTGGGTTCATCACACTAGAGATGCTTTTAGGGCTGTTCAAATCCGGAAAACAGGCATTGAAGTTGGAGAAAGGTTGAAAGACCAAAGAACCACTGGAAGCAGAAACTTGATCATGCTGCTACAGTTGCAGCAGCAGATACGTGATTTGTGTTCTGGATCTGTGGGGATTTGCAAAGTTAGGTGCAAATGATGGCAGATCAGCAAGTGAAGGTGTCACATTGCCCTGCAGCAGCAATGCGTATGCTAGGCTTTGCTCCTATCCAAGAGATGCAAAGCGCTGGAGTGTGTGTCTCACTAGGAACTGATGGTGCTCCATCAAACAACCGGATGAGTCTAGGTTCTTACACTCATACCCTTTTGCTTCTCCTTTTTGAAGACTTTGGGTTATCATGGAAGCAAAACATATTATATCTGCCAACCAAGCACCATAACTCATCTTTTCCACATGTTGTAGAGCTACTGCCCAATGTAAGGTTCACTGCATGTCAAGAGATCTAAGACAGGTTTGTGTATCTGCTGCATATGAGAGCAGTTGATGAGATGTATCTGGCTTCACTGATCAACAAGGGCAAAGCAGCATACACAAGGGGCACCACTGATCCAACTGCACTTCCAGCAGAAAACATATTGAAAATGGCAACTATCAATGGGGCACAGTCTGTGCTATGGGAGGATGAGATTGGATCACTTGAAGTTGGGAAAAAGGTAAAGATCTATTGCCTAAGATCACCAGTTTTCCATTTTCTCTCTCTCCGCTTTACAAATTTTCTGGCCCTTGTCTCTTGACCCGGTGGAGAATGCTATAGTTCACATGTGGATCACATCAAAGTAGCATGTTTGTTTTGCCATGACCATGTGCAGCAAATAATAACAGACCTTAACGTTGCTAAATTTGCTGGTTTTGGTTCATCTTGTTCAGGCTGACTTGGTCATACTCAATCCTGATCTTTGGACTACGCTTCCTGTTCATGACCCGTAAGTTCCATATCCTCATCATACTCCAACTAACAGCAAACAACAGAACCAAATATCTGAGAAGCAGACCCAATATAAAACTTGGAACATTTTCTTTTCTTGCTTGTAATAGGTTAGTATTCTAGGAGAAAGTGTGAGTGCTCCTCCTTGCAGAATGAAAGTGGAACAAAAGCCTAGTCTTTGATGTCACACACATTCAGTTTGATACCCTTTGTAGAGTAAGGCAGTGACCCAGTTTATTGCTTATGGGTGTTGTCTTCCTCGACTCCATTTAAGGTGGGATTAGCACACATCTTCTTTCTAATCAGCATGGATTTGTCATTATGGAGATCAGAAGTATTAGCAACATCTGTGTGCTATTCAAAGCAATTGATTCTCTGAGTTCTCTTTTTTGCAGTATTGCCAATATCGTGTACTGCATGCGCACAGAGAATATTGAATCAGTCATATGTGATGGCCAGTGGATTATGCAGAACTGCAAAATTCTGACAGTTGATGAGGTAAACCTTCCCTACAATTAATTCATTGATTCATCCTACTTCAGGTTGGTCTGTGTGTGTATCTTCTATTGTTTAGACAACACTGTAGTATTCGGTTTTCTGACCTGTTGTTTCTTGACAAGTGGACTTTGGCATTGTTGCACATGGTTTTTGCTTTTTGTAACAGGGACAAATCTTGAAAGATGCTCGAGAAGCTGCTGGAAATATCATCACAAGGGCAAACATACAACTTCCTTTGAGGATGAACGTGATACCATAGGATATGATATGGCTGAACGTGAGACCGTAAAGACCTGGTTCGAATGGTCCTTCAACTTCCCTTGACATGTTGGTTAGTACCTCCAAACAAAGATTCTCATAGATTATCCCACTTCTTGTCCATTTATTGCCCACATTTTCATCTATTATATTATCCACTTCTTATTTGTTCGTGGCCTATGTTTTTCATGCATTATACACTTCCTGTCCATTCATTGCCTACATTTTCACCTTTTGTATTATCCACTTCTCATTAGTCATTGTTTACATTTCTTCCATTAAAGTTATTTGCAAAGTCAGGAAAACTTAGGAGTAGAACCTTTATTTCCCTAAAATTGAGGACAATAGTCAAAATGCAAGATGCGACAACACTAAACACTAAACGAATATATCATAAGAACAAACTCAAATTTTCTCCTCAACTGAGGTTGGATGATTTGAGTTTCCTCTTGTTTCTTGTGTTTTGCTTACATTTACATGTCTGCCTAGGGACTGACTTCTTATGTTATGGGATATCTAAGGGGGACTTAGGAATTATACACAAAGCTTACATAAGGGGTTAGTTAAGAATTTATTAAATTAAGGGTACCTAGGGATTACTTAGCGGGCTACCTAGGGCCTATGTAAAGATTATCTAAGGAGACCTAAAATTTTACTTAAGTTATGGGACATCTAATGATTTAATGAACTATTTAAGGCCTATCTAAGGAATTCAAAGAAACACTTAAAGTCTTGCCTAGATTCTGGAATACTTAATGATTATTTAAGGAGTTACGTACAACCTACCTAAGGTGTTATTTAGGGATCATCAAAAGCTTACCTAGAGGGTTATGTAAATGCTCCAATTTATTTTATCTTTTTAAACATTCATTTCATCCATTGTCTTTGGTAAATCCAATAATATTCTAGGATTTTTGTTTTCTTTCACCCACATCTCATTGATCCCAACTTTCAATTTTCTCAACCCAACTATCATTTAATGGACCTATGTTGTTGGAAAGTAGAAGAACAAAAAATATTTATATATGGGAGTTGTCAACCAATTTTCAATATCTATATATATAACGAACCTTGAAATAGTTGAAAATGTCAATATGAAATAAGTGTGTATATATATGCATATAAGTGAGGAATCTATATATTTATATATGTTTTTTATAGTCAAGTTTTTAAATATACAAATTATACTTCATATGAATCTATATATGGAAGTTGTGAGTTCACTTTGGATATTTATGTTTAAAGACCTTTCTAATAATATATTAAAAATGAAATTTGAATCATGTTTTTTTTCCATTTTCAATTTAAAAATTCAAAGCATTTTGAAACTCCAACTCTAAAAGTGATTCACATTTGCAAATGTTTAAACTTTGTTTTCCATACACTTTTTCAACATATGAGAATGTGCTTGAATTTTGAAACCTTTTTATGAATTTTTTTTCTTTATGTTTTGACTTTGTTTTCGGGTGATTTATTATTTAAACGCATGCAATTTTTATTATCACAAGATCTTAATAATAACGTTTCAAATTGTCCTTCCTAAAAGTTGGTTGACATTCAAATTAAAGTCGTGGCATTTTCCTCCAAATTAAAGATCAATGGTTTCATTGACATATTAATGTTATGGGTTGAATTGTCAACCCAATCTTTTATGAATGTTGATTGAGGGTTTTTTTTAATATTCATATGTCAAACTTTGATACAATTTTTTACTCAATTTCATGATCATTTCCAACTTGTGTGACAAACCTTAAATAAAAGTTGCAACTATCACAACTTGCTTTAGAGGGAAATTTGAAGCTTGCCTTTATATGCAATGTTACATTTGTAATTGTAAATCAATCCTTTCATGATCATAAGATGCATGGTTGTCTGCTACTAACAGGTTGAAATAACTCATAAACATCATTTTTGAATTAGTATTTGTGATTGTAAATACACACAAATGAAATGAAATGAACACTAGAATTTTCAAATAGTGTCGTCCATGCCAATTAATAATTAGCAAATGAATGTGATGAAGCCTTTAACTACTTGCACATTGGAGGGGTAGGGCCATTTCATCCTTACATGCCTCTGTATATTTTTGTCTCATTAAACTTATTCCATGTCGCGTATGATAGATGAAGCTTTGTTAAGGTGATAGCAAAAGCAAATTAGAAAACTTCATGCCAAGTTACAAATGAAACTTTGAAATGCATTTAGTTCAATCCTTGAATTGTTTTTGTCTACCTCCTAGGTGCATAAATTCAATTGTTATGTGCATGTGAATCATTAAGGTTATTTTCATTTTGTGTAAAAGAATATATGTAAACATGCACATTTATGAATCACAAAACATTATTTAAGTTTAAAGTAATCAAAATAAAAGAAAAAAATGTGTTTTCCACAAATGAATTTCAATTTTTTCTAAAATGATGGTGTTTATTTTTTTTATCTTCTGTTTGATCACACTTTAATTGCAAAAGTTAAAAGCTCTTGAACTTATAAAGTGATGTTAGTGATTTTGAAATGTTAATGTTATTTTTTATCATTTTTCAAAAAAAAAATGCACAAATTTTATGTGAAATTATAAATGTATGGTTAAGAAAACATAGTTTGACACATTCATAAGTTTGTCAAATAGTATCAATTATAAGCATTTTATGATTTTCAAAGTTATCATGAAATGCAACCCATTATGCATTCTTTAATGACATTTATAAAATTCTTAAAATGTGACAAAAATTTAAAATGAGGACTAACATGACATGATAATTTCAAAAACACCTCACAAACAAATCATTTACATAAACCAAACAATGAATGTGATTAATGAAAATAAAACTAATTTTGGAGCATAGACTTGTTAGGGACTCATTACATTCACATAGCTTAGCCTCGAAAAAAAACCTATCACCTTTTTCCTTATAATGTATTATATGTCTCTTTGTAAAAATTACATCTAAATGGTTATCTATTCAAAGTTAATTCTTTTTATTGATTTAAATTTTTGGAACTTCATATTTCCTTTTCTTCAAATATATTGTGAACATAAAATCGCAATTTTTAAAATTTTTATCAAAAAAATTTAAAGTCATGTTGCATGTCATCATTAAAATTCATTTAACCTTCATTTTCAAAGCTTTTGTAATTGGAAATCAAATTATTAATTTGATTTCTTCACTTTTTTTTTTGTTGGAATTCATATTTATAAATGAAAAATATGGTACAATATTTTTTTAATATGGATAAATTTTATTCTATACATTTTTATTTCAAAAATTTGAAGTAATTTGGAACTCCCAAATTTTTAAATGAAAATTCATCTCAAGACTTCAAAAATATTTTTTTTCGATTCACCCTAATATTTTAAGTCTAACCATATATTAACATAATTATAAATAGTGGTTATTTGTGACAAATATGTTTATGGCACATTATGATTCAAAATCAAATGTTAATGAACTTGTGATTGATAAACCATGGTAAGACTTAAAATATCCTTATGATTCAAATCTAGTTATAAACAGTTCAATTATGATTTTTATTTTTTTTTAACACAAAAGTTTGTCATTAGATGTGTGATGGTGAAAAACAAAAAAATTATTCATGACAACATTTTGGACTAAAAAAAATTTCCTTTATAATTAAACATTTTCAAATATTAAAACAATCAATCCCTCATGGAATCAATCACATTATTGGGTTGAAACATACAATAACAAAATCGTTGAATATTTAAAATCATTTTCAATATATGAATAAATTTGATAAAATTTTATATAATTTTATATTGTTATTTGACGAAAAAATGGTTGATTTATTATTCCATGATTCAATTATGATGGATCAAACTACTAAGCATGAACATCATCTTTTTTATAAATGATTATGCCAAGAAAATTAAGAAGATTCAATTTTTTCCAAATGTGAATATGAAAATGTTTGGGCATTGAATATGTCACAATCATTTTACCATGTAAATCTATTATTATTTTAAATTATGTTTAAAATCTTTGGGTGCTTTGAAGATTTTTATTTATTCTCCTAAAAAAATAATTATGGGCAAGTTTGTTTAGAAAAGTAATTGAGTGCAACATGAATGACAAATAGTTTCAAGAAATGAGTTTTGAATGGTTTGTTGAGGTGGTTGAATTACCCAATGATTAACTTAATATTAAACACATAAATGTTAAAATTATTAAACTAAATAAATGTGAAAATGTTTAGGGAATTATGTGTTGTAATAGTTGTGAGTTGAAGTGTAAGAATCATTATTCAAATGAAAGGGTGATTACTCAAATGAACAAGTTATGGCTTAAAATAAAATATAATACAATAATTATCAATAATTTAATTAATTCAACATTTGTTAAAAGATTCATAACATAAAGGAGAGGGTATAAGGTCAGTTGGGCAAAATTGATTCATGTTTTCATCATTAGTAGAAATCTTATCATTTGCAACTCATCCCTATGCGATTACGTGCAACCAAATGTGCCTTGTGATTATAAATGGTTACCTATGGAACTACTTTTCAAATTTGAATGAAGTTTAGTCTTCTTTTCAATTAGATTGCGACTATGACCTATTTCATCCTTAAATTATGTTTTTTTTGTAATGTCTTTATTTTTTTACAACATTATATATACATTTAGTTACAAATGTAACCAAAATAAATACATGCTAATTGTATAAGGTATTTAAACTACCTAACTAACAAGGACGTATATATATATATATATTTTTTCATGCCTGCTCACCCTTGGTATTCATTTGTTGCATCTGTAATCTGTTGAACATCTTTTGAAACCTTTTCAGGAAATAGTGCCATCCATTTGGTTGAATGATCTGCTTGCGTTTCAGTTTATGACATAATTATGCGTTGTTGTGTGAAGTTTTTTCAATGCCAAAATTGTGTTGAAGGAAACTGGCATGATGAGTCTCTTGTGATCAGTTTGATCCGAGATGGTGTTGTGCTTGTTGATATCTTAGAATTGGTTCTAACTAATTGTTGTAGAGTATGTTGCTACTTGGATGAGACTGAGAGCCTAAAACTGTAGGCAGTTGTTCCTACTTATTGAATAACATACATTTTTTGAAGGCAATTACATGTTCGGTGTTTTTTCAAATCATCCATAAGTTATACCTTGCCTTGCATCCTTTATGTCATCTCATATTTTTATGTCCATTCCAAGCTTGAGCAAAATTCCTTCTTGGAATAGATTTTATCATTCAAATATTAAGGAGCTATTAATTTTTCTTTTGATTTGTGCAAATTTGACAATGAATGAATGAGTGGATTCGTTGAGATGGTATGAAGGACCAAATAATTAGGTTTCTTATTAATGTAAACGAATTTCATGAGAATATGACACACAAACAATTCATCCAATAAGTTTTTGATTTTGTATGTAAAATATTTCTTCATTTTCTTAACATTGAACATTTGATTTACAAGGTGATTTTAATTTTTTTCTATTTTAAAAACTTTTTTTTCCATTCCTATCCATTATAATTTCTAACATGTTGTCATCGTTTTCACGGTGAGTAAATCGCCAAGGACCATGGGTAAAAAAACATTTTGAGTGAATTTTGAGATTTTTTACCATGGTACCAACGTGGGTGTTGGTTGACCCAAGGAACTATGAAGCTCCCTTCACGCATGAATTTTTTTGCCCCCAATAAAAAACCTTTGGTATAAGTTGTCATGGTCACCTAGTGATTGTTTTGGCTTGAATACATTTCACACTGTTCTAAATTTTGAAATGAAAAATAATTCTATAATGAAACTTTTATTTTGAAACTTTTTTATCACCAAATATTTGAGATTCCATTGATAATAACATTGCAACATATTTTTTAAGTAGGTCAAAGACACAAAAATCTAATAAAAGATCAATGGCCGGAACCATCACAAGGGAGACGAAAAGGGAAAGCCAAAAGATGCACAACTTGAAGGAACCAAAAAGAAAGACGGGTAGTCCCTCTCGCAGTAGGAAGCTATTTCATCCACAACCACTTTAATGTCATCTCCATGGCCATTGGAATCAAGTGGTGCCCCTCATGAAGCTCTCTACTTGCAAATTTTAGCAATGGCGCTAAGTTTTGCAATTACACCTATTGGTGGACTAATGACATTTGAAGCCATTGTTTCCCACATCAGGTCAGTAACCACCACATTGGCAATGAAAATCTAGTCTTCTTGAGTCATGTAAAGATCAATTTGTAATGAAACTTTTGAAGTAAGGGCGTACCACCACTCTCCATACAGCATGCCCATTTTTTCGAACAAAAACATACATGACGTCTCAGATGGCGTCATGTGTGGCTATCCATTGACCTCCAAACAAGCAACAAACTAAGTGTGTGTTAAATGCGTCCAACCAATGTCCACACTCACACGTGAAAATACTAGATGTTGAAGGTTGAATCAAATTGAGACAAAAATGCAACTTCGAAGTGAAAGTAAAATGTGCAATGTGAAATGAATGGATAAATAGTTTAGTAACCAACCATAGCCCTGCCCTTTTGCTCGAACAAGAACAAATGTGAATTCTAAATGCAAAGGAAATGGAGTCATATTTCAAGATGGACTTAATGGATGTGTCATGGTGGACATCCATCAAAGATGTTTATAAACATGGGCCTTAATAATTGTTAGACTTTCAAACAAAGGGTGCATTTTCATCCTTCAGGAGGAAGGCCATTTCGTGTTACATGTAAACATGACTGAAGCAAGTATGGGCCCCCCTCAACCTGAGAAACATATTCCTCCAAAATGGGTCTATCAAAAATACAAAACCTAAAACACAAATACAAAGCCATTTGAGCCCAACTCCTTAAAAAAGCAGATGGGGCACAATCCTCCATAAAGAAAATGCCTATACCACCAAAAAAAATTAGTAGTTGGGCCTAACATCTCATTAAGGGGCTTCAAAAGACTCCCATGATCTTAGACCCATAATGTCCTAGCATACCTATATATCTCTTATCGAAACCTGTCAAAAAAAACAAGAAGGAAGAAGAAAGAAGTATTGTCCATGTGAGATAAGAAGGTTGATAAACTACACATGAAAACAAAATGCCCAAAGTAACCTAACTGTTTCCTAGGAGAAGAAGATCATTAATATGCGCCACATCCTGAGATAAAACCTCATCCATAAAATGCATGGCAAAGTCCTTAGAACCCATTGGCACACCCAAAATGCGGAGGCCATCTATGACCAAAGTGCAACCTTGAGGAATCTCTATGCCTAGAGAGATCCCTGATGGACTCCAAAGCTTACACTTTAACATTTTGACCTTAAACCCAACTAGTGCTAATTGGGTCAAAAGTGTGGGCAATTTCGTTCAAAGGCCCCATGATGTGGGTATTGTCTGCTAGGGATGGAAAGACATAATTGGGGGCTCATGCGATGGTTTTTAGGAGAGTTTGATAATGGGCCAAAACAAATAAAAAACCTCTTAAACGGTTAGCTTACCTCGTGCTTGAAAATGATTCAATACTGGTGACCCCTTCCACGTGTTGTCCATGTTCGCCAAAAGCCCCCCAACATCACACAATTATCTGAAAATAGTTATCTGAATTTTTTAAATTCGAAAATAATAATTTAGAATTCAAATATCAATTTTTAGATCAAATATTTTTTTTGAATTTAAATAATAATTTTCAGAACTGAAATGTCAATTTTCATATTCATATAATAATATTCAAAATTGAAATAATAATTTTTAGACTCAATTACTAATTTTCAGACTTGAAGTACTAATTTTGAGAATCCAAATTAATAATTTTGAATTTAAATTTCAGGTTCAAATCAAATGATTATTTAAAATTTAAATGAAAACTTTTCAAAGCTGAAATGTAAATTTTTATATTCATATAAAAATATTCAAAATTAAAATGTCCATTTTTATGATCAATTAATAATGTTTTTAATTGAAATACTAATTTTTGGATTCGAAAATATTAATTTAGAATTCAAAATCGATTTTTAGATCAAATAAGTCTTTTTGAATTTAAATTGAAAATATCATATTCAAATGAAAATTTTCAAATTGAAATAATGTTTTAAACAATTGAAATAACAATTTTCAGATTCAAATATCAAGTTTCAAATTATAGTATTTTTAAAAAACTTAAAATAACAATTTTCATAATTGAAATATCAATTTTTAGATTTGAATAAAAAAATTCAAAGTTGAAATATTAATTTTTAGATTCATTAAATGAACAATATACATATGTTTGAATATATTATATATAATTTTAGTACATACATTAAAATACACCCTTATGTCATTGTAGAATACCTTTAGGATGTAATTAATTTGGTGACTATCGCGACTTATGGGACATATCAACCTATTAATGGATGAAAATAAATGTAAAATTGATGTAACCAATAGGATGAAATTTCTAATAGTTGCATCAAAATTGTGATAATGAATAAAATAGTTGAAAGTTGGTTTTGTAGTTGCAAATATTCCCAAATCTAGTCACAAATGATTACAAATCACATATAGTCATAAATGGAGTGGTTACATTTTGGTTGATTTCTACTAGTGGACAAAGACCACCAGTGTCCTTTACCATTGCTAACAATCTACTAACCCTCAGCACTAAGGCCACTAACTTAAGAATATCCCCACAAACAAAAATACTAATAGCTTAGAATAATTCCAAAAACCCTAAGGATGGGTCTTTTGGTATGAAACATCCCAAAAAATGTTCATATACCATCCCAAAAAGCCCACTCAAAGACAAATGGGGAGTAGTGGCCAAAGCTTGGGCAAAGAAAGTCCTATCCAAAAGAAAAATGTCCTTAAGCTGATAATCCAAAATAGGTGGAAAGACAAGGTCTAAAGGAGGGGGTGCAAATGGCATAGGGCAACAATAATGTCCTCCAAAGGAATAGTTGGCGTCATGGCCTAAAAAGTTTTAATAGCACGATTGGCTTTCCCTAAAGTTAAACATGGGCGAAAATAAGTGGTCAAAGCATTTTCCCATGAATGGTGAGAATGGGGCGCACAAAAAACACATGAAGATTCCTAAAAAAAAGACTAATCACCCGCCATAAACCTCCTAAAATGAGTAGAAACCTTTCGTTGACCTAAACGACCCCTTCCAATATAGTGCAAACACCAATGTGGCAATAGGAGGAAAAAGAACCATGTTAACACATTCATCTAGTCTTGAGCAATTTGGTCAAGGGGTAGGTGAAAAGCTTGTTTGACTTCATCCTAGATGACTTGAGGGATCCTATAAAACAAATGAGGGCATGTAAAACGAAACTCAAACAGCCCCAAAATGGAGTTAAATTGAGCCCGAAACCAACAACCCCAAGAAGCAAGAGGAATAGAACCATGAAAAAACATAAGAAGGGAGAACACCTACAGAAATAAAATAATTTGACTAGCCTAGGAAACGAGGCTAGTAGAAAGGTGAGCACTTTTGACATGCCTTGAAAGGTCATTTAAAGTGTAAAAGCCAGAACAATGAGGACAAGGGGTATCACGAACTAATAGGGTCCGCAAAGAGGGAACCATTCAAAAGAAAACTACACCCAAAACCCTTAAGAAACAAAGGCCCAAGTAGCCCCACCCCCCTCCCCCCCCCCAAGGACTTTCCTACTGTTGCAAGAGCTTGCTAGTGATGGTGAACCTAGTCATTGCAAGAGCGTTTACTTTGTTGGCGTTTTAGAAAAGGTTTTTGAATGACAACAAACAATTGATGAAGGTTTGAATCCAGCCATGGTCAAACATTCCCTCCCTCCCTCCCACTCGCTACAATCCATCTTTTTTTTCATTTCCTTCTTCAACTTTTTCTCTTTCAAACACTTCAACGCCTCCTAACTTTGACTCCCTACCGCCCATCCATGTTCATTAGTGCAGTTGAACTCAACTCTTTTATTTCTATGGTGATGCTAATCTCCCGAGTTGCATGGTCCCTCTGTGTAGATTTTTGTCATAACAAGAGTTGGCACTCTACTGGTGCTACTGTTATTGTGTGTGCTTGTAATGACGCTTGTGTCATTGTTGCATCACCTTCTAACCATCGCTCACCCTAGTACTTCTTGTTTTTCTATTATACTATAAAACAAAAGCCACTTAATCAGGATGTTTCAAATCATGTTCTTGGTATCCAAATAGGTCGAAAGGATGCTTGAATTGTTAAAGATTTCGTTCTTCTATTTGTAGGATGGACAACAATGATTCAATGATAGTAAGGTGGGTTCTATGCATATGGAAGGAATTTGTAAAACATAATTTCCTTTCATATGTACATAATAACCCACCATTCAAGGCTTGTGTACATGAGGTACATTGTGTGAATTAGGGCACTCATCATATACACTAGCCAATTTTTAGGAAGGCTTTATGTGCTAAAATCATAATTAATTAGGTGGATATGGAGAGCAAGATGATTTTTTAATTCATGAGGAATGCTACATAGAGTAGGTGTGACAAAAACCAAGTGAAAATTAATAACCATGTGGTAAGGTCAATGGTTTTACATTTTTACTTAGTTTTTTTGTTTAAAAATTCATTAAATTAACTTATTTTGGGCGTTACAACACATCCATATGTGCACTTTGTAAGGACCTCAATATAGGTACATATATAAGTATATATCCTATAATCTTAGAATAATCTCAGAAAAATGTTGTTGTTGACCCCTAGTAGTTCATTGCACCTATGTAATTCATTTAACAAAATGTTAAATATCTTTAACAAACTTTAAGGACGTCAATATTTTAAAGTGCATGATTCCGAAATGGTTCTCTTGCAATGTTGGACATATGTCCTAACTTGATTTAATTTTCAAAAATAAAAAACCTTGTTGTGCTATGGCAAATAAAAACAAGCTATTTGTAATGAATTTATTTTATAATAGTGAAGTGTTAAGTTCAATCTTGACAATAATGGCATAATTTTTATTTTATTTTTTGGGTTCTTATTTGCAAAACACAACATGTGTTTTGCAATGTTACAACATGCAATCGAATTATACAAAACAATGTGCCCTATTGTGTCAATGCTTGTGAAGTTCATTAGGGTGTATTTATCACCTTCCATTCAAAATAAGTTGATATATATTTTTGGATGTTGAACACAAGAAAATGATGATGTAAAACAATGGTCTAGATATTTGGTCAACTATTTTTTATGATAAAAAGTCTTGCTACCATTTGTCTACATACTTTTGTCTTGTCATACATTCAACAATAATATTGCCTATCGTTTAAATTATAGAGTTGTAACATTTTGCTCTCATTTGTTGTTTAGTATGGGCTTCTTGGAAAGTTGACATCTACATGTCATGAAACGACAATAATGCGACTAATCTCCTCCGCAATAACATGGGCTAGGATTAAAGTTTTGCAAAATAATGTGAACTTGACAGTTGGGGCTAAGGATTGTTGTGACCAACAACTATGTGTTTTGAAGTAAAAGGTGGTTATGTGTATATGTTCCATATCCCACTTTTTTTTTCCCGTACACTTGAGTGACGTGATTTTGTTGTATTGCATATTCATGCTACAAGCAAGACATTCAAGTAAATCTTAATGCCATTGTTGACTACAAGGTGGCATAAATTGCTTAACTCAAATTTAAAAATTTCACTTTTTGGGAGTGGGAGTTGCATTCTCCCACTTTGCCCAAAGTGGGGTTGCGACATAGAAGGGATGCTAATCATTATAGTGTCCCCATTGGATCCCATGTCACCATTGGTACATTGACTAAACTCCAAGTATCGACCAATCACTACATTCATTAGGCTTGGCACAATTTGCCATCACCAAGCCCATAATCACTTGCGAACATTGGAAATAGGCCTCTAGGTTTGAACCCATTAGATACCAAGGTTATTTAATGGGATATTCTCAAGGATGGGATATGCCTATTTGAGTTGTTTGGATACATTAATTTTAAATTAACTACAATTTTATAATTTAACATTTTAATTCATAGATACCATTATGTGGAAAAGGATCCATAAGTTACATAAGTCTCCATGTGACATGTTATGATGTTACAACAAAAGTATCCCAACTTGTTTCCAACATCAATTATATAAGGTTAGCAATGTTCCTTACCAAATAACATCACCTTGTTGGGGGCGCCAAATTTGATCAGGATTAAGCCAATTGATTTGGTCATTTTTGGATGGTTGTGCTTTGGTCTTTCACATGCAAGTATGGGTTAAGGAATTTAAAATCCTAGGTCAAGTTTATTTTGGGAATTAATTTGTGTTGTGCAATATTTTCAATAGACACAAATGTACCCATATTCATATTTGTTGGAAAGTGTCCCACCATTGGGAGATTTTCACCTAATTGTTTTGGTTGGTTGGTTGGTAATAGATTAGGGTTTGGATTGGCAAACCAATGTAGGTGAATGTTGCTTCAATTGATTCACGAGCTCATTGATTTTGGTGGCTTTGAATTAACATAGCATCACCAAAGGTGATCCAATGAGCATACTAGCTCATTTTAAAATATTAAATCAAATTATTATTTATATTATTATTGTGTATTGTAATCACATTAATCCTCAAGATGGATCCAAGTGTAACACTTGTAGAGAAAACCACATGCATCCCAACTATTAATAATAGTAACAATACCTTGTGTAGAATCTAAAATGTGGACCTTCACACAAGTTTAGTAATATTACCTAAATAATATTGTTGAGTGCCTAACTCACAATTAATTTTTTCTTTTGTTTTGGGTAAATTGTTTTGAGAATGTTTTAGACAAATTTGTTTTGTCAATACAATTTAAATCTTCTTTTCAAATTGGGAATTTTTTTCCATTTTTTCAACCTCACAAAATTGAAAAAAAATCCCTAATCTCAACATTATTTAAGTAATATTCTTTTACTTTTGTTTTGTTTTACAACCTTTACCTTTCACTTTTACCATCAAATTTGGTCATGCAGGAGCGATATTCCACCGTTCACCCTGAGTTTCTTAGGGTCAAAGCTCATTCAAAAATATATTGCAAAGGGGCACATAGAAAATCGCGATGTCCAACAAATAATCTCCAAAGAAGTTCCTAATTATGCTGCAGAATCTTTCCTGATTGCCAATTACATCATATAATGGCTTATTAATCAAAACCAGATAATGACCACCCACAGCTTGGTCAGGTCCTTTGTCCAATTCCTCTTTTTCTTCTCTTCTCTAGCAATAATCTCCCAAGCTCCTAATCTCCAAAGAAGTTCCCAATTATAGCAGAATCTCTCCTGAGTGCCAATTACGACATAGAATGACTTATCGTTAGTGAAACCCGGCTGACGACCACCCGCAGCTTGGCCGGGTCCTTACTTCTCTTCTCTAGCAAATAATCTCCGAAGCTCCTAATTATGTAGCGGAATCTGTTCTGAATGCCAATTACGCCGTTTAATGGCTATTAGTCTGACCCGGTTTCCGACCACCCGCAGCTTGTCCGGGTCCTTTCTTCTATTCTTTTTTCTCTTTTCTCCTCTTCTTTTGTATTGTATTCTCCTCCTCTCTTCTACTGCTGCGGGCGCTGAGGGGAGCGGGAGGCAGCGTCGTCGTCGTTGGTGGAAGCAAGCAAGGATTCTTGTCTGATGCTGCGGGTGGCGAGGTTTATGGTTGTTGTTTTCGTCGTCTTTCGTGGAAGGTTGTGATGTTGTTGCCAAGCCATGATTCGATGATGCTGGAGGTGTCGCGTGTTGATGCCAGTACGGTATCGCAGCAGCCGGCTCCATTTCGTGTTCAGTTAGCCCTTGCGATCGCACTTGCGAGAGCGCGTTCAGCATCGTCTCGGAGTCGAGGTGAAGACGATGAATTGAATCGCTGGAAGAAGAAGGTGCGAGGTTGTGAAAAATTGATTCTGTTTTTGTGCGAAGAAGAAGTAGTACTAACAGAAGGAGAAGAAGAAGAAGAAGAGCAGGAGGAGTCAGGAAGGAGAGGAGGAAGTCAGATAATTATGAGCGTACTTCTACGAGTTTGAATAGGGCAGTGGGAAGTCGTACGAAGAAAATTTGTGCGATACATGCTCTGCAGATGTTTTGGTACAAATGAAGTGCCTGATTATACCTTGGACATACGTGCTGGTCGCACGTACTTGCTGCTATGAGAAGCCCTGTTTTAGTCCTATACGTCGTTTACAGGCTGCAAAGTGTGGGCGGTGATTTTGCGGAAGAATGAACTGCTATTTGTTTTCACATTTGCTTCCTAGAGCACGGTCTTCGTACTTTCACGACTCGCAAGCTTATACAAAGTCGTAGGAGCTTCGTCCATGCGAGCATTGTTAGATTCTACGGTTCAGTTTACCGGAAATGTAAGGAGAAAGCTTCTGAAGGATGTTGCAGCCAGATGATTTAGGTCATGCCATTTGTCTAATAGACCATTTACATTCCAAATCTTCATCGCTGGAAATCGCATTAGCTGGTGATACGATGGCTGCGATAGTTCGGAAAGAGCTCACAGCAAGTATTGTTATTTTGAATTTGTGTTGCAGGCTAAGCTCTTGGAGCAAGAGATTCAGTCAATTACAGAGGATCTTCAACAGATACAAGGTCATCTGCTGCTGCAAAGAGAGTTTGAATGTTGCTCTTCTTGCAGCCTTTTTTCACCTGAGCAGCTTCAGTTGTAGATGGTTTCTGTTTCATGCACAACATGATGTAAAATCCCTTCTTTCAGGCACCAGTTGGTTCATATTCCTGGCCATGTATGTGTGCATCTAGAAATACTGCTAGAAGTCTAGCAGAAGATAATGATGCTGATGATTAGTGGGAGCTGCCATTCTGTTCTTTTATGGTGCAGTGAACCTAGTTCTATCCTATGAAGATAAATTGTCAGCCTTGGGTTGTCATATTGCTGGAACAGGTGCTTCGGTATGGGATAAGTTGCCTCCCCTTCCTTCATGCAAATGCCTTTTTCTTGGGCCACAAAGGGATCAAGTTTATTCTTTGGAAAATGACACTGAAGAAAGTTGGGATGATGATTTCAGCCAGGCTTCAATTCAGGGATTTCTCAGAAATGGTACTAGTACTAAAATGTCCAAGTCCAGTGTCAGTGTGGTTGTGGAGTAGTGAGTTTGTAGTGATTGCTCAAGAAGACGAGGTGAGTAATGTACACATATGAAGAATGCTGGCAAATGACTTTTACAATGTAAAATTTATCTACTTTGATGAGTGCTGGGGTTTGTAAGACAGCTGCAATTTCCTTCAATGCCTCCTATTATAAGGTCAGCTGGCAATTGGCCTTTTCATTGTGTGGTTGAATGTGGGAACAGTGCGGATCATAATGCGGGCATCAAAGCAGGATGCAAATCAAAAGATTATTGATGGTGATTTGTAAATTCTTTTTTACATGTGCAATCATTCTACTGGACCCGGTTGCTAGAGTGAGTGATAGCATCTGCAGTTGGAGACAGTCATGACCTTCCAACAAGGGAATACAGAATATCTGAACATGATGTTTAGTTCACTTGGCAAAAAGGTTTTTAAGCCCTCCTCAGCTTGGATACATTTAGTTTTGTAAAAGTAGTGAACAGGATGGGCTGCAGCTTTCTAGGAGGTATACTTGTTGTAGGTTGTGCCCAAAGGTGAATATCTGATCTGGCTTTGTGGTGTCAATGTGATCTGCAGACAAGAGTCTGGGACAGCTTACCATGGTGGTTGACTTTATTGGAGATTTGTGCTGCAAAATTGATCCACTGGTTAGCTGTGAACACCAGTTTGTCTCTGTCTTTCCAGATTTCCTGAGGCTTCATGAGGCCACCAAGTGATCATGTGGCCACTAAAGGATAGAGTGCCTGAACATGTTGTCATCTCTACAAGTAACTGTATTCTAAGATTCTATGTCCATCTTGCAAAGAGTGGAAAGGCAGGCTCATATTTAAGAATTAAGTTGCACTTGTGGCTTGGACCTTTCCAGAACTCAAATCTCAAATATGTGGAGGCTTACACACATCAAGCTGTGGAGTTCATAAAAGGTGGAAACTTTTCACTGGGTGAATCCCGGCTACTACAATTGTATAAATACTAGAGAGAGTAATGTGGTTCCTCAGTATTGGGAGCTTGGAGACATATTGGAAAACTGGACAACCTGAGTGTGCTGCCATTAGGATGGGAGATTATTGGGGTTTCTGACATTCATTTAAAAGCTTTGTCCCAACTCTTTTCACCTAACAAAGAAAATTTTGAGTGCTGTATTGTTCTGTCCATGACCCAAAATGAAAAAACCTGACGTTTGCATGCCGTTTTCTGAATATGACTATCTAGATGCTGTTCCATGGATACTGAAAGGAAGCAGTGAGGAACAATCACGTGGTGGTTACATTGTCAATAAATTGATCCTGGAGCTACTAGGGAAGATGCTGACTTTCAATTCTGAGACAGGTTTTTTCTTCTCACTCTGTAGCCTCTTCTCCCTGATTGGGATACATTGTGTGATGGCTCTAGTTTTGGATTGACCTTTAGGAACTTGACATGTTTGTCAATGATGTAGCATCAATAGCAAATCCCCTCTGACATTTAAGCAGTTCCACATTGCAGACTCAGATAATGCTCTCGATCACAGAGTATGGTGTCAACAGATAATGATGAAGCTATCAGTCCTTCCTTACATTGGACAGCATGTGCTGCTGTTGACATCCCGTCAAATTGTGCAAGTGTCGGAAAGGCTGGTGTTTATGGAACCATTTGATGACGGAGTTTCTCAAACTTATGAAAATCTGTTCTTCCTGTAAGTGCTTTGGACAAGACTTTAAATAGGTTGTTGATCCTGCTCTCAAGTTAGTTTGAACTCTTCTAAATTCTGGTCTAAACACCATGCATGAGAGTCTTGATTTTTAGCTGTTTGTTGGTAGGTTTCTAGTTCAGAGATGTCTGCAAGAATGGGTGTGGGTTATTGTCAAATAGGATTAATTCTGGACCATTAGTTGTTTGTTTATTTTTAGGTTCCTAGTTTGTGTCTGGATTTCTTCCCAGAATGGAGCTGAGTGACCATACTGTCAAATAACACCAAGGACAAAACTGCTGAGCTGATTGTTTGATGCAGATTTCAGCTTGTGGAAAGACTTCTGGAGGAGCTCCTCTTCACTTCATGGGCCAAAGACACAGACAATGGCTTTGATCATGGTAGTGCTTGTTTCACTCCAAAATTTTCATTGACATTTCCATATCTCTAAAATCACATCTGACACATGTATTTGCAGGACTGCTGGAAGAGTGGGTAACATGCCACTTTAAGGCAACAGCAACACTTCAACAGACATCAAATTGGATCTCACGAGCTATGGATCGGATCACTGCAAAAGTGATTGAATACCTCCATAGAACTGGAGCTCCATCAGGTCAATTGCAAGATAGTTGGCACTTGGCTCTCATGCATCTAGTCAAGTCTGCCTCCTCCACTGTAGCATGCTCTGGTCTTTAGTTTGCTTGTGAATTTGCTCTCTCAGGACTTCTGTTCACTGCCAAGTGCTTAAAATTTTGCATTAGCATTTCATTGCTGTCCAGCACTGGCTCTTGAATCTGAACATCATGGCTCTTATGGTTTCTTTCAGATTCATCAGTATAACACGAATTGAATTGAATTTCTTCTCATGAGAGGGGGAAGGCATATTCTAAATGGGCACAGATCCTTAATTGCATCATTACACCATGCAAACTTGTCAGTCAAAAACCTAAGTGGGCTTTGCAGTTCAGTCAAGTAGTGGGTGTCCTAATCAAGAACCACAGTGAAATGGTAAAAGTCAAGAAGCATTAATTTGTCATGTTGTGAAGAGAAGCTCCATATGCAATCTTGATGAAGTACCATGCTCTTCCTAGTTTTTGGTGAGCAATTCCAACCTTGAATAATTTTTTTGACTTCTACATGTGCCTTTTGTTTGCTCTCATCATGTGCATATTTACATTATATTTTGCTCTGAAGTTGTTGATATCCTTGTTATAATTTTACTTGACATTAGTGTGCCAATCTCATCACCAATTCTGCATATACATTCACTGTTGTCACAGTCGACCTAATTTGTAGATAGAGATTTAAAAGTGATGAAAAGTGCCTGTGAAAATTAACATAGGGTGGTAGGGAATGTGTAAACTGCTGTACATGAATTTTCAATATATGAACTACATACATTTACAGGTGGTGCTGTTAAATAATTTTCATGAGATGTTTTTGTGATGTTTTTGGCAGGGGATCATGGTATCATTGCAATCTTTTATATCAATGACAAAGAATACTCTGTGATTACACACTGAAGGTAACTGTTACATCAATTGTAGCAAAACCAAAACTAACTTGACAAGAATGAGTGCATGACATTGGCTAAGAGATGGTGCTGATAATGCAAGCCAAAGAATGTAAGTGTTGAAAGGCCTACAGAGAGAAGTAATGGTTAGGGCTTCTAGCACCCAAAGCCGATCCTTTGTGCACACCACATTCCATTATTTCAATATGTCTTATGCTGTAGATCTACATTTTCACACCATTTTGTTGTTCCAATAAGCATCTCTGAAGAGATTCACATTTTTAAGAAGGTAACATCTCAGTAACACCTACTTAATGTTTGAATGGTATTCAGAATTCCTAAAACACCATCCCATTCAGCTTTATTGACATAATTTGTGAAAGTACCCTTGCTTGAGAGGAGTTGAGTCACAAGAAGTTCTCCAAGTCCTTTCATGTATATGTGTTTAAGCACTCTTGATTGTTTGTTTGTTTTTTTGAGGAGTTTTGTTTTTGTGTGTTTTGTTCATTATGCCTTCGCTTTCAGATTAGGTTGAGGTTGGATAAAGATAGTAAGTGCCATTGATTGGGAGAAGGTGTTTATTTTCTAATATTTTGGTAAGGCTTGTCACTTGTGTTGTAGGCATGAAAAAAAACTTTCAATTTTATATTCAAAATAGTTCATGCTGCAACACAACGATTTGAAAACATTGGATTTGATTTATCTATTATTGAAACTCTCAAGGATGTACTTTCCCTACAGCAAGGTTGTACCTACTAGTGGTTTGTTTAGGATGTGTGCAAAAATTACGAAGTTGAACATCAGATGCAAGCAAAGCCGCAACTTTGTTTATATATGCCAATTTGTTGATGATGCTTGGATAAATCTTGAGAAGTAGTTGTTAAGATTGCTTTATGAAAGCATTTAAAGGATGAATCTTTAGTTGTGAAAAATAGGACTTGATCAATGATTTTGTTTTCAATTTTGTGAGGGTAGGTGTATTGGTGATCATCCATAAGAGGACTTAGCCAAATTTGGCTACAGGTCACAGAGGAAAGTAGATATTTTTTGGAATCCTACTATGTTTTGGTGACGTGCTAGAGCCAATTGTCTAAATATGGCTATTTTAAGTGATTTTTTTCCTGCAAATATGGTGCAAATATGGTGACTTGGAGCCATTCTTTCCAAAAAAAAAACTCCTTTGTATCAGTCACAGCCGCGTCACTTTTGTCACCAAGTGGCAAAAATTTATCACAAAAGAAAACACTGGAAGTGGTGTTCAAAATTGGTTTGAAATTGAATAATGCTAAGTTTGAAACTAAGTAGTTGCCAAGTGGGTCACAAGGTTCTAGGTTAGGTCACCACTTTTATAATGGGTATAATGCAGATACCATATAGTATGTTGGCAGCTTCAACACTAATTATATTATTTGTAGAAATGTTGAATTAAAAAAAAAAATCTTTTGAAAGAACAATTTCATTTAAAGGAAATTAGAGAATCTTTTGAAATATTCAGGAATGTTCTAGATTTCTACATGCAATTTTCAGTTTTAGTTCATTATTGAACAGGTATGTGTTGAAGCTGCCCCTATACTACTATATATACCTAGTATTACCTCAATTCGCTACCACGCTAGTACTTACTATTGGTATAAGGCTGGTGTTGCCGTAGAGCATCTCCACAGCTGCTCAGTCTGTGACCTTGCAAAAATATTTCTTGCATCCAAGTTTTAGTTACTAACTTTTTTCCAACCCCACCCAGAAACTGGGACTGCAAGTAGGTGGGAGACTACTAATAGCAACCCAGCTGGAACAATCAAATTATCTAGCTAATGAGAGACAGGGAGCACTCAATAATTACGATTTGAGTATGTTTATTAGTCTGTTTTGAAGGCTCCTCCAGGGCTCTGAAAAGATGTCTTCCCAGCAGGGTCCCAGCAGTCTTCCAGTGGATTCACTGGATTTGACTCATGAACATCATTGAAGATTTCCAGTGCGGGGTCACATAATGAGCTTTGGCGGAGATGCTCTTAGGTCATATCAGCCTGGGTTGTCCTTGATACAAGTTGTAGACCTATGTACCAGATCAATATTGGTAACATTTATCTTTGTTTTTTCGCATTTAAATGTGTTAGTATTGTTTTTCAGTGTGCTTTAGTTTTTATTATAAAAAGGAAGATTGCATTGATGAGTGATGCTTGTTCTAGACCTTCCATTATTATTAAATCTCATGATTTGCATGCAGACAACATTAAAGGGCCTGTGAGTGAGATAACTTCCTACCACGAGAGGGATTAGTTCTCTCTCTTTTTATTTGGTTCCTGTGGGCTGTTTTTTTGGCCTTCTCTTTTTGTCTCCCCTGAGATGGTTCTGGCCATTGATCTTTTATTGAATTTTTGTGCATCCAATCAATACTGGGTTGGAACACAATAGTTTCCAAGCTGCCATTCTTTAATCTGCAATACCATAGTACCTTATCTGGTTTGGCACTAAGGTGCTGAATAATTTTATTTTTTTTGGAATGATGATTCACAATGAAAATGATACGTTGTAGAATTTTCAGCTTGATGTTATGTCCATATATAAATATTCAGTAATGATGACTCATCATTATTCATGAAAAGATTTCATTAAAAGAAAAGTATTGCACAATTTCTTCTCCTCATCACAATTCTTTCTTTGTTGCTTGCAAGCAACAATGTCTCCACTTTATCCAACTCGTAGTCAACAACTTCCATATTTTGTAATACATATTCAAACTATTGCTAAGCACAAGGGATTGATAAATGACCTATCTATTCTATACTAGGTAGCAAAAACAAAAAATAAATGATGGACCTTAAATAAAACTTACACAATTGTATCAAGTTCTCAAAATTTCAGCATCAACAAGCAAATAATTCCCTTCACTTTTTTGACATTTCAAACAAATGTTTTTTTTTTCAATTTTGTGATGTTGCCACACTAGCTATCATCCACAAGGAGATTTAGCTACCATTTGGCTATGAAACTACAATTTTACTAAATTCTTTTATATTTTTAAATTTTAAAAATAGTCTTTTTTGGGGGTAAAAGTATTTCGCCAAATGGCCAAAATTTGCTGCAAAAAAAATGCAGTCTCAAACAGGTAATTTTGTAAAATTTTGGCATTTCAAAAATATAATCAGTGCCAAACCTGAAAAGGTAATCCAGTAGTTACAAGAGAGAACAGCAACTATCTTGACAATTTTAAATTCCAAATCCTGGATTCAAAATTATACAGTAATCCCATAAACCCTGTAAATTCTAAGCAGGCAATGCTTAGCTCTCTCAATCAACCTCCTATGCACTTAAAAAGACTGACAACTGAGAATTGAGTTTGCACATAACTGTGCACAAATCTTAAACACTTCATCATCATCAAATTTTTTGTCATTACAAATGGAGATTTACCAGAGCATGGGAAGTTAGATGACAATCCCAAATGCTCTCAGTGGCCTTTGGAAATATTGAACAGTGGACTTTAGAATCTTCATACACAGGACTGAAAGTCAGAAGACACAAGCTTGTTCCACATATGTAATGATTCAGGAAAAACCCAATAACTGCCTTCTCCTCAGCACACTAATTAAACATACGAACCAAAGGATCAGAACACAGTACAATATAATAGAACAAAAAACATTGAAATAAAGTCATTTAGTGATTGAATACTTCAATTACAGGCAGCTAAACTTTTTTTTTGCCAAATTCCTCAATTTCCTTGGGCTGAATCAACATTGTACATTTTGTACTGTCTCTGCATTGAGATCAGTAGAAGGGCAAGCATAAAGCTGGCAAATCTCATAAGGTACTCCAGATCCAGCCGATAATTTGCCTTATGTGCTCCTCTCTAGACCCAGGGCTCACATAACTACTGAGTCTATCTGTGAGCAAGGGGGTATTAAGCTATAGACTAAAAGGGATCCTGTAAGGCCCTTTGAAACAGGGTGGGATGTTTGTCATTATACAAGCTGTCTTTTCAACTATCATCCTTCTAGGTTTACTGTATCCTTCTCCCAACTGTCCATTTCCTACACACTAAAGATTAACCAGAAACAAGCAATTCTCACCTTGGCCATTTCTTGGAACCCAAGAACTGGGAAGGTCCCCCCATTTCCCATACACATGGCATTACTGGTTAGCCATGTCCTCCTACAAGGACTCAGACATCACTGGGTTCTCGCACAAGGAGGTGGCTGCTTTGTTTCTTACTGCCATATGTGTTATTATCGATGATCTCTTGCACCAAGGACAGGTATCAATCCTGGATCCCACAAATTGGATGCCTGCCTGCTTACCCCATGAATTATTATTGTTTTGGAATTGCAGCTGCTAGAGCACCTTGCTCTGCAGAAGAGTCTGGCAAAGTTGAAATGGCCTGCAACATGGGGTCATGCTGCTGGAACACCAGAACTGATGCTCGGATCCGTGGGTCAAGAAGTGCATGACCAATAGGACCCAGCTCTGAGCAGTGGGCATGCCTATGGAAAAGCTGAGCCACCAATGGAGTTGGCCTCCGAGATCGACCAACAAGAATAAGATGATATGTACTTGTCTTATTAGTGAGAGATGCTACCATTGCTTCAAAAGGATCCCCAACAACACTAATCTCTTCATAAGTCACCTTTTTCACATTAAAACCATTTTCCTTGTTCTCTACACTCTTTGCCTCATAGCCTTGCACAAGATCTATTGCTTCATTATCCAGCTGTTGTTGCTGCTCCTGCTCTTGCAACCCGAGAGCCATAAACTCATTGAAGTGTCGAGATGTGTTAGCCAGTCCATTTGTGATGTCAGAAAAGTGCTCACCAAGTGACACTGGATGCACATTGATCCCAACGTGATCATGGGTAGCAGTAGCAGCAGTGTCAGAGGAAGAAGTTTCATGTGAATCAATTGTGCTGGAAAGAATGAAGTGTATGACGTGCAGTTTGACCCCTGGGTGCTCAACCATGCGACAGCCATACGCAAGAGCTTCACGGTCGTCAGCACCACCAAAGAACAGAACAACGACATTGTGGTCAACACTGCTGGAAGCCAACTGAGAATGGCCACCCAGGCCACGGTCAACAAGGATTGCAACAGAACATGGTGCATGCTGCAGGACTTTGTAGTTGACATTTCGGAAACCTGGTGTTGTGGTCTCAAATGAGCCATCAAGCCTCTGGTACTTGTGGAAAGGCAAGATGATGATGGCTATCCGCTTGTCTGCTGCTGCTGTGCAAATGTCCTCATGCATATCCTCAAATCCTGAGATGGCAGTCATGGGCCGCACTGTCACCTGATGATTACCCACATGTCAAATACTCACTCCAGCCCTAATTTCTGCAATGACTTGAAACTAGACTCATCACTCTGACTGACTGGTGAAATACAAGACTAGAGAAATTGCAGTCAAGGAGATCGCTAGCTGGAGCCACTCAGACACAGAGCGATAATTGGTAATCCAGCTCTCCATCCATGAAGAGGAGGCTCAGATTGTGTACTCCCTTGAGGACTGTCCTCCTCATGAACCCTAGGCTTCTATTCTTATTTCTATGCAACCTACTGATGTCACAGTTTGAGGTACTATTTCCAATCTTTCACCACATGACATGAATATGTATTGGGAAGCAAGGTAACACATGATTTCAACTCCAAATGTTGGCAGGTGAGCACAGTCCCTCCAATTTGCCCAACCCAAGTCCCATATCCTGGACTATCCTGGACTGTGGATGTGGGATTTTTGCCCACATAAGGAAAGACCTTGTTGGTTGTGGAACTGGAAATTCACAGGTATTTTGTTGCACACCAATTGCTCACAAACTAATGCATAGCAGATAATGGATTGAAAGAAGTCTGCCAAATATACTAGCCAGGTAACCACCCATGAATTGAGAAATGGCTGGGGATGGTATCTGCAATTGTAGATTTGCTAATTCTTGGAAGAAATAAAACAATGTTAAGGTTTCAGTTTACTCACTTTGCTGAGCTGCCCATAAGCATCAAATGCCACCACAACCTGATCCCTGCTGTCAGGATTGCCCTCGTTGACAAAAGGGCGCCCATCTCGTCGTGCACGCTGCACCATCATAATAGCTGATGTTCGTTCTGACAGCTCCATCAAGTGCAGGATGTAGAGACGGAGAGCGCGTTTACGAATCCCACGGGTTGTTTCCATGAGGTTGATCATGGCTGGTACATTCTTCATGCCATGCACGCATGACAGGATGCGGAAGTCGTTCTTCGGGTCGTCTTGCATGTCCAGCTTCCTGCGTGTGTATGGGATTGGATTCCTTGCAGGCTTGTAAATCGCCATCACCAGTGGTGTTGTGATGAAGGTTGTAAAGAGCGCCATTAGCACCATGATGGCAAACGTCTGCTCATTCAGAACCTGCTCACAAAATCACCACATGGACTCACAACTTCAGGGAAAGACACATCAAAGAAACAAACTGAGCAGGGCATTCATACGTAAGCTCAACTGTTGCAGAGTTGAGAACAGAAGAACAAATTTCTACAAGCTCAATTTTCACTTTGTTTCCTCCTTTTGTCTCTTCAGCCTGAGGGGACTCACTGGGCCTGGAAGCACAGAGGAAGCTATGGACATGGTGCTAGGAAGAGGAGGACAACAACAACATCTTGAAGCTGATGCATGCAAAAACAAACACGTAATTGGCAATGGGTATCTGAGAGATGCAAAAACAAACACATAAGTAGCAATGGGTCTTCTGTTGTTCTCGTACCCCGCGAGCTAAGCCAATGTTGAGGACAATGAGTTCCACAAGTCCTTTGGTATTCATCAACACCCCAAGAGTTATGGATCTGTTGAAGCTCAAATGGCTGAGCTTGGCTGCGAGGAAAGTGCCTAAGATCTTGCCGAGACAGGCAACGCTGATGACCAGAACCAGCAGACCAACGGATCTGCCTCCGTGAATGGTCCCAATATTGGTCTTCAACCCACTGACAGCGAAGTAGAGTGGTAGGAAGAGAATAGTGATGAAATCCTCCAGCTTCTCTACCAGAATCTCTGCAAACGGTCCTTGCTTTGGGATGACGAGACCCAACAGAAATGCGCCAAAGATGGAATGGATTCCGATCGCATCTGTGCAGAATCCCGCCACCAAAACCCCAGCCAGAGTCACGCAGATGTAGAATTCCTTCACGGGCTCGTTGGTGGTACAGCGATTAGCAATCCAAGTCATGACTGGTCGCACTGCCACGAACATGACGATTACGAAACCTATACCGCACAGCAGCACCCACACCACAATCGTGGGACTCTTCCCAGATCCCGAGAGTGCAACAGCGAGCGCCAGAAGCACCCATGCAACCACATCGTTTACAGCAGCCGCTGCCATTGCGATCTGACCGACATCGGTCGTCAGAAGCTTGCGTTCCGCGAGAATGCGCGCGAGAACAGGAAATGCCGTAATCGACATCGCCACACCCATGAACACCAAAAACGGCCCGAACTTGCCGTCTTGCGCAATCGTCTGCTTCAGCACAAACGAGACACCAACTCCCGCGGTGAACGGCAAGGAGATTCCCGCCGCCGCAATGAGTAGAGCTTGCCTTCCCGTCTTGCTGATTTGTTTCAAGTCCAGCTCCAATCCGACCATGAAGAGGAAGAACAGAAGACCCATGTCCGCGAACACCTCTAGCGTCGTCATGCTTTGCGGCGGGAAAATGTTCGCCATGTAGAGTTTGTTCCTCCCCAATGCTGACGGCCCCAGTAGCAGACCTCCCTGCACGAATCCATTCCAACACGACGTCTATCAACATGCAGCAAAAGGATCAGATATCTTGTTGTTGTTGTTGTTGTTGAGCAAGTCTCTACAGACTTCCGACAACAAAAACCCTTGGACTTCCGCATCCGCAAGTCATGCAAAGGATGGATTTTCGTCCGTCGCTCTTAGATGTGATTTAGTGAAGAGTTTTTTTAGGGTTTGAGGAGCAAGCTCTTCTTCTAACGCCAGAAGGAGGAGGAGGAGAAGAAGAAGAAGAACTTACGACAATCTCTGCAATCACTCGTGGTTGATGCAAGGGCTTGACGAGCAAGCCGAGCAGGCGAGTGACGACGATGACGAAAATGATCTGAACGATGATCAACGGCAGCGCAAAATGAACGGGGTTGTCGCCTTGGAACACGCCATTGGACGTGTCCGCCATCGGCTTTATGCATGCCGTCACGTTCGCCATCTCTCTCTCTCTCTCAACGCCTTCCTCACGACTCACGACGACAAAGCTCCAACAACAAACAAACAACCTCAACAATCTGATCTTTCTTGAAACAACAACAACAACAACACTGTCAGAGTGTCACTCCCAAGAGGAGCCATGCTGCATCTCGTGTCATCTCCACTCGAACAATCGTCTAAAGCAAATTCATATCTCGAGATCACAGCTCTCGAGTCTGGTCTTCTGAAACAAACAAACACAAGGTAGCAAACTAACTTTCAATCACAAAACAAAAACACCCAAAACAACAACAACAACGCTAACGGAAATTGGAAATGGAAATGGAAATGGAATTGAAAGAAAAAAAAAAACAAAGTAAAGTTGAGTCAACAAATACCCACCAAAAGAACCCAATTTAACAAGAAGCAAGCAGCAATAAATGAGTGAACAGAGCTGCTACAGCAACAGCCGCAACAATTATAATCTTGAGAGGAAGGAAGAAGGAACGAGTACAAGCAAGAAGAAGAAGAAGCAGCAGCAGCTGCTCAGAAGAAGAGGAAGAGTGAGTGAGTGAGTGAGCAGTGAGGACGAGTCAGGAGGAGTCCAATTGTTGTGGAGTTTTTTTTGACAGAATATGTGATCACAACAACCTAATGAGAATAATGTCCTTAGACACACTGCAAGTCAGAGTGTGTGTGTGTGTGTCTCTCTCTCTGTGTCAGTGTAGGAGGAACGTGAATAACTAGAGTTTGCAGATGTGCGTTCGTTATATGTAGTCCCCCCCGGCTCAGGGCTGGCTACTGGGTCCTGGCCTCGAGGGAACTTGGAAGGAAGGGAAGCATGCTTTTACTAAAAACATTCTGGCGTAATTTCGCCATTTTTCGACAAAGAAATTGGGATTTTATTTTATTTTTAGTTTTTCTAGTGTAAATTTGAATACTTTCTCTTTTCTTTTGATTTGGGGCTAGATTTAGCCAATTTTTCGATATCAATTTTTTTTTTAAATTAAAAAAAAATATTGGGGAGTGGTGTGGAGTGGTGTGGAGTGGTGTGGAGTGGTTTGGGGGCAGCTGGGACCCAACAAAGCCAAAAGGATAGGCGGTAATTTTGCACACACCCCAGCCTCCCCCGCCCGCCGCCCGGCTTTGTCACTGCAATTATCCATGCCAGCATGCCATAATAAGAAAATCAAAGATTTTATTTTATTTGAAATGTAAGTAAGTAAGTTGGGATAGCTATCTGCCACTGTCCACTGACTCGACATGGTGAACTTACAAGGCAAGCAAAACAGCCGCCACAGCACACACACACACCCCCCCCCCCAACCCCCCAAAAAAAAAAAAGAAAAAAAAAAAATTAAAAAA
>Ga0209611_10002623_pt1 | contig 31621 bp, 26 predicted proteins | sample S1TSphgellanicum_3_FD_187693 | JGI IMG/M metagenome (GOLD analysis project Ga0209611, IMG submission 187693) | Host-associated microbial communities from peat moss isolated from Minnesota, USA - S1T2_Fc - Sphagnum magellanicum MG (SPAdes) (version 2) | ecosystem: Host-associated > Plants > Peat... | reverse complement strand
ACAGTGGTCAGCAGCAAAAAGAAATGGACTGTGATGAACCCCATCTGGCGCCAAATGAAAAAATGCACCCCATCCAGTGGACAGAACGGCCAACTGGTGCATTGGTGGCTGCTGGTTCACTCTGCCCGGTAAAAACCAGTGTCGGGTGGTTCTTTACTTTTATGAAGAAGCTCTGATTCCAGTTGTGAAAAACAAATTAGAACAGTTTTGGTGCCAGTTTCACACATAAATGGAATGGGGAATCTGGTTTCAGGTCTGACAAAATCTGGTTCCAGTTTTGAAAATTAAACCTGGTTCCAGGTAACCTGGATTGGAACTGATGGTTAACCTCCAAAACCCCATTCTATTTTTTTTTTCAAAATTCTTGATTCTAGACTCTCACATAAATGGAATGGGGAATCCAGTTCCTAGTATAGTTCTTCAAAAATATAAATTCTGGTTCCGGTTCTGGTTATGGAAACAGTTTCAAAAATCAGACCCAGTTCAGGTCCTGTTTTAACAAACCAGAACCGCCAGTTCTAACGCTGCAAACCATGGATTGAATTTTCGTTTTCTAAAGTATAAATTTGAAAAAATTTGTCAAAATTCACCAAACTTTCAAAACCGCAGAACTGTGGAAGAGAAAAAGAAAAAGAAGAAATTGGGTCTTGATCTACTCCTTCAATCTGTTATTCACTTCCATTGAGTATTTCAGAGCAATCATGTTTCCTATATCCCTTCAGATCAGTGCCATCTTTTGAATTGTGCTTTCAGTTAGGTTCATTCCTATTCATGGTCTTGAGACAAAAAAGGATTAGGAACCAAGCTAGAATCCACAAACAATATTGCATTTTCTGTAATGGGATCTTCAAATATCCTTTTTTTCAAAACAAGATTTGAATACCAATCAATGAATTCACCCTCTTCCATGCCTTCTTCCATAATGTAGTAATCCCTTCTCTTCATGGTTCTATGTCCTAGTTGATTCAATCATGTTTTTCTTCCTCCCCATCCTCATCTTTATATTAAAATGGGTAATCTTGCTGTTTTCCTCTTTTAATATTTCCATGATGCAGCTATGTTTGCTTATATACAAAAAATAAAGAAAATGAGATTAAAAGAATTGGAAGCGGGATTCTTTTTGGGGGCGGAAAACCTGTTAAAAGAAAAAAGGATCTGCTGCCATCATCATGCATGTGAGTAGTGGCCAGTGTGGGACACATATTATATTTTGTACGTACAAGTCTGGTAGTGGTGTACAGTGACATGGGTCATGATATTTGGAAAATTTTGATATTCAAGTATCATGGTGGTATCGATAATTCATTGTCTATGTGATGTTATATTAGTATGAATAGCAGGGCTTTTAGAAATCAGTACCAGGGCATTATCAGTATTGGTCTGGTATTTCAAAATGTTATTGTGTTTTGATATTATTTATGTAGTTTGTTAAAAATCATTGAATGGAAATGGTTGAACTGGAACACAATAACCCTATCCCACATAAATTTTCACTTTGTTCATTGAAAGTGCCACATCCAAATCTATTTGGGTGTGTCGTTAACTTCAAAGTTCATTGTGAAAAATGAAGGGCATACTCACACTTAGGTTTTTTCCTAACAAAGTGGACACATAATTACTACCAGGTTCCGAAGTTGTAACCACCTACCAAACTACTGGGGCATCACCTAGAATATTTGTAAATGAAATATTATGCTAATGTGGATATATGCCAGGCATTTGCTCTAGCCGATAACAGATTGGTTTCTGATAATAGATGCCATTGTGGAAATATTTCCAAAAATGGGTCCAGCAGCGCCAATATGAGTATTTTTTGATCTTGATAGTTAAGAATAAACACACAAGGTCCAAAAATATTATTTGTATATGCAGTGGTAATCTCATAGCAGGGAAAGGACATATTCAAGAACTAATCACCAGGTGACTCCAGGTCATGCCATTCTTGCTGGGGGGCTCTAGGTCCCAATACAATCAGCACAGGTGCTCTAGATGACTTTAATTGTGAGCTTAACAAACTTTGGAGATTCAAAGCCACCATAGAAACATGTAGTGTAACACCCTCAGCCACAGACTTTACCAGAATAATGGATTCGGGCAGGCCTGATTCTGGTAAACCCCTCTGGAAATTCCCCTTCAACATGGTTTTCAGATTAGATTGGAACAGAGTGATTTGATCAATTCAAAGAAGAGATTGTGACAGAAAGGAGATCATGTTTAAGGATTCTGATAAGATCCGGGGATCAAAGTCTGTCATTTGCAGTAGGAAACATGATCACGTTTAGTGATGGACTACCAAGCCCAAAATGGGTAGGCTAGCTTTGGGTGACCGACTCTGTGCCCAGGTTCCTTGGGGCTTGTTCCTCTGCTCTTGGGGGTCATGCATTTCTTCTTGCAATGGATTTGTTGGTAGGCAAGGATATTGTATTTAGATTCATTATAGAGTATAGTAGCTTAAGGGATTTTGGCCCCTAGGTAGTAGGTCTATTTTTATAAGAAGATTTTTGAAAGATGATATTTTGACTTGTGTTGAAACTTGAGATTAGTTATAGAGTTGTGACATCTTGAAAGGTTTTGGTTTGTTTTAGAGGATTTTTTTGAAGATTATATTATTGCATGGTGAAATATTTGAATTTCCATAATTCTTCTTTTACCTTAAGATACTTTTTAATGTAAATGGCAAGGCCACGGTGTGACACACCCCTTGTTCATTTGCGTCAAAAGAAGCACATGTCGTGAGAAAGATAGCAGTGTCGATTCAAAATTTCCTTTGCTTCAGACCGAACCTTTTGAGAATAATTTACCGATGAACATGAGTGACAGCTCTACAGATGAAGTATCGATCTGTATATGTATCAGTTCCTTGTCAGTACTTATGTTAATAAGAGGCAGTGGGAAATTCCCTAAAATTTTCCTCGAAATTCCAATCGTAACCGACCCACGTGAGGAGCTTGACTAAGAATGTGTCGGCACCATCACTGTACAATTATCGTCCACCCACTCAACTTTCAGGCTGTACCGACAGAGGCAACACATAAGCTTGGACTTGAAATGTGAAAGAGCAGTATTATGGTAGCGGAGAGAATCCAAGAAGCGTACCAATTACCAAACGTGAAAAGGATTGTTACGGTGGCGGAGAACGCAAGAAGAAGCATACCAACTTGAATGCATTGTTGCGGTGGCGGAGAACGCAAGAAGAAGCATACCAACTTGAAAGCATTGTTGCGGTGGCGGAGAACGCAAGAAGAGGCGTACCAACGTGAAAGCATTGTTGCGGTGGCGGAGAACGCAAGAAGAAGCGTACCAACGTGAAACCATTCTTGTGGTAACGGAGAACGCAAGAAGAAGCGTACCAACGTGAAACCATTCTTGTGGTAACGGAGAACGCAAGAAGAAGCATACCAACGTGAACGATTCTCGTGGTGACGGAAAACGCAAGAAGAAGCATACCAACGTGAACCATTCTCGTGGTGACGGAGAACGCAAGAAGAAGCGTACCAACGTGAAACCATTCTTGTGGTGAAGGAGAACGTTCGCAAAAAGCTTGCCAGAGTGTTTTGCTGTTAGTGTTTCTCAAGGCTGGTTTGTTTTGTTGTCTGTTTCGGATTTTGGCAGATGTTTTCTTCAATCGAAGCGATGTCGCAAGCGGAGAGGAACTCTGAACAACAAAATGAACAAGGGCTGGAACGGATCAGAGAGGAGATCTCGGAGAAGGAGCGAACGATGAGCGCGGGTTATGAGAGTTTCGATGGGCTTCTCGCCGATTTGCAGTCGTCTGGTCATTCTCAATGCACTACTGTCTGGAGCAAGGATATGGTGGCATACCGTTGCCGGACCTGTCAGATGAACGACTCCAGGTGAGTATATTCGAATGCGCTTTTTGGCATTATCTTTCTTTTTTCTTTTTCGCTGGTTTGGTTGTTGGGGTTGGTTGTCTAGCGATGCCCTGTGTTGAGCTTTCTTGCATTTGTTTGCCAAGGTGATGTACACGTTGAAATTAGTTTAACAGGCTACTGGGGAATTGTCGTCAGAGTCGACAACGACGGTTTGTCGATCACTTCACACCCCCCATAGGTCAATTTTTTTCTTTTGTGATGAGCATATTTGATTGGCCCATCTTTAAAAATTTAATCAAGCTTTGTATAGTCCCCAAATAGGTATTTTGCAATCTCCTCCTTTGCGCTGATTATATAGGTTACAAGAGTAGAACTTATGCCCTAGGGTAGAGGATATGGGATAAAGTGAGGAGCTATTGGGAACATGTTGGGAACACAGTGAGAACTTCTTGGGAACACATTGGGAACAACAAAAGTCCAACACCCGGACCCTCCTCCAAAAGGGAAAAGAACCTGGGCCACCTAGAGCTATGGGGAATGAAAAATGTGGTAAGGTAGAGGTATTGAAATCATCCACACATCTTATCACATTGGCTTACCAGTCAAAGATTGGAGCCTTGAAAAGCACCTTACTTATATTTAAGCTTGTTAACCAAAGTCGATGCACGGTTATAAACCTCTTCATTGAAAGGACTAGGTCCTTGTTGCAAAAACTTCAATACTATTCATGTATCAAGGTGGACTAAGCTACATCACAAAGTTATATAGATCTTGAACTCCCAATTGGAATGGAATACTTTAGTTGAAAGTTGTAATATTACAAAAAAATCCTTGACAAACTTGGTTTAAACCTTTCCTTGGAAGGAGGTCCTTGGTGCAAGTAGCCAAAAAACATTTCCAATGTCAATTGATTGAAGGTGGGCTTAACAAACATCATGAAAATTCTTAAGAGGGGCTTATGAAGAGCAACAAATTGGTGAACTTTGGATTTGCATGAATCTACAAGTCCTTGTCCAAATTTGTATGGTTTTGGTTGAGGTAAACCAGAAGGTGCAATTGTAGTGAAGATTCCATGTGAATTGTGATCTTTAATGTTTGCCTACCTTCTATATAAATGCTTGAGATTGTTTAGGATTTGGGTTATTAACATACTTTGTGATGTGAGTTTAACATGTAGCATGGATTTAAAAATGCCAGCATTTTGTAGAAAATAAGGAATAATTAAATCCCAACAAGACACTTCCAAATAAAACATTTTTGGATGACTAGAATCAACACCTACATTAAGAATTTGACACTTTGCCTAGGTCCAACTTCATATATTTTGAGCAATGAATATTTATTTGCTCATATTTTCATGCCATGGGACATTTAGATATCAAGAGTGATCAAAAACTAGAAATCCCTTTGTGATCCTCCTTTATTGTTCTAATGACGTGAAATATATTCTACGCATAAAACAAAAACTTGGGAATGGCAATTCCCTCATTGGATATCATTATTGGATGGGTTCATGTAAGTCTTTAATCATTGTTTTATCAACTTGTGCATTGTTGGGCCATAAAGGAGGGCCTTCTTTGTGAGAACTCTTCATTTGGATGGTTTTATCAAAAACAAATTCACCTAATCTATGCAAAACAAGACAAGTTCTTTTCTCTTTGCTTGACTTCAGCCACATATATGGTTGTGTGGTGGGGGTGGGCAGTGCAATATGTGAAAAATGTTATCACGAAGGTGACCATCATAACCACGATTTTGGTAAGACATAATGTTTAGAAAGCCATTTTTCATCTAAATTTATCATTGTTGCATTGAATCATTTATAATAATAAAAAAATGTGAAAACAATAGGTGGTTTTTGGATAATGGCATGTGGAATGTACTCTTGCAAAAAATTTAATGTGATGAGTATTCTTGGTCTTGTATACACATCCTATTTAGTATGATTGAAATTCTTCTTATATTCAAGTCTTAAGATTGTGTGTTTGGTTGTAGTTATGTACCACAGTGAATCAGGAGGATGTTGTGATTGTGGTGATAAAGATGCTTGGAAAGAAGAAGGGTATGTTCTTTTCCCATGGTTGAATACTAAACATACGGAACACTTTGTAAGTTTAAAAAATCTAAGTGATGATTGTGACAATTCTTGTCAAACTTTATGTTTTTACACTTTAAATACAAAAATATTTTTAGACATCATTCAACAAAGGTGTTGAGTTTGGTTCCTTAGCATGGATTGGACTAGTAAGTTCTACTTTAAATGGATTGGATTGGTTTTCATAGAAGTTGATATCACTATTAATTTATTCACTCAATTGAAAGTGATGTTGGCAACTTAACTTGACACTAGATATCTCAAAGACTACATGAATGTTGTTTGAGGTTTGTGGTGCACCCATTAAACTAACATATGTTTGGGTTTAAATTTTTTCAGGTTTTGCAAAATGCATCAAGTCACAAACCAAATAAGTGGTCATATGCCTATCCATCTCTATGCAACAACTAAACACACAGGTGACAAATAATCTCACATTCAAAAGATGTAAACACACCTTGATGACATCAATTATACTTGTTTGTTTGAAGGTCTTGAAATAAGATTTAATGATCTTGACTAATCTTCTAAAGCCTTTACGGGATAATTAAACATGATTTGAAACATGCACTTGCATGATTAGACACATTTGTTCAACAAGTATTGGGCACTTGAGTTTTGGACAATGTAATTATACATGACATTTTTATTGTTGATGGTGTTGGGATCTTATTAAACATGTGTTTTTTTGGTGACTACAGTTTTATGGATTCTACAAATGCTCTCAATTTGGGTGCATATTATTTGGGAGAAAAGGATTAAGGATCCAAAAGCAATTGTGGAGTATGAAATGCAAGCAGCAAAATTATACATTGATTGGTTACAAAAGGTCAACTTGATAACCTCATTACATTCTTTGATGTTCACATGAAAGAATAATGGTTCAACCATATATTTTGTTAGACCATGAGATTTATCTAAAGAAATGACACAATAAGAAAGATCTTTATTTATCTCCTATCCTTGTATGGCTTGTGTTAGGTATGTTCTGTGGATGCCCTTCGTAACCTTCTATCCGTGTTTGTGACAAGGAAATTTGTGCACGTTAAAAACATGGTGAGCCCTTTTATACCTAAACAAATTCCTTTAATGTATGCTAAAGTTGAGATATATAATTGGTTCTCTTGCATGAGCCTAAGATTGATTATTATTTGCTAAGAAAGTTAGTAGGATGGTCACAAACCTACCTTGTGCTAAATGTACTAATGCAAGTTAAGGCATCAAAACCAATGTCTCTATTGGTCAACTAATGTCTCTTATAGTGGTTGATTTTTTTTTGTTTTTTTCTTGCATAGATTGGAATAAAATCTCCATTGGAGATTTTACTTAAGATGCTTTGGAGCATGCCAGAGGCACTTATGGAAGAGGTATGTCTATGTTTAAGCTATATTAAAATGTATCAAGGTTGTTTTATATTTGGGGGAATGTTTTTGCATTTGGCACACATCACTCGTGATTAAAAGGGACAATGTTGCCCATTGTCATTTCAAGTTTTATTTTCATTTTAGATTATGATTATTTCTTAAAAGTTTTGGTTGTGGGTCACTTCCCTACACGAAATATCTTAAGATATTTTCATGTTTAGAACTTACATTGTATGAATATCTTTGAGCATGGAAGTTGAAATAGTAATATCTTGAAATTATTGGCATATGTTATGTTAAACCTTGTGCATTCTTTATTAAAAAATTGATGTGCAGGAAACAACCTTTTTCTTGCAAATGTTATATAATGGATGGTTTAAAAGTCAATTCACACAAGAATTGATGCAACATTATCATCATATGGTGATGGATGTTGCTTTGATGGTTATTGATCATGCCCAATATGTAGATGTAATGAGAGGTTGGAAGGCCCTCAATTCTACCCTAGACCGAGGTATGTGTTACAACTAATCAATCATTGTTGTTCAAATGTTGCTTGTGTTTGCTTGTCCTCTATTTGACTATTGTCAATTCAAAAATACATTTTAGTGCATTAATTTCCACCATTTGCTAAGTGTCTTGCATTTGAGTTGGTGAGTCAAACGTTAATCAAAACTTCTAGACATGATAAGCTACTTGAGTATATTAATGTGATTAGGTGGGTTGTGGTTCCACTAAGATGGACACGTTAGACCCCATAATGAAGGTTAGAACCTTTGGCCAAAGATATTTTCTAAAATGGATGGTAGGAAACAAGGAAGCTTTATATTGCAAGCATTGATGCAACTATACAAAATTCACCTTTTAAAACAATTGTCTTATTTACAATGTGTAGTGAAGAAACTTTTGTTGTGCCATTTCAACTAATGTCAATGTTTTCAATCCCTTTTCAGCTTCTAGGTGACTACATGGCTTCTTATGTTAACATTAAGAATTTTTGTTGTTTTTTGTGAAACAAACATAGATTGCTACAAAAGTCTCAAATGGATTTTTTGCATTGTGTTTTTAGTGATCTTGCTTTTCCTTTTGTGTTTTTTCTTCATTTCCTTACTTTGGATTGCGTTTTAATAGTTTTTTCCTATCTTTGATTTGTTCTCTTTATGTTCAATGTACCTTAAACCCTAAACTACATCTAGAGCTAACAAAATTTGTGGGGAGGTCATGATAGTTTGTCACAATAATAAATTTTGTTGTTGATGGTCATTGAATTGTCTTTATTGTTAGACCAAAATTTTAATTTGCAATATTCCTTTTAGATTTCATGTTATTTTTATGTTAAGGTTTCATATGGTTTGGTTTGGAAATTTCATCAACCTCATAACTTGGACACCATCTCGTTTTTTAATTTCAACTTCAATCTAATTATTCATTGTGTGGAAAATTTGATTGACTTTTACATGGATGCTTTTGTTTCACATGTGATACTTCAATAATATTCACATAAGGATTTTGTTACTCCAACAGTGATGGTGCAATTATTCAACATCCCAAAGATGGAGCTTATTATCAAGGAAAACCTACTTGGAAAATTTATTTATGTCTTTAAGATGATCTTAAAATATAGTCTTGTGAGGTATCTATCTCATGCCTTTTTAATATTTTTGAAAATATCTAAATATGGTGGACCTTCCTACCATGTGGCTAATTGTTTTTAAAAGGGATTTTTTCATGGAGGATACTAACAATAAGTTTGCCTAACATTTTGTGTAAATAATGTTGGAATAAAATTTAATAACATAACATTAGTTTGATACATTTAATAACAATTTCACAATCTCATAACATTTGGAAAGGAATACCTTTGTCATGTTGGGTCAAAATCCTTAAGGTGTACCAAGCAAGACATAGGAATATATACTCCTTGAAAAGTTGGTTGTTGGTTGGCATTGTGCTTCAATGGTGTTGAAAAAATGTCAACTATTTTTAAGTATAATAGTTTAGATCAACATATATTTAAAGAACCATCAATATTATCCACTTTGCGTCCAATTATGTGATGAAATTATGAGGGTCGAAACTAGTAACTTAGGAGTGTAGAAAATGGTGATGATGTGACACCATTTTTTACATTCCTTAAAGGTTTTGACTTTGTTATATATCTCAAGTTCATAATTGCACACATGATATGGTGATAACATTTAGATTTAGACTATGTATATTTGTAAGATTTATCATAAAAGGTGTTTGTAATTTTTTTATTTCATCCCACCATTTATTCATCTCTTTGCATAAAATGTTGTTTTAGTTCCATTTCTCCACGTGAATTTACAAGAATTAATGTCTTTCAGGGGTACTATCAATGTGGAGCATGAAGTCATTAAACAAAAGGTTTGTTCACACAACAAAATATTCTTCTATTCCATTGATTTAAAGAATGATAGGTTTTGCATTTGGTAATAATAATAACCACAATTATTTTTTCTTTTAGATTGCTTACAAGGCTTCAAACTTGGTTTCATAGGTATACTTGAGACCCCAAGGAGATTTGCGCTTGATTGTCTCCCATCCATGTGTGGCAATTCATGTTTTGAATGATCGTTTAGATGTGTTTGAGGAGATTCTTGAGATGGTCACATATCTCCAGGTTTGTAACCATTCCTACATTTGTAGGAATTTGTAAAGATGTAGTAAATTGTATAAGGTGAATATTTCAATGATATTGAATGGTCATTTGGTTGTTACAATTTTTCATTAAAGCAAACCAAAATGATTCAACTTATTTTGCATCTCACATGTATGTGCATATATTTCCTAAGATCAATGACCTTGGCCAATATTGAAGTTTTTGAAGGCAACATGGGTTTCATTCAATTGTGTTAATGCTTAAGAAAATGTAACCTTTACTAATAGTAATGGATACCAATAAAATTATCAAGGTCACTAAGTTTATTTGGGTTGTGATGATGCAGTGGATGAATCCATACACCCAAAATAGTTCCATTCATTTCAAGAACAACAATGCATGGATTCTTTCCATCCAACTAGAGGTCTACTCAATTACTCCATTATGATTTTGAAGTTTTTGTGATTTACCATTGTATCAAGAAACTTGAGGATTAATTTAAATTATAATTTTTCATTTTTGCAGATGAACACCATGGCCATTATCTTCCAATTGATTACATGTTGTTATTCTAATGATGATTCAAACAAGTCTAAACAAGCATTGATATTAGCTGGCAATTGTACTATCAAACACTTGCGTTGCTACTTATTAGAGGCAAGATGTTCAACTCCATATAAATGTGTTTCAAATTCAAAAAAAGATTAATTCATCTTTTCGAACTGAATTAAATAAATCATGATATTTTTCTTTACTTTTAAGATGCATGCTTATAAGATAACACTTAATTAAACATGCAAGTTTTGAAGTAAGTTATTTACAATGAACTCGTGAAATATGTTTAATGGTGCAGAAAACAAAAAAATTGACATTCGAATCATCTATGTCACTACACATTCCACTCCTCAGGGTCTTCAGTGTTATACTATCAAAACTTGTCTTATTAAGTTGGGATGATGATATTAAAAGATTTTTTTCAAGTTTTCAAACTGAAGAAGAGGTATGACCTCCATGAAAATCTTCACTTATTGATAAATAGAGATTATGCCATTCCTAACACCTATCATTTTATTTTTTGAAATTCTCATTGTAGTTGATTCATCTATCTTAGATATTGGTAGCAAACATAGACATCTATATCAATTAATGATGTTGTGGAACCTAGTGTGTGATTGGCAACAATAGACTATTATTAGATATAATGCCAATAGCCTTACCTTTTTATCACTCACTTCTTAATTGTGTTTATATGGCTTGGTACTTTACAGGTGTTGGCTTTACTAGATCTTCCATTACGTATTATAGCTTGGATGGTAGAGGTAAATATTTTATTTATTTACCATTTGAAGTTAATTTTATGATTTGGTTGTTGCAATCTATTGAAACTCCAAAAAAAATATTTCGAAAATCAATTAAACATGCAAATGTTAAATCAACCACCATTTAACTTCAATGTCCCCTATCAAGAATTTTGGATATCCAATCTTCTAGTTCAAGAACATAGTTTTTGGTTTATTTGTCTTAACCATGGAGGTTACTATTGGAATAGATTCGAGCAAACCAATGGCAACATGTGTCGGAGGAATTTTATCACTTGGAGTTTATCTATCATGGTAGTTTTTGGCATGACCAGTGAGTGGACAAATCTATATGAGTCTTTTATTTGTGGTCTAATGTTTGTATTACATGTTTGTTTGTCAATTCTTTTCATGAAGGCTATTGTTATTCACAATGGATGTGTATGAAAAATATTGTCCAAATACTAAATTCCATTTGCTTCTTATGCGTGTGCTTGAAGTTGTTTGGCATGTAGATGCCAACTTAGTGATTGTAGTCTTTAGAAAAAGATATGAGAAAACATTGCCTATACTATATGGGAACCTTTTTTGATGTAGGTCATGGGATATGGATCTTTTGCTATTGCAATTTTGTGTTGTTGCGAAAGAAGACATGGAAAATGCTATTTTTTTTCGAATGGCAGAACGCTTTCATGTAATGTTGTGCAACTCAACATAACCTTTCTTTCACTTGAACAAAAGGAACTATGGTCAAAAAGTCTATATTTGGAGATGACAAAAAAAATTTAAAAGAAAAATATATGGCCCTTGGATTTCATGGGTAAGAAAAAAAATATGGAATGTCATATATATTATACATGTGAAAAAACTCTAATCCCAATAGACATCATTGATTGTTGGGCTTGACCTAAAGGCTTCAAAGTGAAGCATAATAGAAAAAAACCTTCTTTCCTTTCTCAACACCATCCTTGGACATCTTTTCTCCTAACCAATTATATACATTATGTGCAAATAGTCTAGTCAAACCATAAGGTAGTGGTGTTATAAGGCCAATGTATCACCTTTTCCACACTATTCTTGGGCAATTGTATTGCCCATGCAAACAAATTCTTGTCAAAAATTATTAGGGTGCCTTGTAACTTATTGAAAGGGTGCATTCTTAATCTTTTTTTCTAGTATACATGTTTTATTCATGTATTCAAGACACATTATTGAAATCTCCTACATGGTATGGTGCAATATTTGTGGCATTAACTACTTTTCAATATGCCTAACAAAGTTGATTTGAAACAAAAAGTTAATGTCTTTGGTTGGGTTCTTGGAAATTATTTAATATTTTCTCTTTTGTTTGATGGGAACAGTTGTTGGATTTAGTAACATCTCCTACAACTAGTAGTCAAATGTCTTTTCTACTACCATCATATATTCAAAACTTTTTGCGAATAATATTATTGGTACGCCTCTTTGCCAATTTGAAATTTCAAGGTTGTTTAGGGCCAAAATGAATCAACATCCACTAGTGCACCATGAAGGATGGAATATGGTAAGCAATTAGGAAATAATTTTATGCTAGGTTTCAATGCCCTACTTAACCATGGTGGTTAACTCAACTATTTTTTTATCACCTACCTACAAATGGCCTACTTGCAGGTTATCAATAGGTAGTAAAAAAACCCTTATCTACATGTAAATTATCTACTTATTTGTCATCTATTTACCTTCATATAGATAGATTGAAAACTTTACAAAATGAGTTACCATGGTGAAACCATATATTAATTCCATTGAGATTCACCCACAACTAAATCATAACAAACATATAATCAATGTGTACTAGTGGGTGTTGATTCATTCTAACCATTGCTCAAATCATGCAACTTGAAATATTGTTTTAAAAGACTTAAGGTGCAATGAGTGTTGCATTTTATTTTCTTGCTTTCTTGTTTTCTACAATATTGTACAAGAATGCCAATATTTACATGTTCATGTTTCTTTTCATTCATAAAAGATGACATTCATATTGTTTTTGTAGGTTGTTCGCGACCGTCGGAACACTGGGATGAAAGAGGTGAAGGTGCTATATTTGGGTGTTGCTTGTTTTTCTTAGGACTTTAAATGTTTTGGGCAAGGATAATACTTGTTGATCTTTTTAACACAATGATGGTTCTTGAGCATGTACAGTTGGAGTCTTTGCGATATGATGTCATCCAATGGTTGTGTGTGCGCAATCAAACCTATTCACAGGTAGTATTTCAACTAAATATTATCTCTTATTACATTTAGGGACATTTCTTTCTAGCACTTGATTTTGGTTATCATTGGTGGTTTCCTTTCACATGGATTCCATATTGGCTTAATCTATGTTAAAAATGCAAGGATCATTTTTTTTGTAGTTAGAAATTTGAGTTTCATATTGCACAAAACATGATGTGTGTTTGTCATATGCATGTTAGCTCTCTCGAGCATTGAGTGCCATTCCATTGGATCAAAAAAAATTAATGGATACATTGGATGAAGTGGCACAATTTCATCAACCCAAGGTACTTCATTCTTGTATAGCTAAAATTATTTGTTTGTTCCTTCTTGAGTTGAAATTTATGGCCCTTTGAAATCCTTATAGTTAAGAAAATCATGAGGTTTATGTTGCCTTCAAAAAAAAATTGTTGGGTCTTTGTGGTGTATTATATTGCTTCCTTAATATATTTACAAGATGTCAATGTGCATAAAATTGCTAATAATTTGACAAGGTTCGCTTTACTGAACGTCAAAGAGAATGGATGAACCTTCCAACGCACACATTAATGACTTATATGGACAAAATCTATGGCAAGATCTAAGAGACCAAAATACATTTGTGCTTCATAAATTAGCAAACTAAGAGATGCTAGTATTTGCATTTGGGATTGTACTACACATGTGATGTGGCAGGTTCAAGAACATGGCTACTATCAACTAAAGTCTAAATATTGGAAGGAATTTGATCCCTTGTTTGCCCATTTTTATCCCAATGAATTGGAGGATGCTCAGGTATGTAGATTCATCATATCCCACATTTTTTAGACTTTATGATGTGATGTTGAATGGAAAAAGTGGTTACATATCCCAAGATTGTTGGAAGAAATGAAAATTTGACAAGGAAGGTTGTTCATTTCTATTAATGTGGGAACACTTCATGGTGAAATGTGATTATTTTGCTTGTAATAGGAAAGAGCTACACATGTTGGAAAGCTACAACATTATTGGAGACTAAATTCACCTATTAAGGCAGCACCACCTTACAATCAACTTACTAAGCTTCTCCATACTCAGGTTAGGTTCATGTCTTTTATAACATCAAGGTGCTACAATTGTGTTGACAAGATAATGCAAATGGGTGCAATCATAGTCAAACAAACCTAAAACCTAGTCGAACAACCGCAAAATTGTCAATTTTGTTAAACATATTTATGTAATGTCATTTTAATGTTATGTTGATAAAAAAAGATCGTGTTAAATGATTTATATGAATTTTGAATAATTTTTTAAAGTTTAATAAATTGAATTTTGGTTTTAGTTAAGGACTTTTGAACTTTAACACCCAAAAATTAGTTTTATAAAGCACTAGGCTAAGGACTATTTTAATAAAACAATTTTGATGGGAAAAAAATTGAAATGATGATAACCTATCATCCACATATGAAAAGCACTCATAATTAAAAATTGTGGTACTTGAAAATTTTTAAAATTCAAAATATAATTTCAAAAATTTCAAGAGTCATTTGCTAGATGTAAATGGGTTATAATGTGTATGACATATGAGCAAAGTTGTGGCTCATGATACAAAAACTAAAGCTTAAAGTAATTATCGTGTGAACATGATTTGAAACTATGATCATTTTTCAAAATGAAATGTAAAATTTGGCAAATTTTGTACATTTTTAAAAAAATTGTATTTACTCAAAAAGAGTTAACACAAATAATGTAATTTATTGTGGGAATTATAAATATTTTAAAGAACATGTTGCAAAAAAAATCCTTCAAAAAATATTTTTTATGAAAAAGTCAAAATGTCCACAAAAGGCCCATTTATGGTTGAATCTTTTGTCACTGTTAGTTCATTTGATTATAATTTCACCCAAATCATGAATTTTTTTCAACCAACATATCTTTGTTTTGAATTCTTTCACTCTCAAATCCTCATTTAAATTTCAATGGGATGGCATGACAGGCATGCCATCAACTACTTTGGAACATGTTGAATCATGTGAATTTTCTTGTCAAGGATGAGACAAGTGCAACTGCTGGTGAATCACTTGGTGTTGCTGTTTTACAAATAATGGAGATCGCTTTGTATGTATTACTGCTCTAGTTTGCCACATGTTCTCCTATTATATCATTGATATACCTTCAAACTAGTTATTTTACTAGATATTGAAGAAATCTTCTTAGCAAATTTTGTATATGCTTAAAATAAAAATGTGCACAAGTAAAAGGTTTTTGAATAGTAGTATTATGGTGGTTCACATTATATCAAAATCAATTTGAGCATAAGTGACAATCAATGAACTAGAAGTTCATGTGTTAGTTGATCGCACTAGTACAAGATTTGCAATATTCTAAGACACTAAACAAATGTTGCAGGAAGGATCGACAAAATTTTTTACCATCAAATGCAACTCCACAACCATCAAGCCTCCATCCCAATGATATTCTTGTAAATATCAAATGGAATCCTTACATAGATCAAGGAACAATTTTGGATGAAAGGACTACTTGGAGACCTAGATCTTCAAGCATGTACGACATGTTGCATGAATTGCAAAGTGTGAAAAATGCCCATCGTAAGGATTAACATACCATTCACCCTTGTGTGTTTTTATCCTAAAATTCAATTGACATTTGGAGGACATAAGTAATTTATTGTGTTGGGTGACTAACAAAAACTTTTCTATCTTTCAATGATGAGGACAATAGACTTGGCAGATTATGCTCAACACATACTCCACCTACTACATTCATTGTTTCCCACAATTTTTGGGGATGAATCAAGAGTTTCAAAGTTCTACAATTTTCCACAATATCAGGTATGCAACAAATTATGTGATGTTTAATGGATGTAAACATTAACAAATCATTGACATGTGAGGTTAAAAATGTGTCAAAGCTTTTGAAGGAATAAATGTTTTTTTTGTGCATGGAAGCTTGTTCACATTTGGAGGTATTAGGACAAGATATATATTGATTATATTCACCATTCATTTGCATTGATTGTCAAAAAATTGGCTAGTACCCAAGCCAAGCTATTTTTTTCTTAAATTAATTGATTTGTTTCTTTTTATTGGAAATTGTTATATATTTATATTTTAAGAAAATTTAGGAGAATGAAATAGGTGCTTTATTATGACATTGGAAGTTGGATTGTGCAAAAAAAAATTAAATCTTGTATTATTCTAGTGATATTTTCTCATAAGTTAGTGTCCATGTTGAGAACTAAATTGGCTTATTGATATTGAATTATTTATGCACAATCCTTGTAAGTTGGTACCAATCTAACCATTAGTCATTTGTGTACAATTAAAATTTGAATTTAGTATTCTTATTTTAATTCAAACATTGTATGAATCTTTCTTTTGTTAGGTGCCAGTCACCACTACAAAGGATGAATGGCAAAGGTTGAAGAAAGAACGACAAGTTGCTATTTTGGCAAAAATATCATCACAGTGAGTTTTCTCTTGCAAAGTTGTTATGACATTATAATGTTAACTATGACATTTCCAAATATGTTTGAAAATGTTCTCATATGTCATATGTTGTTGTGAATAATGTCCATTGAATTTTGTGTGGTGTTTTGCTTTAGGCAAAAGGCTTTTTTGGACCAACACAATGATCAAGAGGATGATGAAGCTGAACATGGATATGATGATGCTACTTTGATAGAAATGTCACCAATTTTGACATTGGATCGTAAAGAGAAGTTTGTGACGATTGAAACAACAGTTGCAATCCAAGAATGTGCATTTTGTAGGACAAAGGTATTCAATGATCCTACTTGACATCTATGTAAATCCATTATTATTATCGATATTTTTTTTATGGTTCAAGAATCTAAATATAATCTAATTCACAAACGTCAATTATTTATAACCGTCACCTAAGTAGTAAAAACTAAAATAAAATTTCCCACATTTTCTAAGAGATGGATGTCTTTATAGCTCATCATGATATTATCCCAATTGACACAAGTGCCAACACAAAACATGTCTTACCTAAAGTATAACTAATGTTTAATTTTACATGTTTTTACACCTTATATTAATATTGAAAATGTTTAATATATTTTTATACCAATGTTTTTAATATGTTATGGGAAATTTGAATAAATTTAAAATGAATCTAGTAAGTGTAAAATACCCAAAATCATTTAAAAAATATTGTAACCATTTTTTTTTTCATTTTTTTTTCAAATGGCTTAAAATGCTTTGTAATTTATCTAATCAATAAAAAACACAATTTTATAATAATATAGTTTGACCATTTTTGAAATCAAAATATTTAAAATAATTTTCATGTAGGCTTCTAGATCATGGATTTAGGAATATTCTCCTTGGATAACTAATCTTGAACTCTACCACATCAACTTGACTAGCTCATTCATTACTTACTAAGCAAAGCATAAAGGAAATTGCTATGGGTCATTTTTTAATGTAATTTGCACCCTTGCTTAAACTCCATTGTCCATGTTTGTGAACATTTATGTGAATGTTTATCCTCATAATTTTTTATGATTTTATGCCTGAAAGGGAATGTTGATGTGACAATTTTATAACCATATCCTTTCCCCATCACTCACTTGGAAGTTTTGTTTTGTGGATAGTGTGATAATAGCAATTCTCCAGCAGGATATATAGCCTTTGTGCAACTTTACAACATGCCACTACAAGTGGTAAAGAAAGCAGATGAAGTGGAAAATTTAGAGGAGGCTGAAATAATTGCAAAGGGTGATAAAGCTGATCAACTTCTTGCACTCGTCTCCAAACCAATTCAACCACATGAATTTGCTTCACAAGTTTTTGAGGTGACTAGGTATTCATTGGATGTTCATCCAATTGAACATGTTGGATGTTGTGGACATCAGGTAATTCCTTACATTTATGTTTGTAATGGGAGATATGGTGGGTTTGTGACATACACAATCCTTAGTGTTTTAAAAATATGGAACTCATATACTAAGTGGAAATGTTGGATATGATTATAGATGCATAAAGCTTGCTTCGAAAGTTATTGTTTATCTCTTCTTGAACGAGACAACCTTGACAACAATTATGAAGGTGTTTTTCAAGCTTCATCCAACATATTTCTTTTCCATCTAGTTAATGTAAAATGGTGTCCATGTTGTGCAAGTGAAAATGTTTTCATTGGATTTTCAAATTTGAATGTTGAGTTTCAATATTCATGGAAATGGACTATTTCAAATTTTTAACTTAGTTTGGATGTAATGGTGTTGTGACTTGCCAGGAAAAGGCATTATAGACCTTCAACAAAATGAATTTTGGTGTCCAATCTGTCGTCGCCTAGCCAATGTGCTACTCCCTATTGTAAATGTGTCAAGTTTTCAACAAATGCAACACGTTCAAAAGGAAGGAGGCACAAAGGATACCTTCAATTTGGGAGAATTATGGAATCCACAAACAAATTTGTCAACAACAACTGATAATTTTGTTGCACAGGTATATTCAACTTTTTTGTTGTAAATTGAATCAAATAGTATGGGCTATTAATAACAATAGTGGAAGTATTTAAAATATTGTGATTAAGTTCCATTTGGGCACATTCACAATAAAAGGAACCCAAGGAATTAATATTATCTTATCCTTTGAACACTAAACATGAATGCTTTGTCGCCAAGATTATATTTATTTGGAAATTTTGGATGACTTTTTTAATGAAACTTGGCTTTCTCTATATTGGGCATTACCTCTTAATATTTCATTAATGTGATATCATTAATGAGTAAACATTCATTTTAAAAATGTGCATGCACTTTATGTTACATTTGAAAAATGGTCAAACAATACCACTATGTACATATGTACATGCATATGGTTCATCCTCTTATATATATTATAAGCTACAAATTTATTTTATGCATTTCACATTATATTCTATTGACATGTGTCACTTGAAAGATTCTTGAAATTTGTCTAAATATCGGAAATTTTTTAATTTTTTACAAAAATCAAAATCAAATTTTTTTGTTCAATGGTTAATTGTTGTGTTTCTAAGAAGCAGATTATACAAATGAGAGAGAGGTTTTGCCCTCTTGTAAAACCCAAGGCCATTTCTGTCTTCCGCTTCCAAGTAAGTTTGGCAAGATGTTGCAATTTGAAATTGATCTTCATATAGTTTTTATTTATGGTTTTAGAATGACAACAACAATGTTTTGACACCATAAGTTATTCACAAGATGAAACTAAATTGAAATTGTAGGTGCTTTGGGAAGTTTTGGCTAGAAATATAGTGCACTTCGAAGTGGAGACAAGGGATGAAAAAAATGAAGTTGGATCTTCATCATCATCCTCTATCCAACTCAAGGATAAATGGGGAGGGGAAGTTGTCCACTTGACGACTTTACAAGAGTTGGGGAAGTTGGCTATGTTGTTTAACAAAAGTGATTCAGGTAAAATGCCAATAAAAGTTTTGTTAATAACTATGAGTGTGATTTTTATTAGCTTATGATTATGTGATTAGGGATTTATGCATTTAAAAAAAAGGTGTCATCCCTTCCATCATGATACCAAGTCTTGTGTAGTGGTTTTTAACTTTTTAAATTTGGTTATTTTTCAATATTTGCAGATACAATGAAGCACTTGAAATCAAACAATATCCAGCGTCTTTGGCAAGAGTTGGACACGTTGTGTATGATTAAAGAGCAATTAGTTTATGCATATGGGTCTTTTGATTTCATTTCTACACATGTGTTACAAAAACTTAGAGAAATTCTTGAAGGTCTATTTGTTTCTGGTCAGCTACTAGACCATAATCATGTGGAAAATAAAAAAGATATGAAAAACCAAGAGATATATGATCACAAAAAAAGTGTACCAGCTTCAATTGAAAATGGGCTAGGAGATTCCGTAAGTTCATATCTTATTGAAAAGAGTCAAGAGGAGGCTTCTTCGCATAGGGTGCCTTGCATCCCAAACATTGAAGGTGGAAAGGCTATGTTAAAACCTGATTGTGGACCAATGGGTGTGCAAAACTTACATAAGGTACTTAGTGAACATCTACCATGTGAAATTAATTCCATGGACTATCCATCACAACAATTGGAAGCATATAAACATCCAACAACCAACATTCTTTATGGTGGTTTGCTTGAAGTGGACCCATTTGCAATTTTGACCCATTGGTTGTTAAGTGTGAGTACTTTCTTTATAACCCTTTACACCAATTATTCCATGCAAAAGATTTCAATGTGTTGTAGGTTGTTAATTAATAGCTTAAAAAAATTGAATGCATTCGCCCACCTACAATGTTGATATATATTTTGTTTTGCAGGCTTTTGAAGGGTGGCTTGATTTAATCCAAATTCTTTGTATGGTGAAGTTTGCTTATATTATTGCCATCATTCAAACATCAAGAGCCATCACAAGGATAGAAAAAAAAGCTTCTTTAGAAGCTAAGAACATTAAATCGGTTATACAAAGTGCTTGCCTCCCTTTCTTGCGTCGAGCAACTCTACTGGTTTCTCTTTTTCCTTTTACTTGTATTAAATTATAATCATTATATTTCCAAAAACATTATGTGGAATTATAATATTGGAGTTTGACAAGTTCAAAAGCTTCAAATTACATGGTGTTGCATAAAATCACATCTTTTTGTTGACTTCTCTTACAAGTTCTATAATGATTGTTTTGGTGCAGGTGCAATTTATCACATGCAATGAGTTGGATGGGAAATATCAAGGTTCAGGTTTGTATATGAATAAGATGATAAGTAGTTAATAATGAAAATTAGTTTGCAAGACAATTTCAAAGTTTTGGACCTTGCAACCTTTCATTCAATTTTTTCACATTGTCATTGTAAAATGTGTCTATAGGAATAATGTTGATGGATGCTACATATTTGGAACAATCTTTGCAACTTCAAGATATTTGGAGAATTTTTGTAATCAATCAAGGTATGACATGGTTCATAACATTATGTAATGCTTGTGCACATTGTGGATAAATGGTTTCTTTTTTACATAATAATAATTTAAGATGTTTTCATTTGCTCCATTTATTCACATATACTTATTTTATTGATGTTTTGATAAATGGGTTGTGCAATTTTTTGGGCCCGCATTATTTGGAAAACACATGGTTTTCAAGCTCATTGATAATTAATGGGTTGATGACTTTTTGTAGCCATGGGCAATAATAAGCAAATGAGATTTGAATGCCTTCAACAAACATCCAATGTGAGTGAAATGCCAATATTTAAATAATACATGGAACTAATCATTGCATAAATGTTGAAAAGTTGATATTTTTTTTATATATATCCTTCTACAAGTAGCTTGTGAATGCCAATTGAAATTTTGTTGGTAATGAGTTGGTATTCAAATATTTGTTCATTGATTGGATCAGAATATACAAGATGTACAACCACGCCTTTATAAAGTTCAAAAACGACTATGTCTCACAAACTTACCTTTAGTTTATCAGGTGAGTGCATATCATTATATTGCATGATTTGTGTTTTCATGAACAAATGTTGTTGTTCTAGTAAGTTTGGTTGACATGGAAATGATTAATAGATCGAAGGAATTAGTTGCAATCAAGATCATGATGATTAATAACTTTATTACATCACAAATTTACCAAGCTTCATAGGTTCATATAAATTTCATGCGAAATCCATTTATCATAGGTTTGTACAAAATCTTATGAACTTTGTGTTATGGTAATGGAACAATATTTGTATGTATTCAATATCTTAAAAATTCAAACATATGAAACATTGTTCTGGAATGACCTACGTGAATGTTCATGTATGATACACAAAAATTGCATAGTTTTATGCAAAATTACATCACAATAATTGCACAAAATTAATTAAAATGTAAATCATACGTACTTCACATCAAGACATCACAAGTAAAAAGACACATCATTTATATAAAAATTGAATATATATATAACGTCATTTTTACACTTTGAATCCCACATATTTTACATAGGTCCTTGTTGTTTTACAAATTTTGCATTGATTCTATTGAAATTTTGTGATATTGGAATTTGTGATGTATAACAACTATAATTTATGTGAATTCCCATAAAATCCTTATTCAATTGTGTAGTTATTTTTAATTCTATCAAATTTTGAATTGGGTTTTGTTGTGATTTGTGTTAGGATTTGTTGTGGAAAAGCATTCAAGAACAACGTATTGACCATCGAAAAATGGGCTAGTAAGTTGTTTTTCTTGAGTATAATGTGTTAAGAACAATTATGGTTGGCTTCCAATTTTTGGATTCCATGCATTTGAATCATTACGACCATTTCATTCAATCCATTCTTACATCTTGAACAATCAAATGCCTTGAATGCCTTTTGACATTATAATATGCCACACTTACTACCATTTTTCATGTGTGAAAAAAAATTGAGTTGTCAGTGATTTATTAGAATCCCATTATATGTGTGTGCAGTGCAGCACTTTGCTTGATATGTGGAGAGTTTGTGTGGTGTGCATCGGAGTTCCAAAATAATGAAGAGTGCTTAAAACATGCAAATGAAGGTGGTATTTCCAAATTGTTACACCCTAACTTATATTGATTATATTTGTACATAATTTCTTAGTTGGATTCATACAAGCTAATGTGGCATAGTTAGGAAAGATAAATGCACCTTTCCCATGAACTATTCTTCAATGTTATTTGTAATTACCATTAATATGGTTGACCTTTACTACAGGATATGCTGGCATTGGCATCTTTTTACTTATGCAATCCACACATGTGCTAGTTATACGAGGCAATCGGACATGTATCCTTCCTTCCTTCTACTTGGATCAACATGGTGAGGTGAGTTTTTCGACAAAAAAATACTTAGTTGACAATTATTGTTATTTTGAAATAAACTGGTTCTTCATTTTGAAACTCACATTGGAGATGTTTCTCTGTGATCAATTTTAAAAGCAATGTAAGTATTAACATGGTAATTAATTGCTTTTGTTCAACTTGTCACGACCTCTCATGAACACAAATAAATGGTGAGAAAGTTATGAGTTTCATTTTCCAACATGATGGGACACCTATTACAAGCCAACTATTATATTGTCTTTAGCATGTAACTAAAATTCTTCTTACACATCAAATGGTTTACAATATTTTTCCATGTATTTGATAATAGGAAGACCATGGTTTGCGACGTAACCAAAAGTTATACTTGAGTCCACTTCGATTGAACAAGGTACTTGGGGTGTTATCTAATTTTCCCACCATGTACCTAGCATGCATCACAATCATGCATGGTTGTGAAAATTGTTATGAATTGCTTATGCACATATAATGTTAATGTTCTAATGGTCTCAATGTTCTTTAAACTATTATATTTCAATTTGTGATTGTGCTTTTCCCTTAGATTCATTTGTGTTTTCATGTGTTATGAACAAACATATATATTGAATCTAGTAATATCCTTTTATGCATGTGTATTAGTTTATGTTGATGGTTTCAATGTTGTTTAAACTATTTTCTTTTATTTGCAAGCATTCATATAAAATCCAATATATCCTTGGGGTACTTAGTGTTAATGTGTATCAATTCACATGTCTTTCTTCCTTTCTTTCTTATCCAAGTAAATTTACATACATAATTTTTTCTAAAATCCCAATACTAATACTTCAAAATAAAGAGCAAGGAAAATAATTATTTGCATTGCATTTATTATATGAAAGATATAATTACTAAATAAAGTCTACAATGTAAATTGAAATATATGTAATATTTGCACAAGTATGGCACATTAACAAATGAAGTATAACAAATAGGTTTGTGGCAAATTTGCAAATATGAATTCATATGGCATTGAATATATCTCAAGGGGAACTAATAAAGGTGAAAATAAACCTTTTAACAACTTTAGTGTTACATTTAGAACAAATTGTGTAATAAGAACTGGTAATGCATAATATGAAAAAAAATTAGAATAAAATAAATTAAAATTTTCATTCAAGGTAATTATTTTTAAAAAATTTAATACGATATACATATTTTGTAATTGGTATTCAAACAATCCATCACAACTAAATGCATTCCAAACTTGTGGATGCATATTAGTAATGTTATGATTTTATTACATACAATTTTTATTATCAATCAACACAACTACCCACCTATGAGTATAGGTAAACTTCAAACTTGCAATAAACCAAGTCTAAAATTAATAGAGGAAAATCTAAAATATTGATTAGTTTTAGGTAATCTAATTATTATAAGGATAGCAAAAGAATTGCCAACTAAATGGAGTATATTTTTATAGGTCCTATGATTACCCAAGGGGTATATGTGAATGGAAAACTAACTTGCTCAACAATGGTACTTTCCTTAAATGCATTGGGTGCACAGGTGAGGCGCTTATGGTTAACTGCAGGGTTTGATTTTGACACGCATATTCTCCATACATCTCATATGAAATGAACATTCTTGTGAAATTGGTATTTTTTCTTACACCCCATTGCAACCTACATCTTCAATATAGTATTGTTCTAACTATTGGCTTAATCATTGAACATTTAAAAAGAAGGTCTATATTCATAAGTATATTGTGCAAAATGAATTTTATAATGTGAATATTTTTTATAACCAATGACCATTAATATTGAATCTTTGTACATTCAATCCTTCCTAAACCTTAACTTACCAAAAAATTGTTACAATAATTACAAAAGTATAAATGTTAATGTTGCAACTAAACTTGGTAGTTGATGAGTTTTTCCTTGTCACCATGATTACAACACAATGTAACCAAAAAAGGACATGAAAGTTGAAAGAATTTAGGTTTGGAAGGTTGTTCAATGTTAACATTTGTTACCAATTTCATGTTTGGTCATGTGTTCAAATTTTGCACGGACTCAAGGATGATTAGTACCAATGGTTTTCTTGTTTCCTAGAGAAATTATCTACATTAGTTTATTATCTTTATGAACACCAAGGTCAATGAAATGATCATCGAGACTGTGGGCTTGGATGCATTAATTGGAATATAATATAACTTGAAATAATTCAAGGAATAAAGCATTGTAGCTTGATAATGCAACAAATAAATAATGATGCTAGTGTTGTGGAGGTGTGTTAGCAAAATAGAATTGTAAACAACATTATAAGGCAAAAGATTTTTTTTTACTTGTATATTTGTACTTAATGTGTGAAGAATGAATGAAAGGTATGTGTTCAATTGCTCAATTCTAATGTATGAATTATGCACATTGTGAAAGAATAATCCAACAAACAATTGAATTACCTAATATTTAAAAATTGAACCATCATTATGTTTATTGCAACTTTGATATTTGTCAAAGGAAATTATTTCATTTGCAATGGACCTAATTGATGGGTACTAGTGGAACTTTCTTCTAGACTTGTAATCATAAACATTGCATCATTCTTTAAATATAGCATGGGAATTAGCACAAAAGACAAAATAGTCATGTTTTAAAGTGTTGTTTTTGCTTTGGATCTCCATTTACAGGATATGGAGAAGGAAAGGAGATTAGTATAAAATCCAAAAGCAGTGGAGGTCAAAAATGAGATTGAAAAGTCATTTACATCAAAGCCAATCACTTTAAAGTAGTTATGAAATTTTCCTTATGCAACATCAGTGATGTTGATACTTACAAATATTAAGCATTTGCTCGAGCATTACCACATTCCCATGTATTTGGTTTAGAATTTTTTTTTCTTGATCATCATTAGGAGAAATCTTGTATTTTGCAACCATCAATTTTGCAACTACATGCGACTATGTGTCATTTGTGATTATTCTTGCAATCACTAAATATTTTTGAGATTTTTGTGACTATCTTGCAACTACATTACAACTATGAAAAGCTTCATCTTTCCATGTGGACATTTTTTATGTTTATTTTCATCCAAGAATAAGGTAATAAATCCCATTAGCTAATGTTTAACCAAGTTGTGATGTATGTTATTTTAGTCAATAGTAAATTAAATATTAGTTGGTAGGTAATACCTTAAGTTATATATATAGATATAAGGTTGGTAGGTTAGGAAGGAAGGTCAATTGGTTAGGTGGGTAGCTTGGTTAGGTAAATAAGTAAGTAGGTAAGCAAGGCCTAGGTTGGTAGGAAATCATTTTAGGGGGATCTTATTTTATAATTTGGGATTAAAAAAATTATTGTGCACATCTATTTGTATAGGATATAACATTGAAATAATGGTCCAAAAGATATGAGATACAATATTTTAATCAAAACATAGTTGCAAACTTGGGCTCTGCATTGTTGTGCACTACCAGTGACGTTCAACCTTTTTTTTATAATCATGTTCCCATTTGGTTTTCAATATTTTGTTATTATTTATATCAATTCCAAATTTTATTAAACATTATATCTATGGTGGGTAAGGTAAAAGAGGGAGGTAGTTATTAGTAAAGGAATGAGGTAGTTAAGTTTGAAAATGAAATAAGACATATCCCTACTAGTGGGTAGGGGAAAGGAGTAAAGTAGTTATTAAGAAATGAGGTAGCTAAGTTGGGAAATGATGAACTAGTTATGGGTTGTCTCTAGAATTGTCCCTCGAATTGTCTAGGCTGAATGATCATACGATAAATTTTATAAGCCTACAAAAGATTATGCAAAATCACCCACAAACTAGTTCTTCAAAAATTTCAGTCAAATTAATTGTGATTACATTGTGATTATAAAATTTAACCCATATTTTTTATCCTCCATTTTAATCTTGTAAATTTTATAAGGAAATGCATTTGAAACATTGAAAACATGCAAACAACATTAAAAACAAATGCCATTTGGGATGAACTAGTAAAAGAATTTGACCTTAAAAGCTAAACCTAAAATAAAATTTAAAAATGAACTTGCCTAACTACTACCTACTTACTTATTTATATATTTACCTACCTAACTACCTAAATTGAAATTTTTAATTCATTTCTCTTGAAATCTTCACACTAGGCCACATGGCAAAATGCAATTGGTGCACATGGAACAATCCTAGACCGTTTAGTTTGGATGAATGAGATTTAAAAATGATTTAATTTCATAATTTAAATTTACATACACCTCTAAATGTGGCAATGTGTAATTGGTTGTATTGTAATGCACTATAACATCAAGTGTGAAAGTGCATATAACAATCATCCCTTTGTTGCACTTAGAGATGATGATAATCTATATTACTGGATTGTTGGTTGTTGTCATTTCGCTATTTTGTCCCTAATGGGGTTCAAATAAAAAATAAATTATACAATATTATTTTGCATCACAACTCTCCTTTGCCATGTAGAAAATAGTTAATGTGGAATGAAAAAGTTTTTTGTAAATTTTTTTTTTGTTTTCATTTTACATTGTAGTTTAACACGTGTATTTTCTTTTTCTATATAATGTATTAGTATTGACCAATTGGGGAATAATTGGTGTTGTGTCCACAAAAGAACATGTATTATTTCTAAATATGTTGACCATATAAATTTCTCGATGTGTGATTATTGAGTTCTTGAGCATGACTCTCATTGGGTATATTAAACACTTAGGTTTCATGTTGTTGCAAACTACTTTAATGACATTCCAAAAAAAAATCTCTTTTATCTTTTTCATATGTTTTCCGATAATTCATCATTAATTCGCCTTTTTTATCCATGTTGGTGGTAGAGAAAAGGAGTAATAGTTAGATCATGAAAGAAGTGAAGTAGTTAACCTTGAAAATGAGGTAGTTGTCTTTGGAATTGTGTTTAGAATTTTCCAATGGCAACTATATGAACTTGATTATGTAAAATATATGGTCTAGGGATAATCATATAAAAGATTATGCAAAATATCCATATACAAATTCCTTGAAATTTCTTGTCATTAGAATAATCAATTTAATCTAAATTGTGAGATCTTTTAATTGGTTGATATTAGGTTTTTTACTTTTGTATATTCTTCTCCTTATTCTACTTGATTTTTCTTTTATAATCTATATTCCGTAGTCTTAACATAGGTGGTAGTTTCAGACATTGAAATCTATTAGATGCGACTTAATTTTCAATTGAAATCTCAAACTTAAATTGTTAACCTTAAAATTGAAGCAAAAGGTTAGATTTCTATTAGTTGTAAAGTTCTCATCACAAATTTGTCAAGGAATGGGTCTTTGAAATGAAATATGATGAAAGAGGTGAAAAATTGAAATTTATAGTATGTTGTTTATGTGTTGTTGCAAGTTATGTTGTGATTGTTTTGGTGTAGGGTAAGGCCTAGGTTGGGGCCATTTCTAAAATGAAGCCCACAACTTAAGGCAAGGTAGTAGTTGAGTCCAACATTATATTTTGGGAATGTTCCCCACACATGGAAATTATTCATATAATAAAACACAAAGAATCCAACCTTACATTCAAAAATGTCCACCACATGTGGACCTTAACCACATGTAATAAAACATGGTAAAAATTATCATATCTAAACATACATAGACCCATGACCTATGGTAAGAACAAGAAGGTGTCTATGCCTATAAGAAGCCTCTTGTTTACATAATGTGCTTTTTATTTTCTTTAAGAGGCAATGTCTAGGTGTATGAAGTGGTCTCCAAATACATTACAAAATTTCTCCAAGTGTTAAATGTGAGTTCAATAATAGTGATGCATGGAATTTTGATGTCTTCATGCCTTTCATGACATATTGCATCATTCCCACTTAATGTACAATTGTTGATAAAAGATACTATAATTAAAATTATCTGCTATAACAAAGAGATTTTTTTCATATGTTATGAATTGAATGGTTCATTGGGTAATTTCTATGCCCTTAATGTTAGGTTAAAACAAAATTCAACTCCATAATATACAGTTGTTAAGAATTACAATTAAATTTATCTCATCATGTGAATACCTTTTTCTCAATATGTGTGATGAAACAAGTGGCTCGTTGTGTAAAAACTCTAACCTTTACAACATGTCCAAATGGAATCATAAGTGATAATCAAATTATGTATAAATACATGGTAAAGTAATAATGATGCAAAAGGAATTTGATTGAAAAAATCATTTACATGGCATGTTCAAATGAAATCAAATGATCAAATTTTGTAGTACATGGTTAGGCAATAATAATGCAAAAGAAATTTGATTGAAAATTTTGTTTACAAAATACAAAGTTAGGTCTTTAGTTGTCACCCACACACTAGTCTCAAATTCAAGCCAAAATCTTACCCCAAAAACCTACATTGATGCAAATACATATGGTAAAGTCAACAAACCATGAAATATTGTTCAGAGGTTTAAATGATAAAGTAAAAACAACCTTTGTGAAATTAATAATCATCCTATAAAGTGAAGTTCTTATGTGGGTGTGATGGGCTCGGATTTTGGGTGCAACTTACATAAAAAGTCAAGACTAAACTTCAAAAACATGTGGATGACTTTAAGGTACTATACACAAAAATCCAACCAAGAACACTATCTTGTTAGTAAATGAATTTAACAAAAAAAATTTCAAAGTGTTCTGCCCATAAGGATATAATATTTTTATAGTATTTTATGCCATGTGGACACAATATTTATTGATGTGGACATGGATGAAAATAGTGGATGAAAATTTGGGAACAAAAATGGGTGGCATAGGTTTTTGAACCTTAATTTGGAAGTTTATGCATTTAGACCTAGGAAGTTATGCTTGAGGTTCAACTTTTCTTTCACATTGCATATTCACCTCATGTATTGACCAAGTAGATTTAACAGCAAAATGAAAAATAATAATGCTACAACATGAACATGTGAATATGAGCAAACAAGTTAAACAAAAATATTCTTAGGGATATTTCTACCTAATCATGATAATATTCCATGTCAAAATGGAAGTTTTTGCCACATCATATGAATATTTTATGCCAACACAAAATATTTTTAACATGTTAAACGAATATTCCTTGCCATGTCAAAAACCAAATAAAAGTGGAAGGCAACAATGACTAGAGGTCCTCAATGATTTTATGAATGACGATACTCATATAATACAACTTTTAATCCTCTATGGAAAAATAAATAGTCATAAATGAATTGTTTTTGTCAATGATGGATGAAAATATTACATATGGTAATAATGAAATCATGTTAGTTCACAATTTTTTTCATTATAGGACATCCATGACAAAGGACATAATGATGTGGACTTCTAGTTGTCACTTATATGACTATAAAATGACTATTGTTTAAAGTGATGTGGATAATGATGACATGACTTTTCAATGTGATTATCAAATGACTATATTTTGAACATGGCAATGGATGTATGATTGAAAAATGACTTGTGCAATGACATGAATAATATTGACATGGTAATTTCAAGTGATTGTGAAATGATTAAAATATGAAAAACTAGTTGGAGATTAATTACAAAATGATTAATGTAAAATAAAATCAATGATGTTGACCACCTACTTAGCTAGCTACCTACTTACCCACCTACCCATCCATTTACCTATTTATCTACCCACTCGCCCACCTTCCTACCTACCTACCTACCAAATACCCTACAACTTGCCTACTACCTACCTTGTAGTCTTATAGTGATATGAAATAAATGTGAAATAAAAAAAGTGACAAAAATTGGACACATTTTGATGGTACATAATCCATTGATAAGGATTTGGTTTTGTAATTGTGAAGGTGAGGGGTTCAATTCCTAGTACTTGCAACATGTGTGCATTCCTAAAGGGCTAAGGTAGGTAGGCTAGATTAAGGTAGTTAAGTAGGGAGGTCAAATTATGTTAGGGAGGTTAGGCTAGGCTAGTTTTCCACCTATTTTCCACCTACCTAGACCTAATACCTACCTACATGTTCAAAATTATTTTTTATAATAACCTAAAAAATGATTTTAATTTAAGTATAAATTTGACAAATCGATGGTCCATTATTTACTAATCATATTTTAATCATTCATTACCATGACACCTTAGCAATATATGCGACTTGTCATATATAACTTGACAATTGTCCTTTATGATTACAAGATGAAGAATGTCATGTCAAACATTAAATGACTTTTTGTCCTAAACAATTTGTTCAACATGACTAAAGGCCCTTTAGTCATATAATGTTCGGTGTGACTACAAAATCAATCATAAATGGAATCATAAATTTTAGAATTTTTTTTAGTGAGTTGAGTAGTGAATCTCATTGGACATCATATGAACACCAATTTGTCAACT